>Ga0182748_1004301_pt1 | contig 11416 bp, 11 predicted proteins | sample eDN3rd37CKraftOP_FD_128877 | JGI IMG/M metagenome (GOLD analysis project Ga0182748, IMG submission 128877) | Enriched Organic Plus compost microbial communities from Emeryville, California, USA - eDNA 3rd pass 37_C Kraft OP (version 2) (version 2) ...
CGGCGGGACGAACCTTCAACGGCGCCAGAAACGCCTTCAACTGACTAATGCCGCCCGTGTAACCGTGTTCACGGATCTCGCGCAGAAGAACCGTCGCCGGAATCCAGTGCGGATGGGCCGCCTCGATGCGATCTCGCAGGTACTGCGTGTACGGGTCCAGCTTGCGTGGCCGCGCAGCCCTCGGGCCGTAGCTGGGAGGCGTCGCCTCACCGCGCAGGTATCGCCTGACTGTGTTGCGCGACACGCCCAACTCTCGCGCGATCGCCTTGATGCCGTGGCCCTGACGGGCCAGTACTCGAATCTCCAATGATTGCTCCTGGGTCAACATCTTGGCGGCCAAAAGCCGCCATCATCGCCCAGGGGGTCAGTTTTACCTCGGCGCCAGGGGTCAGTATTACTTCGGCGCTGACAGATACGCTACGTGTCGGATATCAACGAAGTCGTTGCGGGAGTACGCAAGGCGCTGGCCGACGGGCGTTGCGTTTGCTGGATACGCAATACGGTCGCCGATGCCATGGCGGCCTACGCGCTGTTTGCCAACAAGTTGGAAGCAGAGCAGCTCATGCTTTTCCATGCCCGGTTCACGCTGCGCGATCGGCTGGATATGGAGGCTCGCATTCTGGACCACTTCGGCGTGCGTAGCACCTCCGGGCAGCGCCGCGGGCGACTGGTTATTGCCACGCAGGTTGCAGAACAATCCCTGGATGCAGACTGGGACTGGATGATCAGCGACCTGGCCCCGATCGATCGTCTTATTCAGCGGGCAGGTCGTTTGCAACGTCACCGACGAGATGCCCTGGGCAATCGCCTTGCCTGCGCCTCGGATTCGGATGGACGGGATCCACCCTGCCTATGGGTGCTGGGTCCCGCCTGGACCGAGCAGCCCGATGCGACCTGGTTCAAGGATGCCTGTCCAAAGTCCTTTAAGGTCTATCGCGATCCTGGGCAACTGTGGCTGACGGCTCGCTTCATGCAGGAAGGGCAGCTATGCATGCCTGCCGATGCGCGGCGACTCATCGAGGGGGTCTTCGCGGACGATGTGGATCTACCCGCAGGGCTGCAGCGTGCGTCCAATGCAGTCAGAGGCGAAGAGAGTAGTGAAGCATCCCACGCATACAGAAACACCATCAAGCTGGACGTCGGGTATGTGTGGCGGGGCGAGCAATGGTGGTCAGATGCACAAACCCCGACTCGCCTGGGTGAGGCCAGTACGAGCGTGGTGCTGTGTCGATGGAACGGCGAACGGCTGTTGCCCTGGGCGCTGCATGAACAGCTTCGGCATGCATGGGCCTATAGCACGATAAGAGTGCCCGAGCGATTGATTGCTGAAGCGGTACCTCCGAGTGATCCGCGATGTTTACAAGCGTGGGAGGAAGCCAAGTTGACGCTGCCGGATCAGGGGAAATGGTCGGTGTTGCTGCCCTTGGCGGAAGTCAGTCAGGGGTGGGTGGGAAAGGCGCTGGGAAGAAGAGGGGATGGGGCGTTGGAGTTGCGGCAGTGGATGTATGACGCAGGGTTCGGGCTGCTGCAGCGTCCGGTTGAATCGGGTGGGTGAGGGAAGGGACAGAGCCCCTTCCCTCGGACTTGCGACCCCAATGTCTTGGGGAACCTTGTTTCCGCAATCAACACGTGCGGTTCATCCCCACTGGGGAGTGGTGCAAGTATCGCATCTTCCATGCTAGGGTTTTTAACTAGGATCAATACGTGCTTAACAGATAAAAAACGGGGTACGATTAATTCATTCTCAATAATGGGGGACGTCCAGTGTCACTGCTTACCGATGCATGGATGCCCGTTCGCGATCATTCCGGGGCGCGTCGCTGGATCTCCCCCGCAGACTTGGCGGATCCGGAACTGCTTGCCTTTGACGCGAATCGGGCCGATTTCAATGGAGCCCTGGCCCAATTCGCCATTGGCCTGCTATCAACTCATGCGCCGCTGAGCAACGCGCGCGACTGGGAACGGTGGTTTACCACTCCGCCCGACGCCAGCACGCTGCAATCGTGGTGGAAGGGCAGCGTTGACTATTTCACCTACGACGGCAATGGCGCGCGGTTCATGCAAGATGCCGCGCTGACGGCGAAAGCCGACTTCAGCATCTCCGGTCTGTTGATCGACTCTCCAGGAGAGAACGCCATCAAGAACAACAGCGACCACTTCGTCAAGCGTGGCCGCATCGAGCGTCTGTGTCCTCACTGCGCGGTAACCGCTTTGTTTACGCTCCAGGTCAATGCTCCGGCAGGTGGAGCCGGACACCGTACGGGTTTGCGAGGTGGCGGACCGCTGACCACATTGTTGGCGTGCCAACCTGCCAAGTCGCTGTGGCACGATCTTTGGTTGAACGTTATCGAATCGCCGGAGCGGGAGGCGCATGGAGGCGACGTCAGGAAGACGGCCCCACATTTCACCTTTCCGTGGTTGGCGGCTGTCGACGCTATTCAGCCTGACCAGGGGCAAACGAGTCCCATTCAGACTCATCCTTTGCATATCTATTGGTCCACGCCTCGGCGCATCCGATTGGACTTCGATCAAACTGTCGAAGGTGATTGCGACATCTGCCATCGACATCACGTCAGGTTGCTATCCCAGTACGCAACGGCGCCATATGGGCTCAATTACAAGGGGCCCTGGGATCACGTGCTATCGCCCTATTACCAGGTCAAGGGAGAATGGCTGCCCCTACACCCACAGCCGGGGGGATTTGGGTATCGCCATTGGTTGCCCTGGCTGGTAGGCGTAACCGACGAGAAAGCAGCCCAGCGTCCAGCCCGCGTGGTGACGCATTTCCGAACCAGTCGCAGGACGCGGCATGCGGGCCCCGTTCCCAGCCTGTGGGCGTTCGGCTACGACATGGACAACATGAAAGCCAGGTGCTGGTATGAGGCCCGACTGCCTGTGTACAACCTCGACGATTACAGCCCCGCCAATGTCAAGCGTCTGCAGTCCGTATTGCAAAGCTGGCTGGCGGGAGCCAAAGACAGTGCATACGCATTACGCAATGCAGTCAAGGCCGCCTGGTTCGGAGGTGAAGCCCGGGGGGACTACAGCGCCGTGGATGCCGCATTCTGGACTGACACCGAGGCGGAATTCTACAAGCTGTTGCAACGCTTGATCGATGTCATGCATGTGAGGCCGAGCGATTCAGAGTTGGAGGTCTTGAGCCAATCATGGTTGAAAACACTGCAGCGTACCAACATGGCGCTATTCGAAAACGTATTTGTCGGCGCAGGGGAAATAGACCGCAGTAACCCCCGTCGTGTCGCCAAGGCCCGCGAGTTCCTGCGCGCCACCATGATGGGCGACAAGTTGAAGAAAACACTGAACCTGCCTGTCGAACAAGTATCCAGGAAAAAGCAGGCAGCTTAGAACACAGCAAGAGCAGGAGGATCCATGTCTTTGACTCTGACCCCCGACAGCCCTGGCGGACTATCCATTCGGCGTTGGCTGGCGTACATGGACGAACACGACAAGGGGGGGCGAGCGCAGTTGCGTCGGGCTTCTTCCGTGCTCGATGCCGTTATGTGTCCGGCGGTGCATCGTTTGCGCCAACAACTGAACGAACTCGAGCCAGGAGCGTTCGATGAGTGGAAGGGGGACCGTCTGGCCATGGCTTGCGCGCTGATGTCTCATTTGAAGCAGTCCACCGGCCGTCTTGCCATGCCCTTGGCCATGAGCGAACGAACCCCTGGCTCCGATCGCAACGCCGTCAGCGAATTGCGTTTTCGTCGTCTGCTCGACGCACACAACGACGAAGCTTTATTTACAGGGCTGCGACGGGTCCTGCCCTTGATTGACGGCTTGGTCTGCCCGATTCAACTCACCCGAGATGTCGTCTTCTGGGGCGACAAAGTGAAGCGTGACTGGGCCTATGGCTACTACCGCTGGCCCAACTGACGCCTGGCGCATTTGCTCACCTATTCCCTTTAGCGTTGCACCGAGGAATCCCATGTCCGACTTCATTCAATTGCACGTCTTGACCCACTACGCTCCAGCCAATCTGAACCGCGACGATACCGGCCGCCCCAAGACGGCGCTGATGGGGGGGGCCTTACGGTTGCGCGTGTCATCGCAGAGTCTCAAGCGTGCCTGGCGTACTTCCGATCTGTTCGAGACCGCCGTTGGCGATCATCTGGGTAAACGCACCCGCCTTCTGGGAAAGGATGTGTACGACGCCATGCTTGCCCAGGGGCTGGATGCGCAAAAGGCCTTGGAGTGGGCGCGCCAGATCGCTGCGGCTTTCGGTTCTCTGGAAGTGGAAAAACCGGAGTCGAAAAAGAAAAAAACCGATGACGAAGGACTGTCCGATCAAGACTTGAAGAAGCTGCTTCAGATCAAAGAGATCGTGCATGTCTCGCCCGCCGAACATCAGGCGGCATTGCGATTGGCCGCGAGCTGCGTTCAACGCGGCAAGGGGCCTGAATCCGATGAGCTCAAGCTGCTCAGCAAGGATGCCACCGCGGTGGACGTGTCCATGTTTGGCCGCATGCTTGCCAGTGCCAACGAGTTCAACGTGGACGCGGCAGTGCAAGTCGCGCACGCCTTTACCGTCCATCGGGCGGAAGTCGAGGATGATTACTTCAGCGCTGTGGACGATCTGGACAACGATACCGGCGCAGGCCACATAGGCGAGCGCGGTTATGGCGCTGGCCTGTTCTACCTGTATGTCTGCGTGAACCGGACATTGCTGCAGGAGAACCTCAAGGGTGACCAGGAACTGGCCCGGCGGGCGCTGGCGTCCTTGCTGGAAACCATCTGCAAGGTAAGCCCCACCGGCATGCAGAACAGCTACGCTTCGCGAGCATATGCCGCCTATGTGTTGGCCGAAAAAGGCACTCAGCAGCCGCGTAGTCTGTCACAAGCTTTCTTACGGCCCGTGCGAGGTAGCGACGACAAGTCGATGCTGACCGAGGCCATTGAAGCGTTGACGGCACAGCGTGCAAATTTCGACAAGATATATGGCGCCTGCTCGGATGCCAGCCAGGCCTTCGATGCCGATGCGGGCACGGGTTCATTGCAATCCCTGATCGATTTCGTACGGGACTGAGCCATGCAGTACCTGGTCTTTCAACTGCAAGGCGCCATGGCTTCCTGGGGAGAGTCGGCTGTGGGCGAATACCGGGGGACACATGATCTTCCCACTGCGTCTGCGCTTGCCGGTCTGCTGTGTGCAGCCATGGGGCTGCGGCGTGATCAGGAAGAGGCCATCCAGGCGGTTCACCGGCATTATTTGTTGGCGGTTGGCGTATATGCCTCTGGTCCGATGCTGCGCGATTACCATACCGCGCAAGTTGCGCCACGCAGTCTGCTGAAAGGGACTCGCCATGCTACCCGCAAGGATGAGCTGGCATTTCCCAGGTCTCAGTTGAGCACCATCTTGTCCGCCCGCGATCATCTACAAGACGTCAGGTATCGCATTGCCGTCCAGGCCGGCCAAGACGCCCCTTATTCGCTGGAGGCCTTGCGCCAGGCCTTGCTGACACCGGTTTTTGTCCCTTACCTGGGACGCAAATCCTGCCCGCTGGAAGCTCCCATGGCACCTTGCCTGATCGAGGTCGATGACGTCCTTTCCGCGTTGTCCCGTTATCCGTACGCTGCCGAGGTGCCGTCCAGTCGCCCCACCAAGTTGACCTGGTGTGATGGTATGACGCCCGGCATCGAGTCGAGCCTGACCATTCGCCAACGTGACCGGCTGATTCACCGCGGCGCCTGGCAATACGGCGAACGTACGCAGCACGTCGCCATGCTGCCGCAGGGGGCCTGACATGCACTTCAGTGTGATTACGCCTACCCCTGGCTCGGAGCACGAGGCCGTGCGCCAGCTGTTGCCGGGCGCCTACGCTGAACATCAATGGCTATGGCGCTTCTTCCCCTCTGAAGCGGGTACGACTCGAGACCACATCTTCCGCCGGGCGGACCAGGGACCGGCCATGCGTTTCTATGTCGTATCCAAACGGCCTCCTGTCGCCTTTAGTGACGCGTGGTCCGTGCGTACACGGCCCTATGCTCCCCGGCTGCAAAATGGCGATGAATTGGAGTTCGAGCTGCGTGCCAACCCGGTGGTTACGCGCCGGCACGATGACGGCAAGAGTCGGCGCCACGACGTGGTCATGGACGCCAAGACGCGTGCGAAGGCGGAGGGATCTAAACCCGCAACCGGCTATTCCTTGGTGCGATCGGCGTGCACGGCCTGGCTCAGCCAGCAGGGGGAACAACATGGTTTTAAGGTAGACCAGGCCAGCCTGTCCGTCGATGGGTATACCCAGCATGTGGCCAAGGAAGACCAACTTCGCTTCAGCTCCGTGGATTTCCGCGGAGGACTCCGAGTGACCGACCAGGATGCCTTCGCAGCGATGCTGGTTTCGGGGTTGGGACATGCCAAGGCCTTCGGATGCGGCCTCATGCTTGTTCGTAGGCCTGTGTGACGGGGTATAGCGGAAGAAGCGTCGAGCATGGCCGGCAATCATCTACTTCCTCCCCTCAAGCCATTGCCCATGAAAGATCGTATTTCGATGATCTTTGTTCAGTATGGGCAAATCGACGTACTGGACGGGGCGTTCGTCCTTATTGACAAGACGGGGGTGCGCAAACACATTCCCGTGGGTTCGGTGGCTTGCATCATGCTCGAGCCGGGGACGCGCATTTCGCATGCGGCGGTCAATCTTGCGGCGACCGTTGGCACGCTGCTGGTCTGGGTAGGCGAATCAGGTGTTCGCTTGTATTCGAGCGGTCAACCGGGCGGAGCAAGAGCCGACCGCCTGCTATACCAGGCCAAACTCGCCTTGGACGATGACTTGCGCTTGAAAGTGGTACGTAAGATGTACGAGGTGAGGTTCGGCGAGCCGGCTCCCGCCCGGCGCAGTGTCGATCAGTTGCGCGGCATCGAGGGAGCCCGCGTGCGTAGTACATACAAACTATTGGCCCAACAGTTCAAGGTGAACTGGCAATCCCGCAACTACGATCGCCAGCAATGGGATGCCGCGGATATCCCCAATCGTTGCCTGTCTGCGGCGACGGCCTGTCTCTATGGCATTACCGAGGCTGCCGTGCTGGCGGCGGGCTATGCTCCGGCCGTGGGTTTCATACATACGGGCAAGCCGCTGTCTTTCGTCTACGACATCGCCGATCTGTACAAATTCGAGACCGTGGTCCCCCTGGCTTTTCGCATAGCTGCGAAGTCTCCGGAAGCGCCTGAGCGCGAAGTGCGATTGGCCTGCCGGGACTTGTTTCGATCGGACAAGCTGCTTGGACGAATCATTCCCTTGATCGAGGATGTATTGGCCGCTGGCGGGATTCAGCCGCCCGAAGCGCCGCCGGAGTCGGTGCCGCCCGCCATCCCAAACCCTGATAGCGACGGCGATGTCGGGCATCGGAGCCGATAATGAGCTTCCTTGTGGTTGTCACGGAAAATGTTCCCCCAAGGCTGCGAGGGCGATTGGCCATTTGGTTGCTCGAGGTCCGGTCCGGTGTCTATATAGGAGACGTTTCGCGACGCACGAGGGAAATGATCTGGCAACAGCTCGACGCGGGTCACGAAGACGGCAACGTCGTAATGGCCTGGGCAAGCAATAGTGAATCTGGCTACGACTTTCAGACATTGGGGACAAACCGTCGGGAGCCGATCGATTACGATGGGTTGAGGCTGGTTGCGTTCTTGCCCCCAGAGGGTCAGGCTCTTTAACAAAAAGTTGGTAGATTCTTGTGGTCCGATTTTTTCTTTTGAAAACAATCGGTTAGGTTTGGTGTGTTCCCCGCGGGAGCGGGGATGAACCGCGCCCTGCACCTGCTTGTCAGCGTATTCGCCGGTGTTCCCCGCGGGAGCGGGGATGAACCGACGCGATTTCGCCTCTTCGATGGTTCTGCCGCGTGTTCCCCGCGGGAGCGGGGATGAACCGCGGCCTCCATCGCCAGGTCCATCTCCTCATCGCGTGTTCCCCGCGGGAGCGGGGATGAACCGGCAGAATCTCTGCACGGATACGCTTCGGGCGGGTGTTCCCCGCGGGAGCGGGGATGAACCGACCATCAACATGCCAACGCTGCTGAGTATCGGGTGTTCCCCGCGGGAGCGGGGATGAACCGACGGTCACGTGCATGCTGAAGGGCGAGGAGTTGTGTTCCCCGCGGGAGCGGGGATGAACCGTCTCTCGAATTCGACGTAGTGGCTGCACATTCGTGTTCCCCGCGGGAGCGGGGATGAACCGTCCACGGTGGCCTTTCCTGGCTGACGAAACACGTGTTCCCCGCGGGAGCGGGGATGAACCGCGCGAGAATACCAGCGCCATCATTGCTGGACGGTGTTCCCCGCGGGAGCGGGGATGAACCGGCGGCATAGCCGTGGGCGGGTGCGGCATGGATGTGTTCCCCGCGGGAGCGGGGATGAACCGCTATGCGCATTGCCCGTCGTGATTGCTGGGACGTGTTCCCCGCGGGAGCGGGGATGAACCGCTTTGGACAATGGTCCGTATGCATGGCCGGGCGTGTTCCCCGCGGGAGCGGGGATGAACCGTTCGTTCCGATGTAGATAACGGTGCGATCGTTGTTTTCCCCGCGGGAGCGGGGATGAACCGGCAGGCGACGTAGATTTGAATACTCATGCTAGGTGTTCCCCGCGGGAGCGGGGATGAACCGTCCGGCATACCGGGCCGTTAATCCCATTCGACAGTGTTCCCCGCGGGAGCGGGGATGAACCGGCGCTCCATGATTTTCTGCATGGCGCGGCGCAGTGTTCCCCGCGGGAGCGGGGATGAACCGGGCAGATCGTCAGCCGGTCGGGGTTCCGAAGGGTGTTCCCCGCGGGAGCGGGGATGAACCGCGCCGGCCAGACGTGCGACGTGACTCCGTAAAGTGTTCCCCGCGGGAGCGGGGATGAACCGCATTGAGACGGGGGCGTCCGCGCCGAGCCTGGGTGTTCCCCGCGGGAGCGGGGATGAACCGTGAGTTGGGGTAGGCGTATTGTCGATGCTACCGTGTTCCCCGCGGGAGCGGGGATGAACCGGCCGCGCTGTTGGACTGGCTAGGGGTTCCCATGTGTTCCCCGCGGGAGCGGGGATGAACCCTATCGGGACGAAAACGGGAAGCTGGTCGGGCCGTGTTCCCCGCGGGAGCGGGGATGAACCGGCGGAGATGTCACGAGTCGGTACGGCGGAACCCGTGTTCCCCGCGGGAGCGGGGATGAACCGTTGCCGGTGAATCGGTTGTAGAAGCTCTCCGAGTGTTCCCCGCGGGAGCGGGGATGAACCGCCGCCCCTTGTTCAATTCCTGCACCATCGCCACGTGTTCCCCGCGGGAGCGGGGATGAACCGTGAGAGGCCGGGCATGATGCCGTCCTCCGTGTGTGTTCCCCGCGGGAGCGGGGATGAACCGCCGCTGACACGTGGCGAGATCGCCGCCGAGGCGTGTTCCCCGCGGGAGCGGGGATGAACCGCCTATGGGCCAGGTAGTTCACGCCATTTAATCGTGTTCCCCGCGGGAGCGGGGATGAACCGAAAATTGCTGGCGGAAAACCGGCAATTCACCTGTGTTCCCCGCGGGAGCGGGGATGAACCGCCGACGCCGGCGCGGCCGCCCCGCGAGTTCAAGTGTTCCCCGCGGGAGCGGGGATGAACCGCCAGCCGATGCGCTGAGTACCGAACACCGTCAGTGTTCCCCGCGGGAGCGGGGATGAACCGCCCAGCGGCGCGAGATTATGCGATTGCTGGCGGTGTTCCCCGCGGGAGCGGGGATGAACCGGCACGCGCGCACTACTCTCATTGACATATTCAGTGTTCCCCGCGGGAGCGGGGATGAACCGCTGACCGCCGCACAGACCGAAATTCGCGGCGCGTGTTCCCCGCGGGAGCGGGGATGAACCGGCGTTCTCCGATCTGCTGACGCGCTTTACGGGGTGTTCCCCGCGGGAGCGGGGATGAACCGCGGCACATGGACGATTTCCAGTGGCGGCAACGGTGTTCCCCGCGGGAGCGGGGATGAACCGCCGTGGTACATGCACACCCAGTCGGCGCCTTTCGTGTTCCCCGCGGGAGCGGGGATGAACCGCGGAATGATGGCATCCGCGTTGCCGGACAACCCGTGTTCCCCGCGGGAGCGGGGATGAACCGGCGCAGGATCTGACTGCCTACGAGCGCCTCATGTGTTCCCCGCGGGAGCGGGGATGAACCGCGCCCGGAACTTCGCCTATCGCTTGCCATGCGGTGTTCCCCGCGGGAGCGGGGATGAACCGGCCGCAGGATCGTTCAGTTCGGGCACCTGCCCGTGTTCCCCGCGGGAGCGGGGATGAACCGTTGTCGCGGTCTTCCGTCGACACGGTGACCGAGTGTTCCCCGCGGGAGCGGGGATGAACCGCCGCCGCGGATCCCCATCGCCATGCGCTGCTCGTGTTCCCCGCGGGAGCGGGGATGAACCGTCACCACTCATCACCAGATCGGTAATCAGCAGGTGTTCCCCGCGGGAGCGGGGATGAACCGGACGGAAAAAGCACGACCGCCGCCGCTTGAGAGTGTTCCCCGCGGGAGCGGGGATGAACCGCAGTTGCAGCGCGTCGGCGGGGATGGTCCGGCGTGTTCCCCGCGGGAGCAGGGATGAACCGTTCGGTGTCCATGGTTGGTTCAAGTGCCCCGCGTGTTCCCCGCGGGAGCGGGGATGAACCGCTCGATACGGTCACGGATCGGACGAGGGCCTGGTGTTCCCCGCGGGAGCGGGGATGAACCGACATCGAACTGCAATTCCTCACCTTTCAGCGTGTGTTCCCCGCGGGAGCGGGGATGAACCGGTAGTCCAGATCAACGGAAAGTGGGTATCCACGTGTTCCCCGCGTAAGCGGGGATGAACCGCCGATTGTCACGTTCGATACCGAACCGGCATTCGTGTTCCCAGCGGTAGCGAGGATGGGAGATGCACGAGCGTGCCACCCACGATCTGCGCTGTGTGCAAATAGGTCTGGGGGAATGAAGCTGAGGATACAGGGTTGAGTCTATGTCTATGGACATAGGGGTGACCTCAGCCTCTATACCTCCTACATCATCAGTTCTGTCGGCAACAATACCTGGGGCGTGATCCCTTCCTCTCTGACTTGGCGGCCGTGGCGTTATGAGTTTAAGCGGGGTGCTGTCGAGCGAGACGGAGGGACCGGTGGTCTCGCCTGTCGTCATGGTCGACCAAGCGCATTGCCGCCTGCCACGTGCACCCCGCCACAGGCGGCCAAGAGTTCTGTCAGGCTGACTGCGCAGGAGGTTCGGAAGGTCTTGAGCTGGAACGCTCGACGCAGCGAGAAATCCAGGGGATGGAGGGGTAGGGGTTCGCTCGTCATTCTTGGAGTGAGAGGGGGCGGGTGCGGAGCGCTGCCATCCGGCATGCCTGGCGTTAAGGGAAGTGGTTCTAGCGCAACCCGGCGCTGCCGCTCGAAACTGCGTTTACACTTTCA
>Ga0182748_1004314_pt1 | contig 11387 bp, 10 predicted proteins | sample eDN3rd37CKraftOP_FD_128877 | JGI IMG/M metagenome (GOLD analysis project Ga0182748, IMG submission 128877) | Enriched Organic Plus compost microbial communities from Emeryville, California, USA - eDNA 3rd pass 37_C Kraft OP (version 2) (version 2) ...
CTGAGGCTCGGCGCAATGGGCCGTCCGGTCACCTTCGTGCGCGTCGCCGCCGGACCTGGCCGGCGGAGCGTCGCCACGCGCGGCTATTTCCCCTCGCGCGTTGGCGCCGCGGTCAGCCAGAAGCGGAGCGCTGGATGCGGATGCGCGATCGTCAGTCGGTGCTTGCCGCGCTCCTGCTGCTGGCAGCCTATGACGCGCTTCTGCTGTGGACCGTCCTGTTCCTCGCGTCGCTCGCGGGCGCGCCTCCGCCGCCGGCGCCCTCTCCGGCGCTCGCGCTGCTGCTGTCGATCAATCTCGGCCTGCTCGTCTGGCGCCTCGCGATGCGCACCGGCTTCGTCACCCGCACCTATGGCTGGCGCGAAGGGCTGCGCTCCGTGCCGCGCGTGATCGTCGGCAACGCCATCGCCATGCTCGCCGCGCGGCGCGCGTTGATGACCTATCTCAAACTCCGGCGGACGGGCACGGCGGCCTGGGACAAGATCGCGCACTTCTTTCCGCGCGAGCTGCCCGCCGAATGAGTCGCGCCGCGCCGCCGCTGCGTTTTCTCGGCGCCGTGCTCGGCGGGTGGGTGTGCCTGCGCGTCGCAATCCTCACGCCGTCATGGCGGCCCGCGTCGGCTGGACCCGAGGCGCCGCCCCAGCCCCGCGCCGTCGACCGGCCGGCAAGGGTGCGCTTCGGCACAATCGCCCCGCCTTCCGAACGGCCCGCCGCGCCGCTGTCCGTGGCAGGCATTCCGCCTTCCTTAAGCCGCTCGCCGGGACTGCGACCGGCGGCGGCCGAACCGCCTTTCTCGCTCGCGCCACCCCGCGCGGCGGCGGCGCCCGCGCCCCAACCGGTGGCGCCCCGCCCTTCGCCCGACTTGGCGCGCGCGGGCGCAGATCCGCTTCCCCTGCTCGCGACGCTGCCGGTGAGCGCGCCGCAGGCGGGGCGCTGGCAGGGTTTGGCTTGGGTGCTGGTCCGCCAGGGCCGCGGGTCAGGCGCGCTCGGCGGCAGCCAGGCCGGCGGACGCTTGCTGTAACGTCTCAACGACGATCCGGCGCGCCCCCTCGCCGCCAGCTCGCGCCTCTACCTTCCGCTCGAGCAGGTTCGCGGCGCCGAGATTGCCGCCGGGCTCGACTGGCAACCGCTGGAGGCCATCCCGGTCCATCTGCTCGCCGAGCGACGCCAGCGGCTCGGCCGCGAGGGCCGGAATGCCTTCGCGTTCACTCTTTACGGCGGCCGCCGGGTCCCGATTGCCCAGGGCGTTGCGATCGAAGGCTACATGCAGGGCGGCGTCGCGGGCGTCGGCCGCCGCGACGGCTTCGTCGATGGCGCGGCGCGCCTCGCGGCGACGCGCGGCGGAGTGGAGGTCGGCGCCGCGCTCTGGGGCGCCGCGCAGCCCGGCGCCCGCCGGCTCGACGCGGGGCCGAGTGTCGCGATCCGCCTGCCGCGGCTTGATCCGGGGCTGCGCCTTGTCGCCGACTGGCGCTTCCGCCTCGCCGGGAACGCCGCGCCCGAAAGCGGGCCGGCGCTCACGCTCGCGCGCGATTTCTGAAGCGAAGCTGCGCGCTTCCGCGCCCGCCGAATAAGGGCTAGGGTCGCGCGCCGATGGACATCTACCTCCCGATCGCCGGCTTGTCGGTCAACGCCCTGGTGATCGTCGGTCTCGGCGGCCTGGTCGGCCTGCTGACCGGCATGGTGGGTGTCGGCGGCGGCTTCCTGATCACGCCGATCCTGATCTTCTACGGCATCCCGCCGGCGGTGGCGGTGGCATCGGCCAACACGCAGATTACGGGCACCAGCATTTCGGGCGTTCTCGCCCACCGCAGCCGGCGCGGCGTCGACGTGCGGATGGGCATGGTGCTGATCGCCGGCGGCATGCTCGGCTCGCTCGCCGGCGGCTTCGTTTTCCGCTGGCTGCAACAAGGCGGCCAGATCGATACGGTGATTTCGATCCTCTACGTCGTCCTGCTCGGCAGCATCGGCACCCTGATGGCGCGCGAGGCGGCGCAGGCGCTCGACATTCTGAAGGCGCCGGAGGGCCGCCGCGCGCTGCCGCGCCGGCACCACCCGCTGATCGCGTCGCTGCCGTTGCGCTGGCGCTTCTATCGCTCCGGCCTTTACATCTCGCCGCTGGCGCCGCTCGGCCTCGGCTTCATCAGTGGCATCCTCGCGGTTCTGCTCGGCGTGGGCGGCGGCTTCGTGATGGTGCCGGCGATGATCTACCTGCTCGGCATGTCGGCGCAGGTCGTGGTCGGCACGTCGCTGTTCCAGATCCTCTTCGTCACCGCGGTCACCACCCTCGTCCACGCGACGACCACCCGGTCGGTGGACATCGTCCTCGCGGTGCTGCTTCTCCTCGGCTCGGTCGTCGGGGCGCAGGTCGGCGCGCGGCTGGCGCAGAAGCTGAAGCCCGAACTGCTGCGCATGATCCTCGCCATCCTCATCCTCGGCGTCGCCTTCCGCCTCGCGCTCCAGCTCGGCTGGAGGCCCGAGGAAATCTACACGGTGCAACAGCTGTGAGCCGGCTCGGCCCGTTCCTCCTCGCGCTGGCGGCGCCGCTCCTGCTCGGCCAGGCGCAGCCGCGGCTCGTGCCGGACGTTTCGAACCGCAACATCGAGATTCGCTACAGCTTCGCCGGCGAGCAACTGCTGCTGTTCGGCGCGATCATCTATCCCGACGGCCGACCGCCCGAGGGCGCGACGGACATCGCCGTCGTGGTGAAGGGCCCCGTCGAGCCGATCGTCGTGCGCGAAAAGCGCAAGGTGGCGGGAATCTGGATGAACGTGGGCCGGGTCCGCTTTCGCTCCGCCCCCGCCTTTTACGCCGTGGCCTCGTCGCGACCGCTCGACCGGCTGGTCGACGAGCGCATGGCGGCTATCTACGAACTCGGGCTCGACAATCTGCAGCTTTCGCCGGGCGGCGGCGTCGACGCCCAGACGACCCGCCGCTTCGCGCAGGGGCTGATCGACCTGCGCCGGCGCAACCAGCTCTACGCCGAATATCCGCACGGCGTGGAGATTAGCGAGGGCGTGCTCTACCGGGCGCGCATCGCGATACCGGCGCGCGTGCCGGTGGGCACCTATACCGCCGAGACCTTCCTGATCCGCGACGGCCGCGTACTTGCCGCCGCCACGCGCGAAATCAGGATCGAGAAGCTCGGCTTCGAGCGCTTCGTCGCCGATGCCGCCCAGCGCTGGTCCCTCGCTTATGGCGTGACCGCGGTCGCGATCGCGCTGCTGCTCGGCTGGGCGGGCAGCGCCGCCTTCGGCCGCCGCTACGCCTGAAGACGCGCGGCGCGCGAAGTGTAAAGGCCAAGAAAAAGCCCCCCGATACGACTTGTTTACTCAGCGGCGCTAAGCCCCTGCCGACACGACCTTGCCGGGGAGGAGAGGGGTTTCATGACCGACGCGATGAACTTGCACGATTTCCCGAACGGGGGCGCCGCGACGGACGGCCCCGTCCATTTCTCCCCCCGCCGCACGCTCGTCGCCCAGCATGAGGCGATCGGCGAGGTCGTCGAGATCGCGGGCAGTGGGGCGCGGGTCGAGATTTCCGGCCATCGGCTGGCGGAGCTCGCCAGCGATCCCGACCCGAGCGTCGCGATGTCGGGCCAGGTCGGCAGCCAGATCAAGATCGACAGCGGCCAGCGCTGGCTGCTCGCCAACGTCCGCAACCTCAAGGTCACCGACCCGGAGGCCGGTGCCGTCACCGCGGAGATCGATTTTCTCGGCGAAGGCGACGAGGACCCGACCACCGGCAAGCTGGTGAACTTCAAGCGCGGAATCACCACCTACCCGATCCCGGGAAGCCGCGCCTATCCGGTCACCGGAAACGACCTCAAGCAGATGTTCGCCGCGGACGAGCGCGCGCACATCGAGATCGGCACCGTCTATCCGACGCGGGACGTGCGCGCCGCGCTCTATGTCGATGCCCTGCTCGGCAAGCATTTCGCGCTGCTCGGCTCGACCGGTACCGGCAAGTCGACCGCCGCGGCGCTGATCATGCACCGCATCTGCGCCCTCGCGCCGGAAGGTCACATCGTCATGATCGACCCGCACGGCGAATATTCGGCCGCCTTCAAGGGCCATGGCGAACTCTACAATGTCGACAATCTCGCCATGCCGTACTGGCTGATGAACTTCGAGGAGCATTGCGAGGTCTTCCTCACCAGCCAGGGGGCCGACCGTCAGCTCGACATGGGCATCCTCGCCAAGTGCCTGCTTCAGGCGCGCGCGAAGAATCGCGCGGCGGAGGGGCTCAACAAGCTGACCGTCGACTCGCCGATCCCCTACGCGCTGTCGGATCTCACCAATGCGATCACGCAGGAGATGGGGCTGCTCAACAAGGCGACCGACACGGCGCCCTACATGCGGCTCAAGAGCAAGATCGACGAGCTGAAGTCCGACCCGCGCTACCAGTTCATGTTCTCGGGGATGCTCGTCGCCGATTCGATGGCGGCGTTCATCGGCAAGATCTTCAGGCTCCCCGCGCGGGGCAAGCCGATCTCGATCATCGACGTTTCGGGCGTGCCCTCGGACATCGTCTCGGTGGTCGTCGCCGTCCTGTCGCGGCTCGTCTTCGACTATGCGATCTGGTCGCGCAGCGAGGTCCAGCGGCCAATCCTCCTCGTCTGCGAGGAAGCTCACCGCTACGTGCCCTCCGACAAGACCGAGAGCGGCCAGGCCGCCCGCAAGGTGCTCGAGCGGATTGCAAAGGAAGGCCGCAAGTACGGCGTCGCGCTGGGCCTGATCACGCAGCGGCCGTCCGACCTCGCGGAGGGCGTACTCTCGCAGTGCGGCACGATCATCGCGATGCGCCTCAACAACGATCGTGACCAGTCCTTCGTGAAGTCGGCGATGCCGGAAGGCTCGCGCGGCTTCCTCGACGTGATCCCGGCGCTGCGCAACCGCGAGTGCGTCGTCTGCGGCGAAGGTGTGTCGATCCCGATCCGCGTTTCGTTCGACGATCTCGAGCGCGACCTGCGGCCGGCCTCGTCCGACCCGCTCTTCTCCGAGCTGTGGCGTCAGACGGGCGACGAGGAGCAGATGGTCGCCCGCGTCGTCAAACGCTGGCGCGCCCAGGGCCGCTAGCGCCGGCCGGCGCTCAGTCGCAGTCCTGCGCCCGGCTCAGGAGGAAATCCCGTTCGGCGCGGTTGCGCGTCAGCGCGGCGGCACGCTCGAACTCGGCCTTCGCCTCGGCCCGTTGACCCGAGCGCATCAGCAAGTCCCCGCGTGCCGCCGGCAACGGCGCATAGCTGGCGAGCGCCGGCTCCCCGGCGATCGCGTCGAGTAGCGCCAGCCCGGCTTCCGGTCCGAACGCCAGGCCGTGCGCGATGGCCCGGTTGAGGGCGACCACCGGCGATGGCTTGGCCGCGTGGAGCTGGTCGTAGAGGCCCGCGATGCGTGGCCAATCCGTCTCCCCCCAGCTCGGGGCGCGGGCGTGGCAGGCGGCGAGCGCGGCTTGAAGGACGTAGGGGCCGTCGCCACCGAGCGCCTCGGCGCGGGCCAGCGCCGAAAGGCCCTGGCCGATCAGCATCCGGTCCCACCTAGCGCGATTCTGTTCGGGAAGCGGCACCAGCGCGCCGCCCGGCCCGGTGCGGGCGGGAAGGCGGGAGGCCTGGATCTCCATCAGCGCGAGCAGGCCAAGCACCTCCGGCTCGTCCGGTATCAGGCCGGTGAGGATGCGGCCCAGCCGCTGCGCTTCCGCGCAGAGCGCGGGACGGATCGGGTCGTCGCCCGCCGTCGCGGCATAGCCTTCGTTGAAAATGAGGTAGATGACCTCCAACACCGAGGCGAGCCGCGCGTCGCGCTCGGCGCCGCGCGGCACGTCGAACCTGAGGCCCGCTTTGGCGATCGTCTTTTTCGCCCGCACAATTCGCTGCGCGATGGTCGGCTCGCTCGCCAGGAAGGCGCGAGCGATCTCGTCCGTCGTGAGGCCGCCGATCAAACGCAAGGTGAGCGCCGCCCGCGCCTCTCGTGAGAGGATCGGGTGGCAGGAGGTGAAGACGAGGCCGAGCAGCTCGTCGCCGATATCGTCGTCGAGCGCGGCCTCCAGTTCCTCGACGCCGGAGTCGCTCGCCTCAATGAGTTCGCGGGCGATCTGGTCGTGCTTGCGCCGGCGCATCGCGTCGCGGCGGAGGCCGTCGATCGCGCGACGCTTCGCCGCCGCCATCAGCCAGGCGCCCGGATTGTGGGGCACCCCCGCCTTCGGCCATTCGGCGAGCGCGATAACCAGCGCCTCCTGCGCCAGCTCCTCCGCCCGATCGACGTCGCGGACGATCCGGGCCAGGCCCGCGATGAGCCTGGCCCGCTCGATGCGAAACGTCGCCTCGATCGCCCGGTGCGCCTCCGATCCGGCCATCGCACCGGGTTAGGGAGGGCGGCCCGGCGCGGCAAGCGACGATGTCAGCCCTTTTCGAGCTGGTCGCGAACGCGGCCGTGAATCTCCTCGGCCTCGGGGGTCAGCACGTCGCCGAAATCCTCGATCTCGTAGAGGGGCCGAATCTCGATCTCGCTCGGCCCCGGCATCGGGTTCGGGCAGCGCTTCACCCAGGCGACCGCCTCGTCCATGTCCTTGACCTCCCACAGCCAGTAGCCGGCGACCAGCTCGCGGGTCTCCGCGAAGGGGCCGTCGACCACCGTGCGGTTGGGCCCGTCGAACTGAATGCGCTTGCCCGCGCTCGAGGGCTTGAGGCCGTCGCCGGCGAGCATGATGCCCGCCTTGACCAGCTCCTCGTTATACTTGCCCATTTCGACCCACATCTTTTCCATTTCCGGCGAAGGCGACAGGCCCGCTTCGCTGTCCTCGGTCGCCTTCACGAACACCATCACGCGCATGTCTCATCTCCTCTGGTTCGTCACGGCCATGATCGACCGCGTACCCTGACGACGAACGGGCACCGCCGGAATCGACATAGGGGCCTGGAAAAACTTTCGGGAAGCGAATTGCCGCGGGACGCTCCGCCCGTCCGACCGGGGTGACGGGAGTGTCCGGGACGCGGCTCAGCGCGAGGCGGCGCTGCGCCCGGCGGCGCTGCCGGAATCCGCGCTCGCGACCGCGGTCCGCTGGTCCGCCGTCGGCGTCGCGAGCAGGCGGCGCAGCTTGCTGCGGAAGTTCGCCAGGTCCGCGCCGGAAAGCTGCGCGCGGGTCGAGAACTGGACTGACAGCGGATTGACCCGCCGGCCGTTGCGAAACACCTCGAAATGCAGATGCGGGCCGGTCGCGAGGCCGGTCGCGCCCGCGTAGCCGATCACCTGACCGCGACGGACGCGGTCGCCGGCGCGCACCGCGAAGCGGCTGAGGTGCGAATAGGACGTGACGAGTCCCCCATCGTGCGCCAGCTTCACCTGGTTGCCGTAGCCGCCCGCCCGGCCGGCGCCGATCACGCGTCCGTCCGCGACGGCGACGATCGGCTGGCCATAGGCGGCGTGGAAATCCGCCCCGGTGTGCATCCGGGTGAAATGCAGGATCGGGTGATAGCGCTCGCCATAGCCCGAGCTCACGCCGCCCGGCACCGGCCGGAGCAGGCCGTCGGTGCGACGGCCAACGCCCGAGGCTTCGAACCACTGCGTCGATCCGCCCACCGTCCATTGCATCAGCTTGAGGTCGCGACCGCTGGCGCGTTCGAGCCCGGCATAGAGCAGGTCGCCGGTTTCGGTCTCGCCCGTCTCGGCGCGGCGATGCTCGATGATCATGTCGAAGCGATCGCTCGCGGCCAGGCCGGAGGGCACGCTGATCTGCGTCGCGAGCGCCCGCAGGTAGGCCTGGATGATCCGCGCGGGCACGCCCGCCGCGCGCGCCGAGCGATAAAGGCTCGCGCCGACGGCGCCCCGAATGCGCAGCGGCGTTTCGTCGACCGCGATCGGGATTCGCTTGAGCCGCAATTCCCCGTCGATGCGCTCGACTTCGACGCGAAGGTCGAAACGCGCGCGAAAGGCGAGCTTTTCGAGCGGGCGCGGCACGCTGCGGTTCGGTCGACGGCCGAGCGTGAGATCGAGCGTGGTGCCGGCCCGGATGTCCTCGCCCGGCAAGGCCTGGGCAACCATCGCGGCGACCTGGCCCGCCTCCGCCCGCCCGACACCGGCGCGGGCGAGCGCGCTCCCCAGGCTGTCGCCGCGGCCCAGGGTCGCGCTAAGCTCGACGATCGGCCGCTCAGGCGGCTCGGGCAGCGGAACCACCGCCTCGGTCGGCGCCATCCGTCGCCCGGTGTCGCCGCCATAGGCGAGCGGCGCGAGCCCCAGCACGCGAACCTGCTCGAACTGGGTATCGGCCATGGGCGGCGGGACGACGCCTTCGATCGGCGCCAGCGGCGGGACGAGCGACCAGGCGGCGTAGCAGAGCGCGAGGCAGGTGAGGAGGCCGCGGAACCATTCGACGGAGCCGATGCGCTGCCCGAGATCCACGACGAGGTCGAAATCGCCGATGCGACGGCGCTGGCTGGACGAGCGCCGACCGAAGACCGGCGCGGACACGCTCGCGGCCGCGCCGAACCGGAGCGCAGCAACGCCGCCGGTTATCGCCTCCCGACCGTCTTCGCCTCGGTACAAGCCCTGTCCCCGCGCGCCCCAATCCATCCCGCCGCGCACCCCGCTCGACAGGCGGGAAGGAGTGTGAAGAAAAGGAATTAAAGTCAAATTACGCAGCCCCTTGCCGGAATCCGCGCGCGACGAAGCGAACCATCGGCGGGGCAGGGCGAGTCCACCGTAAACCGTCGCGCCGGCTTGCTTTCCCACGGCGCGGGGCCGATCTAGGGACCATGCGCGACGATGCCGCCGGCACGCTCAAGGCCGTGCTCGGGCCAACCAATACCGGCAAGACCCACCTCGCGGTCGAGCGGATGTGCGGCCATTCCTCGGGGCTGATGGGCTTTCCGCTCCGCCTGCTCGCCAGGGAAATCTACGACCGGATCGTCGCGGTGAAGGGGCGGGAGCAGGTCGCGCTGCTCACAGGCGAGGAGAAGATCCTGCCCGAGCGCGCCCGCTGGTTTTGCTGCACGGCGGAGAGCATGCCGACGGATCGCGACTTCGCCTTCGTCGCCCTCGACGAGGCGCAGCTCGGCGCCGATCCCGAGCGTGGGCATGTTTTCACCGACCGGATGCTGCACGCGCGCGGCCGGGAGGAGACGATGATCCTCGGCTCCGAGAGCCTCAAGCCGATCGTCCGGACGCTGCTGCCCGAGGCCGAGATCATCGCACGGCCGCGTTTTTCGACGCTGAGCTACGCCGGCCCCGCCAAGCTGTCGCGGCTGCCGCCCCGATCGGCGATCGTCGCCTTCTCCGCCGAGCAGGTCTATGCCGTCGCCGAAATGCTGCGGCGGCTGCGCGGCGGCGCCGCGGTAGTGATGGGGGCACTCAGTCCCCGCACCCGCAACGCGCAGGTCGCCATGTACCAGGCGGGCGAGGTGGACTATCTCGTCGCCACCGACGCGATCGGCATGGGCCTCAACATGGACGTCGGCCATGTCGCCTTCGCCGGCCACGCCAAATATGACGGCGCGCGGCGGCGGCGGCTGACCGTCGCCGAAATGGCGCAGATCGCCGGCCGCGCCGGCCGCCATCAGCGCGACGGAACCTTCGGAACGCTCGCGCTTGAGAGCGAGGCGCTGGCCGCGTTTCGTCCCGAGGAGATCGAGGCGATCGAGGCGCACCATTTCGCGCCGCTCGACCATGTCTTCTGGCGCGAGAGCGCGCTCGATTTTGCCAGCGTCGATGCGCTGATCCGATCGCTGGAGCGCAGGCCCGCGCAGCCGTGCCTTCGGCCGGCTCCGGAAGCGATCGACCTCGCCGTACTGCGCCTGCTCGCCGCCGATCCGCTCGTGCGCGCCCGCTCGCGCGGGCCGGGGCAGGTGAAGCGGCTGTGGGACGCGTGCGGCCTCCCCGATTTCCGCAAGACCGGGCCGGAGCGCCATTCGCGCCTGATCGCGCGCCTGTTCATGCACCTCTCCGACGGTAGGGGCACGATCCCGCACGACTGGTTCGCGAGCGAGGTGGCGCGGCTGGACAATGTCCAGGGCGACATCGACACGCTGGCCGACCGGCTCGCCGGGATCCGCACCTGGGCCTATGTGGCGCAGCGCGCCGACTGGCTCGACGATCCGGCGGCGATGGCGGCGCGCGCGATGGCGGTGGAGGAAAAGCTCTCCGACGCGCTGCACGAACGGCTCACCCAGCGCTTCGTCGACCGGCGCACGTCGCTGCTGATGCGTGACGTCGGCAAGGGCGCGGCGGCGCCGGTGGCGGTCGACGCGGACGGCGAGGTCAGCGTCGGCAGCTTCGCGATCGGGCGGCTCACCGGCTTCGCGTTCGAGATCGACCCGGCGGCCCGGCACGACGATCGCAAGCGGCTGCTCGCCGCTGCGGAGCGCCGGCTGGGGCAGGAATATGAGAAGCGCGCCGCCGCGCTTGCCGCCGACAAGGACGCCCATTTCGCGCTGCGTACCGATCCCGGCGCGCCGGTCGCGCTGCTCTGGCGCGGCCACGAGGTGGCCAGGCTCGCGCCGGGCAAGAACCTGCTCAGCCCGCGCGTGCTGCTGGACCGGCGGCTCGACGCCGTTTCGCTGAAGGATCGCGCCCGCATCGTCGAGCGGCTCACTGACTGGCTGCGCGACGGGATCGAGGCGCGGCTCGCGCCGCTGCGCGCCGCCGGCCATGCCGCGCGCGATCCCGCCGCGCCCGCGGCGATGCGCGCGCTGCTCGCCATGCTGGTCGACGAGGGCGGGATCATCGCCCGTGACAGCGTCGCCGAACCGCTCGCGGCGCTCGACCGCGTCCAGCGCCGCGCGGTGACCCGGCTCGGCATCACGATCGGCGCGCTCGACCTGTTCATGCCGGCCCTGCTCAAGCCCGAGGCGGCGCGGTGGCGCACCGCCCTGCGCGCCGCCGCCGCCGACGCGCCGATGCCCGAGCTACCGCCGCCGGGACGCGTCGTGCTGCCGACCCCGGCCGATCCGGCGCTGCTCACCCGGCTCGGCTTTCGCGCCTGCGGGCCCCAGATGATCCGCGTCGATGTCGCCGAGCGGATCGCGCGTCGCGCCCACGAGGCGCGCGCCGGCAAGGCGGAGGAGGCGGTGGACGCCGGCTTCGTGACCTCGCTCGGGCTGGCGCCGCCCGCGCTCACCCGGCTGATGCGGGATATCGGCTTCCATCGCGGTCGCGAGGATGCGGCCTGGCGGTGGCGCGGCCGTCCGCGCCGCCGAGGGGCTGCGAAGCCGGCGAAACCGAACGGCGCCTTCGCCGTGCTCGCGGAGCTGAAGCGTGGCTGAGAGCCTGCGGCTCGACCTCTTCCTGTGGCACGCCCGAATCGTGAAGACCCGCGCGCTGGCCCGCGAACTTGCCGAGGGCGGGCGCCTGCGCCTCGACGGCCGCGTTGTCGCTCAGGCGCACGCACAGGTGCGCGTCGGCAGCATC
>Ga0182748_1004318_pt1 | contig 11379 bp, 8 predicted proteins | sample eDN3rd37CKraftOP_FD_128877 | JGI IMG/M metagenome (GOLD analysis project Ga0182748, IMG submission 128877) | Enriched Organic Plus compost microbial communities from Emeryville, California, USA - eDNA 3rd pass 37_C Kraft OP (version 2) (version 2) ...
CGAAGTGTCGCGCCACGAGCGCGACGAGCGACGTGCCGCCATCGCCGCTATTTTGCTGTGCGCCCTCAGCGGCAACCGGCGTGCGCATCATGTCGATGCGTCCCACCGTGAGATACGCGATCTCAATTTGCCCCGAGAATAGCCGCAAGGGAGACCAGGAGAAACGGACGTCACGAACCGTGAGCCATGTGCCGTTGCGATCGGCGACTGTGACGGTATCGATCCGCCCATCCGACAACAGCGAACCTTCGAGCGCACCGATGTTGATGGTGGTCTCTGCATCTGAGGCCACGAATGCGCCGAGCCGCAGCGCCAGCATCTGCCCCGCCGTCGTCATCAACGTGAGCGCCAACAAGAGCACGAACGTAGCAACGGCCAACGCAGCCCGGGCGGCGTATTTGCCCGCGCGCCGCATCAGAAGGCCTGACCCAGTCCGACATAGACACCGAACTTCGGCTGCCCGCCGCGGTGGGTCATGGGTGCCGCGAAGTCGAAACGGAGAGGACCGAAGGCCGTATAGTAGCGCAGACCAAGACCTGCACCGATATAGACCGGCTCGGAGAAACTGGGGAAGCTGTCGGGCGAAACAAGCGCCGCGTCGATGAATGGAACGAGGCCGAGCGTATCCATCGCGCGCCATCTGAGTTCGGCCGAGCCGCCAACCATCGACAAGCCGCCCACCACTTGGCCTGCGTAAGTAGGGCCGAGGCTGCGGTACTCATAGCCGCGAACCGATCCGCCGCCGCCCGCAAAGAAGCGATAGGTCGCCGGCACCTCCGACAGCGATGCGCCGAAGTCGCTACCGAAAAGAACGCGCCCGGCCAGCGTCACGCGGTCGGCGGCGTCGAGGGAAAGATAGCTCGCCATCGACAGCTCGCTCGCCCCAAAGAACGCGCCCTGCGAAAGCTCCGTCACCGGATTGAGGCGCAGCATCCCATGCACGCCCTCACTCGGATCCATGCGATCGTTCCGGCTGTCATAGACCAGCTCGCCGGGAAGCCCTAGCAGCGTATAGTTCGCCGTGCCGAAGGCATCCTCGATGCGTGACTGCGCTCCCTCCACCGCCACCGAGCCCGACAGATAAGGATCGAAGCGGTGCGCAAGCCCGACACGCGCGTTGCCGCCGAGGCTTTCGTAGGTGTCAGGACGCTCTCGAACCAGCCGGATCTCGCTGAAGAGATCCGTATCGATGCCAAGGACGCCGGGCTTCGTAAAGGTTGCACCGATGTCGAACTGCAGCCCTTCCAATCCATCGCCGCCGATCTGAGAAAGCGTGGCATCGACGCGAAGCCGCTCGCCTTCACCGAAAAGATTGCGATGCCCCCAATAAGCTTGCACCTCGGCGCCATCGATCGTTGAAGCGGAGACGGTCGCGCCAAAAAAGCGTGGCTTACGCTCGATGACCTCAACGGTGATCGGAATTCCGCCGCTTTCGTCCGTCTGCTCGCCCTCGATGACGCGCACCGATTCGATACTCTCGAACTTGCGCAACCGCTCGCGGCTCTTTTTCAGCTCTCGCGGACTGAACCGGTGACCCGGCTGCAACGCAGTTTGCTCAACGATGCGCCGGGCGTCGAGATCGACGGAGCCGGTAACGTTGATCCAGCCGTAAACGGCGGGATCGCCTGGCGCCGCGACGAAGCGGACGTCGACGACCTGCCGCGCGTGATCGGCCCACACATCCTTTTCAGCAATCTGCGCGAATGGATAGCCGCTCGATCGCCATGCTTCGACGATGCGATCCGCGGCCGCAATGATGAGCGCAGACTTCGCCGGCTCACCGGCCGTGAGGCCATACCCTTGCGGATCGGCAGATGGGCTCGCTTCCGTCGGGGCGCTCTGCTCGATCGAGATAGCGCCGAGCCGGAACAGCGGCCCCGGGCTTACGCGAATGACCACAGGAACCGGCGTGCCTTCAACCACCTCGATCTCGGCGGGCACCACATCGCTGAGCGGCTGCCCCGCAACTGTAATGGTGACATCGGCGCCATAGCGTGCCTCACCATAGAGCGCCGCGACCAGCCGCTCCACGTCGCTCCGCGCACGCGAAACGAGTGCGAACGTGTCTGCCGCACCTTTTTTCGATTGCTCGACAAGCACCGATGCGGACGAAAGCGCATCCTTCAGCGAGCTGTCATCGCCTTCGACTTCAAGGGAAACCGTATACGTCAGCGCCTCGGCATGCTCGGAACCATCCTCAAGGATGGAAACGCCGAACAGCTCCAGCGCTGCGGCCGGCCGCGGCGCGGAGCACGCGAGCACGGCCACCACTCCCAGCCATCCGGCGATCTTGCGAGCACATGGCAATGCGCAGCCTGCGTCTACCGCTTGTTTCTTGGCCTGAACGCATATACGGGCCGCCTATCCAATAGCCGGGGCGCCAATGCACCACGTGATGCTGTGCACTCGACCCATGCGAATCTGATCGATCTCACCTTGGATAAGTTGTCCGGCAAAGACAAGTGCGGGAGGCCATATCGGAGCAGCGAAAGATCATGAATCCGCTCGCGAATCACCTCACGTCCGAGCAGAGCTGAAGCCCTGCGCAAATCGGCGTCGCGAGGATGGGTCGTAGCCTCGGCAGTGAGTACCAGCGGTGAGCGTCGCCCGGAGCTACCCAGTCGCGTGCTCAGCCACGCACAGTACTCCCACCGTCGCGATCTCCGCTCCCGCTCAGCTCCGCCCGCATCCGTTCGACATCCAGCGCTCCCTCCCACCGAGAGACGACGATGGTTGCAACGCCATTCCCGACAAGGTTCGTCAACGCGCGTGCTTCCGACATGAACCGGTCGATGCCGAGGATGATAGCCATCGCATTGACGTCGATGGTGTGGGTCGAGGCCAGTGTCGCCGCGAGCACGATGAAGCCCGACCCTGTGACACCCGCTGCGCCTTTCGAGGTCAACAGCAGCACGCCGAGGATGCCGAGTTGCTGCGCCAGCGAAAGCTCCACATTCGTCGCTTGGGCAAGGAACAGGGTCGCCATCGTGAGATAGATGCAGGTACCGTCGAGGTTGAAGGAATAGCCGGTGGGAATGACGAGCCCCACGATCGATTCCTCGCACCCCACCTTTTTCATACGCATGATCATACGCGGCAGCACCGATTCCGATGACGATGTGCCGAGCACGATCAGAAGTTCGTCCTTGATGTAGCGGATAAAGCGGAAAATGCTGAAGCCGGCCATCCACGCAATGGGCCCGAGCACCAATACGATGAATAGGATGCACGTCAGGTAGAAAGCGCCCATCAGGCCCGCGAGCGAGCCGAGCGTGGAAAAACCATATTGACCGATGGTGAAGGCCATCGCCCCGAACGCACCCACCGGCGCAAGTTTCATGATGATGCCGACGATCCCGAAAAGAACCTGCGAGACCTGATCCACAAGATCGAGCACCAGCTTGCCGCGCTGCCCCGCAGCCTGCAAAGCAAAGGCAAAAAGCAGAGCGAACAGCAGCACCTGCAGGATATTGCCATCGACGAAAGCGCTCAGCGCCGTGCGGGGAATGATGTCGAGCAAATATTCGATGGTGCTCTGGTGGTCCGCCTTATCCACGTAGCTCGCCACGGCCGATGCATCGATCTTGCTCGGATCGATGTTCATTCCGTGGCCGGGACGCAGCAGATTGGAAACGATGAGGCCGAGGGCGAGAGCGAGCGTCGTCACCACCTCGAAATAGATGAGTGCCTTTACCCCTGCGCTGCCGACCGCTTTTAGGTTCGACATCGATGCAATGCCGTGCACGACAGTGCAGAAAATGACCGGCCCGATGATCATCTTTATGAGTTTGATGAAGCCGTCGGCGAGCGGCCGCATTTGCACGCCAAGGTCAGGATAATAATGGCCGAGCAGAACGCCAACGGCGATGGCCATCAGCACCTGCACGTACAAATGGGAGTAGAACGGCCTTTTAGCCGTAGCACTTGGCGCATCATCGCCAAGCGGCGCCGACAGCAACATCTCCTTGAGCCCCCGGGATTACGTAGGTTTTTTGAAACTATAGGTCATCCATGCGCCGCGCGCGGAGCGCAAATCGATGCCTCAATGAAGATTTAATGCGGAATTGCGCCCATCGATCAGCACAGCTTCGCATCGCTTCCGCATTTCTGAAGAGTGCTCGGCCCGAGCTGCCCCGCAGGACACGTCGCACAGCATTTGATGCACCCCTCGATAGTGCGCCTCCGGCGGCTCAACCCAAAGCAACTCTGCCGTGCTGTCTCGTTTCGCTATCGACAACCTTCCGTTATGGAGCGGGCGAGCAAGTCATCCGGCGTTACGTGCTGCACGCGGGCTGTGGAATGATCGACCGTGCGCTCCGCGGCCAACCCCGGCGGGTCCCCGGCAGCGGTAGCACGCTCACGCGTAGCTTCCTGCGATCAGAGCTCTTGTTCGGCGCCGCCGATGGCAACCACGGCGGCCTGCGCGACCGACCCCGAGGCACGCAGGTCAATCGTGCAAGAACATTCCCTTCCGTCCGAGCCAGCTGGCCAATCCGGAGGTCACCAAGCTGCCGACTCCAGGCCGCTTCTCGAGCCGGAAGGCTGTCTTGGTTGTGCTGGCTCTCCGACACACCGACCCGCACGTCAAGAACAGCCGTACGGGAACTCTCTGGGGCCGGGATTGGGTTGTCCTGATGAATGCTGGATGAATGCCCGTGCAATGTCATCTTAGGCACGCGGAACGAGTGCAACGAAGCGTGATGCCCGAAGGACATCGACACTAACCCGCGGCATATCAACGCGAATTTGACGCGCGGACGCCTTACCGCACACTGATCGTGCGTATGCGCTCACCATTGCACGCAATTTCATCGAATTTCTAGATAACCCGGCAACCGCCCCGCTCCGAGAATGCGCTGCAGTTGGGCCCGGTCACGGGCCGGAATAAGGGAAGGCCATGATCCTCGACCTGCCAACCGTTTCCGTCACGTCGTGCGCCGCAACGATGGTCATCGGACTCGTCTTGTGTTTCGGATGGCTGCAGGAACGGTCCAGTCCAATGATCGGCTGGTGGGGCGTGTCGCAACTCATCATGGCCGCCGGCATCGCCTTCGCCGCGACAGCCTCCTATTCCAACAGCGGCGCACTCGCGGCCTTTGGCCAGGCGCTGATGATTATTTCCGCGACCATCATGTGGATGGCAGCGCGTGAGTTCGCCGGCCGGCGGCTGAACCCCATTTGGCTCGGGGTCTGGCCATGCGGGTTCGTTATCGCAGCCGCTGCATTCGTGCAGTCGTTCGATCAGCGGCTCATCATCGCGTGCACCATTCTGGCCGTGCTCTACATGCTCACGGCGATCGAGTTTGCACGTCAGAAATCCGAACGCATATCTGGCCGCTGGTCCGCAGTGCTGTTGCTCATCGTCATGGCTGGCGGATACGGGCTCTGGATGCCTCTAGCGCTTAAGATGCCCATCCTCGAGGCCAGCCGCGCCGATAGCAGCCGCTGGCTGCCGACCGCAGTGCTCATTGCTATGCTGGGACGTATCGCTCTCGCCTTCGTCGTGCTGGCAATCGTCAAAGAACGCCAGGAAATGCGCCAGCGCCGATTTGCACTCACAGATGCGCTTACCGGCTTGCCCAACCGTCGAGCACTTTTCGAGGCAGCCGACGCTCTGCTCTTCGGCGCCGGCCGGCACTCAAGACTTTCGGTAATGGTGCTCGACCTCGACCACTTCAAAAAGATTAACGACACCTACGGGCACCTCCTGGGCGACCGCGTGCTGCAGCGTTTCTCCCACACGCTTGCCGCGCAAGCGGGCGAGGGAAGTATCGTTGCCCGTCTCGGCGGTGAAGAGTTCGCGGCGATCCTGCCCGGCGCGGGCCTCGAGACTGCACATACCAAAGCGGAGCGCGTACGCACCGCATTTGCCGACATCGCGTCGGTCATCGATGGCCTGCCGGTTGGCGGAACGGTAAGCATTGGAATTGCGGCACACGAAGGGCCCGGTTGCGACATCAGCGCACTTTTCCACCGGGCCGACGGCGCTCTCTATGTTGCAAAACAATCCGGCCGGAATAAAGTGGCCGCCGCCGAAGCCAGCGCCAGCGAAGAAGACATCGACGCCAGCTGGCTCGAAGAACGTGGGCATTACCTGCCGAAGACACACGCAACGCGCCGCTATCGCGACAGCGCAGCCTGACGCGGCGGCGCCGGAAAGACGCAGGGCCATACCTGCTCCATGCGGTTAAGGTCCGGCCCACACACGCGCGGGAAACCCCCAGCGACCCACCGCCGTTGGCGGGCACCAGCCTGTGAGCAGCCTACGAGGGGAACGCAACATGGATGCTGCGACGCTCTACACCGTCATATCCGTGATCTCTGGCCCTAACCGGATGACCACGCAGAAATTTCCTACCATGGCCATCTGCAACCAGGTGGCCGACGATCTGCGCAAACGCACATCTTTGCGCACAACCCACTACTGCGTGAAGCGCAAGCCAGATCGCAACGAAAGCCAAGCCGCCGAGCAGATGCGCCGCCGCGCCGCCACTGCAGCAAAGCAGAAGCGCGCCATGGCGCAGAAGCAAGCTCAGCAGCTTCAGGCTCAGGCGCAGGCACCTATGGGCCTGCCGCGCGAATTTTATTCGGGCACCGCACCGACGCGTAGCGAGTGACCGCGCTTCTCGATCGGCACATCTGAAGTTCACGGAATGTGCATAAGTTCTTCCCGCCTCGCGGTTCGGCCGTTACAAACGCGCTGAAGCTCGCGAGGTGGCCCCATGTTCAAGCTTGCCGAAAACGGCACGAGCATCCGCACAGAACTACTTGCCGGCCTTACCACCTACCTGACGATGGTCTACATCGCCTTCGTCAATCCGGTGGTGCTCGCCGAAACCGGCATGGACAAAGGTGCGGTGTTCGTCGCCACTTGCCTCGCAGCCGCGTTCGGCTCGGCATTGATGGGCCTTTACACCAACTTCCCTGTCGCCGTTGCCCCCGGCATGGGCCTCAATGCTTATTTCACCTACACGCTGGTGCAGGGAATGGGCATTCCATGGCAGGCGGCGCTTGCCGCTGTCTTCGCCTCGGGCGTGCTCTTCCTCATCGTCAGCGCAACGCCCCTCCGGCGGTGGATCATCAACAGCCTCTCGCCATCGCTCAAAGTTGCGATCACGGTGGGTATCGGTTTCTTTCTCGTCGTTATCGGCCTCAAGAGTGCCGGTCTCATCGCGCCCGATCCGACAACGCTCCTGAAACTTGGCGAGCTCAAAACACCCGCCGTTGCAATTGCCGCCGCCGCGTTCGTACTCACGGCCGCGCTCGACGCGCGCAAGGTGCACGCGGCCGTTCTCATCGGCATCATGGCTGCCTATATCGGCGGGTTGACCCTAGGCCTTGCTGAATTCACCGGCATTGCAGCGCAGCCCCCCTCGTTAACCCCCGTATTCATGCAGATGGATCTTGGTGCACTTTTCGACGCTGGCATGAGCATCGTGGTGCTGACGCTGTTCTTCGTCGTGCTCTTCGACAACACGGGGACGCTGATCGGCCTTGCACGCGCCGCCGGCATGACGCGCCCCGACGGAACAATCCCGGGTCTGGAGCGCGCACTTATCGCCGATTCAACTTCGGTCATGGCCGGCGCGGCGCTCGGCACCTCGACGACCACGAGCTATGTCGAAAGTGTGGCCGGCTTGAATGCGGGCGGACGCACGGGGCTCACCGCCATCACCGTCGCAGTGCTGTTCCTCGTGACGTTATTTCTTGCGCCGCTCGCCGGATCGATCCCGCCTTTCGCCACCGCTCCGGCGCTGGTGTTCGTGGGCTGTCTGATGGTCTCAGCCGTCCGCGACATCGACTTCGAAGATTCCACCGAGTACATCCCCGCGGCCATCACGATCATATCGATGCCACTGACGTTCTCGATTGCCGACGGCATCGCCTTCGGCTTCATCACCTACGCGGGCATGAAGCTGCTCACAGGGCGCTGGTCTCAACTACCCATAGCAGTGAATGTGTTGGCGCTGCTGTTCGTGTTGCGCTTCGCGCTGCTCTAGGCGAGCAGCGGCAAGCAGGTACGCGCCGCGGCAGACATTAATAATCGGCCGGCCCGCGGCGCGGCGGCGGCTGCATCCTAGGCGGCGGGCTCTCATGGCCGACGGTTGCATTCTGGCGCCGTGCGCCCGGCTCTCCCGGCCGCCGTTCCACCGCTCCCCGGTTGAGAATGCGCACCGGCTCTATCCGCTCGGCGGAGCCGATAGTCTCCACACCTGCGGACGGCGCCGCATTGCCCCGGTCTCCGCGGGGCGTCCACAACCCCAAGCCGATGACGCCGACGGCTATTGCCGCGGAGGCGAACCCGACAGCCCAGCGGCGGATGTGGACCCGTCCCCGTGCCGCGGGGCGCCAATTGACGTCAGAGCCCCTACGCACGCTTCACTCCTCCCGGTCCTGGGCGAGTGGATCGCCACCCGGCCGCACAAATGAAATTTCCCTCGACAGCAGGGCCGCGCTTGCGACGGAAAAGGGCCCGGCGCACCGCGGTCAGCGTCCAATGATGTAAGACAGTGGCAGTCAGTATGCCCGATCGCGGCCATCGGCAACCGCAGCGAGGTCCTGACTGCCGGTCCGGCCGGCCCCCGAAGCCCCGCCCCGAACTTTTTCCGGCCTTCCCGCCCCATCGCCGACCCGCCACGCTGGCCCCAGCATCTACCGGTGCCGGATTTCCCCAAGGGTGCGTCCAATACGCCTCTGTTACAAAAGGGTTGTACGCGCCAAGCCCGGACAGCGACGGTTTTAGCCCTGTTGTCCGTTTTTACCCTCAGGCGCCGCAGTGTTGCCGTTTTGCGGCCCCTCGTCTGGGGCCGGCCTCTGGGACAGGGACGCAAGTGAAAAAATTCTTCAAATCGGTGTTTGCGATCCTCGTCATCGCCGGCATCACCGCGGCAGCTCTTTACTACACCCAAGGCGGGGATCAGGCGCAGCGCGGACGCCGCTGGGCGCGGCCGGAGGGCGCCGTGCCCGTGGTCACGTCTGAAGCCAAGCTCGCGGACGTCCCGGTGTGGCTCGAAGGCGTCGGCTCGGCGAAAGCGCGCAACCTTGTGACGGTGCGCCCACAGGTCGACGGCAAGATCCTCTCCATCCACTTCAAGGAGGGCCAGGATGTTAAAGAGGGTGACCTCCTCGCCCAGATCGATCCCGTGACCTACCAGGCGCAGCTCGACCAGGCGATCGCCAAAAAGGCGCTGGACGAAAGCCAGCTCGCCAACGCGCGGCGCGACCTCGAGCGCTACAATCAGCTTTCCTCCAACGTGATCGCCGCCAAGACGGTCGACACGCAGCGCGCGCTGGTTGCCCAGCTTGAGGCGCAGATCAAGCAGGACGACGCTGCCATCGAGAACGCGCGCGCGTTCCTCAACTACGCTACCGTCGTAGCTCCCATTTCCGGCCGCACCGGCATGCGCCTCATCGACGTCGGTAATCTCGTGCGTGCATCCGATGCGGGCATCGTCGTCATCACCGAGGTCCAGCCGATCTCCGTCGTATTCACGCTGCCGCAACAGGATCTGCCAGCCATTAACCGCGCGGTCGCCAAGCGCGCGCTGAAGGTGGAGGCCCTCGAAACCGACAGCAAGAATGTTCTCGACACTGGCGAGTTGCAGGTCATCGATAATCAGGTCGATCAGCAGACTGGCACGATCCGCCTCAAGGCCGACTTCCCGAACAAAGACCTGCAGCTCTGGCCCGGCCAATTCGTAAACGTGCGCCTGCTGCTCGACACCCTGGAGCAGGTCGTCGTCGTGCCGACGTCCGCCGTGCAGCGTGGCCCCGAGGGTACATTCGTCTACGTTATCGATAGTGAGAGCAAGGCCCGCGTCCACAAGGTGACCATCTCCCAGCAAGATGAGCGTCTCGCTGTCGTCACCACGGGGGTTGCTGCGAACGATCGCGTGGTCACAACTGGCTTTGCCCGTCTCAAGGAGGGGGCCGAGGTCAGCGTCGGTGAGCCTGGCAATGCCGCTCCCGCGGAAAATCCTTCCCCGCAGGCATCGGCGAGCGGCAGCGTGCCGACCCGTGATACCGCCTCGATCAATACCCTTGCTCCAGCTGCCGTCACACCGGCGAATGCCCGCGAGCACAACGGCAAAGGCCGCCGCGACGAGGGCCGCCGCGGGAAGGAAGCCGGCTTCGGCACGGCACCGGGTACGGCGCCATGAACGTCTCGGCCCCGTTTATCCTGCGGCCGATCGCGACCTCGCTCCTCGCATTCGCTACGGTTCTCGGGGGCGCCCTCGGATACTTCTGGCTGCCAGTCTCCTCGCTGCCGCAGGTCGACTTCCCGACGATCCAGGTATCGACGCAGCTTCCGGGCGCCAATCCGCAAACGATGTCGACCCTCGTCACCGCGTCGCTCGAACGCGAGTTTGGCAAGATACCCGATCTGGAAACGATGAACTCGATCAGCTCCTTCGGGCTGAGCCAGATCACGCTGCAGTTCAATCTCGATCGGGACATCGATGCCGCAGCCCAGGACGTGCAGTCGGCGATCAATGCGGCCGGCTCGACGCTGCCGCGCAACCTCCCGTATCCGCCCACGTATTCGAAGGTCAACCCGGCCGACGCGGCCGTCGTCACCCTGGCGCTTACCTCCGACATTGTCTCCATGCGCGAGCTGAGCGACCTCGCCGACACCATGATCGCGCAGCGCCTCTCCACCGTGAGCGGCGTCGGCCACGTCTCGGTCGAAGGAGGCATTCGTCCCGCCGTGCGCATCCAAGCGGATGTCTCCCGCCTGGCCGCCTACGGCCTCAGCATTTCCGATGTAAACAGCGCTGTCACGTCAGCTAACGTCTCGGGCCCCAAGGGCTCGCTCGATGGAACGCACCAGAGTTACTCCATCGCTGCCAACGACCAGCTCGCCTCCGCCGAAGCCTACCGAGAGGTCGTGATCGCCTACCGCAACGGCGCGCCGGTGCGCCTCAAGGACGTTGCGGATGTCACCGAGGGACTCGAGAACGCACGCGTCGGTGGTTGGTATCAGGGGACCCCCGCGGTCATCATTGACGTGCAGCGCCAGCCCGGCGCCAACGTCATCGAAACGGTCGAGCGGCTGAAAGCCGAGCTGCCACGCATCGAGCGCGCGCTACCGACGAGTGTAAAGTTGACGCTGGTGCACGACCGCACCGAAACCATCCGCGCCTCCGTGCATGACGTGCAGTTCACGCTGGTTCTCAGCGTCGCGCTCATTGTCATGGTGGTGCTGGTGTTCCTGCGGTCGGGGCGTGCCACCGTGATCGCCGGCGTCGCGCTACCCGCTTCGCTAGTCGCAACATTTGCGGTGATGTACTTTTGCGGCTTCTCCCTCGACAACCTGTCGCTCATGGCGCTCACGATCGGCACCGGCTTCGTCGTCGACGACGCCATCGTGATGATCGA
>Ga0182748_1004322_pt1 | contig 11371 bp, 7 predicted proteins | sample eDN3rd37CKraftOP_FD_128877 | JGI IMG/M metagenome (GOLD analysis project Ga0182748, IMG submission 128877) | Enriched Organic Plus compost microbial communities from Emeryville, California, USA - eDNA 3rd pass 37_C Kraft OP (version 2) (version 2) ...
GATCCCATGCTGGCCACGGGGGGCTCCATGGTCGCGACCATAGACCTGCTCAAGCAGGCGGGCTGCCGCGACATCCGCGCGCTGGTGCTGGTGGCCGCGCCCGAGGGCATCGCCCGCGTGACCGAGCGGCATCCCGACGTGGCGGTGTACACGGCCTCCATCGACCGGGGCCTGAACGAGCACGGCTACATCGTCCCCGGCCTGGGCGACGCCGGCGACCGGGTGTTCGGGACCAAGCAGAAGGCCGAGTAGCGCCGGCCCCGGCTCAGGCCGGCTCGCCGGCCCGGCCGCTACAGGCTTGTCCTGCGCCGCCCGCGGGCGGCGCGTCGCCGCCGGCGCGCACGTCGCCATACCACGCCAGTTCGCCCGCCAGTCCGGCGACTTCGCCGACGATCAGCAGCGCCGGCGCGGCGATGCCGTGGGCCCGGGCCTGCGCGGGCAGGTCGGCCAGCCGGCCGTGGATGACGCGCTGGTTGGGGCGCGTGCCGTTCTCCACCAGGGCGTAGGGGGTATCGGCGGCGCGCCCGTGCGAAATCAGCGATCCCGCGACCTCCTCCAGCTGGCCCACGCCCATGTAGAAGGCCAGCGTCTGCCCGCCCTGCGCGAGCGCCGTCCAGTCCGGCCCGGCCGAGCCGTCGCGGCAGTGCGCCGTCACCAGCTGCACCCCTTGCGCGTAATCGCGGTGGGTCAGCGGCACGCCGCCGTAGGCCGCACAGGCCAGCGCGGCGGTGATGCCGGGCACGACCTCGTAGGCGATGCCCTGGGCGCGCAGGTATTGCAGCTCCTCGCCGCCGCGGCCGAAGATGAAGGCGTCGCCGCCCTTCAGGCGCACCACGCGCCGGCCGGCGGCGGCGTGCTCGGCCAGCAGCGCGTGGATGCGCGCCTGGGTGGCGTCGTGGTTCTCGCCCGGGCGCTTGCCGACGGCGATGCGCTCGGCGTCGCGGCGCGCCAGCGCCAGGATCTCGTCGCTGACCAGGCGGTCGTACAGGATCACGTCGGCCTCGTTCAGGGCGCGCAGCGCCTTGAGCGTGAGCAGGCCGGGGTCGCCGGGGCCTGCGCCCACCAGCAGCACGCGGCCGACCGGCGGGTCCTGCGGCCCTTCCAGCGCCTGCAGCAGGGCCTGCTCGGCCTCCTGCGGGCGGGCCTGGCGCAGCAGCGCGGCCACCGGCCCGTCCAGCAGCCAGCCGTAGAAGCGGCGGCGCTCGCCCAGGTCGGGGCGGCCGGCGCGGATGCGCGCGCGCTGGCGCGCGGCCAGCTGCGCGAGCGGCGCCAGCGCGTGGTCGAACAGGGATTCGATGCGCTCGCGCAGGCGCCGCGCCAGCACGGGCGCGGCGCCCGAGGACGAGATCGCCACCACCAGCGGCGAGCGGTCCACGATCGAGGGCACCTGGAAGGACGACAGGGCGGGGTCGTCCACCACGTTGGCGAGGATGCGCCGCGCCGCGGCGGCCTCGGCCACCCGGGCGTTGACGGCGCGGTCGCCGGTGGCGGCGATGGCCAGCCACATGCCGTCCAGCCAGGCGGGCTCGAAGGCGCCGGCGATGTGGCGCACCGCGCCTTCGCGCGCGAGCCGCGCGAGCTCGTCGTTCAGCTCGGGCGCGCCGACGGCGACCGCGGCGCCGGCTTCGCGCAGCGCCGCGGCCTTGCGGGCCGCGACCGGGCCGCCTCCCACCACCAGCACGGGGCGGCCGGCGAGGTCGGCGAAAAGGGGGAACAGCGTCATGATGGAAACGAGGCGGCGCAAACCGCTTGGGGATCGTTGATGATAGGCAGTCGCTTAAATGACTACAACGTTTGATTTATTTGATTCATATGCATATAAGTTATTTGCTACTGCCGGGCCGGGAGGGCAATGCGTCCCGGCGGCGCATCGGGCGCAGCGACCGCATGGCGCGTTCCTGGCCTTCTAGGGCTTGAGCCAGCTGGCCAGCTCGATCACCTCCCGCGCCACCTCGCCGATGCGCCGCTGGCTCTGCATCGCGCGCTCGCGCAGCAGCCGGTAGGCTTCTTCCTCGCCTACCCCGCGCATCTGCATGAGCAGGCCCTTGGCCTTGTCCACCCATTGGCGCTCGGCCAGCCGCTGGCGCGCCTCGTTCAGTTCCTCGCGGCGGGCGCGCTCCACGGCGAAGCGTTCGATGGCCACGTCCAGCAGCGGCTGGATGCGCGCGGCCGGCACTTCGCCCACCACGTAGGCCGCCACGCCGGCGCGCAGCGCGGCGCGGATGCGCTCGCGGTCGGCGGCGCCGGTGAACATGACCACCGGCCGGGCGCTGTGCTCGCTGGCCACGCAGACGTCTTCCAGCGTGTCGCGCCCGGGGGCGTCGCAGTCGATCAGGACGACGTCGGGCTGCAGGCGCTCGATGATGCGCGCCAGTTCCGGCCCGGCGTCGGCCTCGGCCAGCACGCTGACCCCGGCTTCGGCCAGCGTGCGCCGCAGCGACGCCGCCCGGCCTTCCCCATCGTTGATCAGCAATACCTTGAGCATGGCTACCCCGCTGCACGGCTCAAGCAATATGCATGCCATGGGCCCGGACGGGGCGCGACAATAACATGGCAGGCATGCGCCGACGCACCGCCGCGGGCCCGGCGCATGCACCGTGGCGGTGAACCGCGGTGGTGCAATGCACCAGCATCGATCCTCCCGATCGGCGTCGCCACGCAAGCCGGGCGGCCTGCCCGGCACGCGGCGCGCGCCTGCGCGGCATCCTGCCGTTCCCGGCAAACCCGCGCCGCTGCTGGCTTCGCGGTCGGCGGCGCAAGCGGGCGCGACTCGGCGCGACGGCTTCCGGCGCTGCCTGGCACGGCATTTGCTTGATTGCTGCCGACGGCCAACGAGGGTCGTCGCGCCGCCGGACGGGCGGCACAGGAACAACGACGTTCCGACATGCCATGGGCTGACGCCCGGGCGTGCCGGAACGTTTTTTTTTGCCTCACTAGCGGTCCACCCGGAGCAGCCATGAAGCCAGCACGAGAAGACGCGACGCCCGATCCCGCGACTCCCGCCCCGTCCGCCGACCGCCAGGGCGGCCAGCCCGACGCCGGCCGGCGCCGCATGCTGGGCGCGGCGGCCGGCGCCGGCCTGATGTCGCTGGTCGATCCCCTGGTGCGCGCCGGCGCCTGGGCGGCCGGTTCGGACGCGCCCGAAAAGGCCGAGGTGAAGATAGGCTTCATCCCGCTGACCGACTGCGCCTCGGTGGTGATGGCGCCCCTGCTGGGCATGGACAAGAAGCACGGCGTGAAGATCGTGCCCAGCAAGGAAGCGTCCTGGGCCGGCGTGCGCGACAAGCTGGCCAGCGGCGAGCTGGACTTCGCCCACGTGCTGTACGGGATGATGTACGGCATGCAGCTGGGCGCGGGCGGCGCGCGCAAGGACATGGCGGTGCTGATGGGCATCAACCAGAACGGCCAGGGCATCACGCTGTCCACCCAGCTGCGCGAGGCCGGCGTGCGCGACGGCGAGTCGCTGGGCAAGGCTGTCGCCGCGGGCGGGCGCGAGTTCACCTTCGCGCAGACCTTCCCCACCGGCACGCACGCCATGTGGCTGTACTACTGGCTGGCCGCGCACGGAGTGAACCCCATGCGGGACGCCAAGGTCATCACCGTGCCGCCGCCGCAGATGGTGGCCAATATGCGCGTGGGCAATATGGACGGCTTCTGTGTGGGCGAGCCCTGGGGCGCGCGGGCCATCTTCGACGGCATCGGCTACACCGCCGCGACCACCCAGGCCATCTGGACCGACCATCCGGAAAAGGTGCTGGGCACGACGGCGGATTTCGTCGCGCAGTATCCCAATACGGCGCGCGCGGTGACCGCCGCGGTGATCGAGGCCGGCCGCTTCATCGACGCCTCGCCGGAGAACCGCCGGCGCGCGGCCGAGACCATCGCCGCGCGCAGCTACGTCAACACCGCCGCCGAAGTCATCGTCGACCGCATGCTGGGCCGCTACGAGGACGGCCTGGGCGGCAAGTGGGAGGACGCCCACGCGATGCGCTTCTACGGCGACGGCGCGGTCAACTTCCCCTACCTGTCCGACGGCATGTGGTTCCTGACCCAGCACAAGCGCTGGGGGCTGCTGGCCGAGCACCCCGACTACCTGGCGGTGGCGCGGCAGGTCAACCGCATCGACGTCTACCGGCAGGCCGCGCAAGCGGCGGGCGCGCCCGTGCCTGCGCAGGAAATGCGCTCGTCCAAATTGATCGACGGCGCCGTGTGGGACGGCAGCGATCCGGCCGGCTACGCCGACGGCTTCGCCGTCAAGGCTTGAATCGCAATGGAGACGCGCCATGACCGCCGCCGCATCCGCCTCGCCCGCCGGCGCATCCGCCGCTTCCTCCGGCGCGCTCGCCTGGCGCGCCCGCCTGGAGCGCGTCGTGCGCGCCCTGATCGGCCCCGTCGCGGGCATCGCCGTGTCGGTGCTCGCCTGGCAGGCCATCGCCATGCTGGTGCCGGAGATCCCCACCCCCGGCGTGACCTGGGACGCGGCGCGCGAGCTGTTCGCCGAGCCCTTCTACGACAACGGCCCCAACGACCGCGGCATAGGCTGGAACGTGCTGGCCTCGCTGCGGCGCGTGGGCCTGGGCTTCGGGCTGGCGGCGCTGGCGGGCATTCCGCTGGGCTTCGCGCTGGGGCGCTACGCGGCGGTCAACGCCATGCTGTCGCCCATCGTCAGCCTGCTGCGGCCGGTCTCGCCGCTGGCCTGGCTGCCGCTGGGCCTGCTGCTGTTCCGCGCGGCCGACCCGGCGGCCATCTGGGCCATCTTCATCTGCTCGATCTGGCCCATGATCGTCAACACCGCCGTCGGCGTGGCCCGGGTGCCGCAGGACTACCTGAACGTGGCGCGCGTGCTCGACCTGCCGGAATGGAAGGTATTCACGCGCATCCTGCTGCCCTCGGCGCTGCCCTACATCCTGACCGGCGTGCGGCTGTCCATCGGCACGGCCTGGCTGGTCATCGTCGCCGCCGAAATGCTCACCGGCGGCACCGGCATCGGCTTCTGGCTGTGGGACGAATGGAACAACCTGAAGGTCGAGCACATCATCATCGCCATTGTCGTCATCGGCCTGGTCGGCCTGGCGCTGGAAACCGCGCTGGTGCAGCTGGCGCGCCGCTACACCTATGCCGAGGAATGAGGAGCCCGCCATGACCGCCCCGCAGAACGCGCAGCGCTTCGTGCGCATCGAGAACGTCGGCCAGGTGTTCGAAACGCGCCGCGGCCCCTTCGTCGCGCTGCGCGACATCGACCTGGCCGTGGCCCAGGGGGAATTCGTCACCCTGATCGGCCATTCGGGCTGCGGCAAGTCCACGCTGCTCAACCTGGTCGCCGGCCTGGCCCGGCCGACCTCGGGCGTGCTGATCTGCGACGGGCGGGAAATCGCCGGGCCCGGCCCGGACCGCGCGGTGGTGTTCCAGAACCATTCGCTGCTGCCCTGGCTGACCTGCTTCCAGAACGTCTACCTGGCGGTCGAGCGCGTGTTCGGCGCCAGCGAAAGCCGCGAGCGCCTGGCCGAGCGCACCCGCGCCGCGCTGGCGCTGGTGGGGCTGGAGCACGCCCAGGGCAAGCTGCCGCGCGAGGTGTCGGGCGGCATGAAGCAGCGCGTGGGCATCGCCCGGGCGCTGGCCATCGAGCCTTCGGTGCTACTGATGGACGAGCCCTTCGGCGCGCTGGATGCGCTCACGCGCGCGCACCTGCAGGACGAGCTGCTGCGCATCGTCGCGCAGACGCGCAGCACGGTCATCATGGTGACCCACGACGTGGACGAGGCGGTGCTGCTGTCGGACCGCATCGTCATGCTGACCAACGGGCCGGCGGCCACCATCGGCCAGGTGCTGGACGTGGCGCTGCCTCGCCCGCGCGAGCGCGTGGCCCTGGCCGAGGACCCGGATTACCTGGCCTGCCGGGCCGCGGTGGTGGATTTCCTGCACCGCCGCCACGGCAATCCGGCGGCGCGGCAGGGTGGGGCGGACGGCGGCGGACCGGCGTCTGCCGGGACGGCCGGCGGCGCCGCGCCGGCCCTGCCAGGCTGCCCTGCCGGCGCGCCCGCGCAGCATGGCGCGGCGGGAGCTGCCGGGCCGGAGGCAGCCGCGACCGGCGTGCCCGGCGCAGCCGCCGCGGCCTCCCCCTGCGCCTGGGTCGCCGGCAGCGATGCGCCGGAGAAGGCCGAAGTTTCCGTCGGCTTCATCCCGCTGGCCGACTGCGCCACGGTCGCCATGGCCGCCGAGCTGGGCTTCGACCGCCGCTACGGCCTGCGCATCGCGCCGCGCAAGCAGGCCTCCTGGGCCATGGTGCGCGACGGCCTGCAGGCCGGCACGCTGGACGCTTCGCACGCGCTGTATTCCATGGTCTACGGCACCCACCTGGGCATAGGCGGCGAGGCCGCGCCCATGGCCATCCTGATGGGCCTGAACCACAACGGCCAGGGCATCACCCTGTCGCGCGGCCTGGCCGGGCAGGGCGTGCGCGACGGCTGGGCGCTGGCGCGCGCCGTGCGCGAGGGCGACAGCCTGACGCTGGCCCACACCTTCGCCACCGGCACGCACGCCATGTGGCTGTCGTACTGGCTGGCGGCGCACGGCATCGATCCGCTGCGCGACGTCGACCGCGTGGTGGTGCCGCCGCCGCGCATGGTCGCCGCCCTGCAGGACGGCCTGGTGCACGGCTGCTGCGTGGGCGAGCCCTGGAACACCGTCGCGGTCGATGCCGGCGTGGGCTTCACGGTGGCCGCCTCGCAGTCGCTCTGGCCCGACCATCCCGAGAAGGTGCTGGCCGCCACCGACGACTGGGTCGAGCGCCATCCCAATACCGCGCGCGCCCTGGTGGCGGCGCTGATCGACACCGCGCGCTATATCGACGAGGCCGGCCAGCGCGACGCCGTGGCGCGCCGCCTGGCGCGGCCCGACCTGATCGGCCAGCCGGCCGGGGCCATCGCCGCCAGCCTGCTCGGCCAGGGGCGCGACGGCATCGGCCGCGCGTGGCAGGAGCGCAATCCGCTCGCCTTCTACGGCGAGGGGCGGGTGACCTATCCCTATCCGTCCGACGGCATGTGGTTCCTGACCCAGTTCGTGCGCTGGGGCCTGCTGCGCGAGCCGCCCGGCTACCGCGCCGTGGCCGCGCAGGTCCAGCGCACCGGGCTGTACGCCGAGGCGGCGGCGCTGGCCGGCGCGCCGCTGCCGGCCTCGCCGGATCGCGGCGCCGTGCTGTTCGACGGCGTGCGCTGGGACCCGGCCGACCCCGCCGGCTACGCGGCCGGCTTCGCCATCCGCGCCGCAGAGCCCTGCGGCAGCCGCGTGCAGTCGCAATAGCCGCAACAGGTGCTCAGGAGGAGAACGCAGACATGGCCCGGCAGAAACTCGTCATGGTCGGCAACGGCATGGCCGGCGTGCGCACGCTGGAGGAATTGCTGGCGCTGGCGCCCGGCGAATACGACATCACGGTGTTCGGCGCCGAGCCGCACCCGAACTACAACCGCATCCTGCTCTCGCCGGTGCTGGCCGGCGAGCAGACGCTGCCGGACATCATCCTGAACGACGAGGCCTGGTACGCGGAACACGGCATCCGCCTGCTGCTGGGCCGGCCGGTGACGGCGATAGACCGCGCGCGCCGCACGGTGACCGCCGCCGACGGCACCCGGGTCTCCTACGACAGGCTGCTGCTGGCCACCGGCTCCAAGCCCTTCATGCTGCCGGTGCCGGGCGCGGACCTGGACGGGGTGATGGCTTTCCGCGACATCGGCGACGTGGACCGCATGGTCGAATCGGCCGCGCGCTACCGCCACGCGGTGGTGGTGGGCGGCGGCCTGCTCGGCCTGGAGGCGGCCAACGGCCTGCTCGCGCGCGGCATGGACGTCGCCGTGGTGCACCTGGGCGAGACCCTGCTCGACCGCCAGCTGGACGGCGAGGCCGCGCGCCTGCTGCAGCACAGCCTGGAGTCGCGCGGCCTGCGCTTCCACATGCGGGCGCAGACCGCGGCGCTGCTGGGCGGGCCGCACGGTCGCGTGCGCGCGCTGCGCCTGGCCGGCGGCGAGGAGCTGCCCGCCGACCTGGTCGTCATGGCCGTGGGCATACGGCCCAATGCCGACCTGGCGCAGGCCTGCGGCCTGCACTGCGACCGCGGCGTGGTGGTGTCCGACACCATGCAGACCTACGACCCGCGCATCTACGCCGTGGGCGAGTGCGTGAGCCACCGCGGCGTGGCCTACGGCCTGGTCGCGCCGCTGTTCGAGCAGGCCAAAGTGGCGGCCAACCACCTGGCGATGATAGGCATCGGCCGCTATCCGGGCAGCGTGACGTCCACCAAGCTCAAGGTCACCGGCATCGACGTGTTCTCGGCCGGCGAGTTCGCCGGCGGCGAGGGCACCGAGGCCATCACCCTGGCCGACCCGGCCGGCGGCGTCTACAAGAAGCTGGTGCTGCGCGAGGACAGGCTGGTGGGCGCCTGCCTGTACGGCGACACCGCCGACGGCGCCTGGTACTTCCGCCTGATCCGCGAGGGCCGCAGCGTGGCCGAGCTGCGCGACCACCTGATGCTGGGCGAGGGCGCGGTGGGCGACGCCGGCCACGCCGGCACCGACCGGGTCGCCGCCATGGCCGACGACGCCGAGGTCTGCGGCTGCAACGGCGTGTGCAAGGGCACCATCGTCCAGGCCATCCGCGCCAAGGGCCTGTTCACCGTGGACGAGGTGCGCAAGCACACCAAGGCCTCGGCCTCCTGCGGCTCGTGCACCGGCCTGGTCGAGCAGATCCTGATCAACTGCGTGGGCGGCGCGGCCGACGTCAAGCCCAAGTCCGAGAAGCCCCTGTGCGGCTGCACCGAGCATACCCACGGCGAGGTGCGCCGCGCCATCCGCGAGCACCACCTCGTCTCGCTGGGCCAGGCGATGCGCTTCATGGAGTGGCGCTCGCCCGACGGCTGCGCCACCTGCCGGCCGGCGCTGAACTACTACCTGATCTCGACCTGGCCCGGCGAGGCGCAGGACGACCCGCAGTCGCGCTTCGTCAACGAGCGCATGCACGCCAACATCCAGAAGGACGGCAGCTACTCGGTGGTGCCGCGCATGTGGGGCGGCGTGACCAATGCCGCCGAGCTGCGCCGCATCGCCGACGTGGCCGACAAGTACGCCGTGCCCATGGTCAAGGTCACCGGCGGCCAGCGCATCGACCTGCTGGGCGTGCGCCGCGAGGACCTGCCCGGCGTGTGGGCCGACCTCGGCATGCCGTCCGGCCACGCCTACGGCAAGAGCCTGCGCACGGTCAAGACCTGCGTGGGCAGCGAGTTCTGCCGCTTCGGCACGCAGGATTCCACCGCCATGGGCATCGCCCTGGAGCGCGCGCTGTTCGGCATGTGGAGCCCGCACAAGGTCAAGCTGGCGGTCTCGGGCTGCCCGCGCAACTGCGCCGAGTCCGGCATCAAGGACGTGGGCGTGATCGCGGTCGAGTCGGGCTGGGAGATCCACGTCGGCGGCAACGGCGGCATCAAGACCGAGGTGGCGCAGTTCTTCGCCAAGGTCGCCACGCCCGAGGAAGTGCTGGAGATGGTCGGCGCCTTCCTGCAGCTCTACCGCGAGGAAGGCTTCTACCTGGAGCGCACCTCGCACTACCTGGCGCGCGTGGGGCTGGAGCACGCCCGCGCCGCCGTGGTCGACGACCCGGCCAACCGCGCCGAGCTGTATCGCCGTCTGCGCTTCGCCCTGTCGTTCGAGAGCGACCCCTGGCAGGCGCGCACGGCCCCGGGGCCGGTGCCGGCCGAATTCGCAACCCTTGCCTTGTAGGAGACCGGCCGTGAGCGAAACCGCTATCCCGGCGGCGCATGCCGACCCCGCCTCCCCGCCGCCCGGCGATGCCGCCGCGACCGCCTGGCGGGTCGCCTGCGCCGTGGCCGACATCCCCGCGCAGGGCGCGCGCGTGGTCGCCGTCGCCGGCCGGCCCGAGATCGCCGTCTTCCGCACCCTGGACGACCGCGTGTTCGCCCTGGTCGACCGCTGCCCGCACAAGGGCGGGCCGCTGTCGGCCGGCGTGGTGCACGGCCACGCCGTGACCTGCCCGCTGCACAACTGGGCGATCGGCCTGGCCGACGGCCGGGCGCGCGAGCCCGACGAGGGCTGCGCCCGGACCGTGCCGGCGCGGGTCGAGGGCGGCATGGTGTGGCTGGCGGTGGAGACGGGCTGAGCGATGGCAGGTGCCGAGCCAGACCGGCCGGCCGGGCGCGCGGCCGCCCCGCCTGCGGATGCCGGGGGGCCGTTGCCCGCCGCTTCGCGGCGCACGGTCGCCTCCCTTTGCTGCTACTGCGGCACCGGCTGCGGCGTGCGCGTCGAGACCGACGGCAATGCCGTGCTGTCGGTGGCGGGCGACCCGGACCATCCCTCCAGCCGCGGCCGCCTGTGCAGCAAGGGCATGGCGCTGGCGCAGACCGTGCGCCGCGACGGCGCGCGCGTGCTGGCCGCCGGCCTGCGCCCCGTGCGCGGCGGGCCGCTGGAATCCCTGCCGCTGGACGAGGCCTGCGAGCTGGCCGCGCAGCGCCTGGCCGACATCGTCCTCGCCCATGGGCCCGACGCCGTGGGCTTCTACCTGTCCGGCCAGCTGCTCACCGAGGACTACGCCGTCTTCAACAAGCTGGCGCGCGCCCTGGTCGGCACCAACAACATCGACACCAATTCGCGCCTGTGCATGTCCAGCGCCGTGTCCGGCTACAAGCAGACGCTGGGCGCCGACGCGCCGCCGGCCTGCTACGAGGACCTGGACCAGGCCGACGTGGTGATGATCGTCGGGGCCAACATGGCCTATGCGCACCCGGTGCTGTTCCGCCGCCTGGAGGCGGCCAAGGCGGCCCGGCCGGGCATGAAGGTCATCGTGGTCGACCCGCGCCGCACCGACACCGCAGGGCTGGCCGACCTGCACCTGGCCATCGCCCCGGGCAGCGACGTGGCGCTGTTCCACGCCATGCTCAACGTGCTGGTGTGGGAAGACGCCGTGGACCGCGGCTACATCGAGCGCCACACCAGCGGCTACGCCGGGCTCAAGGCGCGCATCCGCGACTACACGCCGCGCGCCGCGCAGGACCTGTGCGGCGTGCCGGCGGCCGACATCGAGCAGGCGGCGCGCTGGTTCGGCGCGGCCGGCGCCGCGCTGTCGCTCTATACGATGGGGCTGAACCAGTCCAGCAGCGGCACGGCCAAGAACGCCGCGCTCATCCACCTGCACCTGGCCACCGGCCAGATCGGCCGGCCCGGCGCCGGGCCGTTCTCGCTGACCGGCCAGCCCAATGCCATGGGCGGGCGCGAGGCAGGCGGCATGGCCACGCTGCTGCCCGGCCATCGCGATCCGGCCTCGCCCGCCGACCGCGCGGCGACGGCCGCGCTGTGGGGGGTGGACAGCCTGC
>Ga0182748_1004323_pt1 | contig 11370 bp, 6 predicted proteins | sample eDN3rd37CKraftOP_FD_128877 | JGI IMG/M metagenome (GOLD analysis project Ga0182748, IMG submission 128877) | Enriched Organic Plus compost microbial communities from Emeryville, California, USA - eDNA 3rd pass 37_C Kraft OP (version 2) (version 2) ...
ACGAACACCAACGGATCGCCGTAGGACATCAGGATCGCGCGGCGCAGGTTCTCCTCCATCATCGGGCCGAGAACAAAGGCAAGCACCAAGGGCGTCACTTCAAAGCCAAAGCGAACGAGCATGAAACCAAGGAACCCGAACAGCGCGGTCAGGATGACGTCGAAGCTGGAGTTCGCCGCCGAGTAAACGCCGATGCAGCAAAAGATGGTGATGGCCGGGAAAAGCAGCCGGTAAGGTACCTTCAGAAGGCGCACCCAGATGCCCACCATCGGCAGGTTGATGACGAGCAGCATCAGGTTGCCGATCCACATCGAGGCAATCATCGCCCAGAAGAATCCCGGCTGCTGCGTCATGATTTGCGGGCCGGGCGTAAGACCGTGCAGCATCATGGCGCCGACCATCATCGCCATGACGGCGTTGGCAGGAATGCCGAGCGAAAGAAGCGGAATGAAGGAGGTCTGCGCCGCCGCGTTATTGGCGCTTTCCGGTCCGGCCACGCCCTGAATCGCCCCCTGCCCGAACTGCTCCGGCGTGTTCGATATCTTCTTCTCCAGAATATACGACGCGTAGGTGGCGAGAATCGTCCCGCCACCAGGCAGAACGCCAAGCAGGGACCCCAGGCCCGTGCCCCGCAGGATCGAAGGAGCGGAGTCCCGCAAGTCCTTTATCGTGGGCATGAGGTTTCGCACACGCTGATTCAGGACCGCCCGCTCTTCCGGCGATTCCAGATTCCTCAAAATCTCGGAGAAGCCGAAGACACCGATCGTAAGCACCACGAAATCGATTCCGTCCGCAAGCTCCACAAGACCCAGGGTGAGCCGGTTCTGGCCCGTCTGAACGTCGGCGCCCACGGTTGAGAGCAGAAGACCGGCGCCGATCATGACGAGCGATTTCACAAGCGACGCATTGGTCAGCACGACCGCGCAGATCAGGCCGAGCACCATGAGCGAAAAATACTCCGGTGGCCCGAAAACCAGCGCGATTGAGGTGAGCGGCACTGCGAATAGCGCCACCAGCACGGTAGCGATGCATCCAGCCGCAAACGAGCCAATCGCCGCAATGGCGAGCGCGGCTCCTGCCCGTCCGCGCCGCGCCATCTGATAGCCGTCCAGCGTCGTTACCAGCGACGACACCTCACCGGGGATGTTGACGAGAATGGCCGTGGTCGATCCGCCATATTGCGCGCCGTAATAAAGACCGGCGAGCATGATCAGCGCGCCGATCGGATCCATGCCGTAGGTTATCGGCAGAAGCATCGCGATCGTTGCGACGGCGCCCAATCCCGGCAATACGCCGACGAGGGTTCCAAGCAGCGCGCCGATCAGACACAGCATGACATTGATCGGCGAAAGGGCGATCGACATCCCCAGGCCGAGATTGTTGACGATCTCGCTCATATCGAGCTCACCACGCCGGCCAAAGGGAAAACGGCAGTCGAATTGCGTAAATGAAGACGAGGCAACAGAAAACCGCCAGTCCGAACGAGAAAACCAGCGCCTCGCGGACACGCACTTCGGACGAAGCGAAGGACGCGATCAGCGTCGTGACAAACGCGGTCAGCGCAAAACCCAGAGGCCTGATGGCGAGAGCAAAGAAAATCACCGAGCCAAGTATCGTCAGCGGCCCGCGCAGGGCAAACCCCTGGATCGGCAACCCTTCGAAGAAAAAGCTTCTGACGATAACAACCGCCGAAGTTGCAGCAAGAAAGACGGCGAACAGACGCGGCGCCGTTCCGGTTCCCATCTGAAACCCCGTCGCCTCCGACAAGGGAGCGACAAGCCACAACGAAATCAGCGCGACTGCCAGCAGAAAGAGCGCGCCGCAGAAATCCTGCGGGCTCTTGATGAACCTCCCGCGCAAATTGGGGTTCTCATTCCTTACCATGTACATCTCCTCGCTACCCGCGGAACGTCCCCTCGCAAAACATCATAAGGAGCAAAATCAGGGCCAACTGGTATCACGTCCGCTAACCAATGGCGTTCCTGATCCACTCCGCCCAGGCCAGCGCGGCACGATCCTCACTCCTTCGCGCAACGATCTGTATGCCGAGCGGCAGTCCCTTCGGACCATGCCCCGCAGGTACGGTGACGCACGGAACGGCAAGAGCCGTCCACAGCAGATTGAAGACCGAATCCCCTGTAGATGCGAGCCCTTCCGGCGCCTCGCCCGGTGCACTGGGCGTAAGAACGGCGTCAAAGTCCCGAGTCGCCTCGGCAAAGAAGCGCCGGGCATCACGCAGGATGCGATACGCTTTCTCAAGCGACTCCCTGGGTTGCGCCCGTCCCCACTCCAGATGCTCACGCAATGCTTCCGACAGCAGCTCGGGAGCGGTATTGAGCTCCCACGAGAGACCCTGCGCTCCTTCGGCATACATGATCGTGCGATGGATGGATGCCGCGGCGGCTATCGGCTCGGGCAAGTCGAAGGGCGCGATCGTCGCGCCCGCTTTTTCCGCGGCACGCGCGACATTCTCGATCAGCTCGACCGTGCTCGCTTCAGCACGCTCGGGAGCGTGGCCCATGCAAAGTCCAAAACGAGGCCGTCGCTCCGGGCGGCGATCGGGATTGCCGAGATCCCGGCTGCCGACAGCGCCCACCAGCAGCGCGCAATCCGCGACCGTGCGCGCGATCGCGCCGATCGTGTCGAGCGTTTCGCTCATGACGCGCATGCCCGCTCGATGAACGGTTCCCTTGGTCGGCTTGAACCCCACTACGCCGCAGAATGCCGCGGGTCGAATGATGCTTCCCGCTGTCTGCGTGGCCAGCGCGAAAGGAAAAAAGCCGGCGGCAACGCCCGCCGCGGAGCCGGAGGAAGACCCTCCGGGCGTATGTTCCGGATTGACCGGATTCCGCGTGGGGCCCGGATGGCGCGCGGCGAACTCGGCGGTCACCGTCTTTCCCATGACAATCGCACCGGCACGGCGCGCCAACGCGACCGCCGCGGCGTCCGCTTTGGGTCGATAGCCGGACCAGATGGGCGATCCATAAGCGGTCGGCATATCGGCGGTGTCCAGCACGTCCTTCACGCCGAGAGGAAGGCCATGCAGGGGCGGCAGCGGGCGGCCGTCGGCGATCTCCGCTTCCTTCAAGACGGCGAGCGGATCGAAATGCGCAAAAGCCCGGATGACCGGCTCGCGAGCGTCGATGCGCGCAAGATAAGCTTCCGCCACCGAGACAGCCGAAAGTCGGCCCTCTCGCATCCTGTCCGCGATCGCGACGGCGGACAGCGATGTCGGATCCACCATGCGGGGCTAGCCTGCCGCGACCAGATCCCGATCGACGATAACCCCGTCTCTCGTTATCGGCATGCCGTCGAGTGAAACCGAACAGCCTGCCATCGGGATGTCGACGTGACACGCGGAATGGTTGGAGCCGCCGCCTTCGCCGTTAGGGCCGGTCGAGAAGAGAAAATTTCCTTCGAAGGAACGGGCGTCCATGCCGATCCCTCCCGACTTGTCGCGCATGCCGAGACCCGTCCATTTCGCCTTGGGCTGCATTCCCCAGCCGACATGCGACACGGCGTATGCGAGCGGATCCATATAGTTGTCGATATGCCGCCGGAGGTAAGCCGCTTCGAACCCGCCTTCTATTTTACGGATGAAGCCGTTCTCGATTTCCAGCGTGATGGGCGACATCACGTACATCTGCATCGGAAACAGCATGTCGCCGATGTCGATGACAACCCGGCCGTTCGCCGTGTTGTCCTTCGGCCAGGTCGCGAGGAATCCGCTTGGCCAATGATCCCAATGTCCGGGGTCGTCGGCAAAACCGTATTCGGGCAGCGTGGCATACGCGCCGAGCTGCATCGTAAGATCGGTGCCGGCCTGCGACGTGACGTGCATCGTTTTGGCCGACTTCAATTTGCGGTTGGCTTCCATGACACGACGCTTGTCGTCGAGACTGGGCAGCATCTGCGCCAGAATTTCCGGCGGCTCGATCACCATCAGCATCCGTGTTCCCGTGGCAAGGATCTCCGTCTGCTCCGGTGAATGAAGAAGACCGATTAGATCGATTACAAGGTCGGCTTGTTTCAACGTCTCGACCGCGAGCTTGTTGCTCGACAACGGCGTGATCCCTTTGACGGGAACCCCCGCAAGGCCGCGCGGTGGCATCGGAGGCAATTCAAGCCGGAACATGGAAGCGCCCATGGCCATTGCCGAACGCTGCGCCGCGTCGACATTCACGGGGCGGCTTCCTTCCGTCGTGAGGACAACCACGCGCTCGTCTGCCTTCAGGCGGGAGAGAGACAGAACCTGCTTCCACATCTCGATATAATAGTCGTCCTTGATCGGCATTCTTGTCTCCCACGCTTCCGGATCGAACAGCAGGGGCGGCTCGGCAACCCGAGGCGCTGCACCCCGCAGAAGCTCATGCTTCCCGACCTCCGGTCAGCAGCCGCACAACAACCGAACGCTGCACGGCGCACCGGACAATCGGGTCTTTTCATCGATGTAATAAGAGAGGCAATCCACCCACTCAAACAGCGAATTCTTATCCACCTACAAGCAGACCGTATGAATTTACGCGGTTCGCGCTCGAAAGCCCGTATCGATTGCCTAGAGTATCGATTGCTTAGAGAAAGCGGCCTGTGCGACGCAGGATTTTCGTTCAGGAAAGAAGCGGAGCCGCACCATCAAAGGAATACGATACGGCATTTCCGTACTTGAATTTCGCGCCGGTCAAACAGAGATGAAACCTGATCGATCGAGACAGCGTCCGGTCTTATGGACGCGCCTAGATCGCCGCCTGCAATCGCAGATCGTCCTCATCTGTCGCTGCCGTTTCTCCCGCGTCCCGCGCCGACTGCGCGCGGAACATCTCGGCGTAGAAGCCATTCCGCTTCATCAGCGCGTCGTGCGTTCCGGATTCGACAATGCGCCCGTGCTCCAGCAAATGAATGCAGTCCGCCTGCGTGATCGTATGCAGCCGGTGCGCGATCGCAATGCAGGTCCGCCCTGCACGCAGGCGGTCGATCGCCCGTTGCACCTCGCGTTCCGCCCTGCTGTCCAGTGACGAGGTCGCCTCGTCCAGAAGAATGATCGGCGCATTCCGGATGAGCGCCCGCGCGACCGCAATGCGTTGCCGCTGCCCGGTCGAAACCTTGACACCGCCTTCACCCACCTGGCTCTCATAGCCGTTCGGGAATTTCATGATGAAGTCGTGCGCAAAGGCACCCTTCGCCGCCTCGATCACCTCTTCGTCGCTGGCGTCGAGTTTGCCGTAACGGATGTTCTCCGCGATCGTGCCGCGAAAAAGAAAGATATCCTGTCCCACATAGGCGATCCGCCTGCGCAGAAGACTGCGCGGAATATCGCGGATATCCTGCCCGTCGATCTCGATCACGCCGCCGTCCCGATCGTAAAATCGCAGGATCAGCGCGGTGACCGTCGACTTGCCGCCTCCCGAGGGGCCGACGAGCGCGGTCATCTTGCCAGCCTCGGCCGTGAACGAAAAATTCTGCAGGACCGGCTGCCCCGACTGATAGGCAAAGTTCACATCCGCGAAGCGGACCTCTCCCCGCTCGATCCGGATTGCATCGTTCTCCGGCTCTTCCGGCTCCGTCGGCTCCGAATCGAGAATATCGAACAGCATGCGGACCGCGCGCAGACTGCGCGTGAGGCCGATATGCAGCCGCGCGATTCGCTTCGCCGGTTCGTACGCCAGGAGAAATGCGGTGATGAACGAAACGAATTCGCCCGGCGTGGCGCCAAGCTCGATGACGCGGTAGCCGCCATAAAGCAGCACGAGGCCGATCGCGACGCCGCCGAGCGCTTCCATCACCGGGCTTGCCCGGTTCTGCAGCGCCGCCAGCTTGTTCTGCTTGCGCTCGACGCTCTCGATGCTCCCGCGGATCCGCCTGCGCATTTCGTCTTCCAGCGTGAACGCCTTCACGACCGGCAGGCCTCGCAGCGTCTCCTGCAGGGTCTCGAAGATTTGCATGCCCCCCTGCAACTCGCTGTTGGATAGCTCCTTCGTACGGCGGATCAGGTCGCGCACGAACAGGACCGCAGGCGGCATCACCACAAGGCCGATGAGCGAAAGGATCGGCTCCTGCACCACCATGACCGTGATGAGCCCGATGAGAGTCAGCAGGTCGCGGCCGAGCGACGTGACCAGCGTCCGCAGCGCTTCAGCGGCAGCGCGGGCGCCGCGCGTGACCTTGAGGAGGAACTGCGACGAGTGGCGGTTGGCGTAGAAGCCGAGGCTTTCGATCAGGAGCTTGTCGAACACGCGGCGCTGGATTTCGGCGACGATGCGGTTGCTGATCCGCGCGAGCACCACGTTCGATCCGTAGAGCGAGACGCCTTTGGCGGCGAACACGACGATGACCACGACAGCCAGCAGCGCGATGCCCGTGAAGTTGCGCTCGACATAGGCCTGGTTGACGACGGTCCCGACCAGATAGGCGGTGCCGGCGGTTGCGGCGGCGGCCACGGCTCCAAGGCCGAGCGCGATCGCATAGTTCGTGAACTCGCGCGCGCCGAACTCCGTCAGCAGCCTGCGGATCGTCCCGCCGTCGCTTTCCGGATCCGAGAGCCAGGATTTCAAGCGAGAAAAAATCATTATGCTTCAAAACCTTGATGCGAATTTCCCGGCCGCCTAGCCCTTGCCCTGCTCGATGCCGTGGCGGCTCGCTTACGCATCATCGCATATTTTAGCGACCTTCAAAGTACGCAATCAGTCTTCGCGTTCGATTCATCTCGGTCGAAATAAGCTGCAGATCCGGCTTCCGGCCGAACCACCGCTCCACCTTTTCTTCATCCACCGGGTCATGAACATGTCCCTTAACGGTACCCGCCGCCCAAAGATAAGGAACTGAGACGATCACCCGCGATGCGATTTCCGTGAGCTTTTTGGCAAAGCGCTCGGCTTCGGGAACATGCTCCATCGTTTGCAAGCACAGGGCACAATCGAATTTTTCAGTTACGGAAAGGGCAAGAAAATCCGACTTTATCCCCTCGACATGAGCGGAGCGGTAGGGCCGCTTGAGGTCGATCGACACCTTCCGTGGAATCCAGTCGAACCATTCAAGATACGGATAGCCTGCAGTTCCGATATCGACAATGCTTTCGGCGTCTCGGGCGACAAATCGGACGATTGCCGCAACGTGGTGCATATAGACAAGGTTTTGCCGACGTTCCCAGGCCGACGGGACGTTCCCACCTTGAGCCGGCTGCGGGCGAACGGGCGAGACGGCGGCGATGGGCGGATGGGACGACCGCTTCTTTAGCCCCAGAAATGTTCGAAGGCCCATCGCTATCTCCCGAAAGCTTATCTCGTTCAGCCAGCTGTTTCACAAGTTCGAACGGTTCAACGACGGTTCATACGGCGCTTACGCCGAACTCCTCATCGCCCGATCGGCGTCTGCACCGCTTAGCATCGACAGATATTCCGCCGCGCTGCCAGCCGTCGAAGACCATGTACGGGATTCCTGCACCCATTGTCTGCCGGCCATTCCAAGCCGTTTTCGCAAAAGCCCGTCTTTAATAAGGCGCTCCAGAACATCGGCGAGATCCTTCACGTCGCCCTTTCGGAATACGAGTCCGGTCTCTCCATCCCGGATCATTTCCGAAAGCGCCCGAACACTGGAGACCACGACCGCTTTCTCCATCGCCAGCGCCTCGAGCGGCTTCATCGGCGATACAAGCTCGCAGACTTGCAGCGGCTTGCGCGGGAAAGGACAGATATCCATCAATGAGTAATATCTGCCCACGTCATCGTGAGGCACACGGCCCGGCATGATAAGCCAATCGGAAAAACCGCTCTTCCTGGCAATGACGTCGATACGTTTTGCTATCGACCCGCTGCTTTCTCCCGAAGGATTTTCGTTTCCGACCAGCAGCAGCCGGAACTCCACGCCCCTCTCCTTCAGAAGGCCGCACGCCTTCGCAAGATCTTCCAGGCCTTCGTAATCGACGAATGTTCCTGCATATCCGATCACCGGCACGTGCTCGGGAATGCGGAGAAGCTGCGCGAGCTCCGGATCGCGCGGCCGCGGCGCGAATTTCTCCGGGTCACACGAATTCGGGAAAAGCGCGATCTTTGCCTCGGGAACGCCTCGCTGCACCAGTTCGTCACGCATCCCCTCCGTGAGGGTGAACACCTGAACGGCATGATTGGCGACCGCAGTTTCCAGGATCCGCTCGGTTTCGAACTGCGGATTCTTCAGCATATCGTTACTTCTGGAAACTCGCGTGATTTCCCAGAATCCGCGCACCTCATAGGCAAACGGCACGCCAAGCCGGCGCGCCGCGATAAGCGTAGGCAAACCGCTGAGATAAGCCGACGCGGCCACGACGATTTCCGGGCGGAATTCGCGGATTTGCGCCTCGATCGCATCGGCCGCGTACAGAATATAATCCCGGCTTGATAGCTTGTTGCGCAGCGGATCCAGCGTCCGCACGTACGTCACACCCCCGACTGCCTCAAACGGCGGAACGTTCTCCGCACGAAGAGTCGGCACGGTGTCGACCGGAAAGCCGGGGCGCGTGAGCGCAACGACTTCGTAACCCGCATTCCGCAATCCCTCCGCTACTCCCTGCGAGCGTATTGCGTAGCCGCCGGAGGAATAAGGGAGGCTGTTGTGCAGCACATAACAAATGCGTCGCGAAGCCGGCTGATAGGCGAGCGGCTGCTGCGGACCAATGGATTTTAGCACGGTCAGAAGATAGATCGGCGATGCTCGCAACTTCTCAAGAAGCTTCGCCTGTTCATTCGTCGGCGCGGGACCGAAGAGACGCTCCAGTTCGAGAATGATGTCGCTCGCCTCTTCAAACCGCTTGTTCCGCTGCGCCGCCTCAAAAAAAGCCGCCAGCACGGGTTCGGAACGATCAAGACTGAGCGCTTTCCGCGCCAGCGGTAGTTCTGCTTCCGGATGCCCGGCGTTCAGCAACGCCTTGATGATCCGAACCAGCTTCCGCGCCTGTCTTTCCGGTTCTGTTCTGTCCGCGGCGGCCACCGCTGCCACCACCGCATCAATGCCGTTCCGCCGGTAAATCTTGACAAATTGATGCACGGAACGCTCTTGCCAGGCTTTCCATCCCAGCACGGCGTACTTCCTTGGCTGCCGCACGACTGCACGGATGGTTTGGAAGCCGGACACCAGTGCCGTACGAAGCTTGAACAATCGCGTCTGCCTCGCCGCCGAGAGTTCGGCAGCGAGCGAGGCAATCTGACTGTGGGCTTCCGAGAGTTGCTGCTCCAGCGACGCGATTCTTGCCTCAGCTTGATTCTCAAGATCGGCTCGTCGGATCATTGTCTCCTGACGTGTCCCATGGTTGCGCCCCCCCGGAACCAACGCCGATGTTAGCGCGTCAAGAGAAGTGAATGCATCTACGATCGATCGGCTATCAACCGATTTCATCGCAATTCCGGCCAACCATGCGACCGTCTGCTGTCGCAGTTTCTCGATCTCCTGCTGCGTATTCGATTGCTGTCCGCGAAGACCGGGCAATACATCCGACACGGCCGCCGCCGCCTTCTCCGGCTCGGCGACCGACAAATTGATGCAGTTCTGCTGCAGCCCGAGCAGATCGAAAAGTCCGGGCATCTTGTGGCCGTGCGCGTCGAAATAGACGCCAAATACCGGCCGGCCGACCGCCAGGGCGAGAATGATCGCATGAAAGCGCGACGCGACCACATGGTCGACCCGCGCAAGCTGCTCGACATAATCGTCCACGGATGTTGGACGATAAAGTTCAATTCTTTTCTCGTATCCTAGTTCAGCAAGGGCGTGTCTGACGCGCGTCGCAAGTGCTCTGTCCGCCTCGGTTTGCACGAAGAGACGAACCCGAGTTCCTTGCCGAGAAAGATATGCTTGGCACAGCGCCATCGAGAACCGATAAGCCCTGCTGCTTCGGTAACCGTCTTCCTGGAACGAGGCGGTCTGCTCCTTCCGCTCATGCGCGCTGAGCCGTATTCCCCATCCTTCTGAGCGCATAATCAACCCAAGAACGTCTGCTGCAGGGCTCTCGGCCACGCCGGAACGAGAGACCGGCGGCAAAGGGCTTATGAAGAACGCAGGATCGAGCAACTCGGGAGGCGACGGACATCCGATTTCCGTCTTCAGCAATTTTGCGGATAAACGGTCGCGCACCGCAAGAGTGTCGGCAAGCGACACCAGTGACGAAACAGCATTGGATGAATCGTCCTCCTCGAAAGGACCGAACGTGGAGGGCAGGACGACGCAAGCCTTGTCGCTTGCCTTGGCGGAGAACAACGGCAGCATTCGCCAGAAGAGATTTCGAGTATTCTCCTCCTTTGCATAGCGGAAGAAATGTTCGCCGGACGCAAGCGCAATGAGATCCGCGTCTCCGGCTCCGCAATCTTTCAGAAATAGGTACGGATAGTTCTGGTAGTCGACTGCTTTTCGATCCTCTGCAACAAAATGCGAAAATGAAACATTCACATGCTCGCTGAAGGACGCCCTCGCGGCGAATGCGAGATCATGTTTCGCCGGTCCAAAAACAACCACATGAAGGGCAGCTTCCGGAAACACCTGCTTTAGCAGCGCTGCTTCGCCCTGGTTGATTGCCAGATCGCCTATATTGCTGGCCATATGGCCGTAAAAGAGCGCAATCTTCTTGAAGGGCATGGGCACGCTGCATTCCATCTGGATCAGGCGTCAGCGCCAAAACCCGATCGTATCGACGATCGTCTTCCCGGTCGGTTTTGGCATCGCCTTGAAGTCGCTGTGCCCCACCAGCATGACAACGATATCCGCGTCGGCAAGGGCGATGTCGGCCGGAACCAAGGTCAGCCGTTCGGCGCGTGGTTCCCGGGCTCGCAGTGAATCTGCATAAGGCTCCACCGCAACGACGCGCCCTGGGAATTCCGAGGATAGTTCCAGCACGATTTCCAAAGCAGGGCTCTCGCGAAAGTCGTTGATATCTGCCTTGTACGAGAGCCCGAAGCACGCAATCCGGCCGCCGTTCTCGGCCGCGGCGGCGCGGACAAGCCCGACAACATGGCGCTGCTTCTCTTCGTTCACTTCGCGCGCAACGCGGATCAGCCTTGCATCCTCCGGCGCCTGCGCAATGACAAACCATGGATCGACGGGAATACAGTGCCCGCCGACGCCGGGCCCCGGCGAAAGAATATCGACACGCGGATGATGATTGGCGAGATCGATGATCTTCCGGACGTCGAGGCCAAGCCCGTTGCAGATCATCGATAGTTCATTGGCAAACGCGATATTGACGTCGCGGTAGATGTTTTCCGCGAGCTTCACCATTTCGGCGCTGCGGTCGTCCGTGATCAAGCAACCGCCTCGGACATATGTGCTGAACAATGCCGCCGCTCGCTCCGCCGCCCGCGGAGTCACCCCGCCGACGACGCGGCGGTTGTTCACCAGTTCAGCCATGGCGTTACC
>Ga0182748_1004325_pt1 | contig 11364 bp, 8 predicted proteins | sample eDN3rd37CKraftOP_FD_128877 | JGI IMG/M metagenome (GOLD analysis project Ga0182748, IMG submission 128877) | Enriched Organic Plus compost microbial communities from Emeryville, California, USA - eDNA 3rd pass 37_C Kraft OP (version 2) (version 2) ...
AAAATTCTCCATCCCGAGGATCACCTTGCGCGCGGGATCGTGGCAGACGACGAAGACGTCGGGTTGGCTGCCATGGAGGAGCCCAAGCGACACCGCAGCATAGGCGGGATTGAAGAGCGAGCCCTGCCCCTCGATGAGGTCCCAGTGGTCGGGCGCCGCGTCGGGGCTCAGCATCTCTGCCGCGCCCGCCTCGAAGTCCGAGACGACGGCGTCCATCGGCATGCCCCCGCCCGCAATCATGATCCCGGTCTGGCCAGTGGCCCTGAAATCGGCGTCGATCCCGCGTTCCAGGAAAGCCCGGTGGAGCGCGAGCGCGGTATATTTCTTGCCGAGCGCACAGTCGGTGCCGACCGTCAGCAACCGCTTGCCGCTGCGCTTTCGCCCATTGCCGACGGGAATGTCGGGCGGCGGGGTTCGAACGTCGATGAGCCGCCGTCCGGTGCGCCGCGCCGCCTCGGCGAGGGCGGGCACGCTAGCGAGCCGCGCGTGGAGCCCGCTCACGATGTCGAGCCCTGCCTCCATCGCCTCGATGAGCGCGCCGACCCAGCTTTCGCCGATGACGCCGCCCTGGTTCGCCACGCCGATGACCAGCGACCGGGCGCCTGCGGCGCGTGCTTCCGGCGGCGCCATCGGCGGCAGGCCGGTAGTGACCGTGCATCCCTCAACCGACCATTCGCCAACGCAGCGGTCCGCCGCCCAGTCGGCGAGCCCGAAGGCCGTCTTGGCGTAGCCGGGCTCGACCGTATCGCCCAAAAAGAGGAGATAAGGCTGCGGCAGGGTGGGAACGCCCGCCCGATCGGCGTCCACGCGCTGTTGCAGCACAGTAGCCATGATATCGTCTCTCCTCTCGGCCCTCAGAAGCCAGCGGTCAGCGTTACGCCAAAGGTTCGCGGCCGGATCACCGCGGTCCCCGCGGCGCCCAGGGGCACATTCGCCGGTGCCTCGAGCGACGTCTTGCCTTCGCTGTCGGTCAGATTCTTCGCGTAAAGCTCGAGCGAATATGGACCGAAATCGACGCCGGCGCGCAAATCGACAACCTCGTAGGAGGGAAGATAGCGCTGACGGCCGTTCAGCGTGCGGAACTCGAAATCGAAACCCGCAGGCTGTTTCGAGAGACTGCGCACCGAAGCGCCGACATAGGCCTTGGTGTCGCCGCCGAGCGCCCACTCATAATCGGCGTTGGCGCCGATGCTGAACTTGGGCGTATAGGGCAGACGGTCGCCCGCGAAGCCGCCGACGAGCGGGGGCGTGTCATCCTTCAGCCGGGCATTGGTGTAAGCGCCGTTGACCGAGAGGGTGAGCCCGCGCGTCGGGCGCAGGGTGGCCGTGAACTCGGCGCCCTCGCTCTTCGCCTTGCCGCCGTTGAAGTTGACCCCGAAATCATTGACCTGGCCGAAGACCTGAATGTCCTTCCAGTCGATATGGAAGGCCGCGACATCGATGGCAAAGCTGCGGTCGAGGGTTTCCGCCTTGAGGCCGACTTCATAGCTGATGAGCGAGTCCGAGCCATAGGTTGCAAGCTCTGCCGGGGCCCCTGGCGCAAGCACATTGGGCCCGCCGGGGCGGAAGCCCTTGGCGACGCGGGCATAGAGGGTGGCCTGATCGCTGATCTCGAACTGCGGCGCGAGCGAGAAGGTGAAAACATTCTCCGACGAGCGCGCCTCGGGAAGCTCGATGAGCCCGCCGGCAAGGACGCCGTCCGAAATCTGGTCAGCCCTTTGCCTGTTTCCACTGTAGCGGCCGCCAAAGGTCAGATCGAAGCGCTCGCCGAAATGGATTGTCGCATTGGCAAAGCCCGCAAGCTCGCGGTAGCGCGAGTTGATCGCGGCGACGCCGAGCAGCGGGAGGCCATCGATGGGGGTGAGCGTCCCCGGCTCGACCGCATGGAAGGTCTGATCGATGATCCCCTTCTCGCGCGTGTAATAGGCGCCAAGGAGCCACTCAAACCGCTCATTCTCGGGGGATTGAAGGCGAATTTCCTGCGAGAAGCGCCGGACGCGGGTGAGCTGACCTTGATAGAAATCGTTGGGAACCCCGAAAAAGAGCTCGATGAGCCCGCCATATTGGGTCGTAAGATCCCCGCGGAACGACTGCGACAAGCTGCTGTAGCTCGTTGCCGACACGAGATTGGCAAAGCCCAGATCGGCATCGACCACAGCGCTGTAGACGCGGTAGCGCACGTCGGTGAATTCGGGGACGAACTGCGATTGCGAAAGCCGTCCGTAAAGCGTCCGCCCGGTCGCCGGATCGCTGTCGACGCTGTTTGATGCGTCGGTCTTCAGATTCTGGAGATAGGCGCTGAGCTGAACCGAGAAATTTTCGGACGGCTTGAACAGCACCGAGGCGCGCCCGCCATAGCTTTTCGAGCTGTTGATGTCCTTTTCGATATCCGAACCTGCAGTACCGATCGAATCGATGAAACCGCCAAAGTCGCGGTAGAAGCCCGACGCACGAAAGGCGACCGTCTGGCCGAGCGGCAGATTGACAACAGCGCTGCCAAGATAGGATTCATCGCCGCCCTTGACGGTCTCGATACTGGCGCGTGCACGCACTTCGAGCGCGCTGGTATCGGGTTTGCGCGTCACATATTTGAGGACGCCGCCCATCGAGCTTGCGCCGTAGATCGTGCCCTGCGGGCCGCGCAGGACCTCGATCCGCTCGATGTCGAACGTGTCGAAATCGCCCGCGAGGATTGCGCCGTTCGCAAGACCGCTGCTCGAGCCGAAGGTCGTCTCGTCCTGGTAGACCGCCACCGTCGATGCGACGCCGCCGGTGTTGACGCCGCGCAGCACGAGGCGGCCGAAGCCCGGGGTCGTCTGGTTGAGCTGGAGCCCCGGGACGAGCTTCAGATAGTCCGCAAAATTCGTAGCCTGGACGTTTTCGAGCGCATCGCCCGAGACAACGCTCACCGACTGCGGCACGTCGATCAGCCGCTGCTCGCGCTTTTGCGCGGTGACGACAATCGTCTGCTCGCTATCGGCCGCTTCGTCCGCGTGCGCCGGCATGGTCATCGCCAGCGCCGCAAGGCTGCCCGCCATCAGCAATTTCTTCTTCATCGTCCTACCCCCAGACCTGTCCCGCGAGGCGAATATGCGCCGCGGGGTCCGTGAAAATGCGCCGGATCGCCGATGAGCCAGGAGCCGCCTTCACCCGCCCCGCGAAAGCCCGCGCGGCGCGCCTTGGGGAATAACCCGATCATCCCGTCCTTCGATCTATATTTCGTTTCCTCAACTATTGTCCTAATTAGAAAATTGTCAACCCATTTAGGACACGCAAAGGGTTTAGCCCCAGACCTCGGGCGGGCAATGGATCATGCCGCTGCGGTAGAAGACCCCGGGGTCGCGATCGCGTGCGAGAAAGGTCGGTCCATCGAGATCGACGATGTCGCACAGCTGCCCGACGAGATAGGAAGGCGCCATCGAGAGGCTGGTGCCCACCATGTTGCCGACCATCACGTCGAGCCCGAGCGCCCTCGCCTGCCGCGCGATCGCGAGGCCCTCGGTCAGTCCTCCGCATTTGTCGAGCTTGATATTGACGACGTCGAAGCGCCCGACGAGCGAGGCGGTATCGCAAAGCGACAGCGCGCTTTCATCGGCGACGAAGGGAAGCGGGCGCGCAACGCCATCGAGATCGGCCTCGCGCCCACGCTTTAGCGGCTGTTCCAGCTGCGCGATCTTCGCCTCGATGAGCACCGGCAACAGGCGAGCAAGCGTCGCTATGTCATAGCCCTGGTTCGCATCGACGCCGATCCAGGCATCGGGGCGCGCGGCGCGGATCGCGGCAACGCGCGCCGCATCCTCTTCAAGATCGCCGGTGAGCTTGACCTTGACCGGTGCCTCGGGGTCGATCGCGAGCGCGGCCTTCGCCATATTGTCCGCGCTGTCGGCGCCAAGGGTCAGCGTCGAGCGCAGCGGCCTTGGCGTCTCGAGGCCTGCGAGCTCCCAGACAGGCCGCCCCTGCTGCTTCGCCTCAAGATCCCAGAGCGCACAGTCGAGCGCGTTGCGCGCGCCGCCCGGGGGCAGCAAGCTCTGGAGCTCCTTGCGCGTCGCCCCGTGCTCGATCGCGCCCCTCACCTGCTCGGCTTCGGCGACCATATGGGCGATATCGTCGCCGAGATAATAGACCCCCGCCCCCTCGCCGCGCCCTCTATGTTCGCCATCGGAGAGAGTCGCGACAAGCAGCGCCGTCTCGGTGAAGACATGGCCCGAGATGCGGAACGGCTGATGGTAGGCAAAGCGCTCGACCCGAAGGTCGAGCGTCAAGCCGCGGCGGATCTGCCCCGCCATCAATAGACCATTCCAAAACCGTAGAGATGGTAGGCGAGCGTCACCCAGGCGAGGACCAGTCCCGCCAGAAGAAGGAGCACCGCGCCCAGTTTCATCGTCCACTTGCGCCGACCCTGGACGGTGAGCCAGAGGTGCCAGGCCGCCGTCGCGGCGAGCCCGAAGGAGGCGATAGGCGTCAGAATCCGAAGCAGGTGAATGAGCCAGTCGAGCGGCCCGCCGATGCTGCCGATATCGGCCGAGAAGGCCGCGATCAGTCCAAACCAGCCGGCGAGTGCGACTAGCACGAGCCATGCAAAGACGCGCGAGAGGCGATAGGCGCGCAGCGGCTTGCCCTCGAGCGCGAAAGGCGCGGAGAAGCTGCGCCGGACCAGCGCGCGGACCGGCCAGGCGAGCGCGGCGAGGAGCGCGATGCCAAGCGCCGCGATCAGCGCGGGCACGAGCCACGCCGCGTTCTTGCCGGCGGCCGCCGGCCAGAAGACCATGAAGGGCGATGCCGCATCGAGGCTCCAGCGCACGACCTTGCCATCGTTGACCTCGGCCGCGAGGCGTTCGCCCGTCCCGCTATCCTGCCAGACGAAGGGCTCGACCTCCACCCAGTCGCGCGCGCCGGCGCTAAGACCATCGAGACCCGGCACATGGATCTTGCCGTCCTCGGTCAGGGTTATGGCCGCCTGGCCGATGAGGCCAAAGAGGCTCATGAAGTTCGTAAACGACCCGCGGCTGACCTCATAATGGCCGACCATCATTTCGGCGTGCTGCTTTGCGGTTTTCGCATCGACCCGGCTCGTCGGCCGGGTCCCGGGCAGATAACGGTCGGCAAAGCCGTGGAAGAGCGCACTGCGCACCGCGCCCGCGCCGCCTTCCTTGCCCGGGCTGTTCATCGAGACATAGACCCCGACGTCAGCATCGGGAAAGAGCCAGAGGTAGGAGTGGAACCAGACGGTGTCGCCGCCGTGCGCGATCGCGCGGTGGCCATTGACCCATTGTTCGTAGAAGCCGAGCGCCATGCTGTTGAGCGGGCCGACGCCGGGCGCCCGGTAATCGTGCATCATCTTTGTGGTTTCGGGCCGCAGCAGGCCGGCACCATCCTTGAGGTGCGCCATCATGAACTTGCCCATGTCGGTGCCGCTCGCCGAGAGGCTGCCTGCGGGCGCCGGGATCACCATCTCGAAGGGCCGCGCCTTTTGCGTGATATCGGGATATCCCCCGGCCATGTCCGCCGCGAGCGCCTTGGGAAGCGGCTGGCGGAAGGTTGCGTGATCCATGCCGAGCGGCTTGAAGATATGATTTTCGACGTAGCTGTCGAAATCCTCGCCGCTGACACGCTCGACAATATAGCCCGCGAGCGCCGTGGCGTAATTGGAGTAGGCGGGCGTCGTTCCCGGGGCGAAGACGCGCTCGGGCAGCGCGAGCGGCATCTGCTTCTTGAGCGGCATCGCGGCCTTGGGATCATTGCTGATCAGATAGCGGATCGATTCCTCGAACCCCGCGGTATGGGTCATGATGTGGCGCAGCGTGATCGGCTTGCCTTCGAAAGGCGGAATCTTGAAGTCGAGATAGGCGTTCACATCCTTGTCGAGGTCGAGCTTGCCCGCCTCGACCTGCTGCATCACCGCCGTCCAGGTGAAAAGCTTCGATACCGAGCCTGGCCGGAACAGCGTGGTTTCGGGTGACACGGGCTTGCGCGCCGCAACGTCAGCATAGCCATAGCCCTTTTCGAGGACGACCCCGTCCCCGCGCACGACGACCACGACCGCGCCGGGAATCCGCGCGCGCTCGAGCGCATAAGGCATGAAGCCATCGAGAAAGGCTTCAAGATCGGTCGCAGTGAGCGCCGGCGCCTCAGTGGATTTCGTCGCGGGCAGAGGCGGCGCCTCGCTGGTCTTTGCCGCAGGAGCGGGAACCGGGCCCTGCGCCGCAAGCGGCACCGCCGCGATTGCGGCGAGCCCGATCAGGGCTTTGTGGAGTATACGCATCCTTTTTCCCCTCTTTTTCATCCGGGCCTGCTGACCCTTGCGGCAAGCCGCGCGACCCCTTACCAAGGGGTTGAAACTTCTTGGCCCAATAGGGACATAATGATCCTGATTGGAAAATTGTCAAATAGGGAATGGCAGAACTGATGACAGACCGCTCGAGCCCGCCGACGCTCGGCGCCGTGATGCGCGGCATCCGGTCGCGAAACGGATGGACGCTGAAGGAGATGAGCGCCAAGTCCGGAATCCCCGTCTCGACCTTGTCAAAGGTCGAGCATGACCGGCTGACGCTGAGCTATGACAAGCTTCAGCAAGTGAGCCAGCGCCTCAAGATCCGGATGTCGGATCTGTTTGCCGAAGACGAGGAAGAAAGTTCGCCGCGGGTCACCGGCCGCCGCAGCATCGGAACCGTCGAGCGGGCCGCGCGCGTCACGACCGACAATTACGACTATCATTATCTTTGCACGGACCTGCGGCAGAAAAGGATGATCCCCATCCTGACCCGGATTCGCGCGCATAGCGCCAGTGAGTTCGGCGAGCTCGTCCGCCACCAAGGCGAGGAATTCATCTATGTCCTCGAAGGCCGGATCGAGGTGCACAGCGAATTTTATGACCCCGTTACGCTCGACGTCGGCCAGGGCATCTATCTCGATTCATCGATGGGTCATGCCTATGTCGTCGCCGACGGATTTGAAGAGGCACTGGTCCTCGGCGTCTGCTCAAGCGCCGACGATGGCCTGATGGATTCGTTGATGAGCCTCCACGGGTAGAGGGGGGCCACCGGGCCGCGCGCGCCGCGCCCATCGCCTGTTTTCCGCCGACCGGAGCGGACGGGCGAACAGGCCCAACCACGGCTCAGGACGAACAATCGGTATGCGCTTCGGTTTGGCCACGCGGAAGACCGCGCGTGGTCGGACGAAGCGCATCGAAACGGGGGAGCCCGTCAATAGCGAGCGCCCAGGCGAGCCATCGCCGCGTAGAGGTGAAATCCCGGGGAGATAGCATCGGGATCATCGAGCGAGGCTACGGCAATATCGATTTCGCCTGGTTGATGACGCACATGAATCGTGAGCGGCGCGGCGCAGTCGCGGCAATAGCTGCGTTCGCCGAAGGGGGTCGAGGCGAAGCGGCCGATTCGGTCCGCGCCGCGCTCGATATGGTAGCAAGCGCGTCGGACAGTCGCGAATACCATCCCCCCCCGACCCCGAAACCTGCTGGCAAATCCGGCAGTGGCACCAACCCGCGTCATAGGGTTCCTCGTCGATCCGATAGCGAACAGCGCCGCAGGCACAGCCCCCAAATTGCGGCGCGCTCGTCCGTCCTGGGGTCATTGCTTCACCTCCTGCCTTGCGGCCGAACTCTCGCCGATCATTGCCTCGAGTGCCAACGCGTCGCTGACGGCGGCAGCGTCGCTGTCATTGTTGAAAAAGGCCCATATCGGGCGCCCTGCCTGCGCCTGTTTGATGAGCCAATCGCTGCAGCCGCGAAGCGCGCTCTCGCTGTAGCGACCGACATATTTGCCGGCGCCACCGTGAAACCGGACGTAGACAAGATCGCCCGCGGTCCAGCGCGGCGAGGCCTTGCCGGGGAAGTCATGGACCACGAAGCCAGCGCCGAACCGATCGAGGAGCGCGCGCGTTTCCTCAATATACCAACTCGTGTCGCGGAATTCGAACACATGCGTAAGGTCGGAAGGAAGGAGCTTCAAGAAGGCCTCGAGTCTCTCAAGATCGAGGCGCAGGCTTGGCGGAAGCTGATAGAGAAGCGGGCCGAGAGTGGGTCCAAGATACCGCGCTGCGCTGAGCATGCGCGCCAGCGGTTCTTCGCAGTCCTTGAGTTTCTTCGCCTGGGTGATGAAGCGATTGGCTTTCACCGCGTAGCGAAAATCCTCGGGTGCCCGTTCGCGCCAAACACCGAACAGATCGGGGGCGGGCAACCGGTAGAAACTATTGTTGATTTCCACCGCGCCGAAGTGATCGGCATAGTAGGAGAACCAACGCTTGAGGGGCAGGTCCTCAGGATAGAAGGCCCCCCGCCAATGGCGGTAATTCCATCCCGAACATCCGATGCGGACGGCCGCGCGCGCAGGAGCTCTTCGTCTCAATAGGGCGGCGGGTCGCTCGCGGGGAAGGATTCGTCCGCAGCCTGGTCTACCCGGTCCCACTCGCGCGCCGGCTCGTCGCGCATTCCATCGGGGCCTGCCGAGCGCGTCTGGTCGAAATTCTCAGGTTCGGTCTCGCCGTCCGAAAAGGCCGCCGCATGCGCGTCGCCATTTGGTCGCCGCGCGGCGCGCCAGACCGCAGCGCCAGCTCCTGCTACGACGGCTAATTTTGCAAGACGAGCTAGGGTCATCTCAAGGGTCCTCTTTGCTGGGTTTCCGGATCATAACGAAGCAGCATTGCCGCTCGTTGCGCTCGCCGCCCATGCGGCCCTTGAAAAATCGCTCTTTCTTATCGCAGATCAAAATTCGCCTCGCCTACTCCCAGGAAATGATGAGGCGCCCCGATGCGGGCACGCGGTATTCGATACGATCGCGGCTCCTGGTGTCCACAGCCAGTTCACCGCCCTCGACCCCCGTCACCCGGAGCTCGGGAAGCTTGCGGCGCTTCAGACGCACGAAGGCGAGGCGGGCGCGGCACGTCTCGCCGCCGTCGAGCAATAACGAAAGCGTGTGCGTCCCGATCCGCTCACTCGCGCGCACGAACTGGTCGCAGTAAAGAAGGAAGGGCGCCTCCTCGACGCGGTGGAACGCGCGCGTTGCGAATATGAACGCCGCGCCGGCGCCATAGATTTCCTGTCCAACCTGCCCTGCTGGCTGCCCATCGGCGTAAAGATCTTCAAGCGGGAAGGAGAGGCTTCGGTCGACGTGGCCATTATTCTCGCGCTGCTTTTCGGCAATCGCTTCAGGAGGCAGCGCGTCAGGGTAATAGTACCAGGCCCGATCGAGCGCGTAGCGGCAATACTCCGAAACCAGCATGCGCGCAGCGGGATCGAGGTCGGGGCCGCTATCGGCTAGATATTGATCGAAGGCTGCATAGCTGTCGAAACATTCGTAGATCGCCATATAGGGCGCATCCTGAAGGCAGGTGACGCCCAGAAAATTGCGATAATGTTTCGCGAGCCCGATCTCGCTCTCCCAAAATTCGCAATTGTGGAAGAAGCTCGCAAGATAGACATAGCTCTGCTCAAGATAGACCGCGCGGTCGGTGATCCGCCACAGCCGCATGCAGGCTGCGGCCCCCCAGGCAGTCAGATTGGCCTGGTAGTTGATGTTGAAGCGAAGTCCGATCGCGGCATCGATCGCGGCGCGCGCCTCGTCGAGGAAGCGTTTGTCGTCGGTGAGCTCGAACGCCTGCAGCATCACCCAGGCATAGATGCCGCCGACATCGGTCTGCCCGCGTCCGTCAGCGCCTGCGGTTTCGGTGATCACCGAAAAATCGGTCATCTTGTACTCGATCGGCCATCTGTAATCGAAATGGTGCGCCGCCTTGATGCCGAAATCGAGCGAGGAAAGGAAGAGCCGCTTCGCGCTTCGGTCGCCGTCGAGGGCGAGGCGTCCGAGATTGAGGAGCGGGTGATAAAGATACCAGCTGTCGACCGCCTCGCTGTCCTTGTCGCCCCCTACATTGGGCAAATAGCGGCGGATCACGCCGCGCTTGGCGTCGTGGAATTTCCCCATGCCTGAAAGAAACTCGGCTTCCAGTGGGTGCGCCTCGCCCTGCCAGCGTCCCCACTCGTGCAAGGCCTGGGCGATCGACATCTGCACCATCGCGTCGGGATATTCGGCGGCCGTATAAGGGTGGATATAACGGTGGCCATAATGGCGTATCGTCGCCTCAGGTGCCTCGTCGAGGTCGATGAGCGTGGCCTCTGCTCGCCCTATCCAATCGCGAAAATCGGTCGTTGGCGGATCGAGCTCACGGTAGGCCGTCCCCAGCATCTGCAGAAACTGGCGCGCGCTGTCGCGCTCGTGTTCGGGACGATCGGGGCGAAGGACGAGGATCGCATCCGAAAGCGTGATAGGCTTGCCCCCCGCGAGGGGCTCCACGTCGCGTATGGCGCCCGGCGGCGGCGCAGGAAGCGCGAGACCAAGTTCGGGCCAGGCGCCTCCGACGATGCCATCGGGGGTCGTCCCGGTCGCCTCGAAATAATCGCCGAGCGCGGTGAGATTCTGAAAATATAGGACATTGCCGAAATCGGGGCGTTCGAGCTGAAAATAAAGAAGGCCGCCGTTCAGTCCGCGCTGTACAGCCTCGACGCGCCCCACCGCACTCAAGGGATCGCCGTCCTTGCCGAGCGGAAAGAGGTCGCGCGGCAGATGCGGGATAAGCGCCGGCCCGGCCGGGGTGAAGCGCATGACAGTCCGGATCGCGCTCGGGGCCGCATCACTCACGATGATCTGCACCTCGAACCGGCCAAGGGCGCCCGAGGTGCGGATATGAACGCGCTCCTTCCCACGCGCCTTGACTGTCTCGGTCTTGTCGCCAGCCGCCAGTGGCGCAGCGCGCAGCGCAAGGCCGCCCTGTCCTTCGCGGCGCACGATCAGCCACAACGCCTCGCCCGCCCGGCGGACTTCGGCCTCGTAACCGTCGATCGCAAAGGTCGCGATTGCGCTCCCTTTCGCCTCCAGCAAGGCCGCGCGGGCTGCCAGGAGGCTCGGCGTCAGGATCGGGGTTTCAAAATCATTCCGGGAGATCGGCGCAGCAGCAGCCATGGCTTGAAAATCTCCGACTGAAGGAGAAGCGCAAGAGCGGGATACTGGCCGAACGTGCCGCCGCGCGACAGGTTGCCCAGCCGCCGCATCGCTGCCAGGCGGGATCATAATTTACGTTAAGACAATGAAAATTTGTCGCCTCTCGGCCCCGCTGCGGCGGAACAACGCCGAAGCGGGGCGCGTCTCTCCTGCCATCCAGCACAGGAGAACGACCATGACAAACGACAACGAAAATCGTCAGGCGCAGCCCGGCAGCAGCGACCAGGAACGCGGCCAGGCCCAGCAGGGTCAGCAGGGCAATACCAACGCCGGGGAAATTCAGCAGGACCGCGGCCAGCAGAAGCAGGATCTCAATCCCGGCCAGCAGAACCAGGGTCAGCAGAACCAGGGT
>Ga0182748_1004331_pt1 | contig 11357 bp, 7 predicted proteins | sample eDN3rd37CKraftOP_FD_128877 | JGI IMG/M metagenome (GOLD analysis project Ga0182748, IMG submission 128877) | Enriched Organic Plus compost microbial communities from Emeryville, California, USA - eDNA 3rd pass 37_C Kraft OP (version 2) (version 2) ...
ACTCGGCGGGCCTGCGCAGCGCGCCGGTGATCCGCACGTTGCTCTCGCGGGCGTCGGGCAGCCGCAGTTCCAGGCGCAGGCCCAGCCCGTCGCGCATGGCCAGCGGCACCTCGAGCCAGTTCGGGGTGGTGACCACGACGTGGATGCCGTAGGCCATGCCGGTGTTGACCAGTTCGGTCACCTTGGCCAGCAACGGGTTGCGGGTGTTGAACGTGTCGGTGTTGTCGCGGCTGAAGGCGTACAGGTTGTCGATGACCAGAAACACCTCGCCGTACTCATCGCGCTGGCCGTTGCGGTCATTGCCGCCGCGGGCCTGGCGGGCGCGCAGCAGCTGCTCGAGTTCACCGAAGGTGCGCCGGATCCGCTCGGGCTCCAGCGGCGAGGCGACGCTGCCCACGTGGGCCAGGTCGGCCAGCTCGGCGAGCTGACCGCCGCCGTAGTCCAGGCAGTAGAACGTCACGTCGCGCGGGGAGTGCAGGGCGGCCGCGGACAGGATGAACGTCTTGAGCGCGGTGGTCTTACCGGACTTCGGGCCGCCGTGGATCAGCACGTTGGAGGCGGCCGAGGTGGCGTCGTAGACCAGCGGGTCGCGGCGCATCGCGAACGGGCGGTCGATCTCGCCGAGCGGCCAGCGCCACTGCCGCTGCGGGATCTGCGTGCGGGCCAGCAGCTCGTCGAGCGGGATCGGTTCGTCCAGCGGCGGCAGCCACAGCGCGGGCGCCTTGGGGCCGTAGTGCTTGAGCTGCTCGCCGATGGTGGCGATCAGCTTGCGCGGCGGCCGGTCCTCCTGGGCGGCGGGGTCGGAGACCACAACGGTGTCGGCGGGCGCCTCCACGTGCCCGGCGGTGAACCGCTGCGGGACCGGGACCGACTGCACGACAATCGATTTCTCGGCGCGCGGCGGATCGTAGATGCCGTCGACGTAGGTGCTGCGGAACTTGATCGGCATCGCACCGGGGGCGGGCACCAGGTACCCCTCGCCCTTGTGGTCGGGCCCGGACTCGATGTGGAAGGCGTCCTCGACGCCGATGATCTGGCGACTGACCGCGGGGCTGGCCACCTTCAGGCCGATGCGGTACGAGGTGTTCTTGTCGATGTCCTTGATGCGGCCCACGTCGAGCGTCTGCGACGCGAACAGCAGGTGGATGCGGAACGACCGGCCCTTGCGCGCGACATAGTCGAACAGGTCGGCGTACTCGGGGTGATCGGCCAGCATCAGCGAGAACTCGTCGGCGACGACCAGCAGCGTGGGGATCGGCGGCAGGTCGTGGCCGGCGGCGATCGCCTCCTCGTACTCGCGCACCGAGGAGAACGCGCTGCCCTGGACCCGGCGGCCGGCCTCCATCAGCAGCTGTTCGCGGCGGGCCACCTCACCGCGCAGCGTGTCGGCGAACCGGTCGGCCAACGACTTCTTCTCCGCCATGTTCGAGATGACGGCGACGACCTGCGGGAAGTCGCGGAAGATGTCGGCGCCCGCCTCGCCCTTGAAGTCGGCGTAGATGACGATCAGCCGATCGGCCGGGTGGGTTGTCAACAGCGACAACAGGATCGACATCAGGGTCTGCGACTTGCCGGAGCCGGTCATGCCGATCATCAGGCCGTGCGGGCCCATGCCGCCCTCGGCCTCGTCCTTGAGGTCGAAGATCAGCGGCTCACCGGTGGCGGTCACGCCGATCGGCACCCGCAGTTCCTCGGCGCGCGACCGCGGCGCCCACAGGCTGGCCACGTCGAGCGCGGCGGCGTCGGGGATGCCGAGCAGGGTGCTGAACGTCGCCACCCCGGAACTGCTGGTGCGGGCGTGGCTGGGGTTGGAGTCCCACCTCGACAACCGGCGCGCGATGTGCCGGGCGGTCGCCACGTCGAGGCTGTCGGCCTGGTCGACGTGGGGCTGCCAGCCGCCGGTCTGCCAGCGTTCCAGCCGGCCGTCGGCGACCTTGAGGATCGGCCGCTCCGGGTCGGCGTACTGCTCGCGGTGCGGGGCCTCCTCGGTGCGGTGGATCAGCGTGACGCCTGCCAGCCCACCGCGCGGCAGCACGGTCTCGGGGTCGACGTCGGGATCGTCGATGACGATCAGCAGGTGCCTGGCGCCGGTCTCGTCGGTGACACCGAACGGCTGGCGGCCCTCCAGCGCGGGTGCCAGCAGGTTGCGCAGTTCGGCCACATCGCGGGCCAGGTAGCGGGCCGGGCCCGCGCCGTCGACCGCACCGGGAACGTCGTTGTGCGGCAACCACTTCAGCCAGGACCAGTCGTCGCCCTCGATGGCGGGTGACAGCAGCGCGACGCCGAGCACGGCGGGGTCGTGCCAGGTGACCGCCTGGGCCAGCCACGCCCGCAGCGCGCCGCGGATGTCGTCGGCCTCGCCGTAGAGGGTGACCCGGGAGACCTTGCCCAGGTCCAGGCCCGCGGGCACCGCGCGCACCGTGCGCTGCACGTCGAGCAGGCTGCGCAGGGCGCTGTGCGACACCGGCTCCAGGTCGACCTCGTCGACGGTGTCCTTCACCCGCAGGGTGGCGTTGAGCGGGGCGTCGTGCAGCCCGGTGCGCACCACCAGGAAGTCGGGATCGTGCGGGTCGCGCTCCCACTGCCGGCGGGTGTCGGGCACGTCGACCAGCAGCTGCGGGTCCGGGTGCGACCATTCCAGCGCGGCCCGCTGTTCGGCGGCGTGCGCGCGGATGTTGTCGCGCACCACCGACAGATAGCGCAGGTAGTCGGCGCGCTCGGCGTCGATCTCCTCGGTGCGCATCTTGTTGTCGGTGCCGCGGTACAGCGCGGTGGCGGCCAGCAGCAGCACGAACGGGAAGAACAGCGTCGTCGGCGAGATCAGCCGCATGCCGGTGGCGACCAGCGCCACGATCATGCCGACGATCAGGATGACGATCAGGTACGGCAGCGCCCGGCGCAGCAGCGACGGCGGCACCGCGCGCGGCAGCTCCGGCGGCGGCTCGATGGTGATGGTGCCCTTGCGCGTCGTCGGCACCGGAATCCGGCGGCGCGCCTCGAAGATCAACCTGCTCACGCTCCGACCTCGCAGGCTCGGTCGGTGCGTGCTGTGCCCAATGTTCGCTCGCTCACGGGTTCTCCCTAATGACAGCGGGGCGCGGATCGGCAGCCAGGCCGTCATGGGCCAGCAGCGCGTCGGCGCGCGAGAGGGTCGGGCCGGGCGCGAACTGGCTCAGCAGCGACCACGGGATGGGGACCGCCGGCTCGGTCAGGCCGAGCGCGGAGATGGCCTTGTCGTCGGCGTCCTCGTCGAGGCCGTAGCGGACGCCGGTGTCGCTGAGCCAGAAGTACGCTCCCCCGGAGCTCTGCACCAGGTAGCCCAGACCCGGTGTCAGCACCACCTGGTCGGCGGTGGAACCCGCGCCGGCGCTGACCAGCGGGACGGTGCGCAGCCCGTCGGCCACCGGCAGCGTGACCCCGGAGCGCAGTTCGATGTCGGCGCCGGTGGCGTCGGCGGGCCGGACCCACCGGGCGCAGGTCAGCGGCGCCCGGTCGGCGTCGATCAGCGAAACCGGTTCGGCCGGATAGGCATCGGCGTCGATCTCGGTGGACACCGGCAGGCTGGCGATGTCGTCGGCGCCCAGCCGCGGCACCTGGTCCAGCCCGTAGGACTCGGTGTTGCGCATGATCGCCGCCAGCACCGGGGAGATCGGCTGCAGCCCGTCGGCGAGCACCGCGTAGTGGCGCAGCGTGCCGTCGGCGGCGTAGGCGGCGACGACGGCGCCCACCGGCGCGGCCACCGGCAGCGGATAACGCGGCGGCTCACCGGCGTTCGCGACGGCAGGCGGGTTCAGCGCGGGGGCCTCGGGGATCACGTTGAACAGCCCGGGCGCGATGGGCCGGGCAGGCGGCGGCACCGCGCCCAGCCCGAGCGCGGTGGTGACCGCGCGGTTGTTCAGGTCGATGCGGCTGCGGCGGCCGTCCCACAGCAGCCAGGTGCCCGCACTCGGACCGGTCGGGGTGGTGACCAGCACGGCGTCGTTGGCGCCCAACGGTTTCGCCCGCTCGCCGCCGTCGGTCAGCGCGCCGGCGATCAGCGTGACTCCGGACGCCGGCCCGGACACCCCGTCGCAGACGGTCCAGTCGGCGTCGCGGGTGGTGTTCTGCACCATGCGCTCCGGGGCACCGGGGATGCCGAGCAGGTTGCCGCGCGGGAACTGGTCGATCTCGCTGGTCTTGACCTGGGTCGGGTTGTCGGGCCGCCCGGCGATCAGCCGCGCCGAGGTCAGGTTGAGCACCGGGTGGACGGCGTCACCGAGGCGGACGTACAGCGCGGAGGTGGTGCGGTCGGCCAGGATCGCGTCGTTGCCCGCCACCCCGCCGGGACGGATCAGCGAGAACACGAAGCAGCCGGCCAGGCCGGTGATCAGCACCAGCGCGCCGACCAGCACCGAACGGCTCTGGGTGCGCAGCGGGTCGACCAGCATCCGGGTGTCGTGCAGGGCGACGCCGGATGCGATGCGGCGCATGACGAATCGCCACCCGGAGACCTGGTGGCGGGTGACGAACCCGCGGCGGTACTGCACCCGCTCGGGGTTCTCGTTGGCCGGGGTCCGCGACGCGAAGGCGCGGCGGTCGTTGTCGGGGGTGCTCATTGCGGCACCGTCAGACCCAGGCCGCGCAGCAGCGGTTCGGCGGACTTGGTGACGTCCTCGTCGGTGATGGTCATCAGTTCTTCATCGGTGAATTCGTGGTCCTCGCCGAACTCGGGCGAGTGGTCGAGCCGGTACTCGCGCTCCTCCTCGGAGCGCTCGACCAGGTTGCGGACGAAGCGGCCGTTACCGGCGATGTCGAGGCAGCGGCGCTGTACGCCGTTCGCGTCAGCCGTTGTGGCCGAGGCCAATTGGGTGAACAGCCGCTCCATGTGCGCCAGCGCGGCCGGCTCGAAGGTGCTGTCGCGCTTCTCGGCCATCCGCACCGCGATCTCGACGAGCTCGGCCGGGGTGTACGACGGGAAGTCGATGCTGCGGGTGAAGCGCGAGCGCAGACCCTCGTTGGTGTCGAGGAACGCGTCGAGGTCCTTGCGGTAGCCGGCGATGATCACCACCAGGCGTTCGCGGTCGTTCTCCATGCGGGCCAGCAGGGTGTCGATGGCGACCAGACCGAAGTCGTTCTTGGCGCCGGTGGACACCAGGGCGTAGGCCTCGTCGAGGAACAGCACGCCGTCCAGGGCGCTGTCGATGATCGCGTTGGTCTTGGCCTCGGTCTCGCCGATGTGCTGGCCGATCAGGTCCGCGCGGTGCACCTCGCGGACCGTCTCCTTCTTCAGGATGCCCAGCCCGCAGTAGATCTTGGCGACGACGCGGGCGATGGTGGTCTTACCGGTGCCGGGCGGGCCCGCGAACACCAGGTGGTTGGTGCGGGTGGCCACGGCGAGCCCGCGCTCCTGGCGGCGCAGCGCCATCGCGACCGAGCTCTTCAGCCGCGCGACCTGGTACTTGACCTCTTCCAGGCCGATGAACTCGGCGAGTTCGGCCTCGGCCTCCACCAACAGGTGGGCCTTGCGCTCCTTGGCGCCGGGGTCGACGAACTCGGCCTCGGTGGGTTCGGTGGCCGGGTCCCACGGGTCGGTGCGGCCCTCGATGCGCGCGGCCGTCGTCGGCACGATGCCGTAGGAGCTGTCCGACAGCGCCAGCTCGACCTGCTCGTTTCCCGGGTTGGCGGCGTACAGCTCGGCCAGCACGTCGTTGGCCTCGAGCTCCTCGCCCTGCGCGCGCAGGCACAGCGCCTTGACCAGGGTGCCGTCCACGGTGGCGACGTCGACGGGGCCGGCGGGCTCCTCGAGATAGGACAGTGCGGGCGCGTACATGCCCAGCCGCGCCAGCGAGGTGCCCAGCGCGACCTTCACCGCGTGCGCGGTGGTCTCGTCGAGCGTCTCGTCGGTGACGACCGGGGTGAGCAGCCGCACCACGTCCGACCAGCGTTCGGTGCGGTAGTACATCGCCACCCGCACCCACCGCGCGGGCAGCCAGTCGGGACGGCGCGCGATCAGCGGTTCGACGAGGGTGTCGGCGCCCGCGTAGTCGCCGGCGTCGCACAGCGTGACCGCGTAGGCCAGGCAGAAGTCGTCGGGGGTGGACGCCGGCAGCCGCAGGTACAGACCGGTGTCGTAGGTGAACGCGAGATCGCCGTCGGCGAGTTCGACGGCGCGTTGCAGCACACCGGCGGTGGCGACGGTCGTCCAGATAGCCTCGAGCACGCGGGGGCTGGTGTCGCCCGCGGCGGCCAGTCCGGTCCACGCATCGCACTGGTCACGGGCGATCCGGGTCAGTTCAGCAAAGCCCGCCCGGGCCGCAGCCGGATCTGCGGGTCGGCGGCGGTCATGCACCGACAGACCCAGGGCCCGGCAAGACGTCGCGAACCGACTGACCACGTCGTGGTCGACGCGCGAGGTCGCAGCAAATTCGGTTGGTAGCGGCACGCGCCGGTCTCCCCTTAAGTTATGACAGGCTAACCTTCCTGGCAGAAGTTAGCATTGCATAACTTAACTGTCGAGACGCACCCGGCGCCCGCCTCAGACCAGCGGACGGCCCGTGCGCACGCGCCAGTCGAGGTCCTTGAGGAGCACGTTGAACGGGAACTGCTTCACGAACCGCGGCATCCGGTGGTAGACGGCGCCGACGGCGCTCATGATCCGGTTGAACTTCCGCTGCTTGTCCTCGTCCCAGGGCAGCCCCATCTCGTCGCGGAACCGCTGCGGCAGGAAACCGGTCGTGATGAACAGGAACACGGCGTCGGCGCGCTTCTGCAGCCAGGACGGCAGCCTGGCCTCGCCGAGCCGGCCCGCGCAGATCGGCCAGAGGTAGTCGCGCACCGCGTCGTCGATGTGCACCTTCTCCAGCGACTGCTGCCAGTACTCGTCGAAGGCCTTGCGGTCGGCGGGCCACATCTCGGCGGGCACCTGCAGGGTGGTGCCCAGTGCCGCGCCGTCGCGGTAGTGCCGGTCGGCGGACTCGTCGTCCATCTCGCCGATGAAGACGCGGTAGACGTCGACGAAGCCCTTGTACAGGCAGGCCGCCACCCACAGCTGCAGTTCCTTGTCGAAGGCGTTGTACTCGACCGGATCGCCCGGCAGCGAGTGCACCTGCGCGTGTGACCGGTTGACCGCGCGCCGGTAGGTGGCCTTCTGCTCGTCGGTGCCCATGAGCGCGACGGCCAGGTAGGTGAAGGTGGTCCTGGCCCGCTTGATCGGGTGCTTGTCGGCGCGTCCGCTCTCCACCCGGCTGTCCTTGACGCCGTAGCCGACACCCGGGCGGGCGAGTTCCATGACGATGTTGGCCGGTCCGGACAGCAGCCCGATCCCGAGGACCGCGTCCTCCGGCGCCACGTCGCGCCGCTGTGGGCGGCCCGGCAGCGGTGCGTCGTTGACCGGCCGTCCGACGTGGTCGATCGGTGCGGATGCCATGCGATCCCCTGTTCGCCGAAATGTGAGAACGAATGTTTCCTGATATTGCACTCCGTTCACGAACGGGTGTCAAGGACGACGGGTGCCAAGATGGCGGCATGGCTCAGGTCCGGCCCTACCGCGGTGTCGACGCCGCCGAACGCGTCGCCCAGCGCCGCCACCGGCTGCTGGAGGCCGGCCTGGACCTGCTCGGCGACGGCGAGGGTGACCCCGCGGAGCTGACCGTGCGCGCGATCTGCGCGCGCGCCGGGCTCGGGGTGCGCTACTTCTACGAGAGCTTCACCGACAAGGACGACTTCGTCACCCAGGTCTACGACTGGGTGATCGCCGACATCGCGACGACCACGCAGGCCGCGGTCGCGGCCGCTCCGCGGCGCGAGGCACCGCGCGCGGCGATGGCCAACATCGTGCGGATCATCGCCGCCGACCCGCGGGTGGGCCGGCTGGTGTTCAGCGTCCAGTTGTCCAACACCGTGATCGTGCGCAAGCGCGCGGAGTCGACGGCGTTGTTCGCCGGGCTGCTGCTGCAGCACTCCGACGCCGTCGGCCTCGACGAGGCGACCGCGCATTTCGCCGTCGGCGGGGCGGGACAGACGCTCAGCGCGTGGCTGGCGGGCACCCTCGATTTGGACGCCGACGAACTGGTGGACCGGCTGGCGGCGAACATCAACGCGCTGGTGGGCAGACCGCCCGCCGGCTAGACCGTCGTCCTCGGCCTGCGGTCGGCCGCCGTCCTGGGCGTGGTCACCGTGTCATCGTCGGTGAATTCCTTGGTCCAGCAGGCGAATTCAAGGGTGATGCCGTCCGGGTCGTGGAAGTAGAAGGAGCGCACGTACACCCCCGGATGCACCGTCGGTGACACCTGCGACGGGCTCTCGTCGTGGTTGAGCACCGGGCCCACCCGCACCCCCTTGGCCTTGAGGCGCTGACGGTACTCGTCGAACTTCTCGGCGGGCACGTGGAACGCCAGGTGGTTCATCGAGCCGACCGAGCTGACGATGTCGCCGATACCGGGCAGCGCCTGCGGCGAGGAGACCCCCGGCACCCGGTCCGGTGCGTCGGCGAACCAGAAGAACGCCACACAGTCGCCGTTGCCCGCGTCGAAGAAGAAGTGCTGCCCCATCCCGCCCGGCAGGTCCAGGGACTTGACCAGCGGCATGCCGAGCACGTTGCTGTAGAAGTCGACGGTGCGGGCCATGTCGGAGCAGACCAGCGCGACATGGTTGATGCCGCCGAGTTCGAACTCCGGGTTAGGTTTGGCAGGCCTGATCATCGGCGCCTCCTCGCGACCTGAAACACCTTACCGCATCGGGAATTTCCCGATTTCGCTCCGGACCCAACTTACTCGCCAGTACCATTGAGCAGTTCGACAATCAAAGATCTTTCCGCCCAACGCTTTTTAAACAACCGACCTAACCGCCGGGTGGCCGCGCATGTCCAGAACGTCTCTGAGCTCGGGAGCCCCGGGCGTCACCCGGGAGTTCGTCGGCCTGGATTCACCCACCGCGCGGCGGGCCGGGGCCGGCGGCCATCCGTGCCAGGGCATCTATTACCGCGGTGTCGGCCGTAAACCCAAGGTGGCGGTGATCGCCACGCACTATCAGATCGACTTCTCCGAGCACTATCTCGCCGACTACATCGCCACCCGCGGCATCGGCTTCCTCGGCTGGAACACCCGCTTCCGCGGGTTCGAGAGCAGCTTCCTGCTCGACCACGCCCTCGTCGACATCGGCGTCGGGGTCCGGTGGCTGCGCGAGGTGCAGAACATCGAAACCGTGGTGCTGCTCGGCAACTCCGGCGGCGGTTCGCTGATGGCGGCCTACCAGGCACAGGCGGTCCACCACCACGTGACGCCGATGCCCGGGATGCGCCCGGCCGCCGGACTCAACGACCTCCCGCCCGCCGACGGCTTCGTCGTCACCGCCGCCCACCTGGGCAGGCCGGACGTGCTGACCGCCTGGATGGACGCCGCCGTCGTCGACGAGAACGACCCGGTGGCAACCGATCCGGAGCTCGACCTGTTCAGCGAGGCCAACGGCCCGCCCTACGCACCGGAGTTCGTCGAGCGGTACCGGGCCGCGCAGGTCGCGCGCAACCACGCGATCACCGACTGGGTGGAGACCGAGCTGGCCCGGGTGCGCGCCGCCGGCTTCTCCGACCGGCCGTTCTCGGTGATGCGGACCTGGGCCGACCCCCGCATGGTCGATCCCACCCTGGAGCCCACCAACCGGCCCGCCAACATGTGCTACGCCGGAGTTCCGGTGCAGGCCAACCGGTCCGCGCGGGGCATCGCCGCGCACACCACGCTGCGCAACTGGCTGGCCATGTGGAGCCTGCGGCACGCGCAGACCCGCGCCGAACCTCATCTGCAGCTGATCACCTGCCCGGCGCTGGTGATCAACGCCGAACAGGACACCGGGGTGTTCCCGTCGGACGCGCAACGCATCCACGACGCGCTCGCCAGCACCGACAAGACCCGGTGCTCGATCAACACCGACCACTACTTCACCACCCCCGGCGCCCGCAGCGAACAGGCCGATACGATCGCCAGGTGGATCGCCAAACGGTGGCGGTGACGGGTGCGCCGCTGAGAGTCCTCGCCCACTACCAGCCCGGCCCGAAAGCACTGGAAGCCGTTGCCGCCGAATCGGATTGGCTGGACATCCGCTACTGCGCGGAGGACGACGACGCCACCTTCTACCGCGAGCTGCCCGAGGCGCAGGTGATCTGGCACGTGCTGCGCCCGCTGTCCGCCGACGACCTCGCCAGGGCGCGACACTGCCTGCTGGTACACAAGCTGGGCGCGGGCGTCAACACCATCGACGTGGCCGCGGCGACCAGCCTCGGCATCGCGGTGGCGAACATGCCCGGCGCCAACGCGCCGTCGGTCGCCGAGGGCACCGTCCTGCTGATGCTGGCCGCACTGCGCCGGCTGATCGAACTGGACCGCGCCACCCGGGCGGGCCGCGGCTGGCCGTCGGACCCGACACTCGGCGAGACGGTCCGCGACATCGGCGGCTGCACCGTCGGGCTGGTCGGCTACGGCAACGTCGCCAAGGCGGTGGAGCGCATCGTCGCCGCGATGGGTGCCACCGTGCTGCACACCAGCACCCGCGACGACGGGCACCCGGCGTGGCGGCCGCTGCCGGACCTGTTGGCCGGCAGCGACATCGTGTCCCTGCACCTGCCGCTGACCGACCGGACCGGCGGCCTGCTCGACGCCGCCGCGCTGGCCCGGATGAAACCGGGTGCGGTGCTGGTCAACACCAGCCGCGGGGCGATCGTCGACGAGGCCGCGCTGGTCGCCGCGCTGCGCAGCGGTCAGCTGGCCGCGGCGGGCCTGGACGTGTTCGCGACCGAACCCGTCGCCCCCGACAACCCGCTGCTGGCGCTGGACAACGTGGTGCTCACCCCGCACGTCACCTGGTACACCGCCGACACCATGCGGCGCTACCTCGTGCAGGCGGTGGACAACTGCCGTCGACTGCGGGACGGACGTGACCTGGCCAATACCGTGAACGGTATTGTGACCCCCAACCGACCGGTTAATAGGGACACTCCGTCACAGTGAGGTGCACGTAATGCCCATCGCGATCAACCCCGAGCACAACGACCTCGCCGACTCCGTGCGCTCTTTCGTCGCACGGGTGGCCCCGTCGGAGGTGCTGCACGAGGCGCTGGAAACGCCACTCGGCAATCCCCCGCCGTACTGGAAGAGCGCCGCCGAGCAGGGGCTGCAGGGCGTGCACCTGGCCGAGAGCGTCGGCGGACAGGGCTTCGGGATTCTCGAGCTGGCCATCGTCGCCGCCGAGTTCGGCTACGGCGCGGTGCCCGGGCCGTTCGTCCCGTCGGCGATCGCCGGCGCGCTGATCGCCGCGCACGACCCGGACGCCGAGGTGCTGGGCGGGCTGGCCTCCGGTGAGACGATCGCCGCCTACGCCATCGACTCCGG
>Ga0182748_1004337_pt1 | contig 11347 bp, 8 predicted proteins | sample eDN3rd37CKraftOP_FD_128877 | JGI IMG/M metagenome (GOLD analysis project Ga0182748, IMG submission 128877) | Enriched Organic Plus compost microbial communities from Emeryville, California, USA - eDNA 3rd pass 37_C Kraft OP (version 2) (version 2) ...
GGCCTGGTGCGCGCCGACGTCGCCGCGATCCTGTTCGACGAACCGCTCACCGTCATCGACCCGCATCTGAAGTGGCAGCTGCGCTCGATGCTGAAGGAGCTGCACCGCCGGCTCGACATGACGATGATCTACGTCACCCACGACCAGACCGAGGCGCTCACCTTCGCCGACAAGGTCGTGGTGATGCACGAGGGTGCGGTGGTGCAGTCGGGCGCGCCGGAGGAACTGTTCGCACGTCCCGCGCACACCTTCGTCGGCCACTTCATCGGCTCGCCCGGCATGAACGTGCTGCCGTGCCGGATCGACGGCGCCACCGCGCGCATCGACGGCGGCACGATCGCGCTCGCGCGCCGCTACGACGCGCTGCCGGACGGCGCGCGCATCGAACTCGGAATCCGCCCCGAATTCGCGGCGCTGCGGCCGAAGGGCGCCGGCCTGCCGGTGCGCGTGCGCCGCATCGACGATCTCGGCCGCGTCCGCATCGCCCGCGTCGAACTGACCGGCCGCACCGTCGCCGCGACGCTGCCCGACGCCGTGCGCATCGACGGCGACGAGGCCGCGCTCGTGTTCGACCCGGCTCACATCCACGTCTATGCCGACGGCCACCTGGTCGCCGGCCGCGCCGCGGGGGAGCCATGACCAAGACCCTCAACCAGAAGGCCTGGTTCCTGGTCCTGCCGGTCTTCGCGCTGGTCGCCTTCTCGGCGGTGCTGCCGCTGATGACGGTGGTGAACTACTCGGTCCAGGACACGTTCGGCAACAACCAGTTCTTCTGGAACGGCGTCGGCTGGTATCAGGAACTGCTCGATCCGGAGAGCCAGCTCGGCGAGCGCTTCTTCGCCGCGCTCTGGCGGACCCTGCTGTTCTCCGCGATTATCCTGGCGATCGAGATCCCGCTCGGCATCGTCGTCGCTTTGTCCATGCCGCGCCGGGGCATCGGCGTCGCCATATGTCTCGTGTTGATGGCCTTGCCGCTGCTGATCCCGTGGAACGTCGTCGGCACGATCTGGCAGGTCTTCGCCCGCGGCGACATCGGTCTGTTCGGCTATGCCGTCAACGCGCTCGGCATCGACTACAACTACACCCAGGGCGTGATCGCCGCCTGGTTCACCATCATCCTTATGGACGTGTGGCACTGGACCAGTCTCGTCGCGCTGCTCTGTTACGCCGGGCTGAAGTCGATCCCAGACGCCTATTACCAAGCGGCACGCATCGACGGCGCCTCGCGCTGGGCGGTCTTCACGACGATTCAGCTGCCGAAGATGCGCCGCGTGCTGCTGATCGCCGTGCTGCTGCGCTTCATGGACAGCTTCATGATCTATACCGAACCCTTCGTCCTGACCGGCGGCGGGCCCGGCAACGCCACGACCTTCCTGTCGATCGACCTCGTCAAGCTCGCGCTCGGCCAGTTCGACCTCGGCAAGGCCGCGGCCATGTCGATCGTCTACAATCTCATCATCCTGGCGGTGTGCTGGGTCTTCTACACGGTGATGGTCAATGTCGATGTCGGCCGCCGCCGCATCGACACGGCGACGCCGCAGCAGGCCGAGCCGCCCGCAGCGGCCGTCGCGGCGATCCCCGAGCGGAGGGCGGCGTGATGCGCGGACGCTCGCTGGTGATGGGGCTCTATCTGATCTTCATCCTGGTGCCGATCTACTGGCTCGTGAACATGAGCCTGAAAACCAACACCGAGATCACCAGTCGCCTGACGCTGTGGCCGCAGGAACCGACGCTGGAGAACTACGTCAAGATCTTCACCGATTCCAGCTGGTACTCGGGCTATATCAATTCGCTCACCTATGTGGTGCTGAACACGGTGATCTCCATCGCCGTGGCGCTGCCGGCGGCCTATGCCTTCTCGCGCTATCGCTTCGTCGGCGACAAGCACCTGTTCTTCTGGCTGCTGACCAACCGCATGGCGCCGCCGGCGGTGTTCGCGCTGCCCTTCTTCAATCTCTATTCCGCGATCGGCCTGTTCGACACACCCTGGGCCGTGGCGCTCGCGCACTGCCTTTTCAACGTGCCGCTGGCGGTGTGGATCCTGGAAGGCTTCATGTCCGGCGTGCCGCGCGAGATCGACGAGACCGCGGCGATCGACGGCTATTCGTTCCCCGGCTTCTTCGTGAAGATCTTCATGCCGCTGATCGCCTCGGGCATCGGCGTCGCCGCCTTCTTCTGCTTCATGTTCTCCTGGGTCGAACTGTTGCTGGCGCGCACGCTCACCGCCGTCGCCGCCAAGCCGATCGCCGCCACCATGACGCGCACCGTCTCCGCCGCGGGCATGGACTGGGGGCTGCTCGCCGCCGCCGGCGTGCTCACCATCGTGCCCGGCGCGCTCGTGATCTGGTTCGTACGCAACTACATCGCCAAGGGCTTCGCCCTCGGCCGCGTGTGAGGAACGCCATGGATCATTTCGCCTGGATGGCTTGGACCTGGCAGACCGCGGCCTTCTTCGCCGTTATCGCCGCGCTGCTCGCGGCGATGACCGTGCTCGCGGTGCTGCGCCCCGAGGCGGAGCGCGTCGGCGTGCTGCGCATCCCGACCACCCGCGGCGACCGCCTATTCGTGTCGCTGCTCGGCGCCGCCTTCATCCATCTCGCCTGGCTCGGCCTGGTCGGCCCCGACCTGTGGTGGGGGACGGCGCTGTCGCTGGTCTACGCCGCGGCGGTGTTCCGCTGGGTCTAGGCGCTCGGAATCTCGGCCTCGACGCCGGGACGCAACCGGCCGGCACCTGCCGGCCCAACGATGGGAGGAAGTGCGATGACACGGCGATCCCACTTGCGCTGGCTTGCCAGCGTCAGCGTTGCAGCGACGATCATCGGCACCGGCGCCGCCTTCGCCGGCATGGAGGAGGCGCGGCGCTGGGTCGAGACGGAGTTCCAGCCGTCGACCTTGAGCAAGGAGGAACAGCTCAAGGAGATGGAATGGTTCGTCAACGCGGCGAAGCCGTTCCAGGGCATGGAGATCAACGTCGTCTCCGAAACCATCACCACGCACGAATACGAAGCGCGCACCCTGGCCAAGGCCTTCACCGAGATCACCGGCATCAAGGTGAACCACGACCTGATCCAGGAAGGCGACGTGGTCGAGAAGATCCAGACGCAGATGCAGTCCGGCCGCAACATCTACGACGCCTGGATCAACGATTCCGACCTGATCGGCACCCATTTCCGCTACCAGCAGGTGGTGCCGCTGTCCGACTGGATGACCGGTGACGGCAAGGACGTCACGCTGCCGACCCTCGACGTCGAGGACTTCATCGGCCGCTCCTTCACCACCGGGCCGGACGGCAAGCTCTACCAATTGCCGGACCAGCAGTTCGCCAACGTCTACTGGTTCCGCTACGACTGGTTCACCCGCCCGGACTTGAAGGAGAAGTTCAAGGCCAAATACGGCTACGAACTCGGCGTGCCGGTGAACTGGTCGGCCTATGAGGACATCGCCGAATTCTTCACCAACGATGTGAAGGAGATCGACGGCGTCCGCGTCTACGGCCACATGGACTACGGCAAGAAGGATCCCTCGCTCGGCTGGCGCTTCACCGACGCATGGCTGTCGATGGCCGGCAACGGCGATAAGGGCATTCCCAACGGCAAGCCGGTCGACGAATGGGGCATCCGCGTCGAGGGCTGCCGCCCCGCCGGATCTTCCGTCGCGCGCGGCGGCGACACCAACGGTCCGGCCGCCGTCTATGCGGTGACGAAATATGTCGACTGGCTGAAGAAATATGCGCCGCCGCAGGCCGCCGGCATGACCTTCTCCGAATCCGGCCCGGTGCCGGCGCAGGGCAACGTCGCGCAGCAGATCTTCTGGTACACGGCCTTCACCGCCGACATGGTCAAGCCCGGCCTGCCGGTCGTGAACGCGGACGGCACGCCGAAATGGCGGATGGCGCCGTCACCGCACGGTGCCTATTGGAAGGAGGGCATGAAGCTCGGCTACCAGGACGCCGGCTCGTGGACGTTGTTGAAGTCGACCCCGGTCGATCGTCGCAAGGCCGCCTGGCTGTATGCCCAGTTCACCGTCTCCAAGACGGTGTCGCTGAAGAAGAGCCATGTCGGTCTCACCTTCATTCGCGAAAGCGACATCTGGGACAAGTCCTTCACCGAGCGCGCGCCGAAGCTCGGCGGCCTGATCGAGTTCTATCGCTCGCCCGCGCGCGTGCAATGGACCCCGACGGGGACCAACGTGCCGGATTACCCGAAGCTGGCGCAGCTGTGGTGGCAGAATATCGGCGATGCCTCCTCGGGTGCGAAGACGCCGCAGCAGGCGATGGATGCCCTGGCCGAGGCGCAGGATTCCGTGCTCGAACGTCTGGAGCGGGCCAACGTCCAGGGCGAGTGCGGACCCAAGCTGAACAAGAAGGAGTCGGCCGAGTTCTGGTTCTCCAAGGCGGAGAAGGACGGCACGGTCGCACCGCAGCGCAAGCTGTCGAACGAGAAGCCGAAGGGCGAAACGGTCGACTACGACACGCTGATCAAGAGCTGGCCGGCTTCGCCGCCCAAGCGCAGCTGAGCCCGCTCGGCGTCCCACGTTCCGCGATGCCCGGCCGCGCGCCGGGCATTGCAACTTGATCCGCCGCACGGCGATGGCCGATAACGTTGCAGGCCAAGGCCGCGCGCCCGCCGCACCTGCCTGACGACCCATTCCGAACGGTGCCGCCGTGACCTCCTATATCCTCGCCATCGACCAGGGCACGACTTCGACCCGTGCCATGTTGTTCAAGCCGGACACCGCCATCGCGGCGATCTCGCAGCGCGAGTTTCCGCAATATTTCCCCGCCTCCGGCTGGGTCGAGCACGAGCCGGAGGATCTCTGGACGACGACCATCGCCACCTGCCGCGAGGCCCTGCGGCTCGCCGGCGCGAGCGCGGCGGACGTCGCCGCGATCGGCATCACCAACCAGCGCGAGACGACCATCGTGTGGGACCGCGCCACCGGCGAGGCGGTCCATCGCGCCATCGTTTGGCAGGACCGCCGCACCGGTCCCGCCTGTGCACGATTGAAGGACGAAGGTCACGAGCCGCTGGTGACCGCGCGCACCGGCCTGATCATCGATCCCTATTTCTCCGCCACGAAGATCGGCTGGATCCTCGACAACGTTCCCGGTGCCCGCGCCCGCGCCGAACGCGGCGAACTCCTGTTCGGCACCGTCGACACCTATCTGCTGTGGCGTCTCACCGGCGGTGCGGTCCACGCGACCGACGCCACCAATGCCGCCCGCACCATGCTGTTCGACATTCACAAGGGCGATTGGGACGACGATCTGCTGGCGCTGCTGCAGGTGCCGCGCGCGATGCTGCCGCAGGTGTCCGATTCCTCGACCATCTTTGGCACGACGCTGCCGGAACTGTTCGGTGGCGCCATCAGCATCGGCGGCATTGCCGGCGACCAGCAGGCCGCGACCGTCGGCCAGGCCTGCTTCACGCCCGGCATGTTGAAATCGACCTACGGCACGGGATGCTTCGCGCTGCTCAACACCGGCGAAGTGCCGGTCGCCTCGAAGAACAAGCTGCTCACCACCATCGCCTATCAGCTCGGCGGCAAGCGGACCTATGCGCTGGAGGGTTCGATCTTCGTCGCCGGCGCCGCCGTGCAATGGCTGCGCGACGGGCTCGGCATCATCGCCAATGCCGGCGATACCGGGGCGATGGCGGAAGCGGCGGACCCGTCCCAGGACGTCTATCTGGTGCCGGCTTTCGTCGGCATGGGCGCACCCTATTGGAATCCGGACGTGCGCGGCGCACTGTTCGGCTTGACGCGCGGCACCGGGCCGAAGGAACTCGCCCGCGCCGCGCTCGAGAGCGTCTGCTTCCAGACCACGGATCTTCTCGCCGCCATGCGCGCCGACTGGCCGGAGGCGGAAGCGGCGCGCACGGTGCTGCGCGTCGACGGCGGCATGGTCGCCTCCGACTGGACGATGCAGCGGCTCGCCGATCTGCTCGACGCGCCGGTGGACCGGCCGGAGATCAAGGAGACGACGGCGCTCGGCGCCGCCTATCTCGCCGGTCTCGCCGCCGGCCTCTATCCCGAGCCCGCGCAATTCGCCGACCGCTGGCGCCGTGAGCGGCGATTCGTGCCGCGGATGGCACCGGACCAACGCGCCCGCAAGCTCGCCGGCTGGCGCGCCGCCGTGAGCGGCGCGCTCGCCGCCGTGGTGTGACGCGTCAGCGTTCGCTGTCGAGGTGGGCCATGGCCGGTTCCGGATAGCGGGCGCCGGCCGCGGCGCCCTTCGGCACCGCCCGCTCGATCGCCCCCATGTCGGCCGCGTCGAGCTGCACCGTCTGTGCGCCGAGCGCTTCGGTGAGACGATCGCGCCGACGCGCGCCGATCAGCGGGAAGATGTCCTCGCCCTGGGCCGCGACCCAGGCGATCGCGATCTGTGCCACGCTGACGCTCTTCGCCTCCGCCACGCGCCGCAGCGCCTCGACCAGTGCGAGATTGGCGGCGGCGTTCTCGCCTTGAAAGCGCGGACTGAAGCTACGGAAGTCGTTCGGGGCCAGGGTCCGGTCCGGCCGCCAGTGTCCGCTGATCAGGCCGCGCGACAGCACGCCGTAGGCCGTGATGGCGATTCCGAGCTCGCGCGCGGCGGGCAGGATCGTGTCTTCGATGCCGCGCGAGATCAGCGAATACTCGATCTGCAGGTCGCAGATCGGATGCACCGCTGCGGCGCGCCGCAACGTGTCGGCGCCCATTTCCGACAGGCCGATATGGCGGACATAGCCGGCCTTCACCATGTCGGCGATCGCACCGACCGTGTCCTCGATCGGCACGCTCGGGTCGAGCCGCGACGGGCGGTAGACGTCGATATAATCGAGCCCGAGCCGCCGCAGCGAATAGGCGAGGGCGGTCTTGACCGCTTCTGGACGGGCGTCGTAGCCGACCCAGTTGCCGGCGGGGTCGCGCTGCGCGCCGAATTTGACGCTGACCTGAAACCGGTCGCGCGGCACGTTCTTCACGGCTTCCGCGATCAGCATTTCGTTGTGGCCCATGCCGTAAAAGTCGCCGGTGTCGAGCAGGGTGATGCCGGCATCGAGCGCGGCGTGAATGGTGGCGATGCTCTCCTGCCGGTCGGACGGCCCGTACATGCCCGACATGGCCATGCAGCCGAGGCCATAGGCGGAAACGCGGGGCCCCTGCGCCCCGAGACGACGCTGTTGCATTGGTGTTCTCCGTGATTGCCGGGCGGCGGTGCCCGTTGCCACGGAATATCGTCGCTGGCGCCGTGTACGATAATCCGATAAATTCGGAACAGGCTGTGCGGAAAACAGAACAATGGCCGAGCAGGATTTGGCCGATCTCGACGCCTTCGCCGCGGTGGCGCGCCAGCGCAGCTTTCGCGGCGCGGCCGCTCTGCGCGGCGTCTCGCCCTCGGCGCTGAGCGAGGCCGTGCGGCGTCTGGAAACGCGGCTCGGCGTGCGCCTCCTCAACCGCACCACCCGCAGCGTGACGCCGACCGAGGCCGGGGCCCGCCTGCTCGAACGGCTGGCGCCGGCCTTGAACGAGATCGCGGCCGCGCTCGATGTCGTCAATCGCTTTCGCGACAGCCCGACCGGCACGCTGCGGCTCAACGTGCCGGGCGTCGTTGCCCGCGTGATCCTGCCGCCGATCGCCGAGGCCTTCCTGCGCGCCTATCCGGGAATCGCGCTCGAAGTCGTCGCCGACGACACGTTCATCGATGTCCTCGCCGCCGGCTTCGACGCGGGCGTGCGCTACGACGAGCGCCTGCAGCAGGACATGATCGCCGTGCCCATCGGCCCGCGCGTGCAGCGCTTCGTCGCCGCGGCGGCGCCCTCCTACCTTGCCGCCCACGGCCGGCCGCAGCATCCCAAGGACCTGCTCGGCCATGCCTGCATCCGCCACCGCTTTCTGAGCGGCGTCACGACGCCATGGGAATTCCAGCGCGGCGACGAGATCGTCCGCGTCAGCCCCACAGGGCCGCTGACGGCGAACGCGCCCGAACTGCAGGTGAGCGCCGCCGTCGCCGGCCTCGGCGTCATCTGCACGTTCGAGGAGATGCTGGCGCCGGCGCTCGCCGCCGGCACGCTGGAGCCGGTGCTGGAGGACTGGTGGCAGTCCTTTTCCGGCCCGTTTCTCTACTATCCCAGCCGGCGCCACATGCCGGCGCCGCTGCGGGCTTTCGTCGACTTTATCAAGGCGTCCGCCGAGACGCCGGCGCCGCCACTCACGCCGGCACCAGCCCCGCGCCGCGCCGGCGCATCAGCCACAGCACGATCGAGACGTTGATGAGGTTCCAGCCGAGGCCGTTGGCGAAGGCCGCGGTGTAGGACCCGGTCAGATCGTAGACCACGCCGGACAGCCAGCCGCCCAGCGCCATGCCGAGCAGCGTCGCCATGACCACCACGCCGACCCGCGTGCCGGCTTCCTTCGGCGAGAAATATTCGCGCACGATGATCGCGTAGCAGGGCACGATGCCGCCCTGGAACAGGCCGAACAGCGCCGAGATCACGTAGAGCGAAGCGAGCCCGTCGAACAGCAGGTAGAGCGTCAGCGCGACGCCCTGCAGCGCCGAGCCGAGCAGCAGCGTCGCCAGGCCGCCGATATGGTCGGCGATCCAGCCGGAGGCGACGCGGCTGACGATGCCGAAGCCGAGCATCAGCGACAGCATTTCGGCGCCGCGGGCGACGCCGTAGCCGAGATCGAAACAGTAGGCGACGATGTGCACCTGCGGCATCGACATCGCCACGCAACAGGCGACGCCCGCCACCGCGAGCAGGCCCTGCAACGTGCCGGGCGAGAGGCCGAGCTGCGCCGGCGAGCCGGCGGCCCCGCCGCCCGCATGCAGCACCTGCCGCTGCGCCGGCCGCGCCCGCCGCAGCAGCAGCGTCAGGGGCAGCATCGTCGCTGCGCAGAAGATGGCGATGCCGATCGAGGTCTGGCGCCAGCCGACCGACTCGATGAAATGCTGCACTACCGGCGGCCACACCGTGCCGGCGAGATAGTTGCCGGAGGCGCAGATCGCGACCGCGATGCCGCGCCGCCGCTCGAACCAGTGCGAAATGTCCGCCAGCAGCGGCCCGAACGAGGCGGAACTGCCGAGCATGCCGATCAGCACGCCATGGACGATCGCGAACTGCATCAGGCTGCTGGAGAAGGCCGCCGCGACATAGCCGAGCGCCAGTGCCGCGGTGCCGAGCACGAGCGGCAGCGCGACGCCGCGGCGGTCGGCGAGCCGGCCCATCAGGATGCCGCCGACGGCGAACCCGATCATGGTCAGCGTGTAGGGCAGGGACGCTTCGCCGCGCGCCACGCCGAATTCGGCCTGCACCACGGGCAGAGCGACCACGACCGACCACATGCCTACGCCGCCGATCGTGCTGATCAGGACGGAAACGGCGAGCCGGAACCAGGAATAAGAGGAATCGATGTCTGCCGGCCTTGCTTGGCCGGTCGTCGTTTGACTGGTCACCCGGACCGTCCTTTCACGCGTTTCCCGAATCGTATCGTTGCGGCGAACATGCCCGGTCGCGCCGCGGAAAGCGAATCGTGCCCATGCGGCGGCGCACAGGAGACCCGCCATTGCCGGGGATTGCGCCGGGCCGGGGGATGGCATATACCCCTACCAGGTATAGGTGAGAGCGACGGAGCCGGACGATGGCGCACTCTTCTGCCGGACATGAGCCCAAGGCGCAGGCGTCCTGCTGCGGGCACGGCGGCCATGGCGCAGCCCACAATCACCACGGCCACGACCATGCCCATCATGGCGCGCACCAGCACGGCGAGGCGGCGGCGGGTGCCGCGATCGACCCCGTCTGCGGCATGAGCGTCGACCCGCACACGGCCAAGCACCGCCACGACCATGGCGGCCGCACCTACTATTTCTGCTCCGCCGGCTGCCGCACCAAGTTCATCGCCGACCCCGGCAAGTATCTGGGCCCGCGTCAGGAAGAGGAGGTGCCGGAAGGCACCGTCTACACCTGCCCGATGCATCCGGAGATCCGCCAGGTCGGCCCCGGCTCCTGCCCGATCTGCGGCATGGCGTTGGAACCGGATCTGGTCAGTCTCGATTCCGGCCCCAATCCCGAGCTCGTCGACTTCACCCGCCGGTTCTGGATCGGCCTCGCTCTGACGGCACCGGTCTTCGTCCTGGAAATGGGCGCGCATCTGTTCGGCGCGCATGGCTGGGTCAAGCAGAGCCTGTCGAACTGGATCCAGTTCGTCTTGGCGACGCCTGTCGTGCTCTGGGCCGGCTGGCCGTTCTTCGAGCGCGGCTGGCAGTCGCTGCGCACGCGCAATCTCAACATGTTCACGCTGATCGCGATGGGGACCGGCGTCGCCTATCTCTACAGCGCGGTCGCCACCCTCGCGCCCGGCCTGTTCCCGCACGCTTTCCGCGGCCATGACGGCGCCGTCGCGGTCTATTTCGAAGCCGCCGCCGTGATCGTCGTGCTGGTCCTGCTCGGCCAGCTTCTCGAACTGCGCGCGCGCGAACAGACCTCCGGCGCGATCAAGGCACTGCTCGGTCTCGCGCCAAAGACGGCGCGCCGCATCGCTGCCGACGGCGGCGAGAGCGAAGTCCCGCTCGATCAGGTTATGGCCGGCGACCATCTGCGCGTGCGTCCCGGCGAGAAGGTGCCGGTGGACGGCGTGCTGCTGGAGGGCCGCTCGAGCCTTGATGAATCCCTCGTCACCGGCGAGTCCATGCCCGTCACCAAGCAGGCGGGCGACGCGCTGATCGCCGGCACGCTTAACCAGACCGGCGCCTTCGTCATGCGTGCCGAAAAGGTCGGCCGCGACACGATGCTGGCGCGCATCGTGCAGATGGTGGCGCAGGCGCAGCGCTCGCGCGCGCCGATCCAGCGCCTCGCCGACCGCGTCGCCGGCTGGTTCGTGCCGCTGGTGATCGCCGTCGCCGTGGTTGCCTTCGTCGCCTGGTCGCTGTTCGGGCCGGAGCCGCGTATGACCTTCGGCCTCGTCGCCGCGGTCTCGGTGCTGATCATCGCCTGCCCCTGCGCCCTCGGCCTCGCCACGCCGATGTCGATCATGGTCGGCGTCGGGCGCGGCGCCCAGGCCGGCGTGCTGATCAAGAATGCCGAGGCGCTGGAGCGGATGGAGCGTGTCGACACGCTGGTGGTCGACAAGACCGGCACCCTCACGGAAGGCAAGCCCAAGGTGGTGGCGCTGGTCGCCGCGCCGGAAATGGCGGAGGAGGAACTGCTGCGCCTCGTCGCCAGCGTCGAGCGCGCCAGCGAGCACCCGCTCGCCCATGCCATCGTCGCCGCCGCGGAAGAGCGCGGCATCGCCCTGGCGCCGGTCGCCGATTTCGATTCTCCGACAGGCAAGGGCGCCGAGGGGCGGGTCGAGGAACGGCGCGTTCTGGTCGGCA
>Ga0182748_1004343_pt1 | contig 11340 bp, 10 predicted proteins | sample eDN3rd37CKraftOP_FD_128877 | JGI IMG/M metagenome (GOLD analysis project Ga0182748, IMG submission 128877) | Enriched Organic Plus compost microbial communities from Emeryville, California, USA - eDNA 3rd pass 37_C Kraft OP (version 2) (version 2) ...
CGCGGACCACCTTCCAGTAGCCGCTCCGTTGGAGCGCGGATGGACGCTGGAAGATGGACTACTACAACCTCGAACAGATCGGACCCGAGGAGTTGCAGCGTCGGCGGGAGGAGTTCAACCGCCAGAAGGAGATCGCCCGCGGCATCCGCGAGCAGGCGGCCTGAAGGATGGAGGCGAGACCCTTCGAGGGCGTCAGGATCCTCGATTTCACGCAGGTGCTGGCAGGCCCCTTCGCGAGCTACCAGCTCTCTCTCCTCGGCGCCGATGTGATCAAGGTGGAGCGGCGCGAGGGCGAGGACATGCGCGCGACCCCGCTCTCCCGCGAGTGGGCCGAGCGGGGAATGGCCCCCGCCTGGATGGCGGTGAACGGCAACAAGCGCAGCCTGACGCTCGACCTGCAGAAACCGGCCGCCATCGAGGTGGTGCGGCGCCTGGCGGCCGAGGCCGATGTGGTGATGGAGAACTTCCGCCCCGGCGTCATGGACCGACTCGGCATCGGGCATGAGGCGCTGATGGCGCTCAACCCGCGGCTGATCTATTGCGCTGTCTCCGGCTTCGGCCAGACTGGGCCGGACCGGCTGGAGGCAGGCTATGACGGCCGCATCCAGGCCATGTCCGGAATCATGGCCATGACCGGCCATCCTGGGTCCGGGCCGCTGCGCGCGGGCTTCGCGATCTGCGACCTGCTCTCCGGCATGACGGCGGCCTATGCGGTGGCGAGCGCCCTGTTCCAGCGCACCCACACGGGCCGCGGGCAATTCGTGGACGTGGCGATGCTGGATTCCACCCTGTCCTTCCTTGCCGGGCAGGTGGCGGACTGGACCGTGGCGGGGCACCAGCAGCAGCCCTGGGGCAACCAGGCGGTCAGCCGGCGCGCCACCGCCAACCTGTTCAAGGCGGGTGACGGGCACTTGCTGCTCGCCGTCAATACCGAGAAGCAGTTCCGCGCGCTGATGACGGCACTCGGTCGCGCCGATGTGCTGGAGGACCCGCGCTTCGCCGACTGGTTCCTGCGGCTGGAAAACAAGGACGCACTGCGCGCCATCATCGAGGCGGCGCTGGCCTCGGCCGACGCCGCGGCCTGGGAGGAGCGGCTGAACGCCGCCGGCGCGCCCTGCGCCCGTATCCGCCGGGTGGACGAGGTCCTGGAGCACCGGCAGGTGCAGGCGCGCGGTGTGCTGCAGACGGTGGAGACCGAGTGGGGCCCGCTGCGCCTCGCCACCAACGGCTTCCGCCTGCAGCACGGCGATGCGCGGCTCGACCGGCCGCCGCCAGCCGTGGGCGCGCACAATGAGGAGATCCTCTCGGCCGCAGGCTACACGGCCGAGGAGATTGCCCGTCTCAGGGACACAGCCGTGATCTGAGGGTCAGGCGGCGGTCAGCGCCGGCAGGTCGTGGGCGCGCACCAGCGGTGCCTCGCCCTGCCAGCGCTCGATCTGCACCAGGCAGGTCTGCGCGGAACAGCCCTGGGACAGTTCCGAGGCCGGCAGGTCGAGCGTCAGCGCGTTCGGGTTGCCATGCCGCTCCGGCCCGTCGGGATCGGGATCGTACCAGGCGCCGGTGGACAGCCGCACCACGCCCGGCCTCACCGCATCGGTGACCCGCACGCCCGCCAGGCAGGCGCCGCGGCCGTTGAACACGCGCACCACATCGCCATCCGCAATGCCGCGTGCCGCCGCATCCAGAGGGTGGATCGAGATGGGCTGCCGCCCTGCCACCTTCCCCGCCCGGCTGTGCGGGCTGGGGTCGAGCTGGCTGTGCAGCCGCGTCGCCGGCTGGTCCGACAGCAGGTGCAGCGGGAGATGCTGCGCCAGGGGCGCGCCGAGCCACTCGCGCGGCTCCAGCCAGGCCGGGTGGCCGGGGCAATCGGGCAGGCCGAAGCCGGCAATGCGCTCGGAGAAGATCTCGATGCGGCCGGAGGGCGTCCTCAGCGGATGTGCCGCCGGATCGGCGCGGAACTCGGCCAGCATCACGTTCGGCACTGGCGCCTCGGCCTCGATGCGCACGGCACCGGCCTGCCAGAAGGCGTCGAAGGGAGGCAGGCGCACGCCGGCCCTGGCAGCCTGCATACGGCCGTCCTCGTAGAGGTGCCTCAGCCAGTCGCGGGTGTCACGACCTTCGGTGAAGGCTTCCTCCGCGTCCAGCCTCGCGGCGAGGGCGGTGAAGATGGCATAGTCGTCGCGCGCCTCGCCCGGCGGATCCTTCACCTTCGGCATGGCGACGACATGGCTCTCGCGCCGGGAGAAGCCGATATCCTCGCGTTCCAGGGTGGTTGTGGCCGGCAGCACGATGTCGGCCATGCGCGCGGCAGGGTTCCAGAACTGCTCATGCACCACCACCGTCTCCGGCTTGCCCCAGGCGCGGGTCAGCCGCGGCAGGTCCTGGTGGTGGTGAAAGGGATTGCCGCCGGCCCAATAGACCAGCCGGATGTCGGGATAGCGATGCTCGCCGCCATTGTAGCGGAAGCGGCCACCCGGATTCTCCAGCATGTCGGCGATGCGGGCAACGGGGATGAACTCCCGCACCGGGTTGCTGCCCTGCGGCAGGCTGGCGCCGCCGAAGCGTGGATGCGGGCTGCCCATCAGGTTGGTCGGTCCGTAGCCCAGGCCGAAACCGCCGCCCGGCAGGCCGATCTGGCCGAGCATGCAGGCCAGGGTGACCGCCATCCAGAAGGGCTGCTCCCCATAATGCGCGCGCTGTAGCGACCAGGCGACATTGATCATGGTCCGTGTCGCCGCCATCTCGCGCGCCAGCGCGGCGATGCGTTCGGCCGGCACGCCGGTGATGGCCTCGGCCCAGGCGGGATCCTTCGGCTGGCCATCGGCCTCGCCGGTCAGATAGGACCGGAACCGCTCGAAGCCCGTGGTGCAGCGGGCGAGGAATTCCGGGTCATGCAGCCCTTCGGTCAGCACCACATGTGCCAGCGCCAGCATGAGCGCGGTGTCGGTGTTGGGCCGGATCGGGATCCACTCGAAATCCGCGCCCGTCTCCAGATCATCACGCGTGGGGCTGATGTTCACGAAGCGGCAGCCCGCCTGCGCCATGCGCCGCAGCGCGCCTGGCAGGCGGTGCTCGAAAGCGCCGCCGGCACTGATCTGCGCGTTCTTCACTGGCGCGCCACCGAAGGCCACAAAGAGCTTCGTATGTGCCTCCAGCACCGGGAAGGCAGTGTGCATCGCCTGCACTTCCTCCATTGGCGCCGGGATGTGCGGCAGCAGCACCCGGGCGGCGCCCAGGCTGTAGCTGTCCACATGCCGGACATAGCCGCCGATGCTGTTCAGGAAGCGGTGCACCTGGCTCTGGGCGTGGTGGAAGCGCCCCGCGCTGGCCCAGCCATAGGAGCCCCCGAAGATGGCACTGTTGCCATGCGCCTGTCGCACCCGTGCGAGTTCGCCGGCGACGAGGTCCAGCGCGGTGTCCCAGGGCACCTCCACGAAGGGCTCACGGCCGCGTGCGGTGGTGTGACCATTGCGGTCGCCCTCCAGCCAGCCGCGGCGGATGGCGGGGCGTCGCACACGCAGCCGCTCCAGCTCCGGCGCCAGCGCATGCAGGCCGATGGGGGAGGGGTCCGGATCCTCACGGAAGGGATGCAGCGCCACCGCGCGGCCACCTTCCATCTCCACCTCATAAATACCCCAGTGCATGGCGGTCAGCACGGGCATGCGGCTGTCTCCGGATCTGGCTGGAACGCCGCGATGGCATGGCGCCCGCGGTCAGGCTAGGGAGTGGTGCCGTCAGGGTCAATGCAAGGGAGGAGATCATGGGTGCCACCGCCGTCGATTCCGGCGTCTTCCGCGACATCTTCAGCACGCCGGAGATGCGCCGCATCTTCTCCGACGAGGCGCGCGTGCAGTACTACCTCGACATCGAGGCTGCGCTGGCGCGGGTGCAGGCACGGCTTGGCATCATCCCGGCCGAGGCGGCGGAGGAGATCTGCCGCCATTGCGACGCGAAGCAATTCGACTTCGCCCGCCTGAAGGCCCAGACCGAGCGCATCGGCTACCCCGTGCTGCCCGTGGTCCAGCAACTGGTGGGCCTCTGCCGCGACGGACTCGGCGAATGGTGCCACTGGGGAGCGACGACACAGGACATCACCGACACCGCGACCGTGCTGCAGATCCGGGATGCGCTCATTCTGGTGGAGCAGGATCTGCGCGCCATCGCTGGCTCGCTCGCGGAACTTGCACAGCGCTACCGGGATACGCCGATGGCCGGGCGCAGCAACCTGCAGCAGGCGACCCCCATCACCTTCGGCTACAAATGCGCCGTGCTGCTGGCCGGTTTCCAGCGCCACCTCCAGCGGCTGGAAGAGATGCGCCCGCGCGTGCTGGTGGGCGAGTTCGGCGGCGCCACCGGCACCCTGGCATCCCTCGGCGCGGACGGGCTCAGGGTGCAGGAGGCACTGATGGCGGAACTTCGCCTCGGCCAGCCGGAGATCGCCTGGCACACCATGCGCGACCGCATCGCCGAGGTCGGCTGCTTCCTTGGCCTCGTCACCGGCACCCTCGGCAAGATCAGCATGGATGTGAAGCTGATGATGCAGACCGAGGTGGAGGAGGTGTTCGAGCCTTTCCATGCCGGCCGCGGCAGCAGCAGCACCATGCCGCAGAAGCGCAACCCCATTTCCTGCAACTACATCCATGCCTGCGTCGCCATGGTGCGGCAGAACGTCGCTGCCCTGCTCGATGCCATGGTGGAGGATCACGAGCGTTCGACCGGACCCTGGGAGATCGAGTGGATCTCCGTGCCGGAGACCTTCTGCCTGGCTGCCGGCGCGCTGGCGCAGGCGCGGTCCCTGGTTGGCGGGCTGCAGGTGGACCCGGACCGGATGCGCGCCAACCTCGATGCCCAGAAGGGCATGATCGTGTCCGAGGCGGTGATGATGGGCCTCGGCCCCGTGCTTGGCCGCCAGCGCGCGCACGATCTGGTCTATGACATCTGCCGGGAGGTCATCGCCGGCCAGGGGAACTTCCTCGACCTGCTGGCCGAACACCCGGAGATTAAGCCGCATATGGGGCGCGAGGCGCTGGCCGCGCTGCTCGATCCCGCGAATTACTGCGGCCTCTCGGGCGAGATGGTGGACCGCGTGCTGGCGCGCCAGCCCGGCTGAGGCCCCTTGCGGTCGCGGCGTCGCCGGGCTTCCCTCGGGCCGGCAGGGCAGGGACCGTCACATGGCCGAGGCCATCGCGCTTGAGGATGCCGGGTACCGCTTCATCCCGGCTGTCTTCCAGTATTCCGCCGGCGTTGCGGCGCTGGCGGGCTTCCGGATCGAGCGCGTGCGCTTCGCCGAGCCTGTGTCGATGGCGGAGGGCTGGCGCCGCATCGCCGCGCATCTTGAGGGCATCGGCCGTCCGCGCGCCGCCTTCTGCGCCTGCGAACTCCGCTCGCCGGAGCCCTTCACCGCGGAGGGGTTCGTCGCCTTCAACCATGCCTATGCAGCAGTGCTGAAGGAGTGGGGCGTGCTGCGCGATGGCCGGAATCCCGTGGCGCGCAGCAATGTCTGCCCTGAAATCGCGCCACCTGCCGAACCGGGATTCCATGCCTTCTGCTACACGCTTCCCGATGCCGGCGCATCGCCGTCCTTCGTTGTCGCGGGCAGCGGAGAGGCACAGGAGGGCAGGGGCAACTACCGTGACCATACCGTTGCGCCCGGGGACACCTCGCCGGTCGGCATGCGTGCCAAGGCATGCTTCGTCCTGGACGAGATGGAGCGCCGCATGGCGGCGCTCGGCGCGGACTGGCGCGCGACCACGGCTGTGCAGGCTTATACCGTGCACGATATCCACCCCTTCCTGGCGGAGGAGGTGGTGCGCCGCGGCGCCGCCCGGCACGGATTGATCTGGCAGTTCTGTCGCCCGCCCGTGCTTGGTCTCGACTACGAGATGGACTGCCGCGGCATACCGGTGGAGCGTGTTCTGCCTGCCTGAGCGCCTCGGCGCCCCTTCATGGGCGCGCTGCCGCTTCCCTCGCCGGCGTTGCCGCCGACTGCGGCGGCCGGCGCCGCCGCTCCAGCAACCCGGCGATCCCGCGCGGCAGGAACAGCATGAACAGCACCAGCAGGATGCCGTAGACGAAAGGTGCCGCGCCGATGAACTGCGTGCCGAAGCCGATGCGCAGTGATTCGTCGAGACCGATGGTGATCAGTGCGCCGATGGTTGGCCCGATCGGGCTGTACATGCCACCCGCGATGGCGCCGAAGACGATCTGCAGGGAAATTCCGAGGCCCGCCAGCGATTCCGGGTTCAGGTACATCCGGTACTGAGCCGTCAGCGCGCCAGCCAGCGCGGCGAGCCCTGCGGAGATCATGGTGACCTTCAGCTTCTCGCGCGTCACGCGGATGCCGACCGAGGCGGCCGCATCCTCGTCCTCGGCGATCGCTGCCAGGGCCTTGGAGGACATGGAGCGATCGAGTGCGCGCCAGGCAAGCAGTCCGCCCGCCCAGGCGAGCAGCGCGATCCACCAGAAGCCCACCTTGCCGAACTGCAGGGCAAAGAAGCCCATTCCGGGCTCCGCCTGCTCCGGGGTCATACCAAGCGATCCGCCGGTGATGTCGCGCAGCGCCACGATCAGGATGCGCACGATTTCACCTGCGGCAAGCGTCACCAGCGCGAAGTAGTGCCCCACCACACGCAGCCGGAAGCTGGGATAGCCGAGCAGCACGGCGGCTGCCACCGCAGCCGCGACGCCGATCGGAATGCCGAGCCATGGCGTGATGCCGTAAAGGTTCCACAGCAGCGCCATGGTGTAGGACGCGATGCCAAGGAAGGCGCCGTGGCCGAAGGAGACGAGGCCGAACCGGCCCATCATCGCCCAGCCTGTGCCCGCCAGCGCCGTCAGCAGCATGGTGATCATGACATGCATCAGGTAGTCCGGCGGCGACAGCAGCGGCACGCAGGCGAGCGCCGCGAGCAGGATGGCGGGCAGCAGCAGCCCGCCCAGCGGGCGGGAGGAGCGGTCGGGCTTCATCGCGCGAAGAGTCCGCGCGGCCGCAGGAAGATCACGAGGATGAAGAACAGGAAGGCGACCACATAGGACATCTCCGTGTTCCACCAGAAGCCGCCCGTGGAGACGATTAGCCCCATCAGGAAGGCGGCGAGGAAGCCTCCCAGCATGTTTCCCAGGCCTCCCATGACGCAGATCATGAAGGTGATGGGCCCGAAGGAGAGCCCGATGAAGGGGTGCACGTCGAGCTGTACCACGAGCAGGCAGGCGGCAAGGCCGGCGAGCGCACCCCCCACCGCCGAAGCGATCAGGTAGATCCGCTGCGGATCCACGCCCATCAGCGGCATCACCTCGCGGTCCCGAGCGATGGCGCGGATTGCAGTGCCGACATAGGTGAATTTCAGAAAGGCCCAGAGCACGCCTGCACCCGTCAACGCGGCGATGAAGGCCGCGAGCTTCGTGCCGGAGATGAACACCTCGCCCATCTCCATCGGCGGCATCTCCACGCCGAGGCTGCGGAAGTCGGTGGAGAAGACCAGAGTCGCCGCGCCCTGCAGCACGAAGAGCACGCCGCCGGTCGCCAGAACCTGGCTGATCGGCGGTGAGCCGAGCAGCGGTCGCACGACCAGGAGATGCAGCAACAGGCCGAGCATGGCGACCACTGCCAGGCAGACCGCGAAGGCAAGCGCCAGCGGCCAGCCCATCTGGGTGTAGAGGAACCAGACGGCGTACATGCCCACCATCACGAGCTCCGCGTAGCAGAGCCAGATCACGTCCACGACGCCGAACACCAGGTTCAACCCCAGCACGGGCAGAGCGAAGACTCCGCCAAGCAGCACTCCGTTCAGCAGCGCTTCCAGCAGGAAGGGATCCATGCTCACTCCTTCATCGGTCGCCCGATCCACGGCTTCGAGCTTGCGGCTCGCGGCGATGGAGCGACCTAGTGCCCCCCGAGATAGCTGCGGCGGATGGCAGGATCGGCGGCAAGCTCGGCGGAGCGCCCCTCTGCGGCGACGCGCCCGGTCTCGAGCACATAGGCCCGGTCCACCACGCGCAGCACCTGCGCCACATTCTGCTCCACGATCAGCACCGTCAGCCCTTCCTCGCGGATGCGATGCACCAGGGCGAACACCTGCTGGACCACCAGCGGCGCCAGGCCGGCGGAGGGCTCGTCCAGCAGCAGGATGCGCGGGCCCGACATCAACGCGCGGCCGATGGCGCACATCTGCTGCTCGCCACCGGACATCGTGCCTGCTAGCTGGTGCCGACGCTGCTTCAGGCGTGGGAATAGCGTGTACACGCGGTCCCGGCGCTCGGCGAAATGCGGCCGCGCCGCCTTGGAGAAGGCGCCGACCTTCAGGTTCTCCTCCACCGTCAGCTGCGGGAACAGGCGGCGGTTCTCCGGCACATGCGCGATGCCGAGTGCAGGAAGCTCGTGCGGCGGCAGCGCGGTCAGGTCCTGGCCGCCATAGCGCAGCGTGCCCGCGCGGGGACGGATCAGGCCGGAGATCACGCGCAGCAGCGTGGTCTTGCCGGCGCCGTTGGGGCCGACGACCCCCACCGCCTCGCCCGGTTCCACGCGCAGCCCGACGCCGAACAGCGCCTGGAAATCGCCGTAGCCAGCATGGATGCCGGACAGTTCCAGAGCAGCGGCCGTATCTGTCCCGGGCATCTGCAGCACGGCGCTCATGCCGCCCGGGCCTCCGGCGGGCCGAGATAGACCTCCGCCACGCGCTCGTCCTCCTGTGCTGCCTGCGGCGTGCCCTCGAAGATCACCGCGCCGTGGTCCAGCACGACCACGCGGTCCACCACGGAAAGCAGCACGCCCATGATGTGCTCGACCCAGACGATGGTGATGCCGCGCTCGTCGCGAATGCGCTTCAGCATCTCCGCCGCCTGGCGCATCTCCGCGGCGTCCAGCCCGCCGAGCGACTCATCCGCCAGAAGCAGTCGCGGCCGGGTGGCCAGCGCGCGCGCGAGCTCCAGCTTCTTGAGGCCGGCGGCGCCGAGTCCAGCCGTGGTGGCGTGCGGATCCTCCGGCAGTTGCGCCAGCCGCAGCGCATCGCGGGCGCACGCCTCCGCTTCCTCTCGCCCGATCGCCCCACCGGCACCGAAATGCGCGGCGAGGGTGGCGTTCTCCAGCAGGGAGAGGTTGCGGAAGGGACGGGGGATCTGGAAGGTGCGGCCGATGCCGCGCCGGCAGATCTCGTCCGCCGTGTGACCCGCGATCTCCCGCCCCTCGAGGCGCACGGAGCCTGCCGTCGGCTTCAGCATGCCGGCGATGCAGTTGAAGGTGGTGCTCTTGCCCGATCCGTTCGGACCGAGCAGCCCCAGGATCTCCCCCTTCGCTACCGAGAAGGAGATCCCGTCCACCGCGGTGAAGCCGCCGAAGCGCTTGGTCAGCCCGTCGACGGCCAGCAGGGGCGCTGCGGTCACGAGCGGAGCGCGAAGGGATGGCCCGCCGGCAGCGGCAGCACCGGTGGCACGCCGATGGCGCTCGGCCAGATCACCCGCGACTTCGCGTTCTCGAACTGCATGACGACGGCAATGCTGCGCTCGTTCTGGCCCGACATCGGGGTCCCGGGCCGGGCGAACTTCACGCCATAGCCCTGGATGGTGCCGCCCACGGGGATGTCCACCTCGAGCGCCGCCTCGCGCAGCGCATCGGCCGACATGCCGCCCGTCTTGCGCACCGCCGGCTTCAGAACGTGCTCAAGGAAGATCCAGGTGTTGTTGAAGCCCATGGAGGCATGCGGGGGCAGGTCGCGCACCTCGTGCTTCGCCGTGTAGCGGTCCACGAAGGCCTGGGCCAGGTCGGCGACGCCGGGGCCCAGCTTCGACCAGTCCAGCATCTGCGTCGCCGCAGGGTCCACGTTGCAGAAGTGGTTCACATCCGTGCCGAAGGTGTCCCACAGCCGGTCTATCTGCGACCAGCCGGCGCCATGGCCGATGAGCATGCGGAAGCGCAGGCCGCCCGATTTCGCCTGGCGCAGGAAGAGCGTGATGTCGGGATTGTAGCCGACCTGATAGACGATATCGGGCCGCGCGCGCCGCAGCTTGGTGACCAGGGTCGAGAGGTCGGGCGCGCTGGCGGAGTAGCCTTCCTTCAGGACGATCGGCATGTTGCGCTGCTTGGCGTTCGCCTCGATCGCCGCAGCGACCCCGGTGCCGTAGGGCCCGTCCTCATAGATGACCGCGAGCTTCACCTTCTCGGGCGGCATGCCGAGCTTCGACTGCGCGTGCTCATGGATGACGGAAACCGAGCCCTCACCATACTGGTCGGAATGCACGGTAGGGCGGAAGATGTAGTGGTAGTTCTTGTCCTTCAGCACCGCGGTGGCGATGGCGCTGGTGATCCACATGATCTTCTTCGCCGCCTCGAAGCGGCCGGAGAGCGGCACCGCATGGGCGGAGGAATAGATGCCCGTCACCGCCTCCAGTCCTTCCTGGCCCAGCAGGCGTTCGGCCTCGTTGATGGCGACATCCGCCTTGCTCTGGCTGTCCGCAGTGACCGCTTGCACCAGTCGGCCGTCCACGCCGCCGCGCTCATTGAACAGTTCGATCGCCACCTCGCCGCCCCAGAACAGGGGCTGGCTGCCGGCGCCGGCGAAGGGGCCGGAGAGGTCGGTCATCACGCCAACGCGTAGCGGCGGCCCGCCTGCCGCACCCTGTGCTCGCACCTGGGCGGGCACTGTCGCCGCGAGTCCAAGGCCGGCGCCCGCCTGCAGCAGGCTGCGCCGGGTTGTTTCGTTCCCTTGCATTCTCGTGTCCTCCCTGCCCCCTGGTTCGTCCGGAGATCTGTCAGCGGCCGCCCGGGCGAGAGGGGGGGCCTGCGGCCCTTTCCCACGCTTCGGGGTCATCCAGGCAGGAGGAGTGCGCGCGCAGATGCCACGGCTGAACCCAGCCGTGGCGGCCTTCCCTTCGTCGGCCCGCATTGCGCGCATGGCGTTCGCTTGGACGCACCGAGGCTCCCTCCCGCGCTCTCTTCGGCAGCGCTTAGGCGCCGCCAGGAAAGGACGTCGGACTGCCGCCCGTCAAGCATTGCGCATTGCGGGCGGGTCCGCAGAGGGCGCTGGTGATCTGCCAGGCCAGGCCGTGGCGCACCGGTGACCCGAGACCAGACGGCGTTCGCACGGGTCGTGACAGTCTTCGGCTGACGGCTCTCCTGTCGCGCGGCACGCGAGGAGAGGATCGGGCACCATGGCGATGCGGCCGCTGCGATGGAGCATCGTCGGGCTCGGCTCGCTGCCGGCGGCCGGCGAGCATGTGCTGTGCGGGAAGCCGCTGGCGGTGACCATCCCGACACGGGGGCGATGCTGGCCGTCCGCCGGGAGGCCGGGTCGCGCTCTCGATCGAGCGCGCCGCGCCGCTGGCAGCGACCTCTTTGTCCTCAGCACG
>Ga0182748_1004344_pt1 | contig 11339 bp, 12 predicted proteins | sample eDN3rd37CKraftOP_FD_128877 | JGI IMG/M metagenome (GOLD analysis project Ga0182748, IMG submission 128877) | Enriched Organic Plus compost microbial communities from Emeryville, California, USA - eDNA 3rd pass 37_C Kraft OP (version 2) (version 2) ...
GACGCTGGATGAGTATGACTACGGCTTTGCCGTGGGCGCGCCCAGGGCGCAGATCGACGAACTGGCCACGCTGCGCTTCATTGAACGCGGAGAGAACGTCGTGTTGCTCGGCCCCAGCGGGGTTCCCGCGCCGTCCCTGTTTCTCCCATCGCGTCCGGGATGGCGGCAGGTTCCACGGACGATGCGCAGCAGGAAAATCGTATTCCACGCGGAGCCGCCGCCGACGCCGAAGCGGTCGCAGATCCATTCTGAAAGACCGATCCAGCGCACTGCCTGGATTTGCACCGCCCGCTCGTCCCGTAAGCGCTCCTCATCGATCAGGCGGTCTTTCCAGAACAGCCAGAGCGTCAGGCCGATATTGGCCGCCACATCCTGCGCCGCTTCGACCGAATCCGCCTCATAGGCCGCTTGCAGCGCCTCGGAGAAGTCGCCCATCACGCTCTTTGCCGTTTCGATCCTGGCGGCCCCCGAGAGATCGGTTGCGTTCAAGACAACCGCCTTGCCGAGCAAGGCGCGCAGGTTGAGGTACTCGAAGCGAATGCGGGGGTTATAGCGGACCACCAGATGCAGTTCAGGGTCCGACGCAAGGCGTTCGAGCTCGGCGGCGGCTGCAACCGTTTTGCCGCGCATGTAGAGGTTCCAGCTACGCGCGATGAAGGCCATCGCGGAAAAAGAAGCGAGGCCACTCTTCGTGGAAACCGGCTTGAGGCGCCGTTCGAGTCTGGCGAGTGCTTCATGGCTGCGCTCCAACTGCCCGAGCTTCCGCCATGCCAGGCTTTCCTTCAGTACCGACAACGCGACCTGAAAATCGTCCGTTGCAGCATGCTGCGCCACGCGGAAGCTCTCGGCCAGGCTCCGGTCGGAAGCCGACGGGAACCCGTCGAGAGCAACACGCATCGCCTGTGTCAGATGGTTCCAGTACGCGACATCCTGCATCACATACCCGGTGGGGTCGCCGCGCATCGATTCGTCTGCGGGCAATCCGAGAAGCCGTGCCAGGGTAGGACTGTCGAGCTCGGCTCCCCGCGCATATATCCGAAGACGGGCCGCCGTTTCGCCCCGCATCCAGAACGGTCCATGGCTGCGCCGCCTGGTGCTCAACAGTGCCGGCTCGATCGCAGGGTCGTCCCCCCACCCAACGGAAATGCCCCAGCACTTGAAGTCCGCGAATGCTCTCGATATGAGCATCCGGAAATTGGACCTGCCCGGAAAACGCGCCTGTATCGCGGAAGCAGACAGGCTTGTGCCGCTTGAACGATATGCGTGATAGATGCGCAGCAGCAGCCAAAGCGATTGATAGCGCGCCGGCATGCCGTTGACGAGATAGGGCTCTGAAAAATCAATGCGGATGGGTGTTTCGATGCTCACGGCTCGTTTTTTGGCGATCGGTCGATGAAAATGACCGGAATGCGTTTCGCCATTCTAGTGCTTGCGCGTGCAGCGTCCATCGCGTGTTACAGCCGTTACGAAGCGGCGCTTGGCATGCCGGCATGCCGTCCTTAATCTCTCGCTCCATCGGGCGCACATCGCCCGATCATTCATCCGTCTAAAGAGTAAAAAGGGAGCGTCATGAATATCTTCAATCGCGCTTTGGGTGCGCTCGCCATCGTTGGCGTCACACTGGCCGGCCATGGCCTTGCCCAGGCAAAACCGGGTTGCGACGAACAGGCCGATTTCGCGGCCGCGTTCGAGCAGTCGCAGGTGCAAGGCACCTTCGTGCTGTTCGACCCGGAAACGGGTGCCATGTATTGCCACAATGCCGAACGTGCGCGCACACGCTACCTTCCGGCCTCGACTTTCAAGATTCCGAATACGCTGATTGCTCTCGAATCGGGCGTGGCATCCGGCCCCGATTTCGCGCTTCCATGGAACAGCGGGCGCGATCCCCGGCAAGCATGGTGGCCGCAGGTATGGGCAAAGGACCATACGCTGGCAAGCGCCCTGCCGAACTCCGTGGTCTGGTTCTACAAGGAGCTTGCGCGGCGCACGGGAACGGCGCGCATGCAAGCATACGTGGACCGTTTCCAATATGGGAATCGCGATATCTCCGGCGGCATCGACACCTTCTGGCTCACGGGAAAACTCGGCATCTCGGCGGAGGAACAGGTCGCGTTCCTGCACAACTTCCATTCCGGCAAACTGGGCGCCTCCGAACGGAACACGCAGATCGTCAAGGACTTGCTGGTGCTGGAGGAAACGCCGGCCTACCGCTTGAGCGGCAAGACCGGGTGGTCGGGTTTCGGAGACGCGACGACACCGCAGACCGGATGGCTCGTCGGCTACCTGGAACGGGGCGAACAGGTCTACTTTTATGCAACCAATGTCGAAATCAGGAAGGAGTCTGACGGTGCGGCCAGGTTTGCCGTTACCAAGGCGATCTTTAACAGCCTTGGATTAATGTAGTGGGGCTGCGTGAGGTACGCGCCTGGATCGCTGCCTTGTTTTTCAGCCGATAGACTTCCAAACCAGCAGCCTCGCCAACACTCGTTGCGGACTAGAAGATCGCTACCGCTTGCCCGCCGGCTGGTAGCGATCTTCATGAATACCCAGGAACGGCAACGCTTTTTTCCATCAGCCCGCACTCGTGTAATCCACGGCAGCCCACTCGAAATACGGCTTGAGCAAGGCGATTAGTTCAACATGCGCGGGGTGGAAAAGATAGGCTTCCAGTCCCGCAACATCGTCGAACTTCGATTCCAGCGAATAGTCCCAGCACACCGGCCGCTGTATTTCGTTCGCCGAAAGTTTCCAGTAACGGATGCTTGCGATCTTGACGCCGAGGGCGTCCATTTTCTCCACCAGTTCGCGCTCGCGTTCGGGCTGCTTTTCGACGCCGGGTTTGCGGCGAAACAGTACGAGGTGATTCAGCATGGAACACCCCCGCGCTGCATGAGCCAGGCCGGCGCATCCTGCAATGCCACCGGACGAAGGAAGCGCTGCAAGGCCGCTTGCCCGACCGAGGTCGTCTGCGGCTGAGTCGAGGCCGGCCAAGGCCCGCCGTGGTGCTGTCCGCGCGTGACGGCAACGCCGGTCGGCACTCCTGAGAACAGCACACGCCCTCCAACATTCATTGCGGCGCGCACGATGCGACGCGTCTCTTCGCTTTCCTCTTCAGCGCCCCAGACGGTTACCGTGAGGCTGCCTTCGACGGCATCCAGCACTTGAAGCGTCTGCTCGGTCGAATCCGTGACCAGAACCACGCAGGACGGACCGAACACCTCTTCGCGCAACCCCGGCTCTGCCAGGAAGGCCGCAACGTCGATCTGCACCAGGTTCGGTTGCGGGTTTCCATCTGCACGGGGGTTCGCGTGATTGAGACGTCTGGCTCCCGGATGCGCGCACAGTCGTGCCGCTCCGCGCTCGAAGGCATCGCGAATGGCTGGCGTCAGCATGGCGTGCGTGGTCTGCTCGTCCAACCGCTCCGCCAATTGACGAAGAAAGGATTGGCTGTTTGCGTTTCCGCGCAACACCAGGAGGCCGGGACTGGTACAGAACTGGCCGCAGCCTTGTGCAATCGATGCCGCCAGGGTCTGAGCCAGCTCATTGCCGTTGGTCTCGATTGCCGACGGCAGCGCCACGATGGGATTGATGGAGCCGAGCTCGCCGTAGAAAGGAATTGGCCGGGGCCGCGTGTTGACCTCGCGCTGCAGCGCCGCCCCGGCGGCAAACGAACCGGTAAAGGCGACGGCAGCGATGCCCGGATGCTGCACCAGATAGACGCCCACGTCCTTCGATGCGCCTTCGACCATGGTCAGCACACCGTCCGGCGCACCGGCCGCCTGCAATGCCTGTTGCGCCAGCTTGAAGACGGCACGGGAAAGTTTCGGATGCGCGGGATGGGCTTTCACCACCACCGGACAGCCGGCGGCCAGGGCCGAGGCCGTGTCGCCGCCGAGTACGGAAAAGGCAAACGGGAAATTGCTGGCCGAGAACATGGCTACCGGCCCCAGCGGCACCGCTGCGCGCACCAGATGAGGGTGGCCCACAGGCGGCAGCCCGGGGACTGCCGGATCTTCGAACATCGGGAAAGCGTCCCCGGCTTCGACGGCATCGGCAAATACGCGCAACTGGAACGCCGTCCGGTCAAGCTCGCCGTTCAGGCGCGGGATCCCGAGATACGTTTCTTCGTGCGCAATCGGCACCAATTCTTCACGCGCCGCTTCCAGTGCTGCCGCAAGCGCCTGCAGCGCGCCGACGCGGCGCGCCGGCTGGCTCGAAGACCACGCTGGCCAGGCTGTTGTCGCCGCATTGACGGCAACATCGATATCGGCAGACGTAGATTCTCGCCGCTCATCCAGTCGTTCTTTGTTCATGCGATCCTTCTCGCGATACGAAACCGTGCCGGCACTGAACTGTCCAGGCCCACGCCGGCCGGCACATCTTGGGAATGGGAACAGCCGGACTCAATCCAGCACGATGTTTGCGAGGCGGATGATCTCCGACCACTTCTTGTCTTCGTCGACGACAAATTTCCTGATCTCGTCGAGTCCGCCGCTCATCGGCACCATGTATTGCGCCTGGATCTCCTTCTGGAACTCCGGAGACTTCGCGATTTCCTCGGAGGTCTTGTTGATCAACTGCGCAATGCCCTGATCGATGGCCTGAGGAGCGAAAAGGCCGACCCAGGCGCCGGTCTCGTATCCAGCGAGTCCCTGCTCCGCGACGGTTTTCACCTCAGGCAAGGAAGGGTCCCTGGAACGGCTGGTGACGCCCAGCGCGCGCATCCGGTTCGACTTGACATAAGGAATCGCAACCGGCGCGTTCAGGAACATAACCTGGATCGTGCCGCCCATCAGGTCGGTGGCGGCGGGCGACGCGCCCTTGTAAGCGACGTGGGTCATGTTCACGCCGGCCATTTTCGTAAACAGCTCGCCGGAGAGATGCTGCGAGGAGCCGGCGCCGGACGAGCCGTAGTTAAGCGCGTTGGGGTTGCGCTTGGCATAGTCGATCAGTTCCTGCACCGTCTTCACCGGCAGCGAAGGCGTCACGACCAGAATGTTTGCCATGCTGGCGGACAGGGCGAGCGGGGTCAGGTCTTTTCTGAACTTGAAGCTGATGTTCTTGTACAGACTGTCGTTGGCAACGTGGTTGCTGCCGCCGAAAAGCAGCGTATAGCCGTCGGCCTTGGCCTTGGCCACATAGTTGGCCGCGATATTTCCGTTTGCGCCCGGCCGGTTCTCGACGACGAACGGCTTGTTGAGCTTGTCGCCGAGATGCTTGGCCATGATACGCGCGACGATGTCCACCGATCCGCCCGGCGCATAGCCGACGATAATGGTGACCGGCTTTTCCGGATAGGCGGCGTGGGCGGCCGGTGCAACAGCGGCGATGGTCGCCAGCGTCAGGCCGGCCGCGATGGTGTGAAGCTTGCCGAACATAGTCCCTCCAATGTTGTGAATGATTAAGTGTCCTGGCGGCGTCCTGCCGCGGATCAGTCTTCAGCGGTACGCGGAGCGGCGAGGTGATATCCGCGTCCGGCGTAATCGAATTCGTGCAACTGGCAGATGGCGGCCGCGGGGTCGGCCGGCGACGCGTAGTACGCGCGTATCTCGCGGATGCGTCCGGTTTTCTCGTCGAAGACGTACCACTCGTCACCGCGCAACGCCTTGCCGATCTTGTTTTTCCAATGTGTCCACTCGATTACGGCTTCCGGTACCGTGGAAGAGCACAGCACCTTTTCGATGGTCCATTGCGAGCCGAGCGTTTCGACGCACCAGATCCATTTCTTTGCAATCGTTTCCGCGCCGCGCCAGGGGATGTCGGGAAGCCCGGGCGGAAAGTAGTGCACGGCGTCCGGCGTGAAGCAGGATACGAGCCCTTCGTAATCGGCGGCGTTGCAGGCGTCGAAGTAGCGCCGGATCGTCGCTTCCATCTGCTCGGGTTTAAGTTTCGACATGGGCTCTCCTTGAATTGAACGGGTGTTCGCTGTCTGATGCAGGCGGGTATCAGCCCGGCCGCTTTTGCCACGCAGCCGGCACGTTATGCGCCCTGGCGTCGTCGCGCGGCCGGTCGTCGGGATATTCGGCGCCGTTGAGGACGATGCCCGCGTGCGCGAAATCGCGCCGCGGCGGCCCGAACACATCGATCAGCCAGGCATCGGCATCCAGGTTGCGCGAGGTGTGGATGAGACCTGCGGGTATGACGATCACGGACGGGCTGTCGAGCGCGACGTGCAGGTCGTCCTGCCAGCGGTTCATGTCTGCGCCCCACGGCGTTCGCACGTGATGCGTCCACCTTCCGCGCAGGGCGACCGATGCCTGGTCGAAGTCGGCATGGACGTGCGGGCGCATCTCGTTCGTCGGCCGCGGCCAGCGAAACGGCCAGAACACGTTCACCATCAGATTGGTGGAACGGTAGATGCGTGGCTGGATCAGTTGCTCGCCCTCGGCGTCCAGGGTGCCCAAGCTGTAGTTCCGGAACTGCCGGTCGATGGGGTGCAGGGGCCGGTCTTCATCCGTGCCGGTCTTGCCTTCGATAGGCGCGTAGAGCGCTGCATTACTGGATGCGGCAGCCAAGTCCGCTTCGCAGATGGTAAAGATGCGCACGACCGCTCCTGCTGCATGCGCGATGATGCTGCTCGCTCCCGGCGGGACGATGCTCAGGCTGTGCCCTTCCGCCTTCCTCGCCTCCCCCCCGCACTCGACCGTGGCCTCGATGCCGGGCGGAAGCAGAAGCATGTACTCGTCGCGATTGTCGTTACGTGACAGCTTCGCGCCCGGCCGGACCTGCGTAATGGCCACGATGAAATGCTCGGCGCGTACAAGCCAGGTCGGTGCACCCTCGGCCTCATGGATCTGAGGCAGCTCCTCGTTGGGACGCGAAAACGATGTCGGAGGCGAATGATCGGTGCTCAATTGAATGGCTCCTGACTGCAATAGCGAGGAAATGGGGCTTATTTCCGGCTCGTCACGGAAAAACCGCAGCGGCCGAGGCTTTGCACGCGAACGCGGACATGCATGCCGGCCTGCAAGGGAAAGGCCGCGGTCGAGGCGCCGGACAGAAAGACGTCTCCTGCCTCCAGGCAGCCGCCGTACTGCTCGGTCAGGCGGGCTGCTGCCACCAGGGTGCGGATCGGATGGCCGAGAATGGCCGAGCTCGAACTGACGGCCACCGGATGTCCCTGGATTTCGAGGGACATGCCGAGATTGCCGAAGTCGGTGTCGGGCTTGTGCCAGGGGCCGATGAAGAATGCGGAAGAAGAACAGTTGTCCGCGATGGCATCGTCAACATTGAACTTGAAGCTCTTGAATCGGCTGTCGAGTATCTCGATCGCGGGAGCGATGCCTTCGATGGCATCCCACGCTTCCAGCTCCGTGATCCTGCCGGCAAGGGGTTTGCGCAGACGGAAGGCGATTTCCGGCTCGGCGCGCGGCTGGATGAAATCGTCGATATCCAGCACGCCGCCGTTTTCCATCAACATGCCGTCGGTGAGCCTGCCCCACAGGACGTCCTTCAGATTCACCTGCTGCATCTTGGCCTTGCTCGTCAGTCCCATCTTGACGCCGACCTTGCGTTCTCCGCGTGCGATCCTGCGGGCGATCGACAGCGCCTGCGCCTTGTATGCATTGGCGATCCCGATCTGGAGGCCGAGTTGCTCTATGGCCTGTCGCGAGCAGGCGGCATCATCCAGGATGGCCGCGATTTCATTCAGGCCGGGGGTATGCTGAGAGTTCATGACGCAGTTCTCGCTTACTTGTTATCGGACAGGTGGAATGCGATGCTGCCCAGTCCGCCGATCTCGATCAGCAGGTCATCGCCCGGCGCGACCGCAACGGCAGGGCCGAGCGCTGGCGCGAGGACGATGTCGCCCGCCAGAAGCTGTTGCCCGCCTGCCGCGCAGTGGCGCGCCAGCCAGTGGAGTGCGTTGAGCGGGTGGCCGTATGCCTGGATGCCGGTACCGAAGCCAGCCGGTTCGCCATTGCGTTCGATAGTCAGACCGCACAGCTTGAGATCGAGCTGCTCCAGCTTGCGGGGAGTGGCACCGAGCACGAACATGGCGGCGCCGGCGTTGTCGGCGATGAGATCCACCTCGGTCAGCGTCTGGCCGGCCATCCTGCTTTCAGTGACTTCCGCTGCCGGGAGAACGAACTCGACCGCGCGCACGAGGTCGGCAAGGGTCGCGAACCCCACGCTCAGATCGCGGCCAAGGACGAAAGCGAGCTTGCCTTCGACGCGCGGCGCAAAGGCCCAGTTGGGAACAAGCGTTGCGCCGTCCAGTCCTTCCATCTCCGCCAGCAGCGTCCCGCACACCGGCTTGGCCCGCATGCAGGCCTGATCCGCTTCATTCCCGACCAGCCCTATCTTGCGACCGACCACCCGGACGCCAGCCGCCCTGCTGCGGGCGATGCGGATCTCTTGCACGGCAGACGCAGCCTGCACATCGTCCGCCCCGAGCACCGTGCTGACCAAAGAACTGGCGCGGCTCAAAGCGTGCGCTTGATCGAGCATCTGCACCGCGTGCTGCACCGATGTGCTCGCCGAAGCCGGCGCTTGAATCGACATGAATGCCCCTTCAGTGAAGTTGAAGACCGGACCAGGCCACTGCAGCTTGGTCAAACGTGCTGTCCAATGCCGCGGAACTATAGATGCAAACTCGCAACCTATCAAGCACATATTGAACAGCGTTCACTATATTGAACATTTATGCGCTTTTAATGAATTTTCATTGCTTGAAATGCATTTCACCATCAATATGTGCACCACGTCGTTCAATATGCTGAACAAATTTCTGCTATCATCTCGCGCCGTTGGCCGCCGATGGAATATTGGGAGAACTGCACGACATGAAAAACCTCGCCTCCACACCAGCGGGAAATGCAGCGTCAACGCCAGAGGAAAAACCGCGCAAGAAAACGCTGGCTCCGGCAGTCGAACGTGCAATCCGCATCCTGACCTTGCTCGAATCGGCTCCCCAGCACAGATTCGGCGTGTCCGAAATCGCGCGCACGCTCGATGTGCCGAAATCGACCGTCCTCAACATTTGCGACGCGCTGGTCGACGGTCAACTGGTCCGGCGCACGGAAGACGGATATCAGCTCGGACGAAGGCTGGTACAGCTTGGGTCCGCCTATGTCTCAAGCGTGCATCTGGTGCGGGAGTTCTACGACGTCTGCCGCATGGCCTCGCCGGACATCGAATCGATGATCCAGCTCGCCGTGCTGAGCGATGGACTGGACGTCATCTACCTGGCGCGGCAGGACTACAACAGCGGATTGCAACTGGGCTTGCGCGCGGAGATAGGAAGGAGAACGCCGGCAAACTGCACCGGCATCGGCAAGGCACTATTGGCAGCGTTGCCCATTCACGAGCTGGAAACGCGTCTGGCCGGCGTGCGTACGCTGCCCACTCTCACCGAGAAATCGATCGCCACGCCTGGAGAACTCAGGGAGCGCCTCGACGCGATCCGCAAGACCGGGTATTCGTTGGATGATGAGGAGGTGCTTCCAGGGGTGAGCTGCATTGCCCGTTGCGCGAGTACCCTTCACCGGGAAGACGGGTTGGTTGCGGTAAGCATCACTTCCCGCAAGGAGACCTGCACGCCTGAGGCGGACGAGAAGCGGAAGAAAACCTTGTTCCAGATCGTCCAGGCGCTTGAGGAGAGGCTGTAACCCGACGCCCGGCCGTGGATGGCCGACGGTCTTTCTTTTAGCGTTGCCGGTCCGTAGCGGAATCCTCTACCGGATACGGACAAGAAAACGCCTGAGGACGAGACGGGGCTTTTACCCTTCGATCCGGGCTCAGGAGGGCGCCTTGATTTCGCCTGTGAAGTGGCCCTTGAAGACCATATCGGTCAAGGGTTGGCGTTGCGACGGCACTTCGCGTTTTTGCAGAGCCTCCGGCAACGTCGAGACATCGCCCTGATAGCCCACCGCAACGGCGGCCTCGACCTTTAAATCGGAAGGCAGGCGCAGCACCACCGGCACTTTCTCGAACTCGATGCCTGCCATGCCGTGTGCCACGAGGCCCATGCTGTGCGCCTGAAGCGACAGCGACATGAACGCCGAACCGGTATCGAAACTATGGGTGATGTTCTGGCGCGAGCCGTCGAACGAGATCACCGAGGTAATGAAGATCAGCGCGCCCGCGTTCCTGGCCCATCCTTCATTGAAAGGCACCAGCAAGCTTAACAGCGTGTCGAACTCGGGCTCGCCGCGCAGGCCGTAGAAGAACCGCCACGGCTGCAGATTGGAAGCGGAAGGCGCCCAGCGTGCCGCTTCAAGCACGGTCAAGACCTGCTCTTCCGTGACCGGGCGGTCGGAAAAGGCACGCGGCGACCAACGGTCAAGGAATTGCCTGTCGATCGGGTAGTCGGATGTACGCGTGTTGCTCATGCTTGCCCCTTCATGGGTTAGAGCTGCAGCGCCTTCCGGCATCATGCCCCTGCCCTTTCCGCGCGAGCCCCGGGAAACCCGTGGCGCCGGGCGGCTCCATGCACTGCAGGAAGGGGGCGGACGGCATGGTGCCGGCGTGCATCTGCAGGATCTGTCGTGCGTGGCCCAGGCGCCGGTCCAAGGCCGCGGTATTCCACTTAGGATGCCAAGAGACATCGGCAGTTCCGATTCTCGCCGCGCAACGCTCATGGGGCGAACCGTTCATGGGGCGAACCGTTCATGCCGGGCGGACGGCAACACCGCATCCGAGGTCCGCTTGTCCGCTGTCACATAGCACCGGATACACCGCTTCAGAATGGGGGCTGTGCGCCTGCAGGCGATTCCGGAGCCGGCCATGTCTCCGTGTTCTTCGGAAACGGCTCGAGGCAAGGGCCGCCGATCGGCGGTTGCACGTTGCTTCTGATGTCGGCGCGCGCATGCGGAGCACTCCTGCTTCGCTTCCTGAAGCCGGTACAGGCTCCGGATCGACGACGTTCATGGAGGGTAAGCAATGACGAATGGCGCTGCGCTGGCTTCCACGCTGGGCCTGACAGGCATGATCGCCAGCCTTGTCCTGCTTATTTGGTTCGCGTACCGCGGCTGGAGCGTACTGCTGCTCGCGCCGCTCTCCGCGATGCTGGCAGCGGCCATCTCCGGAGAGCCTGTTCTTGCGCACTGGACTCAAACGTTCATGAATGGCGCCGCACGCTTTCTGGCGCAGTTCTTTCCATTGTTCCTGCTTGGCGCCCTGTTCGGAAAACTGATGGAGGACAGCGGCTCTGTCCAGGTCATCGCCGATTTCATGACCCGGCGATTTGGCCCCGAGAGGGCCATTCTTGCCACCGTTGTTGCGCGCAGAGTAAAAATGAGCCACTAAGTGCAAAGTAAATCTGAGCCACTTTTCCGTAAAGTGAGGCCTTTTTGCGCGAAGGCCCACCATGCTTCAGAAGGATCAGTGGATGACCATCC
>Ga0182748_1004347_pt1 | contig 11335 bp, 9 predicted proteins | sample eDN3rd37CKraftOP_FD_128877 | JGI IMG/M metagenome (GOLD analysis project Ga0182748, IMG submission 128877) | Enriched Organic Plus compost microbial communities from Emeryville, California, USA - eDNA 3rd pass 37_C Kraft OP (version 2) (version 2) ...
ACATCAATGCCCTGTGCGAGGCGTATATAAGAAACACGGTTTTTCACTGCAAGTCACAAGAGCCGGACAAAGACAGATTCCTTGCCCGATATTCCTTACAGGATCAACGGACTGTCTCGCTCACGCCGGTTTTGCCCGCACGATAGATCGCGTCGATGAACTTCTGGTTCGCCTTCGAGTTCTCAAGCGAAAACAGCCGCGCATCCCTGTCGCCCTGCGCGGCCCGCACAAAGCTTTCAGCCTGCAGCTGATAATGATTGGCATCCCCGAACGACCATTCGCTTGCCGTGGTATGACCCGCATCGAAAAGCGCAATGCCGCCATGGCCGTATTTGCCGGTATTGAAAGGCGCGTAGACTTCGATGAAGCCCTTGTCGCCATGGAAAACCATTGTCTGGCGTCCTGCAAGCTGCGTGGCGACATAGAAGGTCAGATCAAAGCCGTCGAAACGGGCCGAAACATTGGCGTAGCGGTCGGTACCGAAGGCGGGATCATACTCCACCGACGCCTGGACCGATAGCGGCTCCTGACCCGTGACCATGCGGGTGACCACGGTCGGATAGACGCCGATATCCGGCAGAGCACCGCCGCCCAGTTCCGGCTGGTTGCGCATGTTATTCGGATCAACATTGAAATAGGAAAAGACACCCTGCACATGGCGAAGCCTGCCAATAGCGCCTTCGGCCAGAAGTTCCTGCAGCTTGATCCACTGGGGATGGTAATAGACCATGAAGGCTTCAGCTATCGTAACCTTATGCTCGTCTCTGGCCGCGATGAGTTGGTCTATATCATCGGCCTTGAGCGCGATCGGCTTTTCGCACAGGACATGCTTGCCCGCTTCCGCCGCCTTGCGGCTCCATTCGATATGCTGTGAGGTCGGTAGCGGAATATAGACGCCATCGACGGCGTCGTTTGCGAGAAGCTCTTCATAGGAACCAAATGCCAGCGGCGCACCGAAACGGTCGGCGACAGCACGCGCACGCGACTGATCACGGCTTGCGATGGCATGAACGACGCCATTCTCGGAAGCGCAAAGTGCTGGAATCACCTGCGTGACACCGATCCTGGCGGTGGAAAGAATACCCCAACGAAACATGCAATTCCCTCATTCTTATGAACTCAATCCCGCAAGTCCCAGCCCTGAACGATCAGTTCCGGCCAGAACTGCAGCGCACGGGCAGCCTTGATTTCATGCGTTTCGCGGTTATCGATGGCACGATTGGGCCGAATGCGAAATGAAAAAATATCATCGAGGCCGAAAGGAGCGTGGATGATGAGCCCATCCTCGGCCGTCTCGCCGTCCTTTGCCAGCCGCACGCCCACACAATGGGCAATCGTCGAATAGCGTTCTATCGATTCGGTCGCGGAAAGAAGCGGCGGATAAGGCTTTCCGAATCGTTTTTCGAACCACAGATGCACCCGTGCCTGATTGCGTATCTCGACTGGAAGCGGAAAATCGCGAAAGATTTCAGCGCCGCGCGCGATAACCGCATCCTCCGCCTCCCAGGAAAGATCGCTGCCGTCGAAATAGATGATGTCGAGATCCTTGATTCCATGCAGGTTCGGTCGCCTGGTCAGCCGGTTCCAGATGGTGTTGTAAAGCGCGCCCGAAACGAGCCAGAACTCGGACGCCTTTCCGCCCAGCTCTTGCAGCCGATGCAGCGCCTCCGTCAGCATCGGGCTTTCCAGCACCATCCGCGAAAAGATATTCCGCTGCTGTGAGGGCGAGAGACCAGCATGGCGCAAATGGTTCGATAGTACTTTCATTGATTGCTTCCATGACGATAAAAATCGATGAAAGCGCGCAACGCCGGGCGCATCTGGCGGCGGCTTGGATAATAGAGATAAAGCCCCGCGAAAGGCTGACACCAGTCTTTCAGAACCCGGACAAGACGTCCTTCCGCTAAAGCGTCGTGCACATAGGCCTCGAACAGATAGGCAAGCCCGGTACCGTTCAACGCTGCTTCGAGAATAACCCTGTCGTCATTGACGATCAAAGGTCCTTCTATGGCGATTTCCTGCGCTTCGCCCGCCTTTTCAAATTCCCAGCGATAGGTTCGCCCGCTGGGAAACCGATGGCGGATGCAGGCGTGATGCAGAAGATCGCGTGGTTCGACAGGAGCCGGACGGTTCGCAAAATAAGCCGGGGCTGCGACGATTGCCGCACGCACATTGCCGGTTAACCGCGTTGCAATCATATCCGCTTCGAGACTTTCGCCAAGGCGCACGCCTGCATCGAAGCCCGCCGCTACGATATCGGTGAAGCCATTTTCCACCCGCAAGTCGAGCGTGATATCGGGATAGGCTCTGGCGAACTCGCCCAGACGCGGCGCAATGACAAGCTGCGCCGCCACATAGGGCGCAGTGATGCGCAGCACCCCTGACGGGCGATCCCGCGAATCGACCGCCGCACCCAAAGCCGCATCGATCTCCTCAAGCGCCGGCGCCAGTCTCTCCAGCAATTGCCGCCCGGCTTCCGTCGGCGCGACGCTGCGCGTTGTACGGGCCAGAAGGCGCACGCCCAGACTGTCCTCCAGCGTGGCCACAGCATGGCTGACGGCTGAGGGGGCAATCGCCAACTCCCGCGCCGCGCCGCGAAAACTTCCATGCGCGGCAACAGCGGCAAGAACGGCAAGCTGTGACAGTTGGCTTCGATTCATTGTTATAAATTACAGAACAAGCCGTGAAAATAAATCGGTATTATCGAACTGATCGCACCGTTTTATGGTTCGCAGTATGATGTTCGGACGGATTGCAGTCACTGCGAAGGCACGTCCAGCCCGGTTCGCCTCCCGATTTCCCCGCACAATTTTCAGTACTTTAATCAATCATTCGAAAGGAACTACAATGCAACAGCGCAAACTCGGTCAGCAATTGAGTGTTTCCGCCCTTGGTTTCGGCTGCATGGGAATGACCCATGCCTATGGCGGACAGGACGAGCAGGACGCCATCCGCACCCTTCACCGCGCCGTCGATCTCGGCGTGACATTTTTCGATACGGCAGAGGTGTATGGTCCGTTCGAGAACGAGAAACTCGTCGGCAAGGCGCTCAAACCGTTCCGTGACAAGGTGACGATTGCAACGAAGTTCGGTTTCAAGATCGAAGAGGGCCAGATGAAGGGCGTCGATAGCCGTCCCGAACATATTCGCGACGTAGCCGAGGCTTCCCTGAAGCGGCTCGGCATCGATGTGATCGACCTGTTCTACCAGCACCGCGTCGACCCGTCCGTGCCGATCGAAGATGTGGTCGGCACCTTGAAGGACCTCATCGATGAGGGAAAAATTCGCACCATCGGCCTTTCCGAAGCGGGAGCGTCCACCCTGCGCCGTGCGCATGCGGTTCACCCCATCGCCGCGCTGCAAAGCGAATATTCGCTATGGGCACGCGATCCGGAAGAGAGTGTGCTGCCAGTCTGCCGTGAACTCGGCATTGGTTTCGTACCTTATAGCCCGCTCGGGCGCGGCATGTTGACTGGCACATTGCGCTCGCAGTCGGACCTTGCCGAAGACGATTTCCGCAAGACCCTGCCGCGTTTCCGGCCGGGCAATCTGGAAGCCAACAACCGGCAGGTGGATCGCATCGTCGAGATTGCGCAGGAAAAGCAGGTCACGCCTGCGCAACTGGCGCTGGCGTGGGTGTTGATCCGAGGCGATTTCATCGTGCCGATCCCCGGCGTGCGAAAAATCCGCCATCTGGAAGACAATGTGAAAGCCGTCGAAGTTGTGCTGACACCGGAGGACCTGCAACGCCTGGACGAAGTGTCCACGCCGAACCTGATTGCAGGCGAGCGTTACAACGAACAGCAACTTGCGCTGACCGGTCTCTGATCAAAATATTCCAAAAAAAAGGGAGCCTCTCGGGCTCCCTTTTTTACATCCTGCGCAAAGCTGGCGGTGCGAGTGTCAGAAGCCCGGCCAATGTCATAGCAAAGCCGACCCAGAGCGGCGCGTGAAGGCTATACCCGGCCTCCATTGCCTGTCCGCCAACCCACGGCCCAAGCCCGAGGCCAATATTGATGACCGAGGCGTGCATCGCGTTTACCAGCGCGCCCGGATGTGCGATCCGCATCACCCGCGCGATGAAGGCCGGATTGAGCGCAATCCCCGTCAGGCCAATCATCACGATCGCGAGGATTGCAGCGGGCTTCAACTCTGCGAAAAGCGCGAAGATCAGCATGGCCGACAGCATGAACAGGATACCGATGGCGATAGTCGGGATCGTATGGCGATCGGCGAACCGCCCGGTAACATAATTTCCGATGATATTGGCGCCGCCATAGACTGCCAGCAGCAATGGCACCTGCATCGCCGAAAAGCCGGCAAGCTGCGTCGTGATCGGCGACAGATAGCTGTAGACGGCGAAGGAGGAGCCGATGACGAGCGCGCTTGTGGCGTAGGCAGCCCAGAGTTTCGGCTTGCGCATTTCGTTCAATTCGGAACGCAGATCGGCCTGCGGCGCATCGGGCGACGACTCAATCTTGATTGCAATGACAAGAGCGCAAACCAGAATCAGAACCACAATGGCCCAAAAGCTCGCCCGCCAGCCGAACGCATTGGTGATTGCCGTTGCGATGGGCACACCGAAGACGGTGCAAAGCATAAGGCCCGCAAAAACGAGCGACGAGGCGCGCCCGCGCAGTTCCGGTCCGACGAGCTGCGCCGTTATGGCCAGCATCAACCCGAAGCTTGTCGCCGCCGCCATGCCGGTCAGGACGCGGGCAACGAGCAAGACCTGAAAACTGCTGGTGGACGCCGCAACGCTTTGCGCGGCCGCATAGAAGACCAGCAGAAGCAGGAGTCCCCGCTTGTTCTCAATCTTCAGCGCCAGAAACAGTATCGTTACCAACGGCCCGCCCACCATCATGCCAAGCGCATAGAGCGATATCAGATTGCCGATATCGGCAATGGAGCGGCCGAACGCCTGCTGAAGCGAAGGCAACATGCCGGAAATCATCAATTCCGAAGTTGTGAGCGCAAAAACACCGAGACTGAGGCAATAGACAACCAGCGGGATCGCGCGCGCCTTTTTTGCAGGTACAGCCACCCCTTCCGCCGCAAGGGCAGATTCGCACGTATCGTTCATGGGACGAATCCTATTTATGTAGTGTAGATTACATAATCTATTATCACCTTGCCCCCAACGGTCAAGAGAATTATATAGGGAAGACTATAGAAAGGGAGAAAAAATGGTTCCACGCGGACGCCCGCGCAGCTTCGACCGAGATGCCGCGCTGGAAAAGGTGATGAAGGTTTTCTGGGCCAAGGGCTATGAATGCGCCCAGATCAACGATTTCACGACCGCCATCGGCATCACCCCGCCAAGCTTCTATGCCGCCTTTGGCAACAAGGAGCAGGCGTTTCGTGAGGCTGTCGATTATTATCGCCGCACAATCGGTGCAGCCCCTTTCGACGCGCTTGAAAATGCGCCAACCATTCATGACGGCTTGCGCCAATGGCTGGAACTGAGTGCGGACAGCGCATTCGCCTGCCCGGCGGGCGGCTGCATGATCAGCGTCAGCTCGATCCAATGCAAACCTGAAAATGTGCCTGTGAAGGAATTTCTCCAGGCTATCCGTCACGCCAATCATGAGCGGCTTTTCAAGCGTTTGGAACGGGCTATCGATGCCGGTGACTTACCTCCGCATGCCGATATTGCGCAGATGACCGAATTTTACCACATGATCCAGCAGAGCATCTCTTTTGAAGCCCGCGACGGCAATTCACGCGCCGCGGTGCAAAAGATCATCGATATGGCGATGCTTGCCATGCCTGCCCGTGCAACCGGCCAGCCTGATCTCGTCAATTGATCCACTTGTCACGGATAGCATCGAAACTGCCGTCCTGTTTCGACAGGTCGATCCACTGATCGACGAAAGCAGCCCAGTAGGGATCACGCTGAATCCAGTAGGCTTTTTCGATATGATTGAAGGGTTTAGCGACATCAACAGCGCATAGGATGCCGGGGCGCAGCTTCTGCTGATAGTGCGTTTCCGCCCCGTCGGTAATCATCACGTCGCCTTCCCCGGCGGCGAGCGCATCAAAGATGCTTTTATTGTCCTTCCATGCGATGATTTGCGCCTGTTTGATATTGTCGCGCACGAATACAGAATTCGTGCCGCCCGGATTAGCGATAACCTTGACACCGGGCTTATCTATCTCGGCTATTGTCCTGTATTTGTCCTTGTCTGCACAGCGTGCAATCGGAGCCTTCCCATCCTCCAGATAGGGATGGGAAAACAGTCCGATCTTTTGCCGTTCCAGCGTGATCGAAACACCGCCCATCGCGATGTCGAACCTGTCGTCGCGAAAATCCTGCGTGAGCGTCGGCCACGATGTTTCGACGATTTCCAGACGGACACCCAGGGACTTTGCGAGACTGTGTGCCTGATCGATATCAAACCCGGTAAATTCTCCGGTTTTCGGATCTTTGAAGCTGAACGGACTGTAATCGCCCGGCGTGCCGACTTTCAGAACTCCGCGGGCAATGATTTGATCCAGCCTTGATTGCGGCTCTGCCGCGCTGGAGCACAATCCCGAAAGAGAAAATAAAAACAAAATCAAAACAACATGAAAATAGCGCATATCTATCCTATTGCAGTATTGTTAAATTCAAAAATATATTGAACAATTCGGTTATTATATTTGTAAATAAAAAAACGCCAGTCTGAATTCATCAGACTGGCGTTTTCATCTTCATCACGTTTCCGATCTTTACCCGCGAAGGACGCCGCCGGTCTGCTTGGCGACGCTTGCCACGACCTGCTTCGACAGTGCTTCCAGATCGTCATCGGTCAATGTGCGGTCCTGCGGCTGCAACAGCACTTCAACCGCAATCGACTTCTTGCCTTCGCCAAGCGTACTGCCTGTGAAGATGTCGAACACCTGCACGCCGACGATCAGCTTCTTGTCGGCGGAGGAAACCGCTTTCACGACATTTCCGGCTTCGACATCTGCATCCACCACGAACGCATAGTCACGTTTCAGGCTCTGGAACTGTGAGAGGTTCAAAGCAGGCTTGGTGCGGGTTGCCTTCGCTTTCGGCTCGGGAATCGCATCAATGTAGACTTCAAAGCCACAGAGCGCACCGGAGACATCAAGCGCTTCCAGTGCATCGGGGTGGAACTCGCCGAAATAGCCCAGCACCACCTTGGGACCGAGCTTCAGCGTGCCGGAACGGCCCGGATGGAACCATTCCGGTCCACCGGCTTCGATCTGGATGCGATCCACCGGCGCGCCAGCCGCTTCAAGCGCAGCCAGCGCATCCGCCTTGGCATCGAACACACCGACGGGGGCCGCATTGCCAGCCCAGAAACGGCCTGAGCCATCGACCTTGGCCGTACCGCGGCGCACGCCGCCCGCAACGCGACGCTGCTTATCGGGCGTATCGCCTTCGTAGATGCCAGAGACCTCGAATAGTGCCGTATCGCCAAAGCCGCGATCCGCATTGCGCTGCGCGGCAGCCAGCAAGCCCGGCAGAAGCGAAGGGCGCATGTCCGACATGTCCGACGCAATCGGGTTGGCAAGTTTCAGCTCCGGCTTGCCGCCACCGAAGATTTTGGCCTGTGCTTCAGAAATGAAGGAATAGGTCACCGCCTCCATCATGCCACGCGATGCCAGCATACGCCGCGCATGACGCGTGCGGATCTGCAGCGTCGTCAGGATACGGCCATTGACCGCGCCGTGGCTTGGCAGCGGCTGCGGATCAATCCGGTTGATGCCGTGAATGCGCATGACTTCTTCAACGAGGTCGGCCTTGCCTTCCACATCGCCGCGCCATGACGGAATGATTGCCTTGATGACCTTGCCGTCACCTTCCGCGCTGAAACCCAGACGCTTCAGAATATCGAGCGACGTTTCGTAAGGAACGTCGATACCCGTCAGGCGCTTGACTTCCGATACCGGGAAATCGATCACGCGCGGCTCTGGCTTGCTGTAGCCAACCACATCAAGAACGGTGGGCTTGCCGCCACAAAGTTCCAGCACCAGCTTGGTCGCGATTTCTGCACCCGGAACCATCATTTCCGGATCGACGCCACGCTCGAAGCGATAGCGCGCATCGGTAACGATGCCGAGTTCGCGGCCAGTACGTGCGATCATGCGCGGGTCCCACAGAGCGGACTCGATCAGCACATCCACCGTATTTTCATCACAGCCGGAATGTTCACCGCCCATAATGCCGGCAATCGATTCGGGGCCGTTCTCGTCGGCGATCACATACATGCCCGGCTTGAATTTATATTCACGCTGATCAAGGCCGAGAATGGTTTCGCCATCCCTGGCCGCACGCACCGTCAGATTGCCCTTGACCTTGGCCGCGTCGAAGACGTGCAGCGGACGGCCCTGATCGAAGGTCACGTAATTGGTGATGTCCACCAGCGCGTTGATCGGGCGCAGGCCGATGGCCTTCAAACGCTGCTGCATCCATTTGGGGCTCGGGCCGTTCTTGACGCCCTTGACCATGCGCAGCGCAAAGCCGGTGCAGAACGGATTTTCCGCGTCCTGATCGAGAACGACCTTGACCGGCGTTTCGCCTTCGCCCGTGATGGCTTCCGGCAGAGTGTTCTTGAGTGTGCCGAGACCGGCTGCGGCAAGATCGCGTGCAATGCCATGAATGCCCGTGCAGTCGGCCCGGTTCGGGGTCAGACCGATTTCGATCACCGCGTCATCCAAACCCGCATAGGTCGCGAAGCTGGTGCCGACCGGAGCATCTTCCGGCAGGTCGATAATGCCGTTGTGCTCGTCGGAAAGTTCAAGCTCGCGCTCCGAGCACATCATGCCAAAACTTTCGACACCGCGAATTTTGCCGACGGAAAGCGTGACATCAAGACCCGGAACATAGTCGCCCGGACGGCCCAGAACACCCACCAGACCGGCGCGGGCATTCGGCGCGCCGCAGACGACCTGAACCGGCTTGCCATCGCCCGTGTCCACGGAAAGCACGCGCAGCTTGTCGGCGTCCGGATGCTGAACTGCTGTCAGGACCCTGGCGATCTTGAACGTCTTGAAAGCTGCACGGTCATCGACCGATTCCACTTCCAGACCGATATCGGTCAGTTTTTCGACGATCTGTTCCAGCGTCGCATCGGTTTCAAGGTGATCCTTGAGCCAGGAAAGCGTGAATTTCATTTCTTTTGTCCCTTCCTGTCCTTACGCGCTCAATCCGCCGAAAAGCGTCGGAATGTCGAGCGGACGGAAACCGTAATGTTCGATCCAGCGCACATCGGCGTCGAAGAAGGCGCGCAGATCGGGCATGCCATATTTCAGCATGGCGATGCGGTCGATACCCATGCCCCAGGCAAAGCCCTGATAGACATCCGGATCGTAGCCGGAAGCGCGCAGCACGTTGGGATGCACCATGCCGCAGCCCAGAATTTCGAGCCAGTCATTGCCTTCTCCGAACTTCACATGCGGGCCGGAACGGTCGCACTGGATGTCAACTTCAACCGATGGCTCGGTGAACGGGAAAAAGCTCGGACGCATGCGCATCTTGACCGAAGGCACTTCAAAGAAGGCCTTGCAGAATTCTTCCAGGACCCACTTCATGTTGGCGACATTGGCCGACTTGTCGACCACCAGACCCTCGACCTGATGGAACATCGGCGAATGGGTGGCGTCGGAATCCATGCGATAGGTTTTTCCGGGGATGACGATGCGGATCGGCTCGTCGCGACCTTCCTTGTCGCGGATGGCGGCGAACTTCTCCATCGTGTGCACCTGCACCGGCGAGGTGTGCGTGCGCAAAAGTTTGCGCTCGCCCTTCTCATCCGCATTGAAGAAGAAGGTGTCATGCATTTCACGCGCCGGATGGCCTTCAGGGAAGTTCAGCGATGTGAAATTGTAATAGTCGGTTTCGATATCCGGACCTTCGGCAATTGAGAAACCCATATCGGCGAAGATTGCCGTGATCTCGTCGATCACCTGCGAAATCGGATGGATGCGGCCGCGCGATGCAGCACTTTCGCGGACGGGAAGCGTCACATCGACCTTTTCGCGCTCAAGACGCGCTGCAATCGCCTGTCGGCGCAGTTCCGTCTTGCGCTCGGTCAGCGCTTCGGTAACCCGGTTCTTCAAGCCGTTGATGGCCGGTCCCTGCGCCTGGCGCTCTTCGGGCGTCATGCTGCCCAGCGTCTTCAGCTTTTCCGAAACCGAACCCTTCTTGCCAAGGGCTGCGACACGCACAGCTTCAATCGCCGGCTCGTCAGACGCCGCCGCGATATCTTCAAGAATTTGCCGTTCGAGTTGTTCTAGATCACTCATTGTTTAAATCCCTGTCGCGCCTGCAGCGCTCCACGCCTCTTGGTTCACATCCCTGGCGCGCCTGCGGCACGCCACGCCTCTTGTTTCGAGTTTCCTGTTTGCGCGTGCAGCGCTACACATATTTCGCTTGGCAGCCAAAGAAGCGTTGTCGTCACTCTCTTTGACCTGATTGGTGAGACGCATCAAGATTGGCGTCAAAAAATTCCATCGCCTGCAAAAGCCGTCTTCCGTCGCCACCGAGAAAAATGCGGCGGAACAGCCTCAAAGGCGCGATGGTAAATCGGAAAAATCCGACGATTTTCTTCAGTTCGGGAATCACTGCCGCCGGCGCAACCGTCCGATAGGCCGCGAATGCCCGTTTCGGCGTTTCTGCAAGGCGCGCCTGCGCGGTGATCTGGAAAAACAGGAGCCAGACGTCGCGTGCTTGCGCGGCGGCAAGCGGCATGACGGTTTCCGGTTCCTCCTCGAAATCGAGAAAACCGGCAACGCCGTTCTTCTCGAAGAAATCACGCGGATGCGGACGCCCGTGGCAAAGCCCGGCCGCATGCGCCTCGCCCAGAGCACGAGCACAATGGATGAGAAGCGCGTCATGTCCCTGCTGATCATCGCGGCGCAAGCGGTCAAGCCGATCCTGAATGATCGGTGCAACATCGCTCAGAACCATCACCGCTCCCTGATGGTAGACGATCCGGGGCACCTGAAAGCCTGCCTGAAGGAAAGCGGCCATCTTGCGCTCTTCGCGGTCGGCCATGCGCGCCTCACCTTCATCCTTCGGGCTACGCAGGAACGGGTACGGAAGCAGAGGCGAAATCAGGCTGTGCAGGCGCTTCGGGAGCGGGCGCCTTTCTGCATCATAGCGTTTGATCCAGACACGATGACCGCCAATGACAGCGCTGGAAATGCGCTTGCCCTGGCTCTGGACGAGCAGCACCAGCAGGCTGCGGAGATCCTCCGCATCCAGATCCAGTCTCAGCTTGCCCGGTTCATCCTTCATGCCCGGTTTGAACTCCCGAAAAGCGAAAACCCGCGCTAGCCGAGCCAGCGCGGGTCCCCAAAATTATCAATACTGCTTGGGAAA
>Ga0182748_1004349_pt1 | contig 11327 bp, 8 predicted proteins | sample eDN3rd37CKraftOP_FD_128877 | JGI IMG/M metagenome (GOLD analysis project Ga0182748, IMG submission 128877) | Enriched Organic Plus compost microbial communities from Emeryville, California, USA - eDNA 3rd pass 37_C Kraft OP (version 2) (version 2) ...
CATTCCTGCTCCCCATTTGCGGGACCGTCAGGCGCGGCCCTCCATCGGCGGCCCGGCCTTATCGCACCGGCGCTGCCTGCTCCTCGCTCCGCCCGATGGCGATCCCGCTGGCCGAGACCGTCACCGGCGCATCCAGCAACAGGCCGACCGACCGCGCGAAGGCGGCCGGGTCGGCGGTCGAAAAGGCGCCGCTGATCCGCCGCCCGGCCAGCGCCGGGTCGATCGTCATCGGATCGCTGGAATAGCGCGCCATCTGCGCGACGGCGTCGCCCAGCCGGTCGTTGTCGAAGATCAGCTGGCCCCGCTGCCACGCGGTCAGCCGCGCCATGTCGGGCCGGTCGCGCAGCGGCGCGGCGCGATCCTTGAGCAGGATGCGGTCGCCCGCGCGCAGAAAGGCCTCGTCGCGGTCGGACCGCACCGCGACCTTGCCCTCGACCAGCAGCACGGAGAGCGCGGCGGGCGCATGGTCGATCTCGAACGCGGTGCCCAGCGCGATCACCTCATAATCGCCGGCGCGCGCCATGAACGGGCGCGCGCGATCGTGCGCCACCTCGAAATAGGCGCGGCCGCGCTCCAGCGTCAGCCGCCGCGCGCCGCCGGAAAACCGCACGGCCAGCGCGCTGTCGCCGTCCAGCGTCACCCGCGACCGGTCGGCCAGCGTCAGCTGCCGCCGCTCGCCCGGCCCGGTTTCATAGCGGACCGCCGCGTCCATATGCATCCAGCCCAGCACCCCGGCCACCGCCGCGACCACCCCCGCCCCCGCGCCGATCGCCACTCTGCGGGTCAATGGGCGGGTCAGCAGGCGGGACGTCGGCGGGCTGCGCAGCGGTTCGGGCGCGGGATCGCGCATATAGGCGCCGGCCGCATCCCAGGCGGCCGACAGCTCCTCGAACGCCGCCCCATGGGCCGCGTCCTCCGCCAGCCAGGCCCGGAAAGCCGCCTCGTCGGCCGCCGTCCGCCCTTCATACCGCAGCCGGGCGAGCCAGGCGGCCGCTTCTGCTCTGACGGAACGGTTGTTCATGAGTGACCGAAGAATCCCAAAAGCGAAATTGTGCACATGCTGTATCCATCAGACGGCGGGCAGGCAATTCTCCTCATCAATCGATTAAAAATAATGTGCGAACAGGCATTCGATCCTTGCGCCCGCCGCGCGAGCGCCTAGCATCGCGCGACAAACATAAGAGAGAGGCTTTGCGAGGCTTGCGCGTCCAATCCCGTTTCCAATGAACCTGTTGCGGCGGACGAATCGCGCTGCCGCCGCATTCCGGGGAAGGACCGGCCGGACCGCGCAATCGTCGCAATATCTGGGGCAGAGGCGAGAGAGCGTGAAGAGCAAATGGCGCAACGGCTGCAAGGCTTCGCTGCTGACGCCCCTCGCCTGCGTCGCGGGAATCGCCGAAGCGCAGCAGCGCGCGCCCATCTCCATCGCCGCCCAGCCGATGGAGCGCGCCTTGCAGGAACTGGCGCGCAAGAGCGGCGCCGACATCCTCTTTCCGCCTGCCGCCGTCGCCGGATTGCAGGCGCGCCCGGTGACCGGCGCGCGCAGCGCGGCCGAGGCGGCGCGGATCATGATTCGCGGTGCGCCGCTCGGCATCAGCGTCGAGCGGTCGGGCGCGATCGTCATCCGCGCCCGCTCTGCCGCCGCGCCGCGCCCCGTCGCCCGGCCCCGGCCCGCCCCGGCCGCTCCAACAACGCCAACCCGGCCGCCGACCATCGCGCCGCCGGAGGAGGAGTTGATCGTCATCGCCCGCAGGCGGGAGGAGCATCTGCTCCGCGCGCCCGTCACCGCGACGACCATCGGCTACAGCGAGTTGCAGCGGCGCGGCGCCACGCGGATGGACGATCTCGTCCAGATGGTGCCGCAACTCGTCATTTCGGAGGCCGGGGCCAGCCCGCAGGGCGGCATCATCCTGATCCGGGGGCTGGGCGTGGGCGAGGCCAATCCGCTCGCCGATCAGGCGGTGTCGTTCAACATCGACGGCGTGCAGGTGTCGCGCGCCAATATCCGCCGCGTCACCGAGTTCGACATCGCGCAGATCGAGGTGCTGAAAGGGCCGCAGGCGCTCTATTTCGGCAAGAACAGCCCGGCCGGGATCATAGTCGTCCAGACCCGCGATCCCGGCCCCGGCTTCGAGGCGCGGGTTTCCGCCACCCATGAATTCGCGGGCGACGAGAGCCGGGTGGAGGCCGCCGTCTCCGGTCCGCTGACCCCGGCGCTGGGCGCGCGCCTCGCGCTGTTCGGCTCGCGTCTCGCCGGCTATTTCCGCAACGATTATCCCGAAGACAGCCTATTCTCCCCCACCCGGCGGCGGCTGCCCTATAACCGCATGTGGGGCGGACGGCTGACGCTCAAATATGACGATGGCGGGCCGCTGACCGCACGGCTCAAGCTCGGCCGCAACGGCGTGCGCATGGCGGGGGGCGAGGCGACGATGCAGGCGGTCGCCTGCCCCTATGGCCGCTCCCAGCTCGCGCCCGCGACGGACGACTGCACCGCCAACGGACGGCTGACCCGCCCGGATTCGGGGCCGCTGTTCGAGGCGGCCGAACCGCTCACCGCCCCCGAACCCTATGCCGATCAGGACCAGACGCTCCTCAGCCTGGATGTCCATCACCGCATCGGCGATGCGCTGTCCCTCACCCTGACCAGCGGCTATTATGTGCTGCGCTCGGAGCATTCGGCGTCCTTCGTGCTCGCGGAGCCCGCCTTCGCCCGCTCCATCACCGCCGGCTATCAGCGCCTCAAGACCCGCGAGTTCACGCAGGAGGCGCGGCTCAGCACCGGTTTCGCCGGGCCGGTCAACCTGATGGTCGGCGGCTTCTACCAGCACGCCGCGCTCGATCATGTGGCGAGCACGCTCTACAACGGCCTGTCGCCGATGGTGCTCGGCCCGCGCGAGACCCATGTGCAGACCGGCAACGCCTGGTCGGGCTTCGCGCAGATCGACTGGGAACTGCGCTCCGGCCTGGAGCTGTCCGGCGGCGTCCGCCTCTCGCATGAGCGCAAGCGGATCGACAATTACAATGCGGCGGGCGTGCTGATCCCCACCGTGCGCCCCGCGCGCGGCTGGACCGACCTGTCGCCCGAAGCGACGCTGAGCTGGCGACCCGATGAGCGGCTGACGCTCTATGGCGGCTATCGCCGGGGCTTCCTGTCGGGCGGATTCAACGCGGGCACCGGCGATCCGGCGACGGACCGGTCCTACGACCAACAGGTGGTGCGCGGGGTCGAGGGCGGGATCAAGGCGGCGCTGCGCGGCGGGCGGCTGAAGCTGATGGCAGCCGCCTATCGCTATGTGTCGAACGGATTGCAGGTCACCGCCACCATTCCGCGCGCCGACGGCACCGGCTCCGACCAGAGCGTCGTCAATGCCGGCCGCGCCCGCATCGCCGGGGCGGAGGTGGAGGCGCATTATGCCGATGGCGGACCGCTGCGGCTCCACGCCGCTATCGCCTATAACGACGCCCATTATGCCCGCTTCGTCGCGCCCTGCTATGCCGGCCAGTCGATCGCGCAGGGCTGCGCGCTGCTGCCGCGTGCATCGGGCGCATTCAGCGCGCAGGACCTGTCGGGCCGTCCCCTGTCCCGCGCGCCGCGCTGGAACGTGCAGGGCGGCGCGGTGCTGGCGCTGCCGGTTGCGCCGCAGCGCAGCCTGTCCCTCTCCGCCGACCTCAGCGTCACCAGCGGCTATTATGCGCAGAGCACCAGCAAGCCCGACAGCTGGCAGCCCGCCTATGCGCTGCTGGACCTCGGCCTGCTCTACAGCGACGAGCGGACGGGCTTCTCGCTCCAGCTGATCGCGCGCAACGTCACCGACCGGTACAGCTTCTACCGCTCGCTGGACCAGGTGTTCACCGGGTCCGGCACCGGCACCGCCTCAACGCGCCCGTCGGATACGCTTGCGCTGGTCAACCCCGGCAGGCGTGTCCTGCTGCGCCTCTCCCGGCGCCTGTAGTTCCGCCCGTGGTTCCTCGCCCCCCGCTTCAGCGTCGGAGGCCAGCACGCCGCGCACATAGTTGCGAATCGATGCCGCGAACATCTCCTCGTCCGACGCGCCCAGCGCCGCGCTCGCCTGCGACAGATAGGGCAGGCTGTCATTGTGCAGGTCGGTGATGCTCGCCTGCCCGTTGATGCGCCGCTGCGCGGTGAACAGGATCGAGCCGAAGGTCAGCTTGTCCGTGCCGTCGAGGATGACGAGGTGCAGACGGGACGGCACGCCGTTCACCGCCAGATAATGCGCCCAATGCTCATAGGCGCCCATCATCATCGACATCGGCATGAATTGCAGCAGCAGCACGGCGGCCTGCGGATGGCGCAGCACCGATCGCCAGGTCGACAGGCTGATGCCGACGATCTGCTCCACCCAGTCGGGGTCGCGCTCGAACGGCGGCAGTTCGCCCTCGATCAGCAGCGAGCGCGCGACCTCCGACAGCAGATCCTCCTTGCTGGCGAAATGATGATAGAGGGACGGCGCCTTCACCCCCAGCCGCTGTGCCACGGCGTTGAGGCCGAAGCCCGCCACGCCATGCTCGTCGATCACCGCCAGCGCGGCCGCGACCGCGGTCTCCCTCGATATCAACGGCTTTGACGGCCGCGCCATTGCTGCTCCCTTTCGTGCCACCCGGATGCCCCCTGATAGAAGATAGCGGCGGCAGATGCACGTGGAATGCGCGGTGGAGGCGACAGGCGCTCTTTACGCGGCCCGATAACCTATTTATGTTAGGCAAACAGAATCCGACAATCGACAGCTCTGCGCCGGGAGAGAAATTCCGATCCGGCGCCCAAGGAGGATGACCATGCATCAATCGCTTAACTTCTATATCGACGGCCAGTGGGTCGACCCGGTCAGCCCCCAGCGCCATCAGGTCATCAACCCGGCGACCGAAGCCCCGATCGGAGAGATCAACCTCGGCAATGCGCAGGATGTCGACATCGCCGTCAAGGCGGCGAAGAAGGCGTTCGACAGCTTTTCCCAGACCAGCCGCGAGGAGCGCATCGACCTGCTGGAGCGGCTGATCGAAGCCTATAAGGTCCGCCGCAACGATCTCGCCAAGGTCATTACCGAGGAAATGGGCGCGCCCAGCCACCTCGCCGCCAATCTCCACGCGATGATCGGCCAGCTGCACCTCAAGACCGCGTTGCAGGTGCTCAAGACCTATTCGTTCGAGCATGAGCGCGGCGGCCACAAGGTCGAGCTGGAGCCGATCGGTGTCTGCGCGCTCATCACCCCGTGGAACTGGCCGATCAACCAGATCGCGGCCAAGGTGTCGCCCGCCATCGCCTGCGGCTGCACCATGGTGCTCAAGCCCTCCGAGGTCTCGCCCTTCTCCGCCACCATCTGGGCCGAGGTAATGGATGCCGCGGGCGTCCCCGCCGGCGTGTTCAACATGGTGCACGGGCTGGGGCCCGTCGTCGGCGCCGCGCTTTCCAGCCATCCCGATGTGGACATGGTGTCCTTCACCGGCTCGACCGGCGCGGGGATCGAGGTCGCGCGCAACGCCGCGCCGACGATCAAGCGCGTCCACACCGAGCTGGGCGGCAAGTCGGCCAATATCGTGCTGCCCGACGCCGATCTGGAAAAGGCGGTGAGTGGCGGCATTCGCGGGGTGATGGCCAATTCCGGCCAGTCGTGTAACGCGCCTACGCGGATGCTCGTCCCCGCCGACAGGATGGACGAGGCGATCGCCGTCGCCCGCGACACCGCCAGCCGGATCACCGTCGGCGACCCGACGCAGGATCCCGATATCGGCCCCGTCGCGTCGAAGGCGCAGTTCGACAAGATACAGGGCCTCATCGAAAAGGGCGTGGCCGAGGGCGCGACCCTCGTCACCGGCGGGCCGGGCCGGCCGGAGGGGATAGACAAGGGCTATTTCGTCCAGCCCACCGTCTTCGCCAATGTCCGCAACGACATGACGATCGCGCGCGAGGAGATTTTCGGCCCGGTCGTCTCGATCATCCCCTATAAGGATATCGATGAGGCGATCGCGATCGCCAATGATTCCCCTTATGGATTGGCCGGTTATATCCAGGGCGAGGATGCGGAGACGATCGCCAGGGTCGCCCGGCGGCTGCGCGTCGGCCAGGTGCTGATCAACCAGCCGCGCCCCGACCCGATGGCGCCGTTCGGCGGCTACAAGCAGTCGGGCAATGGCCGCGAATGGGGCGACCATGGCTTCGAGGCGTTTCTGGAGGTGAAGGCCGTGCTCGGCGCTCCGGCTCCGGCGGCGGCGGGCGAAGGCGGCGAGGCGAAGCAGACGGTCCCGGCCTGAAGCGGCCCGAATCCGAAAGCGCCCTTCCCCCATGCGGGAGGGGCCGTTGCCGCGCGCCCATCCCGAAAGGACCGCCCATGCCTGATGACGCCGCCGTCACCCCCTTTACCATCGCCATTCCCGACACCGACCTTGCCGACCTGCGCGAGCGGCTCACCCGCACGCGCTGGCCCGACCGGGAGACGGTAAGCGACTGGTCGCAGGGCGTGCCGCTGGAAACCGCGCGGCAGGTGGTCGACCATTGGCGCACCGCCTATGACTGGCGCCGCTGCGAGGCCGCGCTCAACCGCTGGCCGCAGTTCCGCACCCGGATCGACGGCCTCGGCATCCACTTCTTCCATGTCCGCTCCGTCCATGCCGATGCGGTGCCGCTGCTGCTCACCCATGGCTGGCCGGGGTCGGTGCTGGAGTTCCTGAAGACCATCGGCCCCCTCACCGATCCGCAGGCGCATGGCGGCGTGGCGGAGGATGCCTTCCATGTCGTCATCCCGGCGCTGCCCGGCTACGGCTTTTCCGACAAGCCCGACGGTCCCGGCTGGACGGTGGAGCGGATCGCCGATGCCTGGGCCGCGCTGATGGCGCGGCTGGGCTATGATCATTTCCTCGCGCAGGGCGGCGACTGGGGTTCGCCGGTCACCGTCCAGCTGGCTGAGCGTCACCCGGCGCGGGTCCGGTCCATCCACCTCAACCTCGTCGCCGCCGTTCCGCACGACATCGCCGAGCCGACGGAGGAAGAGCAGGCGATCTTCGACGCCCTCGCCCGGCATCGCCGCTGGAACACCGGCTATTCGACCCAGCAATCGACCCGGCCGCAAACGCTGGGCTATGGCCTCGCCGACTCCCCGGTCGGGCAGGCGATGTGGATCTACGACAAATATCGCTTCTGGATGGATTGCGACGGCGACCCGGTGAAGGCGATGCCGCTCGACGACCTGCTCGACAACATCACCCTCTATTGGCTCACCAACAGCGGCACCTCTTCCGCGCGGCTCTATTGGGAGAGTTTCCATCAGGTCCGCTATCCCGCGCTGGACCTGCCGGTCGGCATCAGCCTGTTCCCGCATGAATCGATCCGCCCGCTCCGGCGCTGGGTCGAGCGGCTCTACCCCGATCTGGTCTATTGGAACGAACCGGGCGCGGGCGGCCATTTCGCAGCGTGGGAACAGCCGGAGAGCTTCGTGCGGGAAATGCGCGGCTGGGCGGCGGCGCTGCGCGCGCGGGCATGACTGTCTATGCGTCGCGCCAGGCGGGCGGGCGCTTCTCCAGAAACGCCTGCGTGGCCTCGCCATAGTCCAGCGTCCCGGCCAGCAGCACCTGCTGCCGGTCCTCCAGCGCCATCGCCGCCTCCATGCTCGGCGCGTCGAGGTTGAGGTTGAGCGCCTGCTTGGTGAGCCGCAGGCCCCAGGGCGAGGTCAGCAGCATCTCCTCCGCCAGCGCCAGCCCGGCGTCGAGCAGCGCCTCCTCCGCGACCACGTCGCTCAGCAGGCCCAGCCGCAGCGCCCGCTCGGCAGGGATGAAGCGGCCGGTCAGCAACAGCTCCGAGGCGAGCGAGGCACCGACCAGGCGCGGCAGCAAATAGCTCGACGCCATGTCGCAGCCGCCGAGGCCAATCTTGATATAGGCCGCGTTCATCCGCAGGCTCGGCGCGCCGAGGCGCACATCGGACGACAACAGCAGCGAAAAGCCGCCGCCGCAGGCCGGCCCCTGCGCCAGCGCGATGATCGGCTGCGGGCAGGCGCGCATCCGGCGGTAGATGGTGCCGATCAGCGTCTGCACATGCAGGCCGTGCAGCACCGGCGTCGCCTCTTGCGGCCTCTCCCAGCCCTTGAGGTCCAGCCCCGCGCAAAAGGCGCGCCCCGCGCCGCGCAGGATGACGACGCGCACATCGGCGCGATTGGCGAGGCCGGTAAAATAATCGACCAGCGTGACGGTCATCGATTCGGACAGGGTGTTGAGCGCATCGGGCCGGTTCAATGTCACGATCTCGATCGCGCCCCGCCGTTCCACCATGATATCGGGACTGTCCGCCATGCCGCGCTCCTTCATTGCTGTCCGAAGGTTATTAATCTATCGATTAAATTCGTAAAGCCAAAATGGCCCGCCACTGCAACGGCCGATGGAGAAAGCCCATGACAGACGCCCCGCTCGCCATCACCGTCACCGCCTTCGGCGCGCCCGACCAGCTGGAACTGCGCCCGCACGATCCCGGCCCGCCGAAAGCGGGAGAAGTCCGCATCGCCGTCGAGATCGCCGGCATCGGCTATGTCGACGTGCTGGTCGGCAAGGGGGCCTATCAGCTGAAACCCGACCTGCCCTTCGTCCTCGGCAGCGAGTGCGCGGGCCGGGTGGAGGCGGTCGGCGAAGGCGTCGATCAGGCATTGGTCGGCAAGCGGGTGTGCGGCGCGGGCTTCATCGGCGCCTTCGGACAGGCGGTGAATTTCCCCGCGCGGGCGGTGACCGAGCTGCCGCCGTCCATGTCGTTCGAGGAAGCGTCGGTGTTTCGCGTCAGCTACGGCACCGCTTATCATGCGCTGGTCCAGCGCGGGCGGTTGCAGCCGGGCGAGACGCTGCTGGTGCTGGGCGCGGGCGGCGCGATCGGGGTGGCGGCGATCCAGATCGGCAAGGCGCTGGGCGCCCATGTCATCGCCTCCGCCTCCAGCGCGGAAAAGCGCGCGCTGGCGCTTGCCGCCGGGGCGGACGCGGCGATCGACGCCCTCGCGCCGGAATGGCGCGAAGCGGTGAAAGCGGCCAATGGCGGGCGTCCGGTCGATGTGGTGGTCGATCCCGTCGGCGGCGGCGCCACAGAGCCCGCCTTCCGCTCGCTCGGCTGGAACGGGCGGCTGCTCGTCATCGGCTTTGCCGGGGGCGGCATCGCGCGGCTGCCGGTCAATCTCGCGCTGCTGAAAGGGGCATCGCTGGTCGGCGTCGATGTTCGCCAGTTCGGCGAGCATGAGCCCGATGTGCAGGCCGCCAATATGCGCGCGCTGTTCGCGCTGCATGCCGAGGGCAGGCTGCGTCCGCCGATCGCGCGGGTCTATCCGCTCGCCGATTATGTCGAGGCGCTGCGCGCGGCGTTCAGCGGGCAGGTGGCGGGGCGCATCCTGTTGAGGATGCGGCCGGACCCGGCCTGATCAACCGGGCAGCATCGCGACCAGCCGCGGTACCTCTGCCAGCGCGCGCAACGCATCGTTGAGATGGGTGCAGCCCGCCGTCTTGCGCAACAGCCGCAGCACCGTCGCGCGCATATCGGCCAGCGGCTGGTCCAGCAATATATGCAGGTTCACCATCGCCGCCGGGCATTCGGCATAGGGCAGGATCTGCGGGATCGCCTCCAGCGAGAGCAGCCGCTGCCCCGCCGCGTCGGCGGTCGCGACAAGGCGATATTCGTGCAGGCCGCTGCGCGGACCTTCGGGTGTCTCGCCGCTGTCCTGAAAGGTCGCGTCGATCCGCACCAGCCCGTCCTCGCGCCACACGTCGATGCGCCGCGCGCGCCGCAGATTGGGGCCGTCCAGCGGCGGAAACGCATGCCAGCCCGGCGGATCGTCGGCCCGTTCGATCGGCGGCACCAGCGTGGGGCCGACATCGTCCTCGCGCGAAAGGTCCAGCGCGCCCGACCCCGGCCGGAAGCCGATGCACACCCCTTCCATCTGCGGCACCCGCTCGGCGCGGTCGGCGCGCTGCGCCGCGATCGCCGCCGGGTCGCGCCATTGCGTCCACGCCCAGTTGGCGATCAGGGTCGTTCCCGCCATGTCGTCGAGCAGCAGATAGAGCGGCGTGCCCGCCACCCGCTCGCCATGCAGCGCGTGGTCGATCGCCTCGCGCAGATGCCCGCCCGCGCGTGCGCCGACCAGCGCCTCCAGCCCGGCGCGCGGCGGATCGGCGGCGATGGCGCGGATCAGGCGATGTTCCGCCCGCGCCTCCATCGCATCCTCGGCCAGCACCAGCGGAGCGCCGCCGTCCACCGGCGTCAGCAGATCGCGCGCCCGCCCGCGCAGCCGGGCAAGGCCACCGCGCCCGTCCGGCCAGTCCACATAGATGGTGGAGGTGCGCCGCACCGATCCGGGCCGCCGCACGGGCGACGGGCCCGCGGGCGTGCGGGGCGCCGCCGGATAGAGCGGCAACGGCTCCCCCCGGAGCGAAAGCGTCGGCACGATGTCTGTCATCGGATAGCCGCGCGTGAAGGAAAGCAATATGTCGACATGAACGTCCCGGCCCCTAGCGCAGGCAATCCCGGCAGGCAATCGCCAAATGCGCTTGCCATGGCCAGACCAAGTCAATAATTGTTCGATTAAGGAAATTAGCGACATCATTTCCGGGGAGAGGCTGCATGACCGCCATAGCGAGGATTCCCACCGCCATCGACCAGATCGACACCGGCTGGTTCGATTCGGTGCTGGACCGGCCGGTCGCTAACGCTCGCATCCTCAACGTCATCCACGGCACCGCGACGAAGGTGCAGGCGGAACTCACCTATGGCGACGGCACCCCGCCGCAGGTGGTCTGGGTGAAGACGGGCCTCGAACCGCACAGCCATTCGATCGGCAACGACCAGGTTTATGCCGGCGAAACCTTCTTCTATCGCACGCTCGGCGGCAAATATGAGACGCGCACCCCCGCCTGCCTGTTCGCAGACACCGACGCGCAGGGCAACAGCGCGCTGGTGCTGGACGACCTGTGCAAGCTGGGCGCCCGCTTCGCCGATCCGGTGCGGGGCGGCAGCATCGACATGGTGGCGAGCGGGCTGCGCGCGATCGCCCGCTATCAGGCCGCCTCGTGGATGGCGCCGGAGCTGGGGGCGATAGGCTGGCTGCGCGAAGGCGGCTCCTATCGCGCCGCCGACGTGCTCGACTGGGTGTGGAACCCGGAGCATTGGCGCGACTATTCCGGCCGCCCCCGCTTCGCCCTCGTCGATCCCTCGATCCGCGACCGCGACTTGCTGTTCCGCACCCATTCGCGGTTGCAGGACGAATTCTGGCCGCGCGCGCCCTGGGCGCTCTGCCATGGCGACGCGCATTTCGGCCAGGTCTATGAACTGCCCGACGGGGAGGTGCGCCTGC
>Ga0182748_1004354_pt1 | contig 11322 bp, 12 predicted proteins | sample eDN3rd37CKraftOP_FD_128877 | JGI IMG/M metagenome (GOLD analysis project Ga0182748, IMG submission 128877) | Enriched Organic Plus compost microbial communities from Emeryville, California, USA - eDNA 3rd pass 37_C Kraft OP (version 2) (version 2) ...
CAGCGCCAACCTGAACCGTTCCTGAACGCGCACGCGAAGACACGAAAGCGCGCAACCTTTGTCACGGTGCCGCGTTGTCTCGCCTGCGGAGCGATCACATCGCCGATCGCCGTTGCGCATCGAGGGGAACGTGGACGCAACACTGGCGCGCGCAAAGGCATGGCTGGCCACGCCTGTCGGTACGCGTCTTGCCGACATCGCGATCTGGATCGCCGTCGTCGCCATCACGATCGTCGTTCTGCTCTGGCCGGCCCTGCGCAACGGCTTTCCCATCGTCTTCTATGACACTGGCGGCTATCTCGCCGCGGCGGTCGAGGGACAGTTGGCCAACGGTCGCGCAGCGCTCTACGGCGCGCTGCTGACTGTCGCCATTTCGTCTGACTTCTGGCTGGTCGTTGTCGTCCAGTCCGCCACCGTCGTCTGGCTCCTGGCGCTGGTGCTGCGGCTCAACGGCCTCGGCGGCCGCCCGCTCCTATTGCTGAGCGTGTCGATCGGTCTCGCGCTCGCCACCGCCTTGCCCTGGTACACCGCCCAGCTGATGCCGGACATCTGGCTGCTGGCTGCGGTGCTCGCGCTGTATGCATTGGCCTTCGGCGGTAGCCGGCTGCGCCTGATGGAAGTTGCGGCGCTGATCGCCGTCGCGGCCTTCGCCGCCGCGACCCATATGGGCACACTGGCTCTGGTGCTCGCGGTGTGCGCCGCCTGCGCCGCGATGCGGATCGCTGCCGCGCGTCTGCGCATGCCGCGCCCCTCTCTGGCACGTCCCCTCGCCGCGGCCGTCTTCGGGATAGCCCTCGCGCTGCTGTCGAACCTGGCCTTCACCGGCGAGCTGCGCTTCACGCCGGGCGGCAGCAACTTCCTGTTCGGACGCCTCGTGCAGACCGGCATCGCCGCGCAATGGCTCGAAGACAATTGTCCCGATCCCGCCGTCGAGCTCTGCACTTATCGCACCAAGCTGCCCGCCACCGGCGACGACTGGCTCTGGGACCAGGCGAGCCCGCTCGTTGAGCTCGGCGGCTGGGACACGTTCGCCGATGAGGCGCGCAGCATCGTGCTGTCCTCCCTCGCCTCGTATCCGCTGGCGCATCTGCGCGCCGCCCTCGGCGGCACCGTGGCGCAATTCCTCATGGTCGCCTCGGGCGACGGGCTGACGCCATGGAGCTGGCACACGCAGTGGGCGATCGAAACCTTCGCGCCGCACGCATTCGATGCCTACCGGAGTGCAGGTCAGCAGCGCGCCGCGTTCGACTTCACCGTCACCAACCGTCTCCACGTGCCGGTCGCGCTGGCTGGCATCTTTGCACTGCCGCTTCTCGTTTGGATGGCACGGCGGGGTCTGCTGCGTCCCTCTGCCGGTGTCCTCGCCGGGACTGTGCTGTTCGCGCTCGTCGCCAATGCGGCGATCTGCGGCGCGCTGTCCAATCCGCACCACCGCTATCAGAGCCGGCTGGCGCCGCTCGCCCCGTTCGCCTTCGCCGTCGCGCTGCTGTCGACTTATGGCCGTCGGCGCGCAGACTCGGGGATTCGGATCGCCGGGAACCGTGCGGATGAGGCATCCCGCCCTTAGGACCGGCACCGGCGTGACGATGCGTTATTTCCGCCGCACGGCATTTTACGACAGTGCATTCTGCATTGCGCGTCCGACAGGAAATATTCTGCTGCGCGTCTTTCGCATGCATTTCATGCCGCCTTCATGCGCGCATTTGTTGTTGACTGGCGCGCATTCCTGCGTACATCTGGCGACGTGGTTGCGGCGCTGTCGCGCTGTGATCACCGCGGTGATTTGAAGACGCAGCTTGCGCCGCGACAACAAACGCTAAAGCGCCCCGAACGTCAGTTCGTGGGTAGTCTGCCTGGTGGCTCGGTGCCGAAGAGGTGTGACATGATGCCCACGACCTGTCGACGCGACGTCTGACTTCGTCGCCGCGCTTCGCGCGTTTCCCCCCAAGATCCTGTCTGAACGAACCTGCGTGGCCGCCATGCGTGCCGCCGCCGGAGCATCGATCATGAACATGCACGCCACCGCGCCGGCGACGCCGCCAGCGCATGTCACGCCTGCAGCCGATCCTGCGGGTCCTCCCGTTATCCGGCTCGATGCGGTCACCAAGGTGTTTCGCCCGCATGCGGACGCCGCAGCCGTCACGGCGCTCGATGCCGTCGACTTGTCGGTGGCGAGCGGCGAGATCGTCGGCATCATCGGCAGAAGCGGCGCCGGCAAATCCACGCTTGTGCGCGTCATCAACGGCCTGGAGAAGCCGACATCCGGCAGCGTCATTGTCGGCGATGTCGAACTCTCCGCGCTCGGCGAGGCCGAAGCGCGTCGCGCCCGCCGTTCGATCGGCATGGTGTTCCAGCATTTCAATCTGCTGTCCTCGCGCACCGCCGCCGGCAACATCGCGCTGCCGCTCGAGATCGCCGGCGTGCCGGCGGCGCAGATCCGCGCCCGCGTCGACGAGCTCATCGGGCTGGTCGGCCTCACGGCGCAGCGTGACCGCTACCCGGCGGAACTCTCCGGCGGCCAGAAGCAGCGCGTCGGCATCGCCCGTGCCTTGGCCTCCCGGCCGCACGTTCTGTTGTGCGATGAGGCGACCTCCGCGCTCGACCCGGAAACGACGCATCAGATCCTCGATCTGCTCGCGCGCATCCGCGCCGAGCTTGGCCTCACCATCATTCTCATCACCCACGAGATGGCCGTGGTGAAGACGATCGCCGACCGAGTCGCCGTGCTCGACCAGGGCCGCATCGTCGAGCAAGGCCCGACATTCCAGGTCTTCGCGCATCCGCAGCATCCGACCACGCGGCGCTTCGTCGGCACCGTCACCGGCGCATTCCTGCCGGATTCGCTCCGGGCTGCCTTGCAGCCGGAGCCGATCGCCGGCGGCAAGGCGGTGATCCGCATCACCTTCACCGGGCCGCAGGCGAACGAGCCGGTCCTGTCGCGTCTGGCGCGCGTCATCGGCATCGAACTCAACATCCTGTCCGGTCAGATCGAGGAGATCGGCGGCAAGCCGTTCGGAACGCTCGTCGTTGCGGTGCCCGGCGATACCACCACCGTTGCCGCGGTCCAGGCCGCGCTCACCCGCCTGCAGCTCTCATCGGAGGTGATCGGCCATGTCGCCTGAGATCATCAACCAGCTCGTCGACGCCACCGCGCTGACTCTCTACATGGTCGCGGTCGCCGCGTTGATCGGCACCGCGCTCGGCCTGCCGCTCGGCGTCTTTCTCGCCACCAGCCGCGCCGGCGAGATTTTCGCCGCGCCCCTGACGAACCGCGTCATCGGCACCGTGGTCAATGCCACCCGCTCGACGCCCTTCATCATTCTCGTCGTCGCCATCATCCCCTTCACGCGCCTCATCGCCGGCACATCGATCGGCACCACCGCGGCGATCGTGCCTTTGACCATCGCGGCGACGCCGTTCATCGCCCGCATCATCGAGAGCGCCGTGCGCGAGGTCGACCCCGGCCTGATCGAGGCGGCCCGTGCCATGGGCGCGACGCCGTTCCAGATCGTGCGCAAGGTGCTGGTGCCGGAGGCGCGGCCCTCGATCGTGCTTGGCCTCACGCTTTCCGTCGTCAGCCTGATCGGCCATTCGGCCATGGTCGGCGCCGTCGGCGGCGGCGGCCTCGGCGACCTCGGCATTCGCTACGGCTACCAGCGCTTCATGCCCGAAGTGATGCTCGCCGTCGTCGTCATCCTCATCGTCCTCGTCCAAACCGTTCAATCCGCGGGTGATGCGCTGGCGCGTCGTCTCGACCGCCGCGCCCGCCGCTCCTGACCAGAAAGGAAGTTCCTATGAGCAGATTTCTTCTCGCCGCCGCGCTCGTCGCGGGCCTCGCCGCTCCGGCGGCCGCCGAAGCCATCAAGGTCGGCGCCACCGCGGGTCCGCACTCGCAGATCCTCGAGGCGGTGAAGCCGGTCGCCAAGAAGGCCGGCCTCGACATCACCATCGTCGAGTTCACCGACTATGCGATCCAGAACGAAGCGCTGGCGAGCGGCGACCTCGACGCCAATTCGTTCCAGCACCAGCCTTATCTCGACGCCCAGGTGCAGGATCGCGGCTACAAGATCGAAAGCGTCGCCAAGACCGTCGTGTTCCCGATGGGCTTCTACTCGAAGAAGATCAAGAACATCGGCGAATTGCCCGACGGCGCTACGGTGGCGATCCAGAACGATCCCACCAATGGCGGCCGCGCGTTGCTCCTGCTGCAGGAGAGCGGTCTGATCAAGCTGAAGCCGGAGGCGGGGCTGAAGGCGACGCTCATCGACGTGGTCGAGAACCCGAAGAAGCTCAAGCTGATCGAGCTCGACGCCGCGCAGCTGCCGCGCTCACTCGACGACGTCGCCCTCGCCGCCGTCAACACCAACTACGCGGTGCCGGCCGGACTCAATCCGAACACCGACTCGCTCATCCGCGAGAAGACGACCTCGCCCTACATGAACGTGATCGCCGTCGCTTCGGCCCGCAAAAACGAGCCCTGGGTGGCGAAATTGATCGCGGCCTATCGCTCGCCTGAGGTGAAGGACTTCATCGACAAGACCTTCAAGGGCGTCGTCGTCACCGACTGGTGATCCATTTCTGCGAGCCCGTGGACCCGGGCTCATCCTCCCGGCCTGCGGCGGTCCTCGGACCGCCGCTTTTTTTATCGCTCGGCCGCTGCCCAGCCGCTCCGCCGCGACGGCCGCACCGCGCCGCGCAGCAGCCTGCGGCCATAGCTCATCAGGTAAACCCACCGGCCACGCCGGATCGCCCGCTCCACGGCGGGATCGACCGCGCAGGCAATCTGGATCCACATGGCTCTCGCTCCGTCTCGATGCGAACTGGCGGACGGACCATTGCGCCTGTTCCAGCAATGAGGCAAATTTATTGTTCCAATTGAAACGATAAGAATTTCTCATATGCGTGGATTGAACCTCGATCAGCTGCGCACCTTTGCCGCGGTCGTCAGCCGCGGAAGCTTCTCGGCCGCCGCCAAGGAGCTCAATCTCAGCCAGCCGGCCGTCAGCTTGCAGGTCCGGGAGCTCGAAACACGCCTCGGCGTGCGCCTGGTCGATCGTCTGGGCAAGCGCGCCTTCGCGACTCCGGCCGGTGCCGATCTTCTCGCCCACGCCGAAAGCCTGTTCGCCGAGGTCGACCGCACGCTCGCCACCATGCGCCGTCACCGCGAGGGAGGTCTCGGACGGGTCCGGATCGGCACGTTCACGTCGACCTTGACCTATCTGCTCGTACCGGTCCTCGGCCGTCTGCGCCGGGCGCATCGCGGCCTGGACATCGCCATCGAGACCGGCGCCAGCGACGAATTGATCGAGAAGGTGGTCCGCAACGAACTCGACCTCGGCCTCGTCATGCTGCCGGTGCTCTCACCGCTTCTCGACGTCGTTCCCGTGCGCGAGGACGCCATCCTGGGGGTGTTCCCGACCGCGCTGGCCCCGGCGAAGGCGGCCGTTTCCGCCGCGGACTTCATCCCGCACACGCTTATCCTCGGCGACCAGCGCACCCGGCTCGGCCAATTGTTCCGCGACTGGCAGGCGGCCCAGGGCGTGACTCAGAGCCCGGCCATGGAGATCGACAATGTCGAGGCGATCAAAGGGCTGGTCGCCGCCGGCCTCGGCGTCTCGGTGATGCTGTCGGAAGCCGTCGGCCGGCCCGTTCCGGACGGCATTGCCGTTCGCCGCCTCACTCCGCCGCTCACCCGCACCCTGGCGCTGGTGCAGCGGCGCGACAAGCCGGCCGATCCGGCCCTGACCCTCGCCCGCGAGGCGATCCTGACCCTGCGGCCCGGCAAGACGGCGCGGGGACGCGGCCGCGCGCCGCAACGCGACTGATCGTTCTGCCCTCTTGTTGCCGCGAGCCGCTCCTAAGAGCACGCGCCCCACATCGAGAACGATGATGCGCCCGCACCTGCTCGCCGCCCTGCTGCTCGCTTTGCTCGCCGCCTTCACGGCATCCCGTCCCGCGGCCGCTCAGGCGCCGCAACTCGACCCCTCTTTGCAGATCGGATGGGAGGTGAAGAACCGCTTCCGCCTGTTCCGCACCGAGCGCGACTTCCAGCTGCACGTGCAGGCCATGCGGCTCGGCGGCAGCGTGCTCGGCGCCGAGATCCTGTTCGCGCGCGAGACCGACGGCCGCGGCTGGGCCGCGGCGATGCTGCCGCGCCTGTGCGTCGACGGCACCGGCCGCACCACCGAAACCTGCGAGCGCGATGGTGTCCGTGAAAACTACCTCGCGCCGGCCGATCACCGGATCGGCGCGCGCCTTGCCGGCGACGCCGCGCCCGGCTCGCTTTGCGTGTGGACTTTCGAGGACGGCGACAGCGCACCGCAGCGCTTCGACCTGCCCTGCGAGCAGGAGGTCGGCCTGCGCGTGCGCGCCGGCCGGCCGACCATCGCCACGGTGGACGTGATCGCCCCGCAGGGCGGCACCGCCCGCCGCGCCGTCGCCGAGATCTTCGTCCGCGACCTGCTGGTGGCTGGGCTCGGCGATTCCATCGCCGCCGGCGAAGGCAATCCCGACCGCCCGGTGCGGCTGGCGGACGAAGGCTTCTGCTTCCGCCGCCTGATCACCGGCGGCCTCAGCCAGTACTACCGGCCGGGACGTGCCGATTATCGCGGCAACAGAGCCTGCGAGATCGTGCCGGGCACGCCAAGCGACTTCAACGCCTGGGCTCGCCTCGGCGCGCGCTGGCTCAGCAATCCCTGCCACCGCTCGCTCTACGGCTATCAGGTGCGCGCCGCGCTCGCTTTGGCCGTCGAGACGCCGCAGGCGGCGGTGACGTTCCTGCCGCTCGCCTGCACCGGCGCGACCATTGCCGACGGCCTGTTCGGACCGCAGAGCGCCCGCGAACTGCGCTGCGGCAACGTCTCCTGTCCCAGCAGCATCCCGGCGCAGCTGTCGCAGTTGCAGGCGGCGCTGCAGACGGCCCGCAAGAGCCAGCCCGGCCGCACGGTCGACCTGATTTTCCTGACGGTGGGCGCCAACGACATCGACTTTTCCGGCCTCGTCGCCGACGTCATCATCGATTCCAGCGCCGAACGCGTGCTGGCGCAGCGTGGCGGCGTTCTGTCCTCGGTCGACGACGCGCAGGAGGCGCTCGAACGGCGATTGCCACGCGACTTCGCGCGCTTGCGCCAGGCGTTGAAGACATTCGTCGGCGGCGACCTGCGCCGCGTCGTCTATGTCACCTACGGCAACCCGGCGCTGGCCCCCGACGGCAGCCCGTGTCCCGGCGGACGCGACGGCTTCGACGTGCATCCGGCTTTCGGCGTCAATGCCGAACGCGTGCGCCGTGTCGCCGGCTTCGTCAGCAATCGTTTCCTCCCGCGGCTGAAGAACCTCGCTCTCTGCGAGGGTGGCGTGATCTGCAACGATCTGTCCACCGACCGCATGACCTTCGCGGACGCGCACCAGCCGGCCTTCACGGCCCACGGCGTTTGCGCCCGCTCGCCGGCCGATCCACCGTTCGATCGCGCCTGTTTCGCGTCTGATGGCGAGAGCTTCACCGCCGATCTCGCCGCAGCGGCGCAGCAGCCCCTCGCCTGCGGCGAAGCGGTCTCCGAATTCCGCGCCTATGCATCGCGCGCGCGCTGGATCCGCACCGCCAACGACAGCTATTTCGTCGCCATGACCTTTCCGGAAGGCGTCGCCGGCGCGATGCGGCCGAACGACCTGCACGACGCGACCTGGGGCATTCTCAGCGCCGTCTATGGCGGCGCCATTCACCCGACCGCCGAAGGCCACGCGGCCATGGCCGATTCCGCCCTTGCCGGCGCGCGCGAAGCGCTGGGGCTGCAGCCGCCGGCACCGGTCCAGGCGATTGCGCCGATCATGCCGATGCGCTGACCGCGCTCGCGCGGGTCACGTCGCGCGGGTCACGTCGCGCGGGTCACGTCGCGCGCGTCACCTCGCGCGTGCCACGCCGCGGAAATGAAAGCCGATCGGCCGCGGCGTACGGGAGAGATAGAATCGGTCGATCGCTTCCACCGCAAACCCCGCGGCCGCGATCAGCGACACCGCGTCGCGGTTGAGATTGCAGCCGCAGCCGAGTTTCCGCCACAGCGGGTTGAGGCGGTTCTGCCATTGCACGACCCGCGTCTCGTCCGCGCGCCCATGCTCCAGGAACAATAATCGTCCCGTCGGCTTCAACACCCGGCGCAGCTCCTGCAGCGCTTTCGCCGGATCGTCCACTGAACACAGCGTGTAGGTCAGCACGGCAGTGTCGGTGCTGTCGTCGGCAAGCGGAATGGCTTCCGCCGGCGCGCGCAGGATCATCACCGGCACCGGGCTGTCGCGGCGACGCCGCTCGCCCAAAGCCACGAAGCCTTCGCTCGGATCGATGCCGATCACCCGCTTGACCTTGGCCGGATCGTAAAGCGGCAGGTTGAGGCCGGGGCCAATGCCGATTTCCACCACCACGCCGCGCGCCTGCGGCACGATCTTCCGCCGCTCGTCGGCAATATGGTCGGCCGCACACAGAGCACTGACGAGGCGCGGGCCGATATAGCGCTGGTACAATCCCATCGCATCGCTCCTTCGCGCGTGCCTCATGAGTGCGGCTTTCGCCCCGAAGGTTCGATGTGGCGGCAGATGGCGATCACGCCACCCCGAGCTTGCGCTGCAGGCTGGTCGACGACGTCGTGTACTGGAACACCAGCTTTTTATCGGGAAAGACGTAGCGATGCGCCTTTTGCGCCATCAGCGCCGCTTCGTGGAAGCCCGAGAGGATCAGTTTCAGTTTGCCGGGGTACCAATTGATATCGCCGATCGCGAACACGCCCGGGATGCTCGTCTCGAACGCTTCGGTATCGACCAGGACGAGAGCACCATCCTTCAGTTCGAGGCCCCAGTTCGCCACCGGCCCGAGCTTCATCGTCAGGCCGAAGAACGGCAGCATCGCATCGCAGGCGATGTCGAACGCCTGCCCGTCGGGACCGCGGCACACGGCCTTTGCCAGCACGCCGTCGGCGCCCTCCACCGCCGTCACCTGCCCGATCCGCAGATCCATCGCCCCGTCCGCCACCAGCGCGCGCATCTTGTTGACGCTGTCAGGGGCCGCGCGGAACTCGTCGCGCCGGTGCAGCAGCGTCAACCGGGCCGCCACCGGCTGCAGATTCAGCACCCAGTCGAGCGCGGAATCGCCGCCGCCGACGATCAGCACGTTCCGGCCACGAAACGCCTCGATCTTGCGCACGGCATAGAAGACGGAGCGGCCCTCATAGGCATCGAGCCCGGGGATGGGCGGTTTTTTCGGCTGGAACGAGCCGCCGCCCGCGGCGATAACGACGACCTTGGCCTCGAACACCGTTCCTGCATCCGTCGTGACCCGGAACAGCGGATCCCCGATCGGCTCGACCCGCTCCACCACTTCGCCAAAATGAAACGTCGCGCCGAACGGCGCGATCTGCTTCATCAACCCGTCGACCAGTTCCTGCCCGCTCACGACCGGCAGAGCTGGAATGTCGTAGATCGGTTTTTCCGGGTAGAGCTCGGTGCATTGCCCGCCGGGCCGGTCGAGGATGTCGACCACATGCGCCTTCATGTCGAGGAGGCCGAGCTCGAACACGGCGAACAGGCCGCAGGGCCCGGCGCCGACGATCACCACATCGGTCTTGACCGCTTCGCTCATATCGCTCGCCCATGAGGCCACCGATCGCGCATGCCGATCCTGCCCGTTCCGGGGGCTCGTGGCCAGACCCGCCCTTGCCGAGCGATCTCGCCCTGCGTATGGCAGCCGCCGGAGGTGCCTCGTGAACGATTCTCCTGCGCGACCCGCGCGCGCCAAACCGCCGGCCTTGGCCGATTTCCATCACCTTTATTCCGACACGGTGCGCCACGGCGACACCGACGCGGTCGGCCACGTCAACAACGCCGTCTACGCCACCTATTTCGAGACCGGTCGCGTTCAGTTCACCGACGCGCTGTTGGCGGACGCCGGCGCCGTCGACCTCGACACCGTGCTCGCCCGCATCGAGATCGACTTCGTCAGCGAGTTGCACCCGCCGGCGACGGTGCAGATCGGCGTCCGTGTCGGCGCGATCGGCCGCACCTCGATCACGTTCGAGCAGGCCGTATTCTGTGGCGAGCGCTGCGCGGCGGCCGGACGGGCCGTCGTGGTGCTGGTCGACAAGGTCAGCCGCAGGCCGTCCCCGCTGCCGGCGTCGATGCGCGCCCGCCTTGAAGGCGGACGGTGACGCGACGTCTCAGGCCTGGCGTTCGGGCGTGTGCACGACCAGCCCGTCGAGTTCGGCCGTCACCTTGATCTGGCACGACAGGCGGGAATTGGCCCGCACGTCGTAGCCGAAATCGAGCATGTCCTCTTCCATCGGCGACGGCTCGCCGGTGCGCTCGCGCCAAGCTTCGTCGACATAGACGTGGCAGGTGGCGCAGGCGCACGCGCCGCCGCATTCGGCCTCGATCCCCGGCACGCCGTTGCGGATCGCCGTCTCCATCACGGTCGAGCCGATCTCTGCCTCGATGGAGCGCGCGGTACCCTCGTGGTCAATGAACGTGATCTTCGGCATGTCAGCAGGATCGGTCGCGGCGCGGCCGCATGGAGCAGCCGGAGATGGAAAGGAACTGGAACGCGCCGCCGCAGCGGCGGCATCTCATCCCTCATATAGGCTCGCTGCCCGGGGCGCCAGAGGGCGGCGGTTCAGCGCTGCAGCAGCCCTGCGATCGCTTCGCGCGCCTCGTCCACCGCGACTGCCAGCGCCGCCACAGCCGCCGGCAGATCGGCCGGGCTCAGCAGAGCCGCGCGTTCGACGGCCTCGGCCGCACCGGCGACCCGCCACGCACCGATGCCGCGTGACGATCCCTTCAGCGCGTGGGCGAGATCGGCGATCGCCGCCATGTCCGCGCTGCGGATCTGGCCGACGACGGCAAGCGCCTGACCATCGAACAGATGCAGCACCTCGCGTTCCACCGCCACGTCACCCAGCGTCATGCGCGCCAGATGGACGAGATCGATCGGGCGCTCCTGCGCGTCCGGCGCGCGGACGGTGGCGGTGGCCGTGACGGTCATGCGGTCGGTCTCCGGATTCCAGATCGTAAGCGGCGGGGCAACGAGGAGGCCGGCCCGGCGCAACCGGACGGCGCGTTAACAAAACCATAGGAATGGTAAAAAACAACCTAACGGCAGGCTCAGCTCTGCCGCGGCGGCTCCCGGCCGAGCACCTGGTAGCCCGCCGGCGTCAGCTTGCACACCAGCCAGTTCGGCTTGAGCGGGTTGGCGAACCAGGGTTCCGCCCAGCCATGGGCGATGCAGGCCTCGATCGTCGCCCGCGGCACCTCCCGCCCGTCCCGGTCGAACAGCGGCAGCTTGCCGCC
>Ga0182748_1004356_pt1 | contig 11319 bp, 11 predicted proteins | sample eDN3rd37CKraftOP_FD_128877 | JGI IMG/M metagenome (GOLD analysis project Ga0182748, IMG submission 128877) | Enriched Organic Plus compost microbial communities from Emeryville, California, USA - eDNA 3rd pass 37_C Kraft OP (version 2) (version 2) ...
AGACTTCCGGAGATCGTCCCCCCGGCTGCCCCAGTCGGGGCCTCGGGTATTGGTAGCGGCCGCATTAAAAATGGTTCACGGGCGCCCAGCCGCGCGGCGTGATAGCCGGCGTAAGGATACGGGCTGCAAATGGCGGGACGCGCTCAGGCGCCGTTTTCGGACCGAAACCGCCTTCTTTTGAACCTTCAAGGCGCTTGGGGCGACAAGCCATGAGGGGCCGGAGGGGCCTTCCCATTTGCAAGCCTGAGGGGACATCATGCTTCGCATTGTCATCGCGACCTGCCTGATATCGGTAAGTTCGGCCTGCTTCGCGCAGGTCGTCCAGGAGGTAAAACCCACGATACTCGGTGGCGGCTGCGAAGCGCCGGCGAATATCCTGGCGCCGAAGCTTGCGACCTGCACCCTTGCCGACAACAAGGCACGGGTCTGGTGCCCGAACGGAAAGGTCTTCGAGCGGCGTGGCTTCGACATTCAGCCGGCGCTGGCGCGCTCGATCTGCGGGCTCAATCAGGCCCTTTAGCCCAGGTTTTTCGCGGCAGAGAGGCCGGTGCTTGCCGCCCCTCCCACGCCCCGCTATCGTGCCCGGATATCGTCATTTCCAATCAAGTGACGCGCGAAATACAGTGGCCGTCGCCAGCGACGGAAGTGATTTTGCTTTGCCGGGGTTCGCTCCGCGAGCAGGACAGCAGAGATGCCTACCGATGCCCGATTTTTGGCTGCGACATGATCTCGATTGAAGGCCTGTCAAAATCCTTCGACACGCAGCGCAACCGGCCACATCTCGCGATCACCGATATCGACCTGAAGGTGGGGGACGGCGAATTTGTCTCGATCCTCGGGCCATCCGGCTGCGGCAAATCCACCCTTCTTTACATCGTCGGCGGCTTCGTGCCGCCCACCACCGGTGCCGTGCTGGTCGATAACAAGCCGGTCGAGGGGCCAGGCCCGGACCGCGGTCCGGTGTTCCAGGAATTCGCGCTGTTTCCATGGAAGACGGTGCTCGGCAACGTGATGTATGGCCTCCTCGAGCAGGGCGAGAGCCGCAAGGCCGCGGAAGCCCGCGCCCGCGAGCTGCTCGCGATGGTCAATCTCTCCCGCTATGCCGATTTCTATCCGAAAGAATTGTCGGGCGGAATGAAGCAGCGCGTCGCGATTTGCCGTACGCTCGCTTATCGGCCGAAAATTCTTCTCATGGACGAACCGTTCGGGGCGCTCGACGCGCATACGCGCGTGCGGCTGCAGAACGATCTGCTCGACATCTGGGAGCGTGACCGCAAGACCGTGATGTTCGTCACCCACAGTGTCGAAGAGGCGGTATTTCTGTCCGACCGGGTGATGGTGATGACCCGTTCGCCCGGCCGCATCAAGGAGATCATCCCGATCGATCTGCCGCGGCCGCGCCACCGGGCCGAGCTGCTCGTCAATCGCAAATACCAGGATTACGTCGTCGACATCGAGAAGATGATGGACAATCCGACCGACGAGGCCGCCTCGTCGTGAAAAATCTCACCGCCATTCCCGGCGTGCCGCCCCTGATCGCGTGTTTCGCGCTGCTGCTGGCGTGGGAAATCGGTGCGCGGCTGATCGGGCTTGAATCACTGCCGACTGCCTGGGAGACATTGCGGGACCTGCCCACGATCCTCACCGACAAGCAATCGCTCTACGACATTCTCTCGTCGGTCCGCCGGATGGCGGTCGGCTTCGCCCTGGCTTTCCTGTTCGCCGTTCCCATCGGTCTGATGATGGGGCGCAGCAAGACGGTCGCAGCCTTCTTCAATCCGCTTTTCATGATGATCTATCCGGTGCCGAAAGCGGCGCTGATGCCGATCATCATGCTGTGGCTCGGAATCGGGGAGGCCTCGAAGACGCTGGTGATCTTCCTCGGCGTATCGCTGCCGTTGATCTACCACACCTACCAGGGCGCGCGCGCCGTCGGCGAGAAGCTGCTCTGGTCCGGCGCCGCGATGGGCATGACCGCGCGCGAGCGGCTGTTCCGCATCGTGCTGCCGGCCGCCTTGCCGGAAATCATGGTTGGCTGCCGCACCGGGCTGGTGCTGGCGCTGATCACCATGGTGACCAGCGAAATGATCGTGCGGCAGGCCGGCATCGGCAATCTGTTGTTCAACTCGCTGGATCTCGCCCAATACAACACGGTCTATGCGACGATCGTGATCGTGGGGGCGCTCGGTTTCGTGCTCGATCTCGTGTTCGAATGGCTGCGCGGGATCGTGGTCGGATGGGCCGATCCGGTGCATGAGATTGCGGTTGGTTCGGCATGACCGTGGGACGCCGCATCTCCGAGCTCGTGATGGGGCTGATCCCGATCCTGCTCCTGCTCGCGCTCTGGCAATCTCTGACCAGCTTCAACGTCGCGCCGCCGAGCCTGTTGCCGCCGCCCGGCGCAGTCTTCGCGCGCGTTTTCCAGCTGCTTGGCGATCCGGCGTTTCTCGGACATGCCGCGACCACGCTGTACCGGCTGTTCTGGGGCTTCGGTCTTGCGGTCATTGTCGGCGTGGCGCTCGGTATCGCGGCGGCGGGGAGCCCGGTGATTGGCGCGCTGCTGCGTCCGGTGATCCGGATCCTGGCGCCTTTGCCGAAGATCGCGCTTTATCCGGCTTTCATCCTGACGCTCGGCTTCGACCATTCCTCCAAGATCGCGCTGGTCTTTGCCGACGCGCTGTTTCCGATCCTGCTTGCGACCTATCAGGGCGCCATTTCGGTCGAGCCCAAGCTCGTCTGGTCGGCCCGTGCGATGGGCGTGAGCCGCCTCAAAACCCTGTTCACGGTGGTTCTGACCGCCGCGCTCCCCTCGATCCTGACCGGATGCCGGATCAGCCTTGTCATTTCGTGCATCGTCGTCTTCCTGTCGGAGATGATATCCTCGACCGAGGGGCTCGGACACCTTTTGGTCCGGGCCGCGCGCAACTTCCAGACCGTGGACATGTTCGTTCCCATCATCGCGATCTCCGCGCTCGGCCTGATCCTCAATGCGGGATTCAATGCGCTGCGGGCCTGGCTGTTGCGGGGATTCCCGGAGGAAAACTGATGTTTGCGGACCGGATCGAAGGCAAGTGGATCGACGCCTTCTGCGAACTCTTCGAACGATGCGCGGTGAAAAAGGGCGACACCGCCGCGATCCTGTCCGAAACGCAGTCGCGTCAGCTCAATGTGCAGCTCGCCGAGCTGGCGCTGCTGCGCCTTGGCGCGCGGCCCTTCCATGTCGTGGTGCCGACACCACGCAATGAATATCCGGTGCCGATCCGCTCGACCGGCGCGAGCGTTGCTATCGGCAAGCTCACGCCGGTGGTGTCGGCCTTGCAGCAGGCCGGCTTCGTCGTGGATTGCACGCTCGAAGGCCTGATGCATGCGCCGGAGACGCCGGACATCCTCAAGGCCGGCGCCCGCATTCAGGTGATCTCCAACGAGCATCCGGAAGCGCTGGAGCGCATGCGCCCCGATCCCGCGCTCGAGACGCGGGTGCGGAACGCTGCGCGCATGCTGCGCGGAGCAAAGCGCATGAAGGTGACCTCCGAAGCCGGCACCGATCTCGACGTCGACATGGCTGGCGCGCAGACCGTCGGTGTCTGGGGCTGGACCGACAAGCCCGGCACGCTCGCGCATTGGCCGGGCGGCATCGTCGTCAGCTTCCCCAAGGCGAAGTCAGTGAACGGACGCCTTGTGCTCGACCGCGGCGACATCAACCTGACCTTCAAGCGCTACATGGTCGATCCGATCCGCCTCGACTTCAAGGATGACTACATCACCGATATCGTCGGCGAAGGCACCGATGCGGAGATGTTCCGTCAATATCTCTCCGCCTGGGGCGACCGCGAAGCCTATGCCGTGTCGCATGTCGGGTGGGGCATGAATCCCGGCGCGCGTTACGAGGCGCTCGCGATGTACGGCCAGCGCGACACCAACGGCACCGAGATCCGCGCCGTTCCCGGCAATTTCCTGTTCTCGACCGGCGCGAACGAATTTGCCGGGCGCTACACCGCGGGCCATTTCGATCTGCCGGTGATGAAGACTACGATCACGGTGGACAACACCGTGGTGGTCAAGCGCGGCGTGCTGCAGGACGTGTTCGGGTAGGTCGGCAGCCGCGCACTCTCTTCACCTCTCCCCTCGGGGGAGAGGTCAACCGAGCGAAGCGAGGTCGGGTGAGGGGGCTTAACGGACAGTCTGTAACCCCTCACCCCAACCCTCTCCCCCAAGGGGAGAGGGAGCAGACCGCATTCGGGGAGAAACGAAGCTACACCACCGGCGGCTTCACCAGATCGAAGTGCCGCAGCATCGCAACGAAGGCGCGCAGCCGGTCGGCTCGATAGGCATCCACGTCCATCCCCTCGTAATTCAGAAATCCGCGCTGCGTCTTCAGGCCGATATGCCCGGCCTCCATGTTGCGCGCGATGATCTCCGGCGAGGCATAGCGCTCGTTGCCCAGCGCGTTCGTCAGGTACCGGCTCGCGTAATAGAGAATGTCGCCGCCGCCCCAGTCGATGAACTCAAGCATGCCAAGCACGGCGAAGCGAAAGCCGAAACCGTATTTTATCGCCTTGTCGAGGTCTTCCGCCGAGGCGACGCCTTCCTCCACCATGCGCGCGGCTTCGTTCATCGCCAGCGCCTGGATGCGCGGCACGATATAGCCGGGCGCAGCGGCACAGACGACGGGCACCTTGCCGATGCCTTCAAGGAGCGCCTTAAGCCGCGCGGTGACCGCGGGATCGGTCGCCTTGCCGGGCGACATCTCGACAAGCGGCACGAGATAGGCCGGGTTCAGCCAATGCGCATTGAGGAAGCGTTCGGGGTGTTCGACCGCGCCGGAAATGTCGTCGACCAGAATGGTCGAGGTTGTGGAAGCGATGATCGGGGAGGGGCCTGCGAGTTTCGAGGCCCGCGCCAGCGCCTCGCGCTTGAGGTCGAGCACTTCCGGTACGCCCTCGAAGATGACGGCCGCCGAGGAGAACGCCGCCTGCGCGCCGCTTTCCGGCACGATGGTGATGCGCTTCAGGATGGTGTCGATCTGCGCCGGATCGAACATGCCGAACGCGGCGAGCGAGGCGAGCACGGTGCGGATTTCGCCGAGCGTTTCGGCTTCGAGCTTTGCGAAATCCTCCGCGCTGCGCGGCTTGAAGTCCACCACCTGCACCGGATGGCCGGCATAGGCGAACACGACCGCAATGCCGCGGCCCATGCGCCCGGCGCCGAGACAGGCGATGGGGTCGGGTGCTGTCATGATTGCCAGCCCCAACGAAGGTTCCGTGTCCCGGGCGCAGCGCAGCGTGAAACGGTGCGCTGCAGAACCGGGACCCACACTGTCATTCGCACGGGTCCCGGCTCAGCGACGCACCATTCCGCTTCGCTCCATGGAGCGTCGCGTCCGGGACACGAGGTCGGTGTGTTGTTGCGCTTCACCTGAATCCGTCCCGCAGCAACGCCTGCAGCCCTGGCTTGTCGTATTGCCCGAGCCCCATGCCCTTGAGCGTGCGTCCCGTGACCATGAAGTCTTCGCCGACCACCGCGCCGCCGATCGACAGGAAGGCACGGGCGAGCGGCGTCGGCACGCCTGCAATCTCGCCGGCCGAAATCAGGAAAGAAAGTCCAGTTCGCACGTCTTCCAGCATGTAGCGATGCTGCGTCAGCACGATCTTCTCGCGCCAGTCGCCCGAGTCGGTGAGCCGGTCGTGCGAGCCGCGGCCATACATCCACTCGTCGCCTTCCTTCGCATAGTGATCGGCGAGCGGAAAATGCGGCGCGCCGTAGCCGAAGGCCTCGCGCACCGCGATGCGCTCGTTGTCGAGCGCGGTGGTGACGCGCCGGATTGCGGGCTGCGTGCCCTCCTTGTGGATGTCCCACTTGTCGAAATGCTCGAGCGGGCCGGCATTCATGGTGATCAGCGGTGGATGGATGATCGGTCCGGCATTCATCAGCGCGCCGGATAGGGCATCGCCGCAATCCTCGATCACGTTCGGAAAGGCCTGCCCGATCACCGACAGCGCGTGGTCCTTCAGCGTCAGCGGAAACACCCCGGTCGGCAGGCGCTTCGCGCGCACGGTGATCGCGGCCTCGAACGGGCCGTGCTTGCGCGTCAGCCAGGGCAGGGTGCCGGTTTCGGCGAACGCCACCTTCGCCCTGTTGCCGGCGTCGTGCGCAGCTTTTGCAAACAGCACCGAGCCGAAAGTGCCGGGCGGCAGGAACACCACCTGTCCGTCCTTGAGATGCGGCGCCAGCGCCTTCGCGATGTCAGGCTGCGCATGCGCCGGCGCGGGACACAGGATCAGTTCGGCATCGCGCACGGCTGCGGCAATGTCGTTTGTGACAAGCGACAGCTTGGCGACGCGCTGGCCGGAAAAATCCTTGACGAGGATCGCGGAGCCGGTGGCCTTGTGCTCCTCGACCGCGGCCTTGTCGCGCCGCCACAGCCGCGTGTCATGCCCCGCCAGCGCGAAATCGCCCGCCGCCGCGAATGATCCGTTGCCGCCGCCCAGAACTGCAATCCGCATTTTAAACTCCGGTTTCATGTCCCGGGCGCTGCGCAGCGCGAAGCGGTGCGCTGCAGAACCGGGACCTGTTCAAATCAAATATCCGGGTCCCGGATCTGCGGTGCATCATTTCGCTCCGCTTCATGCTGCACCGCGTCCGGGACACGAGGTCATTGCTGCTCCCGCAGCATGAAATGCTGCACCTTGCCGAGTGCGGTGCGCGGCAGCGAGTCCACGAATACGATCTCGCGCGGGATCTTGAAGCGCGCGAGATGCTGGCCGACGAAGGCTTTCACCTCGTCGGCGGTGATGGTCATCTCCTTGTGGCAGACGATGTAGGCGACCGGTACCTCCTGCCATTTCGGATCGGGACGTCCGATCACGGCAGCTTCGGAAATGCAGGGATGATCGTGCAACACACGCTCCACTTCGGCGGGATAGATGTTCTCGCCGCCGGAGATGATCATGTTCTTCTTGCGGTCGTGGATATAGAAATAGCCGTCGGCGTCGCGCGTGCCGACGTCGCCGGTATGATACCAGCCGTCGCGCAGGGCTTCCGCGGTCGCTTCGGCATTGCCCCAATATTCGTAGAGCACGTTCGGCCCGCGAACCACCACTTCGCCGGCAACGCCATGCGGCAACTCGTGGTCGGCGTCGTCCACAATCCTGGCCTCGCAATAGAGACCCGGCAGCCCGGTCGAGGTCAGCCGCGAGAGATCGCCGCCGACACGGGTATAGACTGCGACCGGTCCGGTTTCCGTCGAGCCGTAGATCTGGATCACCGGGACCCCGCGCTCCATGAACGCCTTGATCAGCGGCACCGGTATCAGGCTCGAGCCTGCGGCGATGGCGCGGAGCGACGAGAGATCGGTCGAAGCAAAGAGCGGGTGCTGGATCAGCGCCTGCATCACCGCGGGGACCATCACGATCAGGGTCGGCCTGTCCTGCACGATCGACTGAAGCGCGGCATCAGGCACAAAGCGCGTGTGGATCGTGACGGTCGCGCCGAGTTGCACCGCGGGCGTTGTCTGGATGTTCAACCCGCCGACATGGAACATCGGCAGGAAGGTGAGGATGTGATCGTCGGCGCGCATGTCGTGCGCGTGATGGCTCATCAGCGCATTCCACAGGAGGGCTTCCTGCCGCAGGACCGCGCCCTTGGGGCGGCCGGTGGTGCCGGACGTATAGACGAGAAGGAGAGGGTTCGAGGTGTCGGTGTGCGGATTGCGGCCGTCGCCCGAACCCGCGGCAAGGAGTTCGTCGAACGAGGGCGCGCCGTCCGGCGTGTAGTCCAGCCCGATGACCTTGAGGTCCGGCAGGTGCTGCGCGAGCTGCTCCACGACCGCGCAGAATTCCTTGTCCACGATCAGCACTTTCGCGCCGCTATCGGACAGGATGTAGAGCTGCTCCGGCACGGCGAGCCGCCAGTTCAGCGTCACCAGCATCGCGCCGAGGCGTGCGCAGGCATAGAGCGTGACGAGATAATCGGAGTGGTTGGCGGCAAGGATGGCGACGCGATCACCGCGTCCGACGCCGAGTTCGGATTTCAGCGCACGTGCGGTCTGCACGATGCGGTCGTGAAACGCGGCGTAACTGAGGATGCGCTCGCCAAAGCGGATCGCGACCTTGTCAGGCGTGAAGTCGGCATTACGCGCAATGAGATCAGAGAGGTCCATGACGTCGTCTTAGATCACGCGCAGGAACTGCTCCCTCCCCCTGAAAGGGGAGGTCGGCGAGTGAAGCTCGCCGGTTGGGGGTCTTGTTGATGATTGAAAGCGGACCCCCACCTTAACCCTCCCCCTTCAAGGAGGAGGGAATCCGTCGGAGTGCGCGGCAAAGTCTCACTCATCCTTCTCGCCCGGCTCGTACAGCGTTTCCTTGCCGAGGCGGTCCATGCAGATTTCCGCGGTCCAGGGCAGCATCAGCGAGCCGCAACGGCTGTCGCGATAGATACGCTCGAGCGGCAGACTCTTGAGCATAGCCTGGCCGCCGCAGGTGCGGATGGCTTTGACGGCCAGCGCGTTGGCGTTTTCCATCACCGTATATTGCGCGCAATAGGCGCGCATCACGGAGTCCTTGGACGGATTGGGCCGCGCCTCGCTGATGGTCTGGAACCAGATCGCCTTGGTCTGTTCCAGCATCAGCTTCATCTCGGCGACAGCAAGCTGCTTGGTCGGAAACATGCGCCGCTTCACCGGCGGCATGCCCGGCACTTCGCCGCGAAGATACGCCACCGTGAAGTCGTAGGCGGCCTGCGCGAGACCCATATAGGTCGGCGTCAGCGTCAGGAACATGTGTGGCCAGCGCAGCACGGCCTGATAATAGACGCCGGGCGGCATCAGCGCGGCGTCTTCCGGTACGAACACATCCTTGAAAATCAGCGTGCGCGAAACGGTGCCGCGCATGCCGAGCGGGTCCCAGTCGCCGGTGACGCTGACACCCGGCGCGTTCGCGGGGATGCCGAGATACAGCGTGTTGCGGCGCATCGCCTCTTCGCCCTCGGCCCGCCGCGTGCACAATGCGCCGTAATAATCGGCGGAGCCGGACAGCGAGGCGAAGATCTTCTTGCCGTTGACGATATAGCCGCCGTCGACCGGCCTTGCCTCGGTGCCGAATGCGACGGCGCCGGCGGCCGCTGCGCCGCCTTCGGAGAAGGGCTGTGCATAGATCGCGCCATCGCGCAGGATGCGCTGGTAATGCACCTCGCGATATTTGAGATGCTGCGCGCGGATGTCCGCCGGCATGTCCATCTCGTCGGAGATCGGCCCCGACCACAAGGTCGAGCAGACATGCATGTTCCAGGACAAGGCGGTCGCGCCGCAATAGCGGCCGAGCTCGGATGCGCACAGCGCGTAGGTCTTGTAATCGGCGCCGATGCCGCCGGAGGATTTCGGAATGCAGATGCCGAGCAACCCTTCCGGATGCATGTCGCGGAAATTTTCGATCGGGAAGGTGGCGTCGCGATCGTGCTGGGCGGCGCGCGGCGCGAGATATTGCTTTCCGAAGCGGCGGCTCTTTGCGATCAACTCGCTCTGAAAATCGTTCAGGCCGAAAGCGTCGGGTGCGAAGAGCGGCGCGTCGGTGTCCACCTTGTCCAAGTCGATCGCGTTCATCCGGCACTCCGTTCCGTTGTGTCGCTCGCGTTCAGGTTGCGCAGGAAGCCGAGCACGGCCGCATCGAACGCGGCCGCATTCTCCAGATTAGGGAGGTGGCCGAGACCGGGCAGACCAACGAATGTGGCCCCGGGAATCTTCGCCGCCATGCGCTGCATCATCGCGGCCGGGGCGTTGGTGTCGAGCTCGCCGACCAAGCACAGGGCCGGCACTCTGATCTGCCCGAGATTGGCGCGTTCCTCGAACGTCACGATTGCCTCGACGCACGCCTTGTAGGTCGCGGCCGGGACCGCCGCCATCGAGGCGATGGCGATGTCACGGCCCTTCGGATCGGCATTCGGGCCCATGATTTCATTGATCATTCCGGCCGCCAGCTGCGGCATGGTCTGGCCCGAGCGGAGCGGGGCGAGCCGGTCGGCGACGAATTTCTTCTGGAAATCGCCGTCCGGCCGGCCGAAGGCCGGACTCGTTCCGACGAGAATAACCGCCTGATAGGCATCGGGTTTTCGCCGCAGCATGGTCTGCGCGATCATGCCGCCGAGGGAGTGGCCGAGGATCACCGGCCGGACCAGCCCCGCGGCCGCGATCTGCGCTTCGACGTCCTCGGAAAAGCCTTCGAAATCAATGCTCTCGATCGCCGGCCGGCCGCCGTAACCCGGCAGATCCAGCGCCAGCGGCGTGTATCCGGCGGCGCGGAAGCTCTCCACCTGCGGTTGCCAGGCGCGGGCCGATCCGCCGACGCCGTGGATGAAAACAACCCCGTTGGTCGGCGATTGCAGGCCTTGCTCTGGCATCTTCGGATCAGTGTTCTGCAGATCATCTGCGTTGGTCGGCAATCCTATTGGCTCGCGAATAAAGCTTCAAATGTAAAATATTGCGATCCGCCGCTTCCGCAGTTCGTTCGCCCCCGCGCAAAGGGGATGCTGTGAGCGACAAGCGTGGTTGCGTCGGGATTGATTGCCGCCGGAACGATGTGCCGCCGGCGGCGTTCTCATGATGACGAATCTGAGAGATGTGAACGGACAAGTAGCATCCCGGATGACAGGAGCGAACGATGCCGATGCTGTTGTGGTTTCCAATGGTCGTGATGGCCGGAATGTATCAGGCCATGGCGCACGATGTCGCAACATGGCAACGCGCGTTTGCTCCCGATACCGATCGCGACGCGTGAGGGCGTCGAGCATCTAGCTCGCAACAAACAGCTGCAAGACACTTCAAGCGTCAAGGCCCGGCATTCTTGCCGGGCCTTTTGCGTGCCTAGCCGCGCTTGCGGCCGATGCTTTTGGATTCGGCTGCCTGCTCGCGGCCGAGGGCTTCGAACACCTTCGTGACGATGCCGCGTGCATCGAGGCCAGCCGCCGCATACATCGCGGCCGGTGTATCCTGATCGATGAAGTGGTCGGGCAGCACCATCGACCGGACCTTCAATCCATTATCGAGCACGGCATTGTCGGCGAGCGTCTGCAGCACATAGGAGCCGAAGCCGCCGATCGATCCTTCTTCGATGGTGATGAGCACTTCGTGCTCGCGTGCGAGACGCAGGATCAGGTCGACATCGAGGGGCTTGGCAAACCGCGCATCGGCAACGGTCGTCGACAGACCGAATGTCGTGAGTTCGTCCGCCGCCTTCAGGCATTCGGAGAGCCGTGCGCCGAACGACAGCAGCGCCACCTTGTTGCCTTCGCGGATGATCCGGCCCTTGCCGATCTCGAGCGGAATACCGC
>Ga0182748_1004361_pt1 | contig 11305 bp, 10 predicted proteins | sample eDN3rd37CKraftOP_FD_128877 | JGI IMG/M metagenome (GOLD analysis project Ga0182748, IMG submission 128877) | Enriched Organic Plus compost microbial communities from Emeryville, California, USA - eDNA 3rd pass 37_C Kraft OP (version 2) (version 2) ...
AGCTCTCCAGTCACGGCGATGCGTAGCTTCGTTGAGGTTTTTCCTTGTCGCACATGCAGGTGACCGTCTTTGATATCGTGTTCTGTCATGTTGACGGTATCGGCGGGTCGCTGTCCGGTGAGGTATGCCAGGTCCATCGCGTCGCGCAGCGGCTCGTCTGCTGCCTCCCAGACCGTCTGGTAGGTGGCATCGTCAACATAAACGTCTCGTCCGCTTTCTTTTAACGTGTCGATCCCAAGGCAGGGATTCGTGGAACTCGTCAGTCCCTTGCCACGAGCGAAGTTGAAGATGTGGCTAAAGAGTGCCCGTTCTCTATTGGCGCGTACGTGGCCGCTCTCGTTATCGACTTTCCTGCCTTTTTTGATCAGCCACTCTCTGGCCTTCTTGCGGCGCCAGTCCATGAACTGCTTGATATGCACTGGCTCGATCTCATCGAGCGCAGCGTCACCAAAGAACTCGCGCAAAAACGGAAGTTCTTTTAGGTTGTCCTTTTGGGTCCGTGCCGCCTTCGTGGGCAGCTTCTCAACCACATAGAGGTCAGCTGCGTCGTTGAATGTGGCGCTGATAACCTGAGAAACCTGCTCACGCTTGGCCCATTCTTGAATAGCTGATATGTAGTCGCTTCCAAGTGACACTTCCCTGCGTGGTCGGCCACCCAAGTCATAATAGTAGTAAATCTTGCCTCGTCGTTTTCTGGCTCGCAATCGTGGTGGCAGATTGGTATTTTTGTAAGGTGTGCGGCCCATCGCCTAGCTCGCCTGCATCAGTACCTTTGGTTGCCACTTCGGTTTCTTAGCTTCGGCATGTCGCTGTCCGAGCAAAGCGTCCAGCAACACCATCGGCTTCCCACGAGCATTCGGATAGAACGGAATACCAACGCGGCGAAGGTGCTCACACTGGAGTTGTTCACGCGTTTTGCCGTTTCTGCCGATGCGGATGCCCGTTAGCTCGGCAAGCTGTTTGTCGGTGAGAAACATGTCGCACTCCTAATCGCGCATGCAGAGCGCGGGGAGAGCGACTTAGAGTGACCGATCATGAATCGATCAAGGGCCGCATTGGCCGTCAATCCCGCGCAACCAAGCCCTCAGCGAAATGCTGGGAGGTATGAGCCACGCAAGTAGGATAAACCAACAGTTTAGTAATCGTCAACTTATGATTTACTAAAAGAGCGCCGCACTCACATAGGGCGCAGCGACATTGGTACGACGATTCGCCCCAATACCTCAAAATCTGCTGATGACGTGGACGGGTCTTCAGTGGTGAAGTTCGAGTAAACCGAGTTGTCACAGCCAACGACGATTGAGCCGTCTGGCACGATTTGCAGGCGGCGAACATCTTCAACGCCGCGAATGCTTACCAAGTAAAGTCCATTCTCGGTGACGCATTGCTGGCTCGTGTCCACAAACAGCACGTCACCACGCTGAAGCGTTGGAACCATAGTGTCTGTTTGAACAGTAAACAGAAAAAGATGCGCCTGGGCGCAGGTATCGGAGACGTGTGCCTCCACCCATGATCGTCGAACCATCATCGAAATGATGGGGCCTGGCGCGCTGCTGGGTTTAGCAGGCGACCCGAATGCGAGCCTATAGTCCTTGACCTGGATAGCTTCGAGACCTACTGAAGCACCATGGACTGCCACTGTGGGGCTTGCAACATCGTCCTCCACTGGGATGTTGGGGTTCATGAAATAAGTCACGGGCATGCCGAACACTTGGCTAAGTGCCATAAGGTTGACCTTGCCAATGATGCCCGTGCGAACCCATTTGCCCACCGCTGTACCGCTCACATTCATTTTTCGAGCTAAATCGGAGTTCTTCCATTCGCGCTTCCTGAGCTGGTACACCAGCTTCGCTTTGAAAGAATCCACAACGGCGGGATCAGCCAGCAGGGGCTCCTCCGCGTCTCGTGTTCGGTTCATTCCCTTTACCCACGCTAAACTATGAGTTATTATTTAGTAAACTTTTGAGTTGCACATCAATCAAAAGGTTATGGCTCCTATGCTGCGCACTGAAAAACACCCGTCAGAAGAAGGGGCAGTTGCCCCGCGAATCCACATCGCCGCCCGTCAAGCTGCTGCGCTATACCCTGAACTTGGAGACAAGGGTGTGAGCGCCTTAGCTCGGCTTGGAGAGGTGAGTGACGGCCAGTCCAGTCTTTGGGTCAACCAAAGGCAGAGGGTGTCGCTGAAACGAGCCATGTTAATAGAAATCAACTCTCGCCACCGTATCCGCGCTGAAGATTTACTTTCAGAAAGTGAAGCTTTTGCACTGTTGAGCATCCGCTTGGCGACGCCTCGTTCAGACAAATACTTACGTGACTGGGCCAAGCTAAGCACCGACAGCTCCTCCAAAAAACGCTGGATAGGTCTCTACAAATCTGAGCAGGTCATGCACAGAATCCCACGCCGTTCCGCTCCCTCCAAGCGCCCACGCAAGGTTCGGAATGCTCTGCTCAAAGGCGTGTTGAGAAAAGCGGCCTATCGAGCGACACACAACACACGAAACGTTCCCCGTTAGCATCATAGCGGGAATTGTAAGTTTTTGTTTAAGAAAAGGGAGATGGGTGGCCGTGACTGACGCAAATTCGGGCCGTTTCTTGGCTATGCATGTCATCAACCTCATGCAATAGAAACGTCCGACACGCGGACATCACCCAACGTTGACTATGTGTCCTGAGCCGCTTACACCACCGGATTGCGACCTGCAAGGGATGGACTACATGCCGTTTGAAGTGCAGTACTGGCGTGATTCCAATCTTGCATTGAGCACCACCGATGAAGAGTTTCGGGCGGGGATCATGCTGGCCTGGGCGTCTTGGCACCAGGTCCCCGCGGCCAGCGTACCCAACGACGACAGCATCCTTATCGCTATGTCTGGTATGGGGCGTAAGGCTCCCTTGGCAGACTGGCTCCGCATCAAGCCAGCGGTGCTGCGCGAATGGGTTTTGTGCGCGGATGGTCGCTACTACCACCCACGCATCGCGCAAAGAGCGCTCGCCGCGTGGGCGGGGAGAACGCGTTATAGGGGCGGAGCAAGTGACGGCCCGATGAAGCCGAACGCGCAACGAGTTCGTAGGATTCGTCAGGAGCATAAGGCAATTCGTAGCGCGCTGAAGAAGTTCTATGGGATCCAAATTGCTTACAACGCACCTATCGACTCCGTACGCGAAAATCTGATAAAGGCGCGAATCGAAAAACCAGAGATTGCCGCCATCGAACGTCCCTTTACCGACGAAGCGATGGCAGGGATAGATGCTACAGCAACCCCACCTGAAACGGTAACGCCGGTAACGCCGGTAACGGTAACGCATTTCAGGGGCATTACAGGTCTGCCTGAAACCGTGATTACAGGCCCACAAGTAGAAGGTAAAGATGAAGGTAAAGCTATACCAGAGGAACTGCTGCCTGAAGAATTTCAGGCCGGGGGAACGGTTCGTTACCAAAACGGCCATCAGATGGATCAGCTTTCCGCCAATGCTTCGTATGGTGAGCAGTGGACATTAACTCCGCCGCCGACGACGCCGCCGTCACCTGGCGCCAAGAAACGTGCCCTAACGTGCCCAGTGGACACACTGGTGCATCTGTACGAAACCCACATGCCAAACAACCCACGCATCCGGCATATCACACCGGAGCGCAAGCGAACCATCACACGCGGTTGGGTTGAGGCTTCAAAAATCCAGGCAAAGCCATTTCACTGCTACTCGACCGAACGCGATGGTCTGGCAGCATGGGAAGTGTTTTTTCAGACTTGCGCAACTTCAGATTTTTTGACCGGGAAAGCACCCGCGAGGGCGGAGGGTCAGCCGCCGTTTGTTGCCACTATCGACTTCCTGATGAAACCAGGGAATATCGTGAAGTGCCTTGAGAACAAGTATCACCGTTGACCCTTTCTTTGCTCGGTCCGCAGTTGTACGGGCGGTCGTTAAACCGGGCAAAGAAAAGTGATCCTCAGAGCTGGAGACTGGTATGAGTGCTGTTGCCGAGGTTAGGCACCTTGATGTAGCGACGGATGTGCGCGCCGAGCAAAGCGTACTGGGAATACTGCTGCGGAACAGCGAGTTGATCGATGAAGTCAACAAACTCCGCGCCGAGCATTTCTTTCTTCCTCAACACCGGCTCGTGTACGAAGCCATCGAGAGAATCGAATTCGCCAAAAGGCGAGCTGACCCAATTGCGGTCTACGACGACCTCCGTAGCCATGGCGTTGCAAACAAAATCGACGGGCGAGAGTTCCTGTTCAAACTCTTGCAGTCAGCGGGTAGTGATCGGAGCCTGGAGACGCACGCCGCCATTGTGCGCGAGCGCGCATTGATCCGCTCTATTCGCCTAGCGGCGGGTCGGGCGCACGAGATCGCAACGAACTCCCCTGGAAAGTCAGCAGCCGAGGTTCTTGAATCCGTACACAATGAATTTGCAACTCTCTCAGACAACTACAGCGTCAGGGAACCAAAGCCGGTCTACGAAATATTTAAAGGATACGTGGAAAAGCTGGAGCGCATCCACGACGGAAAGGAAGATTGCACGGGTATACCCACCGGGTTAGACGAGCTTGACGCCGCGCTAAACGGTGGCTTCAAGAACGGGAAGCTGTACGTCATAGGGGCACGGCCCTCTATGGGCAAAACGGCCCTTGCTCTGCGTTGTGTAGGGCATCAGTCTACGAGCGGCTATTCAGTCGGAATGTGGTCCCTGGAAATGCCAGCCGAAGAGCTTATGCAGCGACTGATGGCGATGTGGGGGAACATGGATACGGCAGCGCTAGACCGAGGCCGCTTGACACAGGACGACTGGGCGGGGCTGGTGAGCGTGGCCTCGCTAGTCGAACAGGCAAAGCTCCACATTGACGACGACTCTGGACTCACTCTGGCCGACTTAACGCATCACGCTCGCAGCCTCAAACGCAAAAAGGGGCTGGATATCTTGTACGTCGATTACCTCCAGCTCATGAATGGTGATGGAGAGAGCCGCAATGCCATAGTCGGCACAATTAGTCGTGGCCTAAAGCGGCTTGCAAAAAGCTTGAACATACCCGGTACGACTGATGTGCCGTTGCCTGAAGGTTTCTGCTAGTGGCTATTACGCCTGGCAGGATCGCGAACCAAGCCTGCGGGCTCAAGAAAATGCGCGCCTGGTGAGGCGCATTCGGGAGATTCACGAGGACAGCCGTGGTGTGATCGGAGCGCCCCGGATGCACGAGGATTTTCTCGACGAGGGCGAAACCGTCAGCCTGAACCGCGTTGCTCGCCTGATGGCGGCCGAGCGCATTCAAGGCTGGCCTCGCCGTAAGAGACGTGGCTTTGGAAGAGTCGCCAGTAGCCGTCCAGCAGGCGTGAAAAACCTGCTGGAGCGCGACTTCACCGCGCAGGAGCCGGAGCGCAAGTGGGTCACGGACATCACGGAAATAGCCACACTGGAAGGCAAACTGTTCCTGTGCGTAGTGCTCGATTTGTACAGCAAACTGGTGATCGGTTGGTCGATGCATCACCGCCAGGATCGGCAGATGGTGATTCGAGCGGTGGAGATGGCGATCTGGCAGCGCCAGGGCGACTGGTCGGTGATCCTGCATTCGGATCGCGGTAGCCAATTTACCAGTGCTGACTACCAGCGCTTTCTGAATCGCAACACGCTGGTTTGCAGCATGAGTGCCGTCGGGCATTGCGGCGACAACGCTGCCTGTGAAGGCTTCTTCGGTCAGCTCAAACGGGAGCGCGTTGTCCATCAGTCGTATCGAACTCGTGATGAAGCACGGGCGGATCTATTCGACTACATCGAGCGGTTTCATAACCCACGAATGCGTCGTAGAGTCGCCCGGCAAGATCTGAAGTTTTCAGCCCTTTTCAAACCGTCCGTGGAAATGGGGTAGAACCCTGAACAGCGCGCTACGCCAATGGCTGAAAGAGCATCGGGCGTAGGATCGGCATAGGGTGCAGTCTTTGTAGACTGCACCCCTGCCACACCACCCGGCATGCGGGTCCGCACCGGGCGGTTCGAGAGGTTGAGGTTAGGAGGGCCGAGGTAATCCCAGATGATCGAACCACGCCAGGTTCAGTACGCTGTTGGCCGAGCGCCTGGGCCAGGCGTTGTCGAGTGCCAAGCGTCACGGTCGGCATTGCGCGACACCCCTCGGATGGCCGTGTCAATACCCCCGTTCCCGATCGACTAGCCCAGTCAGCGGCACACCCTCGCTCAACATCGTCAGCTTGTTCACGACCTGGAGGATGGCTTCGTCGCTCAATGTCACTGCGGCAATATGCGGCGTGATGGCGATGCGAGGTTCGTTCCAAAAGGGATGTGATTCCGGTAATGGCTCTGTGCGGAACACATCAAGGGCAGCGCCGCCAATCTGCCCATCACGAATGGCGTCAACGAGGTCGTTTTCCACCAAATGATGCCCACGCCCAATATTGATTACATATGCGGGGGCGGTCATCGCGGTGAAGCAGCGTTTGTCTAGGAAGTTTTCCGTTTGCGGCGTGAGTGGTAACAGATTGACGATGACGCGTAGACCGCTCAAGAAGTCTGCAAGACGATCTTCGCCAGCGAAGCATTGGATGCCTTCGATGGTTTTCTCAGATCTGCTCCACCCTCTGACCGGAAAACCCATCCTGGCTATGGCCAGCGCGACGCGTTGGCCGAGTACGCCCAAGCCGGCTACGCCGATGCGAAAGGCAGCGATATCTTCTGGCGGCAGCTTTTGCCAATGTGGTGTCGAGCGGGCCGCATCGTATTCATGCATCCGCCGGAAATAACGCAGAACATTGAAGCAGGCATATTCTTCCATTTGCCGCCCCATTCCAGCGTCCTCCATACGCAGTACCGGAATATGCGGCGGGAGCAGGTCGGGGTGCTGTCGCAACAAATCAGTGAGGTACTCCACGCCCGCCGCCAGATAAATCACGCCCTTGAGTCCAGCGCGGTTCTTTAGCATGTCTACGGGGGGGCGCCAAACGAGGGCATAATCGGCCGGCTTTGTGTCACCCGGCTCCCACACGCGTATCCTGCTTTGCGGCAGATGCGAACTGAGTTGCTGGAGGAACGCTTGCGTGCGTGCAACGTCCCCACCCACATAGAGTAGGATTTCCATCTTGCCCCTTTTACATGGCGACTAATAAACGCTCATATGATATGACTCGGAGAATGGTTTCTCCCAATTCTTATTTATGACCTGGATATTCGATTAGGGAATAGCGTTGTTAAAGCTACGGTACATTGAGGTTTTCCTGGCCCTGATGCAGACAGGGTCTGCGCAAGCGGCGGCAGATCTGCTGTGCACGACTCAGCCCAGCATCAGCAAGGCACTCAGTGCGTTAGAGCGACAACTTGGATTTCCTCTGTTTGTACGCACGGGCGGCAGTCGACTGAAACCCACGGCGGACGCGTATACGTTGATGATCGAGGCTAATCGCGTCAACGAGGAGCTCCGTTCTTTTCTGCGCGTTGCCGCAGAATTGCAGGCGGGGCAGGCGGCCCACTTGAATGTGCAGGTGACGTCTGCCATTGCGTCCTATCTGTTGCCCCGCGTCGTCGCCCGGTACAAAAATATTTGGCACGATGCAAAGCTTAGCGTCACCGTTGCCCATACCGATGCGATTATTGACAGTGTGCGCAATCAGCATATGGACATTGGCATCATCGTCACCAGCCCAGAAGAAGAATACCCCGGTGTCCAGAACATCTGGATGACCCCGATGGTCTGTGTGTTTTCCAAAGGGCATGCGCTGGCGAAAAAATCAGTGATCACGCCGGAAGACCTCGCGGGTGTGCCGATGATTACTTATCGGTCCAGCCAGGGGTTGGGCAAGATGGTCGAGAAGGCTTTCGAGAGTGCGGGGGTGCCGATGCAGATCGAAATCCGCGTGAATAATACGGCCGTGATTTGTCGTATTGTGGAGGAGGGCTACGGCGTGTCCGTGGTCGATCGACTTTCACTTGCTGCGGGAAATTATTCCAACATCGAATACCGGCCCTTCCTGCCGGAATGCACGATGAGGGTCGGTCTGGTTCTCTCAGAAAAGGTCCCCCTGTCAGTGCAGGCGCAGCACTTCGTCGAGAGTTTGAGGTGTTGCCTCGACGAGATTAAGGGTTATTCCGAGCATTCTGAAATCGAATAGGTACGGGCATATAAAGAATTTGCCCGCACCTTCTGGCTTGGCCGATCATGCTTGCTTTCGAGCACACTGGATCGTATGGCCATGGCCTGTGCAGTCGCTGATATCTCGTCCGTTCCCTATTGGTGGGTGGCTGCGTCACCGGCCTCTAGCGTGGTGGGTCTGCCCACACAAGTGGATGTTGTCGTCATTGGGGGAGGGTATACCGGACTATCCGCGGCATTAACGCTGGCGCGTCATGGATGCTCCGTAGCCGTCCTCGACGGTCAGACCGCCGGCTATGGAGCGAGCTCCCGCAACGGTGGAATGCTCGGGCCTAGCTTTCAGAAGCTGGGCACGGAGGCGTTGCTCAAGAAGTATGGGCAACAAAACGCCACGCTTATTTTGCAGGAAAGCCTGGCGTCCATGGACTACACCATGGCGCTGATCCAGCGCGAGGCCATCGATTGCGACTTGCAATGCGTGGGGCGCTTTCGTGCGGCGACCACCCCCAGGAGCCTGGAGTCGATGAAGCGCGAGCTCGAGCAACTGAGCCGCTATATTGATCTGCAAGCCGAAGTGGTGGAACGGGCAGACCAGCATCGCGAAATCGGTAGTGATCTCTACCACGGTGGCGTGGTTTATCACCGCGATGCTGGCTTGCATCCCGCCAAATACTTGAAAGGTCTTTTAGCCGTCGTGCGCCAAGCGGGCGTTTCGGTGATCGATGACACGCGGGTACGTGGTCTGCAGCGTCACCAGTCTGGCTGGCTGGTCGATACCTCTAGGGGAAAGATACGGGCTGGCCAAGTTTTTCTCGCAACGAATGGCTATACCGATCGGGCTTGGCCGTGGTTTCAAAGACGCCTCGTACCGGTCCATGCTGCGATGATCGCTACCGAGCCGCTGGGCAAGGACATCATGGATCGCCTATTCCCGCGTCGCCGCATGCATGGCGAAACGAAGCGCATCGCCAGCTTTTATCGGCCTAGCCCCGATGGAACAAGAGTCCTGTTAGGCAGCCGTCCGCCTCTGGTTCGCGGCCAGTCCGATCGTTGCACCGCTACCCATTTGCACAACACGCTGACGCGGATCTTTCCGGAGCTCGGCAACGCGCGCCTCGAGCATGTCTGGAGAGGGAATGTCGCGTTCACCTTCGATCACGTTCCGCATACCGGACAGCATGAGGGGATTCATTACGCGATGGGTTATTGCGGCTCTGGCGTGGGCCGTTCTACCTATTTCGGTCATAAGGCCGCATTAAGAATGCTGGGCAAACCTGAAGGGAAAAGCGTCTTCGACGAACTGTCTTTCTCGAGTTTTCCCGGTTATACCGGCACGCCATGGTTCCTGCCCGCGGTGTTGGCTGGATACGCTGTGCAGGACTACATAGACCAACGATTCAAATCATCGCTCAAGGGAAAATGACATGATCAAACGATTCACGAAAGTGGCATGCGGCATGTTGCTGGTCGCCGCTGCGGGCATGGCGAACGCGGCTTATCCGACCAAACCCGTCAACCTCGTCGTTCCGTTCACAGCAGGTGGCACTTCGGACATCATCGCGCGCATGCTTGCGGAGCACCTAGGCAAGGTGTGGGGCGAGACTATTGTTGTGCAGAATAAGCCGGGCGCGGGGGGGACGATCGCCACCAAGCAACTCATACAGGCCGAACCGGATGGCCACACCTTGTTGTTGACGTCATCGGGTACGGTGGCAATCAGTCCACATCTTTACCGCAATCCGCCGTATGACAGCGACAACGATTTTGTCAATGTGACAATCCTGGCGGAATTGCCTTTCGTATTGACGGTGGCTCAGGATAATCCGATCTCCTCGTTGGGGGATTACCTCGCCAAGGCAAAGGCCGAACCTGGCATTTTGTCGTTAGGCAACTCCGGAATAGGCTCGCATCAGTATCTCGCCGAACAGCAGTTCGCCGCGGCCGCAGGTATTGAACTGAACCTCATCCCCTATAAGGGCGCGCCCCAACAGTTAGTCGATCTGCTGGGTGGCACGCTCGATTCGATGATGGACAACGCCGTTACGGAGATCCCGCTCATCCAGAAAGGCACGGTGAAACCGTTGGCTATCACGTCGGCTGCACGTATTCCTCAACTGCCCAATGTTCCGACCTTTGGAGAATCCGGGGTGCCGGGCTTTGTCAGCGCGCCTTGGTATGGCTTGGCTGCGCCCAAAGACACGCCACCCGAGATCGTCGATACGCTCCAGGTGGAGATTACGCGGTTCCTGAACGACCCCGATGTTCGCAAGAAACTGGAAGACCTGGGGATGGTCATCGTCGCATCTACGGTGAAGGATACACGCACGCGGGTCGCCGCTGAGAACAAGACATTCAAAGACACCATCACGCAATTAGGGATCGAGCTTCAGTAGTCGATCCTGCATTTAGCTAACGGGCGTGCTGGCTGGTGTGTCCGTTGGCGCAGTCACAATATTTTTTGGACAGGAGTCAACATGGTTTGGCGTATAGGCGTCGATTCCGGCGGCACGTTCACGGATGTATGTTTATTTAATGATAAGACGGGTGCGAGCTACGTCTGGAAGCTTTCATCGACGCCAGCAGATCCGTCGAGCGGTATCGCCGACGGTATTGTTCAGGCGCTGGAACACGCGGGTGCGGCACCGGCCGATGTCAGCTTTCTGGGGCACGGCACCACGGTTGCCACCAATGCATTGATTCAACTGCGTGGTGTGCCCACGGGGTTGATCACCACGGACGGGTTCCGAGATTTGCTGGAGATCGGTCGGCAGAAACGGCCCCATCTCTATGACACGCAGGCGGTGAAGCCTACCGTGCTGGTACCGCGTGCGCTGCGCAAGGAGGTGGGTGAACGTCTGCGCCATGATGGCTCGATCGACCTGGCGCTGGACGAGCAGGGGCTGCGGCAAGCGGCGAAAGACTTGGCCGCAGAAGGCGTGCAGTCACTGGCCGTATGTTTTCTGTACAGTTTCCGCAATGCGAGTCATGAGCAGCGGGCGCTGGAAATTTTGAAAGAGGAGATGCCAGATGCCTTTATTTGCGTGTCTAGCGACGTAGCTCCCGAGTTTCGCGAGTACGAGCGCATGTCCACTGTCGTGGTCAATGCGTACTTGGGGCCGGTTATGCAACGCTATATCAAGCGTCTCTATAGCCGAATCAAGGATTTGGGCATCACGGTCGAACCCAAGCTGACACAATCCAACGGTGGCATC
>Ga0182748_1004372_pt1 | contig 11281 bp, 7 predicted proteins | sample eDN3rd37CKraftOP_FD_128877 | JGI IMG/M metagenome (GOLD analysis project Ga0182748, IMG submission 128877) | Enriched Organic Plus compost microbial communities from Emeryville, California, USA - eDNA 3rd pass 37_C Kraft OP (version 2) (version 2) ...
CCGCGCCCGCACCTGGGGCGGCCGCTCCGGCCACCGCTGCTCCTGCCGCAGCCGCGGCGGCTGTCGCGCCTCTGACGTCCCCGCCACCGGCCGCCGAGCCGACTCCGCCGGCGCTTCCTGCCGCCGCTCCGCCGCCCGCGGTCGAGCCGAAGCCGCCGGTCCGCCGCGTCTCACCGCCGCCGGCCGAGCGGCGCGCCTCCGGCAATGGCGCCGCCGGCGCTCCGCCGCCGCGCCCGCCGGCTGCGGTTATGCAGCAGCGCCCGGCACAGCCGCGCCAGCCGCCGGCACCGCAGCAACGGCCGAACAACGGCGGCGGCCTGTTCGGGCTGTTCCGGTAAAAGCTGAACGGCCGCTGCCGGGGCGGTCTCGCCGCTATCGCGGCAGCGTCGTCGATCCCATCAGGAACGTGTCGATCGCATGGGCGCACTGGCGGCCCTCGCGGATCGCCCAGACCACCAGCGACTGGCCGCGCCGCATGTCACCGGCGGCGAACACCTTCGATCGCGACGTCTTGTAGGCGACGGTATCGGCCTTGACGTTGCCGCGCGCGTCGAGGTCGAGCCCGAGGGCCTTGATGAGGCCCTCGTGCACCGGATGCACGAAGCCCATCGCCAGCAGCACCAGGTCGGCCTCGACCTCGAACTCCGTTCCCGGGATCGGCTTGAACGCGGCATCGACATGGGCGCATTGCAGCTTGCGGACATGACCGTCGGCGTCGCCGATGAACTTCAGCGTCGTCACCGCGAAGTCGCGCCGCGCGCCTTCCTCGTGGCTTGACGAGATGCGCAGCTTCAGCGGCCACAGCGGCCAGGTCAGCTCCTTGTTCTCGTATTCCGGCGGCTGCGGCATGATTTCGAAATTGACCACCGACAGCGCGCCCTGGCGCACCGAGGTGCCGATGCAGTCCGAGCCGGTGTCGCCGCCGCCGATCACCACCACGCGCTTGCCGGTGGCGAGGATCGGCGTGATGCCGTCCTGCGGCTCGCCGCTGACGCGGCGGTTCTGCTGCGGCAGGAAATCCATGGCGAAATGGATGCCCTTGAGTTCCCGGCCGGGGATGCGCAGGTCGCGCGGCGCTTCGGCGCCGCCGGCGACCGCGATCGCATCGTAGCTTTCGAGCAATGTCTCAGGCGTGACATTGCCGCCGACATGGGCGTTGTAGTGGAAGGTCACGCCCTCCGCCTCCATCTGCGCGATGCGGCGATCGATATGGATCTTCTCCATCTTGAAGTCGGGGATGCCGTAGCGCAGCAGGCCGCCGGCCTTGGCATGCTTCTCGTAGACATGGACGTCGTGGCCGGCGCGCGCGAGCTGCTGCGCGCAGGCGAGGCCGGCCGGCCCGGAGCCGACAACCGCGACCTTCCTGCCGGTCTTGTGCGCTGCGAGCTCGGGCTTGAGGCCCTGCTCGATGGCGCGGTCGGCGATCGCGCATTCGATGGTCTTGATGGTGACCGGGTTGTCGATGATGTTGAGCGTGCAGGACGCCTCGCAGGGCGCCGGGCAGACGCGTCCTGTGACCTCGGGAAAATTGTTGGTCGAGTGCAGGTTGCGCGCCGCCTCGTCCCAGTCGCCGCGATAGACGAGATCGTTCCAGTCCGGAATTTGGTTGTTGACCGGACAGCCGGTCGGCGCGCCGGTGATGCGGTTGGTGCCGTGGCAATACGGCACGCCGCAATCCATGCAGCGGGCTGCCTGGTCGCGCAGCTCCGCTTCGCCGAGCGGAATGACGAACTCGTGGTAGTGCTTGATGCGCTCCGCGACCGGCGCGTAGTCGCGGTCGTTGCGCTCGATCTCGAGGAATCCGGTAATCTTGCCCATAACTTACTCCGCGGCCTCGAGGCTCGCTTTCGCCATCTCGGCGAGCGCGCGGCGGTATTCGACCGGCATCACCTTGCGGAACAGCGGCCGATAGCGCGGCCAGTCGGCGAGGATGGCGGCGGCGCGCCGTGAGCCGGTATAGCGCGCATGCCGCGCGAGCAGCCGGCGCAGCCGGGCGCAGTCGAACTGCGACATATCCTCCATCACGCCGACCAGGCCGTGGCTTTCGAGGTCCTGGCCGTACTCGCGCTCCGCCACGTCCTCGTCTTCGGGCAGCGGCTCGAGCTCGACCATCGCCAGATTGCAGCGCGAGGCGAAGTCGCCGTCCTCGTCGAGCACATAGGCGATGCCGCCCGACATGCCGGCCGCGAAATTGCGTCCGGTCGGGCCGAGCACCACCACGACGCCGCCGGTCATGTATTCGCAGCCGTGATCTCCGGTGCCCTCGACCACCACCACGGCGCCGGAGTTGCGCACCGCGAAGCGTTCGCCGGCGACCCCGCGGAAATAGCATTCACCGGAAATCGCGCCGTACATCACGGTGTTGCCGACGATGATCGACTGCTCCGGGACGATGCCGCTGTCGGCCGGCGGACGGATGATGAGGCGGCCGCCGGAGAGGCCCTTGCCGACATAGTCGTTGCCTTCGCCTTCGAGCTCGAAGGTGATGCCCTTGGCGAGCCAGGCGCCGAAGCTCTGCCCCGCCGTGCCGGTGAACCGCACATGGATGGTGCCGTCGGGCAGGCCGGCATGGCCGTAGCGCCGCGCCACCTCGCCGGACAGCATGGCGCCCGTCGCGCGGTCGGTGTTCTTGATCGGGCTCGCGAGCCGCACCGGCGTGCCGCGCTCCAGCGCGCCCTGCGCCTGCGCGATCAGCTTGCGGTCGAGCACCTTCTCGAGGTGATGTTCCTGCGGCTCGCATTTGTGGAGCTTCACCTCGGGCGGCGCTTCCGGCTTGAAGAACAGCCGGGAGAAGTCGAGGCCCTTGGCCTTCCAGTGCTCGATGAAGCGCTGCTGATCGAGCATCTGCATCTGCCCGATCATCTCGTCGAAGCGACGATAGCCGAGCGCGGCCATCAGCTCGCGTACCTCCTCGGCGACGAAGAAGAAGTAGTTGATGACATGCTCGGGCTGGCCGCGGAAGCGCGCGCGTAACACCGGGTCCTGAGTGGCGACACCGACCGGACAGGTGTTGAGATGGCACTTGCGCATCATGATGCAGCCGGCGGCGATCAGCGGCGCGGTGGCGAAGCCGAACTCGTCGGCACCGAGCAAGGCGCCGACGACGACGTCGCGGCCGGTGCGGATGCCGCCGTCGACCTGCACCGCGATGCGGCCGCGCAGCCGGTTGATGACCAGCGTCTGGTGGGTCTCGGCGAGCCCGATCTCCCACGGCGAGCCGGCATGCTTGATCGAGGTGAGGGGGGAGGCGCCGGTGCCGCCCTCGAAGCCGGAGATCGTGACGTGATCGGCGCGCGCCTTGGCGACGCCGGCCGCGACCGTGCCGACGCCGATCTCGGAGACCAGCTTGACCGAGACATCGGCCCGCGGATTGACGTTCTTCAGGTCGAAGATGAGCTGCGCCAGGTCCTCGATCGAATAGATGTCGTGATGCGGCGGCGGCGAGATCAGGCCGACGCCGGGCGTCGAGTGCCGTACCCGCGCGATGGTCTCGTCGACCTTGTGGCCGGGAAGCTGGCCGCCTTCGCCGGGCTTGGCGCCCTGCGCCATCTTGATCTGCATCACGTCGGAGTTGACGAGATATTCGGTCGTGACTCCAAATCGTCCGGAGGCGACCTGCTTGATCGCCGAGCGCATGCTGTCGCCGTTCGGCAGTGGCTTGAAGCGGTCGGATTCCTCGCCGCCTTCACCGGTGTTGGACTTGCCGCCGATGCGGTTCATGGCGATCGCCAGCGTGGTGTGAGCCTCGCGCGAGATCGAGCCGAACGACATCGCGCCGGTGGAGAAGCGGCGCACGATCGACTTTGCCGGCTCGACCTCCTCGAGCGGCACCGGCTTGCGGCCATCGCTCTCGGCGTTCTTGAGCCGGAACAGGCCGCGGATGGTCAGGAGCCGCTCCGACTGCTCGTTGAGCAGCGCGGCGAAGTCGCGGTAGCGCTCCTGCGAATTGCCGCGCACCGCATGCTGCAGCATCGCCACGCTGGTCGCGGTCCAGGCATGCTCCTCGCCGCGCACGCGCACCGCGTAGTCGCCGCCGACATCGAGCATGCTGCGGTAGATCTGTGCTTCGCCGAAAGCGTCGCGATGGCGCCGCACCGTCTCCTCGGCGATCTCGGCAAGGCCGACGCCCTCGATCTGGGTATGGGTGCCTGTGAAATATTTGGCGACGAAATCCGCCTTGAGGCCGACCGCGTCGAAGATCTGCGCGCCGCAATAGGATTGATAGGTGGAGATGCCCATCTTCGACATCACCTTGAGCAGGCCCTTGCCGACCGCCTTGATGTATTTCTTGACCGCTTCCTTCTCGTCGGGCTGGCCCGGCAGCCGGTCGCGGACTGCGGCCAGCGTCTCGAAAGCGAGATAGGGATTGATCGCTTCCGCGCCGTAGCCGGCGAGGCAGGCGAAATGATGCACCTCGCGCGGCTCGCCGGATTCGACGACGAGGCCGACCGAGGTGCGCAGCCCGCAGCGGATCAGGTGATGATGCACGGCGGCGCAGGCGAGCAGCGAGGGGATCGGAATCCGGTCGGCGCCGGCCTTGCGGTCGCTCAGCACGATGATGTTGGTGCCGGCGCGCACCGCGGCTTCCGCCTTCTCGCACAGCGTGTCGATGCCCCAACCCATGCCGGTGGCGCCGTGCTCGGCCGGGAAGGTGATGTCCAGCGTCTTCGACTTGAAATGCGAGTCGCTCATCTCGGAGATCGCTCGGATCTTCTCGAGATCGTCGTTGGTGAGGATCGGCTGGCGCACCTCGAGCCGCTTGTGGTTCGACGGCCCGGCGAGGTCGAGCAGGTTCGGTCGCGGCCCGATGATGGAGACGAGGCTCATCACCAGCTCCTCGCGGATCGGATCGATCGGCGGGTTGGTGACCTGCGCGAAGTTCTGCTTGAAGTAGGTGAACAGCAGCTTGGTCTTGTTCGACAGCGCCGAGATCGGCGTGTCGGTGCCCATCGAGCCGATCGCCTCCTCGCCGGTGGCGCCCATCGGCGTCATCAGGAGCTTGATGTCCTCCTGGCTGTAGCCGAACACCTGCTGGCGATCGAGCAGCGACAGGTTCGACTTCGGCGTGCGGCGGCCGGAGCCGGGCAGGTCCTCGAGCACGATCTGGGTGCGCGTCAGCCATTCCTTGTAGGGATGCGCGCGCGCCAGCGACGCCTTGATCTCCTCGTCGGGAATGAGGCGGCCCTCGACCAGGTCGACCAGCAGCATCTTGCCCGGCTGCAGCCGCCACTTTTGGACGATGTCACGCTCGGGGATATCGAGCACGCCCATCTCGGACGCCATCACGATACGGTCGTCGCGGGTGACCAGATAGCGCGCCGGACGCAGGCCGTTACGGTCGAGCGTGGCGCCGATCTGCCGGCCGTCGGTGAAAGCGATCGCCGCGGGGCCGTCCCATGGCTCCATCAGCGCGGCGTTGTATTCGTAGAAGGCGCGACGCTCCTCGTCCATCGACGGATTGCCGGCCCAGGCTTCCGGCACCAGCATCATCATCGCATGCGCGAGCGAGTAGCCGCCCTGCACCAGGAATTCGAGCGCATTGTCGAAGCAGGCGGTGTCGGACTGGCCCTCGTAGGAGATCGGCCACAGCTTGTCGATGTCGCCGCCGAACAGCGGGGAAGACACCGAGGCCTGGCGCGCCGCCATCCAGTTGACGTTGCCGCGCAGGGTGTTGATCTCGCCGTTGTGGGCGATCATGCGGAACGGATGCGCCAGCGACCAGGCCGGGAAGGTGTTGGTCGAGAACCGCTGGTGCACGAGCGCGATCGCGCTCTCGAAATCCGGCTCGTGCAGGTCGGGGTAATAGGCCGCGAGCTGGTCGGCGAGGAACATCCCCTTGTAGACCACCGTACGGCACGAGATCGAGACGGGATAATAGCCCGACAGGCGGCGCTCGCGCTGCTTGTAGATGGCGTTGGAAATGGTCTTGCGCAGCACGTAGAGCCGGCGCTCGAAGGCGTCCTCGGTGAGCTTGGCGTCCCCGAGCCCGATGAAGACCTGCTGATGCACCGGCTCGGTCGGGATCACGCTCGGGCCGAGCGTCGAATTGTCGGTCGGCACGCTGCGCCAGCCCAGCAGGCGAAAGCCTTCGGCCTCGATCTTCTCGGCGTAGATGTCGCGGATGATCTCGCGCCATTCATTGTCCTGCGGCAGGAACAACTGGCCGATCGCATAATGACCCGGCGGCGGCAGCGTGAAGCCGAGTTCTTGCGCCTTGCGGGAAAAGAAAGCGTGGGGAATCTGCACCAGGATGCCCGCGCCATCGCCCATGCGCGGATCGGCGCCGACGGCGCCGCGGTGCTCGAGGTTGCAGAGGATGCGGAGCGAGTCCGCGACGATCTTGTGCGACTTGCGGCCCTTGATGTCGGCGATGAAGCCGACGCCGCAGGAATCTTTATCGAGTTTGGGATCGTAAAGGCCCTGCGCGGCCGGCATGCCGGGATCGAGCGTGTCGCGAAACACCGCATCGGCGCAGGGCGCCACATCTCGCTGGGCGTTCTTCCGATCGTCGCGCTGCACGGTCATCTCGTCCTCCTCGCCAGAGCCCTGCGCTCCGGCGGTCACGTTCGTTGCGCGCCGCGGTGCTGGCGCGAGAAGCAGCTTTCTGAGAGACAGCGTCGCCTGGCAGCAGTCTGCGCCTGATCCGCCGCGCCTTCACCGGCCCGTCGACTCTGCGGCATCACGTCCCAATAGGACAGCATTGCTGTCCTATAGAACCTTTGCAAATTTTGCACTGCCGTACAAGACAGGTCCACGGTCGATTTTGCGATTTTTGTGCGTTTGTTGCGTGACGACCCCGCGCCCGGCAACGAAGCCCGGCCACAGGCCCCCTCCGGCGACCGTCCGTTGCGTGCGGCCGGCCGCAACCGTGTCCGCGCCGATTAACCCTTTAATCGTCAATACGATAAAACCCGCGACAGCAGCGCGGTTTCATTGATTCCGGCCTACCGCTTGGCAAAGGTGCCGACCAGCATCGAGCCAAGTGCAGGAGGAGTGCGATGACCGACATGACCGTCGACAGGGGGCTCGGCCTGGCCGAGGCACCGTCCGCCAATCCGCTGGACACGCTCGCCACCAAGTTGTCGCGCCTGGTGCCGCCGGCCCCGGCCGCCGCGCTGGCTCAGCCCGCGTCTTCCCCCGCCGTCGAGGAGGCGCTGCGCAAGAGCCGCGAGCGCGCCGCCGCGATCGCGCGCCAGACCCGCCGGCGGCGCCGCGGCCTCGTCACCGCCGGGGTGGAGAGCTTCATCAGCGCCTGCGCCTTCGTGCCCTATGCGCTGGTGGCGCTGGCCTTCCGCTTCATCCTCGCCCGCGTCTTCTTCCTCGCCGGGCAGACCATGATCGACGGGCCGCGCGTGCCGCTCACCATTCCCGAGGCCCTGGCGAGCGTGGTGCGGTTCGACTTCTCGGTGACGCTGCCGTTCGCGGTGAAGCCGGAGACCTTCGCGATGTTCGCCGGACCGTTCTCGGCGGTCCCGGTGCCGCCGGTGCTCGGCGCCTATCTCGTCAGCTACGCGCAGTTCATTCTGCCGGTGTTGCTGATGCTGGGTCTCGCCACGCGGTTCTCCGCGCTCGGCCTGCTGATCATCACCGCGATGATCCAGTTGTTCGTCTATCCGGAGGCGCTGTGGACCACGCATGTCTACTGGGCAGCGATGCTGATGCTCTTGGTCTGCGCTGGTCCGGGCGCGATCTCGGTCGATCACGTCATCCGCTGGGCGACGCGGCGCTAGCGCCGCCGCGGGGCTGTGGTGACACGGAAACTCGCAGTCTGCGTGCTGCTCGCCGGCGGCGCTGCGCTGCTCGCGGTGCGCGCACCGGCGCAACAGACCGTGGCGAGCGTGCCGCGCCACGAGATCGATATCGGCGCACGGATGCGCGCACTCGGGCTCGGCGTCGTCGCCACGCCGGTCCGCCACGGCTCGGTCTATGTCGTCGAGGCGCTCGATCCGCGCGGCGCCGAGATGCGGGTGATCCTGGATGCCGACCACGGGCGGGTGGTTTCGATCTCGCCGCTGCCGCCGCGGACCGCGTCCTATTCGCCCTATCAGGATGCGAGCCCGCGCATCATTACCATTTTGCCGGCGGACGAGATCGACGAGCCGCGGCGGGCGCCGCGTCGCGTTGCGCCGTCACCGCCGGTTTCCTCGCCGCGCCGCGCTGTCCGCGAGGTAGTGCCGCCACGGCCGGCGCCGCGCGACGTCTCGGTTGATCGCGAGGCCGAGCGCCGCGCGCTGGAGGAGGAACGGCGCATGGTCGCGCCGCCGCCTCCGCTGCCGCCATCCCCGCCGTCTTCATCGCCGCGGCGGCCGCGCACCGTGCTGGCGCCGCCGCCCTATGCGGCCGGGCCGACGCAGCCTGCGCAAGATAGCGACCGTGACGGCAGACGATTCGCCCCGGCGGGTGAGACCACGCCCGCCGTTCCGGGCGACGGTGTCGAGCATCGTGCTGCGCCGGATGCCGATCCGCGCGCGCAGGCGCATGCGGGCGTGCCGCCGGCCCTGCCGCAAATCCCGGGAGGACCGCGCAGCGCCGGCCTCGCGCCGCCGGCATCCGCGCCGACACTGCCGGAAGACGAGCCGCCGCCGGGCACGCCAACGCTCGATGCGTCCGCCGGGACCGCGCAATAACGCCGCGGCGGCCGCACGATCTTTTCCCTGATTTGCCCGAAACCGCTGAATTTCCGCCCGGCATGCGCCTCAATCCGGCGCCAGCCTCCGCAACCTGAGGCGATCGGCTTGATTGGGAGGAGCGTCTTGAAACACCGTGCAACTGTGCTTGCGACCGCGATGTCCATGTTCGGATCGATCGGCGTCTATGCCGAGCCGCTGCGCGTGATGCCGGTGCCGCCGGGAGCGCTGCCGGCCTTCGAGGCGGTGACCATCACCCGCTCGATGGGACTCGATCCGGTGGATGGGCCGGTGTGGCGCGACGGCCGCTACGTGCTGCGCGCGATCGATCCGGACGGCCGCGAAATGCGTGTCGTGCTCGACGGCCGCGACGGCCATGTGCTGGCGGTGCGGCCGCAGGCCCGGCGCTATTTCGCGCCGGGCGGCTATGGCCCGCGTGGTGACGTGGTGCGCGACTACGACAGGATCGAGGAGATCGACGTGCCCTATGCGCGGCTGCCGGCCTATGAGCACTATCGGGTGGCGCCGCCGCTGCCGCAGCCGCCGAGGCGTGACGCCGGGTCAGCGAAAGAGAAACCGCGGCAATCCGCCAAGGCAGCGCCGCAACCGTCGCAACCGCGACAGCAGGCACCGGAGACCAAGGCCAATACCGCGCCAGCGCAGGCCGCGGCATCGCAGCCGCCGGCGGCCGGCAGCGAGGTGGCGTCAGGCAAGAAGGAGATTCGCAAGATCGAGATCTATCGGACGCCGCAGGAGCCCGCGGCGACACCCGCCGACAAACCCGGCGATGCGCCCAAACCTGGCGATGCGCAGCAGGCGCCGGCCGACGTGCCGATCAATCCGCTGCTCTGACGGCTGCAGCCAATATGAACCAATATGAAAATGAAAGCGCCCCGGATCATCTCCGGGGCGCCATGTTTTTCAGGGTCATATTGCCGTCAGGCAATCGGGATCAGGCCGCCTTGGCCTCGACCTCGACCGGCTTGCGGCCGGTGCCGATCGGAATCTGCCGCGGCTTCTTGGCCTCCGGAATCTCGCGTACGAGATCGACGTGCAGCAGACCGTTCTCGATCGTCGCGCCCTTGACCTGGACGTGATCGGCAAGCTGGAAGACGCGCTCGAACGCGCGCGCGGCGATGCCCTGGTAGAGCACCTCGCCCTTGTTCTCTTCCTTCACCTGCTTCTCGCCCTTGATGGTGAGGGTATTTTCCTTGACCTCGATCGCGAGGTCATTCTCGCCGAAGCCGGCGACAGCAACGGAAATGCGATAGTCGTTTTCGCCGGTGCGCTCGATGTTGTAGGGCGGGTAGCCGGGCGAGGCGGTGTCAAAACCGTCCAGCATGGAAAACAGCCGGTCGAAGCCGACCGTCGAGCGATAAAGGGGAGCAAGATCAAACGTACGCATGGCATATCCTCCTGATTGAGCGACATGCGGGTCGGTCCGCCAGCGAGGCCGGACCAAAAGCCCGTTGTGCAGCCACCATGGCCTGCACGAAAGCGATATGGGAGGGTCACGAGCCGCTTTCAAGGTCCGGCACGCTCCGCCATATCATTGAAAAATATGGAAAATTTCCTGCATGTGCTCATCGGCGGTGAAATGAAGGCCGCTTCCGGCCGGGTGCGACCTGCTATAAGGCTGCAGCGCCCACCGATCCTGACGCATGAAACTCGTTTCCATCCCAGCCAACCCCGTCCCCGATGATGTCGTGTCCGGCACGGTCCGGACCCGCGACGGCGTCAATCTGCGCTTCGCGCGCTGGGCGCCGCCGCCGGGCCGCAAGGGCACCGTGGTGGTGCTGCAGGGCCGTGCCGAGTTCATCGAGAAATATTTCGAGACGGTGCGCGACCTGCGCGCCCGCGGCTTCGCGGTGGCGACGCTCGACTGGCGCGGGCAGGGGCTGTCCGATCGGGCGCTGTCGGATCGGCTGAAAGGCCATGTGCGCAATTTCGGCGAATACGGGGCCGATCTCGACGCCTTCATGGAGCAGATCGTGCTGCCGGATTGCCCGCCGCCGCTGTTCGCGCTGGCGCATTCGATGGGCGGCGCGATCCTGGTTGAGGCCTGTGCGCAGGGCCGGCGCTGGTTCGACCGCGTGGTGCTGAGCGCGCCGATGATCGGCTTGCCGAAGACGCGGCTGCTCGCGATGGCTGGCCCGATGCTGACGCTGCTGCGGCTGATCGGGCGCGGCTCGGCCTATGTGCCCGGGGGTGCGTCGCCCGAAGCGCGCGACTTTCTCGGCAATGTGCTAACCTCCGATCCGGTACGGTTTGCGCGCAACCGCGCGGTGCTGGAAGCTGAGCCGGAACTGGCGCTCGGCGGCCCGACCGTAGCCTGGACGCATTCGGCGCTCAGGCTGATGAACAGATTCAGGTCCCCGGCCTATGCCCCACGCATCCGCCAGCCCATCCTGATGGTGGCGGCGGGGCAGGATGAGGTGGTGTCGACGCCGGCGATCGAGGAGTTCGGCACGCAGCTCCTCGCCGGCGCGCATGTCATCGTGCCGGGAGCGCGGCACGAGATCCTTCAGGAACAGGATCTCTACCGCAAGCAGTTCTGGGCGGCGTTCGACGCCTTCGTGCCGGGCACGCCGCTGTTCTGAGCGGTTTAGTCGGAGCGCGCAGCGAGGAGCGCCAGCGCCGCCTCGTGGACGCGG
>Ga0182748_1004373_pt1 | contig 11279 bp, 7 predicted proteins | sample eDN3rd37CKraftOP_FD_128877 | JGI IMG/M metagenome (GOLD analysis project Ga0182748, IMG submission 128877) | Enriched Organic Plus compost microbial communities from Emeryville, California, USA - eDNA 3rd pass 37_C Kraft OP (version 2) (version 2) ...
CACCAACTGCTTGTATTGCGTGCCGCCGATCGCACCGATCTTGAACACGCCTGGCAACAATATGCCGACGGACGATGGACCGACGACCAGCACGTCTTTTTGCTGAGCGATTTCACGAAGCTCCAGCGAATGCGCTTCGGGTGTCTGCTCGGCGAAGATCGACACGATTTTGAGATTCGGTAAATACTCGATAGCCGCCTTGGTAGACGACAGCACTCGGCGCGCCGATTGTACATTAATCACGACGTTACAAGACTCTACGACATTTTTTTTCAACCGCTCGAGTTTCGGCACGACTGGTATGACCACTTCGTCTTCGCCCCAAAAATATCGTTCCAGCTTGCGGCCGTGCGCGATAATCGCGACGATGCTCGGACGCTCGCGGCCGATCATGTAGTCATAGTCCAGCATCGATTGGATCACGCCCGGATGCGATCCCAGCATGATGACGGATGGCGTCGTTTTGCGCAGTTCAGCGAGTTTCATTGGGCAACCTCCTCGATCAATCGTTTGACTGCGGCATCGATAGTAACCGTCTGATCATATACAGCAGCAGTGAGATTGTATTTATCCAGCACAGCCCGAATATTGTTTAACCCTTTTTCTTGGTTTGGACCGCCACGACGGACCACCACATGCACACCGTGCTTTTGGAGCTGCTCGCCATACTCATCGATCGCATGGCAAATACCGGCGAATGTCTTGGCGATATCAGTGAAGTTCGCAACTGCGCCGCCGATGAACAACGCCTTCTTTTTCGCCTGTGAACGAAGCAGTGTACGCAACACCGCAGACGTGTATATGTACGCTTCTTCTTCTGTCGGGTTGCCGCTGTATTCGCCGTAGTTGGCAAGTTCTTTGCCATAGCCCGCGCTATATATTTCATCGCATACCGTTACGCTCGCTCCGCCTCCAGATAGCAGCACGAATAGCGAACCGTCTGGGTTGATGAGTTGGAATGAAAACGATGCCGGAGACTTCTCGGCCAATTCCGCGACCGTCCGTTCTTCGTCGCTCAAAACGCGCGGCGGACGACGCAAATCTTCCTCACCCCACGCATCAACGAGCAGCGCCGCCGCATCGTCGACCTCCACGGCAGCATCCAAAATATGCGGCACGCCATCACGTACGATATACGGATTAATTTCCAGTAATGTGAAGTAGTTTTTTGTATACGTATCCACGAGAGCACGCAGCTGCTCGGCGCTCAGTCTGGTTTTTTTCGCCAGCGTATTCCAGTCCGTCGCATCGTCAAGTGTGATCGTCTCGAGCGTGTCGGCATTGTCTTCGATATCCACGCCGCCATGCGAGCTGATGGTCAGATGCATACCATTGCCATCGCGCGTAAGGCTCAGGTATCGCTCTTCTGATTGATCGTGTTCGCGATACGGTTCGACGATGAAATGCTCGTAGCCTTTTTCACGAGTTTGGTCCGCCCATTTTTTGACTTCGCTTGCAGACAGTTTTAGTCCTACCAGTCCGTTTTTGAATCGTTTCTTGACCGCTTGGTCAACCTTTACGACATATGTGCCATCGGCCAATTTGTCAGGATTATCCCAACCTTCGTATGGCACATCTAGCGCCGTAGTGACAATTTGCTTGGCGCGGTATTCTGATAATTTTCTGCGCGGCATACAGCTCCGTTTTTTTATTACCCCACTACTCCACGTGGTATTTGATATTACTTCTATTATATATGACGGAGCGCTGCCAAAAGCCGCGAAATGCTATTTCTTGTCTACGATTTTGAACACGTCTGCCAACGGACCGAGAAACGGCTTCTTGACTAGTACTTTGTATATGTTTTCCAGCACGTCACCACCTGCGTAGCCGAGTATGAAGCCGATTGCAGGGTTCAGTGTCACGCCCTCGAAGTTGATGCCCGACTCGCGGATCGCCCATACAACCGCCAGCCCGACGACCGCCGATATGCCAACCGTAATACCTAGGTACGACCAGCTAAATGCGACGTTTTTGTAAGAAGTATAGTATTTCAGGAATCCTACGATTCCGCGCGCGACACCGCCGAGCGCCCCAAAAAGAAGTAGTAATGCGACATCCATATCCACCTCCCTTTTTGTGAAATAGCTAATGGTAATTTCATTATAAAAACATGCCCAAATGTCGTAAAGTTCACAGCCCTACGACATACTTTTCTCTGATATAATCGTTCACAAGTCGTACTCAGGAGGGTACCGAAAACATAAGTTAGAGTGCAATAGGGGCTAGGTGGGGGTTCGATTTTTGTCGCTCGATTCCAATTTTATGCCTATAGCAAAGAGCCAAAAATCAGAGAAAAAGATCCGATATGACATACAGGCGCTACGCGCTTTTGCTGTTGCGTCAGTAGTGCTATATCATTTGTGGCCAGGACGTCTTGAAGGAGGCTTCACGGGTGTCGATATATTCTTCGTCATCAGCGGCTACCTGATGACCGTCTCTATTATGGGTCGTCTTAACCCACTTGCCGATACCGGCACAATCACTGTCAAAAATGTTTTACATTTGCTAACAGAATTCTACGCCCGCCGCATCAAACGACTCGTGCCCGCAGCACTTGTTACCCTTGTCGGCATATTGGGCATGTCTGCTCTCACAAACAACCTGACGATTATTATCGACAATGCGAAAAACGTCATAAGCGCTGCTACATTCTGGGAGAACTGGCATCTCGCTAAGCAATCTGTGGATTATCTCCATAGCGGCGACGCACCTGTTGCTGCTCAGCACTTCTGGAGCTTATCACTTGAGGAGCAGTTCTACCTCATGTGGCCGCTCGTACTCATTGTTGCGACCCTAATCACGCTAAATATCGTCATCTATTACAAGCGTCAAAAAATCGCTGGTGCCATACTACCCATCACTCTCATCACCATCGCATCGCTTGCTTACGGCTATTGGCTTACGCAATCCGAGCCATCTATCGCCTATTTCTCGACACCCGCTCGCGTATGGGAACTGATGATTGGTGGCATCATAGCCTTCTTGCCAGTTATCAAAAACTACGATCTCAAGCTACTCCTGCCACATGTTGGTCTAGCCATGTGTCTTTACTCAATATTCTTTGTCACTGGCGATGGCTTCCCTGGTTGGCACGCGCTTATCCCAACGATTGGCGCCGCACTGATTGTCATGGGCGGCACTGGCAAAACAGAGTCTAGCTTCGCCTTTGATAACCTCTTCCGCTGGCGGCCTATTCAATGGATTGGCGATATTTCATATTCAGTCTACCTATGGCACTGGCCGCTTATCATTTTATTGCCAGTACTGCTGCGTCGTGACATAGAGGGAGAACATAGTGCATTATTTAAGCTCGGCATCATAGTCTTATCTCTCATCATCGCGCACTTGTCTTACAAATTTGTCGAGGAGCCAGTGCGCAAAATTCAGCTTAAAACACGCTACGTATATCTCCTCTTCATAATATTGACTGGACTTGTAGCTGTAGGTGGTTTTGCATTGAAACAATATGGTGACAAGCAGGCGCAAAGTCGATTGGATAGCATGCATGCTGCCGCTATGGACCCGGGTAATTTATGCTTTGGCGCTCGCGCTATTTTACACAAAGATAAATGTGACAACCCTTATGGAAAAACTGACGCAAGGAATATGTCCGTCGGAGAGCAAGACGTTTTCTTTAATGCTATTCAGGATAACTTTAGTCTTTGTCCCTACATACGAAAAACAATAGCTTTTTCGGATAATACAAACCAAGCTAATTTTTGTGTTTATGGAGACCCAACAGCCACCAAGTCAATTGCACTGTTTGGAGATTCCCATATGCAACAATATCTCAATGCATTTCATGACATAGGTTTGCGTAACAATTATAAAATTTATTTACTAGATATTGCAGGATGCTATGGTGAGGACTTTGTCAACAAATCACCTGCGTGCACTGCTAGATATGATGCAGTGCGAAAATCAAAGTCACTATTCGATGAAAGTTCCCTCCTAGTTGTGTCTTTTCTCTATAGAGGGTATGACTATATTGTTAAAAATTTAGAATTCTTAAGAAGTATCACGGACAAAGATTTTGTATTTTTCCAAGATAATGCGCACTCTACAGCTGCGAAATTTAAAAGCTGTTATCTAATCTCTCGCAACTGCGCAATGAGCAAAGATACCGCAACAAAACAAGGAAATACAATACTTGAAAAACTCATTAAAGCCGAAAAAATTAAACAAGAGCAAGTTCTTTCAACAGAGGACTTCTTCTGTGATTTATCTACATGCTACTCATCAATAGGTGGAGTACCCGTTTACTACAATACTGCACCCACATTTCCAAAGCCAAAGATCAATTCACACATCACAGCTTCCTACTCACTTTCCCTATCGCCACTTATCGAATTTAAACTGCGCCAATTGAATTTTTTAAGGTAATGTTAGTTGCGCACACGTAGCATAACCTCTATAATTAAAATAGTTAAACTCTCAAACAACAACCTATCCACCATGAACATAAAAAGAAAGAAACACAAAGCCAAAAAGAGCATATTGATTGTTGCAGCTATAGCAGCTTTGCTCCTTGGCTCTGGAGGAGTTTATTATTATCTGGTTGGTTTGTCTTCGAATCAGCCAGATGGCTCAAGCCAAAATACTTCAAACTCGCCTGACATAAGCACTGGCGCAAAGATTGATAATGAACTGGAGGAATATGCGCAAAAAGGCGGCGGTAGCGGACAAGACAACCCTAACTCTCCTACTGGTGGCGTAGTCGATACTGGCGGAAAAGATGTCGACAACAAACTCTCGGACAAGGGTATCAAGTCGCAGTCTGGCAAAATCACACTTTTTTCTCCCACCGAAGGCCAAGACGTATCAAAAAGTATCGATGTCAAAGGTACCGCAGAAGTAGCTGTAGTTTTTTATCGTATACATGATAACTCTCGTGGAATGATCGGCAATGGCAAGCTATCCGTAGTTGACGGAAAGTTTTCTGGCAAGCTGTCTGTGTCTACCTCTGCCCAAAGCGGTACTTTCGAAGTATATAGTTTCGATAGTCAAGGTCGAGAAACTAATCATATATCCGTAGGAGTAAAGTTTTGATGAAAAAAATTATTATCGCGCCGTTCGTATTGGTTCTTGCCTTGAGTTCACTGTTTAGCGCCACTGGTGCATATGCAGCTACAACATATGATTTGATTTCCAACCAAGTCTATTTGAACAAAAACTCCATGACGCAGCAGCAAATCCAGAAGTTTCTGGAAAGCAAAGGCAGCAAGCTTGCGACATACAAAGACCAAGGTCCGAACGAAACCAAAAAAGAGCTGGCTTCTTACCTGATATGGCACGCAGCACAGATATGGGGTATTAATCCGCAAGTGATCCTTGCCACCCTCCAAAAAGAGCAGACGCTGATCACGAATCCGAATCCGCCGAGTTCGGCTCTGAATTCCGCGATGGGCTATCGCTGCCCAGATTCGGGCGAGTGTGATCCTGTGGCAGCCGGTTTTGCAAAACAAGTCAACGGAGCAACCTACCAATTCCGATACAACTACGAGGTCTTGAAGGGCAATACGAGTTTCAAAGATATCGACGGGGATACGCATCTTGTCGGTAATTACGCATGCAACGGACCAACTGTTTTTTACAACAAGGCGCTTCGACCCGGCAATACCGTCACGTTCAAACGAAATACCACAATCAACGGCACCAAGGACAAGAAGGTAACCATAGCCAATGAAGCCACTGCATCGCTACTCTGCTACACGCCGCATGTCGGTCCATATAGCGAAACCGGTTATTCGGGCAGTGACAATTTCGTTTATTGGTTCAAGCAGTGGTTTGGTAGTACCCACTACGCTCTCAAGGGTGCTATTGGAGCAAAGTATACAAAACTTGGCGGAGCCTCCAGCAAGCTCGGCGAGGTTCAGAGTAACGAAATCAAGATCTCTGGCGGATTATATCAAAAGTTTGAAAAAGGTCGCATATATTGGAGTAGCAAGACCGGTGCTTGGAGCATAAGGGGTGGTATATTGTCAAAATACTTGGAGCTTGGGGCGGAAAAAAGCAAGCTTGGATATCCAGTATCCGATGAGGCGTCAACGACCGGAGGGGTTGTTCAAAAGTTTGAAAAGGGCAATATTTACTGGTCCGATGCAACAAAAGCTCTCGTTACTTTTGGAGGTATACACAAAAAGTACACAAGCATGAATGCCGAAAAAGGCGCTCTCGGGTTTCCTACATCCGGCGAAATCAAGGTCGCAGGAGGAGTTTATCAAAGCTTCACGCATGGACGTATTTATTGGAGCAGCAAGACCGATGCTCATAGTGTCGTCGCGCCTATATACGACATTTACCATTCAAATGGTGGCGCCTCCGGATTCCTCGGTTTTCCTCTTGCTAACAGTGGCATAAGTGGCGATTACAACTATCAACGTTTCCAAGGAGGAATGATTTACAAGAAAGATAGTGGCGAAATTAGAATAGTACGCGGTGGAATTTATAAGCGCTTTGCAGCCTTGAAATACCACAATCATAAACTCCAATACCCCGTTACAAACGAGATTAAAGTTACTGGTGGCGTGTACCAAGAGTACGTCAACGGCCGCATCTACTGGAGTAGCAAGACCGGCGCAGTAGAAGTGCTCGATCATATTGAGGATTACCATACCGCCGCTGGCGGCGCCGCTGGCCGATTCGGATACCCGCTAAGTGCGCAAAAATCAGAATCCGGATACACTTTCCAACAATTCCAAGGTGGCACAATATATTCCAAGGGCGACGAAGGTACTTGGCCTGTGATTGGGGCTATTGGCAGTCGGTATCGGGCACTAGGCGCAGAAAAGAGCTTTCTCAAACATCCAGTCTCTGGAGAGATTAAATCAAACGGCGGTGTATATCAAAAGTTTCGCGGCGGTCATATATACTGGTCAAGCAAAACAGGAGCCTGGAGCACACACGGAGCAATTCATAAAAAATATGTTGAATTAGGCGCAGAAAAAAGTCTTCTTGGTTTTCCAGTATCCGGCGAGATCAAGGTTTCTGGTGGCGTATATCAAAAATTTGAAAAGGGCTATATTTATTGGAGCGGTAAAACCGGTACATGGAGCGTAAGGGGTGGTATATTGTCTAGGTACCTTTCACTCGGCGCAGAGCGAGGCCGGCTCGGATTTCCAACCTCTGATGAAACAAAAATATCTGGCGGTGCGCGCCAACTATTTTCGGGCGGCACTATCACTTGGCGACCGGGTGGAACAACCGTTTCGTATAAATAGCTAGTTTTGAATCCGTTTCTTTAGCCTATTGGTAATGAAGTTCGGCAATACGCGGCGTACCATTTCGGCCTTTTCGTGCTGATCGTAGCGAAGCTTGCTCATAATATAACCAACACCTAGCCGACCCTCTGCTAGTTCTTGACGGAGGTATTTGTTCATCAGCTTGTTTGACCAATAACGATGCTTCTCTTGCCCGTCACCGAAGCTATTGTTGTTTGATGATCCCTTTTGGAATTTGCGGTGATGGTAGTTTGCCAAAGCGAATCCTGGATCGAGAAATTCCACATCGTATTTCTGCAAAAAGCGGATGCCAAAATCCCAATCGCCCAGCACTGGCAATGATTCATCGTAGTAACCGATTTCATCGAAGACTTCGCGTCGGTACAAAAATGTAATCGGCGTCATTTGATTGTCTATGCATTGGCGATACAGGTTGATTGCCTTGATATCAGGCATCCACTGCTTGACTGCTAGAAGTTTCACGTCGCCCGACTCGGTAATTTCTTCTGTGATTTTGTCTGTTCGTACGACGACACCCATCGCGCCCGTTTCTTCTAGGTGTTTTACTGTGCGCTCCAAAAATTCCGGATGCCATGTGTCGTCGTCGTCGTGGATTGCGACGTACTCACTGTCGACGCTCTTGATAGCCTTGTTGCTTGCCGCTTCCATGCCATGCGATTCTTGGTTGTGAATCACCTTGACACGACCATCGATTAAATCAGCGTACTTTTTTACCAGCTCGTCAACCGATTGCGGATTACCGGCATCATTGATGATCACATGCATAAAGTTTCTAAAAGTCTGGTTATGCACAGATCGAATAGCCCTTTCGAGCAGTAAGGGGCGGTTTTTCGTACGTGTGATGATTGCAACTGATGCTTTAGGCATTACTAATTATAATTATACATGTTCGTTTGCTATAATAGGACGTAAGTTTATGTCTGCTACAAAAAATAAAAGTACACCACTCCTATCTATTGTCGTACCGGTGTATAACGTTGCTCTTTATCTAGAAGAGTGCTTGGACTCATTGTTGCGCCAAGGCCTAGAACCAAACGAGTATGAAGTTATCATGGTAAATGATGGGGCGACCGATGGATCAAACCTCATTGCTGAAAAATGGGCACGCAGACACCAAAACTTTCGTCTTATCAATCAAAAAAATGGCGGCTTGTCAGCTGCGCGCAACATCGGCATAAAACACGCAAAGGGCAAATATCTAACTTTTTGCGATTCGGATGACATTATACCCGATAACTCATACAAGGAGCGGCTCGATATTATTGAAGAGACCGGATCGGACTTTATCACCGGCGCAGTATATCGATTCCTTGTGCATACCGAAAACGCTCGTCAGTGGCGAGTAGATGTACTGATGTCCGATGTTCGCAAGACAACTCTATCGAAAAATCCAGAATTCCTTTCTGATGCCGCTCCGTGGAACAAAATCTATAATCGTAAGTTCTTCATGAACTCGGGCGTACTTTTCCCTACTGGAAGGATATATGAAGATATAGCTACCACACCAATCCTGTATGGCAAAGCGAGGTCCTTTGATGTATACAGTAAGCCCGCTTATTACTGGCGAATAACCAAGGGAAGTATCAGTAATGCCAAAAGTCTGAAACATCATGAAGATAGACTATGGGGCATTCGACAAAGTTTAGAATATCTGCGCAAGCAACAAGTTGACAGTGCAATCATTAATGAATTTGACTTTTTCATCATTGATTACAACCTGCGTTGGATACTGTTAGACCTATTCAATTACGATAGGCCGACTCGTTATGCAATATACAAAAAGATTCGACCGCTGCTACGAGAAGTCGATGATAAGACTTTGCGAAGGGTATACTACCCGCTAAACAAATGGGTTAAGTTGATTAAGGACGGGCATTTCGATGATGTGGATACGCATCTTTCGAAAGAACAGCATATCGTCAATGAAGTCAAAAAGGACGAGTCTCCTCTCGCGTCCGTTGCTTTTCTAAAACGTTTTCTATCCATAAAATATCGTCGATTTCGATTATCTATACGAAGAACAAAGGACAAAATCAAACGTCGATCGACAAAATTCTTCATTTATTTTGTGCTTCGGCCACTATTTACCAGGTTGCCCATTAGGCACCACCATGCCGTTTTTTCAAGTTATTGGGGACGGGAATTCTCACTTTCTGACGCTCCGCCTTCTATTTGTGTTGAGCTTGCAAAGAACAAGCGATTCACATGTATCGTATTTGCCAACAAGGAATCGTATAAAAAAATTCGTGAAAATGTTAAATCACTTACCAACAACGCCGAAAATGTTAAGGTCATACAGATCAATAGTGTACGCTATTTTTATTATATCTGGACAGCAAAGTATCTTTTTAACGATGTAAACTTTCAGCTAGGCATCCACACGCCCGATGGTTATAAATACGCCAACAAGCGCAAAGATCAAGTAGAGGTGCAGACTACACATGGCATACCTCTAAAGAAGCTTGGCGTCGATTCAGAACTTGCCATACCGTCATCTGAGCGAAAGCCGTTTTTGGCAAAAACAAAACGCTATGATTACATAGTCGCATCTAGTCAAAAGGTTGCCGAAGTTCTAAGAGGCGCTTTTAAAACAAACGCCAAAGTTCTAAAAACAGGTTTGCCACAAAATGACTTTTTGTTCCGTACCTATGACGATAAGCACCGAAGGCAAATCAAGGAAAAATATGGCATCGACAAAAACAAAAAAATTGTACTTTATTCACCTACCTATCGTTATGACAAGAATTATGCATTTCGTTACCTGATGGATATGGACTTGCTTCACAAGAGTTTAGGTGATGAGTATCAGCTCATTGTAAAGCTCCACCCCTTTAACCATACGAATGTCAGCTTGATCGATTTCAACAACCTAACAGACCTGGAAGATAATAGTTCATCTTTCATTAAAATTTTTGGTGAAATTCGCTTACCGAAGAATCCACACCTACCTCTATCCGCCCCTTATGCGGATAGGTGGGAAATTCGCAAAAAGCATGCTGACATAAATGAGTTGCTTCTTGTTGCCGATGTATTGGTACTCGATTATTCATCTATTATGTTCAACGCTAGCCATCTGAATGTTCCAAAAATATTCTTTACCCCGGACAGTGAATTTTATAATGGAACTCGAGGCATGTACTTTGATATCGATCAAATAGCTCCGGGTGCCGTCGTAAAAAACTCCGAAGAGTTGATTGATGCTATCAAGCTCGGTTCGGACAAAGAAAAGTGGAATAAAAAATATGGTGCAAAAATTGCCAAATTTCAGAAAGACTTCCTCGTCTGGGAGAAGGGGGAAGCTTCCCGAAAGATCCTTGAAAGTATCGGTATTACTCGTAAATAAACCTGTTATCTCTGATCAGAAACTATCTGATGTAACTTGCTAACCAAAGGCATGGTTTCTTGGTTGGTATAATTTTTCAGTGCTACACCTGCGAGTTTTTGGGGCGTCTTTATCATTTTTGCCAACTCTTTTGGTGTCCTTGCGCAAAGAATCTTCAAATCATCCCAGATATCCTTATATACCCCTCTTGATGTTTCGTATAGCTCATAATCGGTCACATACAAGCTTGTGGGGGTTTTGATCGCTAAAGCATCAAACAATATAGACGAATAGTCTGTAATTAGATGATCTGCGATAAGCAAAAGCTCTTGAGATTCGTATGCGCTCACATCCAACAGCGGAGCACCTTTTGTTTTGGGTATTCTCGACATGAAATGATGGTCGCGGTACATGATAATATATTCATCACCAAGCTGATCTGCAAGTTGGTTTAGATCCAATACATAGCCGTAATCCTGTTGTTCGACTGGCTTTTTATAATTATAGTCCCTCCATGTAGGCGCGTAGAGAACGAGTTTCTTTTTTTCACCGTCTCCACTAAGTCCAATTTTGTGTTTGATGTCTTTTTTCAAAGAATCATTGCTTTTGTTCTCAAGTAGATACTTTACCCGCGGGTATCCAGATTGAATGATCTTTGATTTTGGGAAAAGAAATGCACTATGGAACTTTTCTGTCGCCGCAGGGCTATCCGA
>Ga0182748_1004383_pt1 | contig 11262 bp, 11 predicted proteins | sample eDN3rd37CKraftOP_FD_128877 | JGI IMG/M metagenome (GOLD analysis project Ga0182748, IMG submission 128877) | Enriched Organic Plus compost microbial communities from Emeryville, California, USA - eDNA 3rd pass 37_C Kraft OP (version 2) (version 2) ...
CGGCGTGGTCATATCGTCATGTAGTCCTTGGGGGTGAGGCGGAGCTCAGTATGGTTCTGTAGGAAGGCCGCCGCGCAGCCCTGCCAGAGGCCATTGCGCGGCGTGTTGTGCCGCAGCCCTCTCCCATCAAACGAGCCGCCATTACCGAAGATGGGATGATCGGGAAAGTCGAGGCACCTTGCCCGCAGCTCCTGCGCGTCATAACGGGCGCGGTACAGCATGGGGCAGCGCGGATCGCCGATCTCCCAAGCTCGCACGGGCCCCACGTTGCTCCACTCGCTTAGCACGATGTTCCCAAGCCGCAGGAGCAGCACGGCTTGCTCGCCATACTGCCCCGAGGCCTCTATTCGACCGTGGGCGTTCGCAAGGTCCTTCACTGCCTTCGCCCGCGCGGCCATCCCGGGGCCGAGCACCACCCACACCTCGGCGGGACGGTCTCTCGGCATCTTCCAGAGACAGGCGCGCCAGAAAGCACGCCGGTATCGCCACTGCGGGTCGTCGTTGGTTTCGCTGATCAGCGCGAAGAAGGTCTCGAGCGAAGCGGCTGCGAGCCAACTGCGCATGAGCTGTGCGCAAGCCTCGGGTGCTGCGCGCCACCGCTCCGGCCGAAGTCGCGGGTCGCCGACCACGCGAAGGAGGAACGCTTTGATCTCCTCCCGCGGCGCGCTCGGCGCCGGCGGGTCGCGCAGCCACGGGTCGAGGCAAGCGGCGATCGTCTCGCCGGCGAGGTCTGGCATGCGCAGCATCGGCTCCGCGATGTCGCGACCCGATCTGTCGCGACGGACGCGCTGGACCTCCAGGATGGCGGCGGCGCGCGCCCAGGCGTCGCGTCCGCCGGGCCCGCGGAGCGCGCCCGGCAGCGCTGCCAGCATCGCCCTGAGGGCCGCACGGAAGAAGCGGCCCTCGGCCCGGATCGGGTCGTCCATCCCGGTCTCCGAGAGGACCGCCTCCACTGGCTCGGCACCGCTGAGGAGAGCTGATCCGACGCGCTCGGGTCCGCGCGCCGCGTCGAACAGAGAGTAGCGACGGTGCGCCCGGTCCCAGGGCTGAAGCCGCGGATCGTGCGTTCGCGCCAGAAGGTTCGCCGCCGCACGGCCTGCCTCGGGGAGGCGCGCCCGGTCCGGGCCGAAGTCGCGCAGCCAGGCCTCGACGAGCTCGCGGAGCCAGCGCGGCCTTGCCGCCGCCCCTTCCAAGAACACCTCCAGAAGCCCAGGGAAGGCGGCGGCCTGCGGATCGCGATCCCAGAAAACCATCGGGGCGCGGCGGAGCGTCCGCACTGGAATGCTCGAAAGCGCGCCGGCCGAACAGGCCGTGCGGAGTTCCTCGCGTAGGATCTCCAGGACCTCACCGGATGGAAGTGCCGCAGCCTCCTCCTTGCGGAACAGCTCTGCAGCTTGCCGGAGGCACGCCGGCCTCTCTGGCAGGGCGGGCTTCCGCTGGAGGAGATCCTGGAGCGCAGCAAGCTCGCGCAGCGCGGCAGCAGACTCTGTCATCGGACGCCGCCTTGCTGTAGCGCGGCAATGTCCTCCAACAGCCGCCGGATTTCGTCCGAGGTACGGGCGGAGAGGATGAAGCGCAGGTCGATGCGCCGGTTCTGCGCGAGGTGCGCCTCGGAGAGTGTCAGAGCTTCCGGCAGCGGACGCCGCTGGCCGTATCCAGACACGCCGAGCAGCGGCTGGTCGGATGGGTTCCGAAGTTCATCGAGAACCCGCTGCTGCTGCCGGAGCTGGGCGAAGACGGTCAGCGCCCGAGCGGTGGAGAGCAGGTCGTTCCTCGCTTGGGACTCAGCCGCGGTCATGTTCGCGAAGGGTTGGCGATCGGTGTGCCCCTCGACGAGCATCGCCTCCAGGATCGGGATATCAGCCTGCTCGCAGCCCTCGCGCGGGGCGCCATGCGAGAAGCATGGCAGCACCTCAGCCAATACCTCGCCAAGAGCGGTCACTGTGTGCCGCGCCGTATCGGTAAGATCGCTGCCGCCGGTGGGAAAAGGCACGGCGTCGGACAGCCTCAGGACTCCCGATCTTGGATCCAGAATGAACTGGATCCGCCGCGCCTCCAGCCCACGGGCGAGCCGTTGCAGCAATGCGTTCCGCGCCGCTTCGCGGTCCGCGAGTTCGCGCCGGAGCTTATCAGCCACCTCCTGCAGCCGTGCCCGCAGCATCTCGTTCTGCGCGCGGAGCCGAGCCGCCTCCTCCTCCTGCGCACGGGCTCTCGCTGATTGCCGTTCGGCTTCGGCCAGCTGCCGCTCTGCCTCGGCTCGCGCTGCTTCCGCGTTGGCCCTTTCCAACTGAGCGGCCTGCTCAGCGCGCTGCAGCTCCGCTCTGAGCTTGTCGAGGCTCGCGCTATCGTCGCGGAAGTTCAACGCGAAGACGGTCAGCATCAGCAGGAAGACGAAGAGGATGCCCACCATCAGGTCACTGACGGAGGCGAAGTAGCCTTCAGATTCGGCCTCCTCGGCCAGCCCGTGCCCGCTCATCCGTGACCCACTCGGCGCTGCGGCCGCGCACCGCCAATCTCCTCCACGGAGTCCTCGAGGCTCTGCGCGACGGCGAGGAGGCCACCGACGCTCTTCTGGAGGCCCTGGTCGAGGCCGGAGACGAACTCGGCGATCTGGCGCTGGTAGCCACCGAGCGCCTCCTGCAAGGTGCGCAGCGTCCTCGCAAGCCCCTCGTCAAGGCCACCGAAGCGCTCTGTTGCTTGGGCGAGACGCGTGGAGAGGTCGCCCACGCCGCGCTGGGCAGCCTCTATCGATGCCGCCGCACCGAGCAGGCCGTCCACCGCGCCGCGGAGTGCCTGGGCGGTATCGCGCCAGGGGCCGAGCGCGTCCCGCGCAGCTTCGGCCGCCGCACGCAGGTCTGTCCCTGCCGCGGTCATTGGCACCGTCGCTGCTCTCAGCGCCCTGTCGAGAGACTCGGCCTGCCGTGCCAGCTCGGCCGAGGCGTCGCCTAGCGCGCCGAGCCGCTGGCCAAGCCCGTCGCTGCCCTGCCGCAACGTGGTCGCCGCCGCCGTCATGCCGGCGCTCGCTGCGCTTCCGCCGTCGCGCAGCGCAGCTCCGGCCGCCTCCGCCGCTTCCCGCAGCTTCGCCGAGCTGGCGGCCACGTCCTCCCCAAGGGCAGCAGCCGCGCCGCGCAGGGCATCTCCGCCGGCCTCCGCACCTTGCGCCAGGGCCCGGCCGCTGTCGTCGAGCGTGGCGCCGAAGCGGGCCAGCACCTCGCGCAGGTCGTCGCGCATCGCCTCGGTAGCGGCGACCAGCCGCGCGCTTGCATCGGCTGCCCCGCCGCCGAGAGTCTCGGCGACTCTTGACGCCGTGGCCTCGAGCGCCTCCGCTGCTCGGCCGACCGTTGCAGTGAGCGCGGCGGTGGACTCGGCGCCGGCCTGCCACTGCCCCTCGGCGAGCTCCCGCAGTTGCTGCAGCAGAGCCTCGATTGGGCCCGTGAGGCGCGAAATGCCTTTGGCGGCCCCATCCTCGAGCCGCGCCTGAAATGCAGCTACAGCCGACGTCAGCGCCGTGGCCGTTTCGGCCATCCGGCGCGCAAGATCGTCGCCCGCCGCGCGGTTGCTCCGCCCAGCTTCGTCGGCAGCCTCGCGGAGGCCACGCACCAGCGCCGCCATCTGCTCGGTGATGCCGCCGAGCGCGGCTTCGGTACCGCGACCTAGCCGGGAGGCCATGTCCTCGGCAGCGCGCCCCATCCGCTGCGCGGCGGCGTCCATCGCGCCCTGAAGGCCGTCTAGTCGGCTCCCGAGCGCCTCGAGCGTGGCAGCCGTGCCGCGCATGCTTTCGCCGACGGCCCCCTCGAGCTTCTCGAGGAATGCGCGCAGCATGGCCTGGAGCGCATCCTCGTTCTGATTGGCGAGCCCCGACGAGAGCTTTTCGATAGCCTCGGCCAGAGGCTTGACGTGCTGCTGCAGCCCGGCATCGAACTCGCGCTCGAGTGTGCTGCCCAGGTTGACGAAGAAGTCGCTGCCGATCCGCTGCACGTCGGCGTATTGTTTGGCAAGGATTGCATTGGCCTCAGCCTGCAGCGCCGCCTGCGTCTTTAGGGGCAGCCGCTCTTGCAGCGCCTCCAGGAACTTCGACATCTCCGCCTCGGCGGTCTGCAACCGTCCCTTCCGGTGGAGCGCGTACCAAATCGAGAGACCAAGGCCGGCGAGCGACGTCACGAACTTCACCGACGCGGAGCCCAGCAGGTCGCGAAGGGCGGCGTTGCGGTGCGCCTGGTCGATACCCTCCGCGACCACCTCGCCTGCGGCCGACAGCGCCGCTGCGAGCCCGAGGAAGGTGACAAAGAGGCCTGCACCGACGAGCAGCCCAGGGAGCGCGGCGTGGTAGCGGAGGTCCGCGCCTGCCGTCCGGAAGAGCGCGGTGAGGTCGAACCAGCGGCGCGGCTCGGTTGTTGCCACCACCGGCTGGCCGGGCCCGGAGGGAACGATCAGGCTTTGACGAAGGCCGCGCCAGGGACCTCCAAGTAGCGGGTCCTGCGCCAAGGCGGATGAGGCCGCCTCGTAGGAGGCGGCAAACGCGACCGGGTCCGGGTCTTCTCCGAGGGCTCGACGCGCGGTGGCAAAGGCGCCGCGCACGGCAGATGTCGCGCGCCCGAGCTGGATCGCGGAGTAACCCGCCCAGATCGCCAGGGTAGCCAGGATGGAGTAGAGAACCGGCTCCCAGGCCAAGTAGGGCGCCAGCGCCCGAAGCAACTCTGTCAGCACCCTGGGAGGCCCCCTAGGAATATAAACCGAAAGTAGAATATTCTGTCGAGCTATAACATCTTTGGGAGATGCTGAGCGAGATCGAAGTCGCGGTCTTCGACGGCGGGGCCCTGGTACAGCGCTGCGTCTGCACCCTCCGGGATCTGCCCGACGGGAGGTCGGGGGCCGTCTGGCGCGGTGTCGTCTACCCGCTGCTTCCCGGCGATCGGATTGACGTCAGCGTAGCGGAGCCCGAGGCCGCGCCGGAGCAACCATTTGCCGTGCTCGCGGGCGAGGACTCGACATGGGTCCTGGTCCGAGGGCTGGCCGGCGCGCTTGCCGAGGCGCAGGTTCGCCTCGAGGCTGCGGGCATCCGGGTCTCCCGCTCCGGGCGGTGGCTCGGCGATACGGTGGGAGACGTCACCTTCGACTGGTTCCTGCGCTGTGAGGGTATGCTCGGACCAGACCGGGTAGGCGAGGTCCTCGGCCGGGGCAGCGTCGTCGGCGACACCGCCGAGGCAAGGGTGGCCGTTCTCGAGCAACATCTGCTTGAGATGAGGGCGGAGCTCGCGCGTCTTGCGGAGCAACTTCACGACGCGGCGCGGCAGCCCCTTGTCGTAGTGCAGCCTGCTACGCCCGCCGCGCCGGAGCGCGATACTGCCTTGGAAGCGGCCTTGGAGAAGGTGCGAGAACTGCAGGCGCGGCTCGACGCGGTTCCGCCGAGGCCGGCGCCGGCGAGGCTACAGGAGGAACTCGCGGCCGCACTGGCGGCGCTTAGACCCGGTGTGATCTTGCTCCGTGACAGCCTCCAGGTCGTGGTCGGCGAGTTCGCATCTCGCGGCGCGTTCTACCGGATCCTCCAGGAACTGCCGGTCACGGGCGGACGGCCGGAAGGGTGGAAGGCCCTCCGGGGAGCCGAACGCTGGTGGGAGCGCCATGTATCAACCGGCCAGGATGACAGCGGCCGAGCCTACGCCCGCTTCGATTCCGTCAGTCGTCGGTGGGACCTGCTCCTGGGCTGGAAGGGGGAACAGGCGCGGGACATCGAGTGGCTGAGGCGCAAAGCCTGAGCGCCCCTTTGTCCCGCATTCGATTCGGCGGCCCCAGCGTCGATCTCAATGAAGCGGATCGAGGAGGCCAGCGCCAAGTCGGCCAAGCGCCCTGCCGACAGCCGGTGCCCACCACGAAAGCGAAGCCCCTCTGCGCATCGAGCAGCAGCCCGCGGGTGATGGCGATGCAGTAGTTCTGTTCTTGATTTATTCGGAACGCTTCGCCATCGTCAGTCGCCATGCGACCGGATCAGGGGCGGACTCCACCCAACCGGCGCGCCGGCATTGCAGATGAGCAGTGGCGGCACGTCCTTATAGGGGATTCCGGTGTCCCGATGGGCCGTGATCAGCCATAGCCGCTCGGCGTAGGTCGGGTGGAGGACAACCTTGCTCATGGCGCGACCGTAGCTCCGGCGACGGCATGGGGTCGCGCGAATTCCGCCTACGGCACCTGCCGCTTCGTGACCGCCACGGACACCGTGGCCAGGCCGAGGTCGAAGGTGGCCGTGGGCGAGATGTTGCGTGCCATCACCCGCACCGTGTTGTTGCTCCAGGCGGTCGCGTCGAGCTCGACGAAGCGCGTGGAGGCGGCCAGCGCGGCGTGGGCCAGGTCGCCCTGCCGGCAGCCGGTGACCGTGATGTCGAGCAGGCTGGTGGTGCCCGGGGTCAGGTTCGGCAGGTCCCAGGTGATCTCCGCCGCGAACTCCCGCTGGCCGACCGGCAGGGTCGGCGTGCCACAGAGCAGCGCCGGGGCGTGCTCCGGCAGGCCATAGAGCCGCAGCGCCTCGAGCTCGATCTGCCCGTCCAAGCCGACGATGCCGATCTGGGCGAAGGCGACCGCCTCCGCCAGCCGGGCCGTCATTCGGCGGTTCAACGAGGCGTCGGCCATCGTGGCGCCGCCGGTCCAAGCCTTGGAGGGGATGTTCCACTGCAGGGTGGTGAGCGAGGCCAGCACGTCACCGGCGATGTTCTCCCGGACGGTCATGCCGGCGTCGAAGCAGCGCACGAACAGCCGCCCGCCATCGGCGCCGCCCACCAGTCAGTGGGCGAGGGCGAGCTCCTTGGCCGCGCGGGTATCGACTACGAAGGCGAAGCCCTTCTGCGCATCGAGCAGCAGCCCGCGGCTGGTGGTCGTGATGCCGTCCAGGCCGTTGAAGGACAGCCCGGCCAGGGTCGTGGCGGCGGTGGTCGAGGTGGCGACCGTCGCCAAGCCCTCGACGCCGATCTCGGCGGCGCTACGCCGGAAAGCGGCGGCGCGCAGATTCGGCACATTGCCGAGCAGGCGGAGGTGGCGCGAGGCCGGAGCGCGGTGGCGGTTGAGGACGGCATTGCCGCAGCGGGTGGCGGTCGCGGTGTAGTCGATCCCGACTTGGTAGGTGTTGGCCCAGGCCACCTCGTACTCGCAGTCCTGCGCCGCGCCGGTGTGCCGCGCGACGACTGGCGAGCAGGCCTCCATGCGCAGCGCCCGACCGATGATCGCGCTGCCGTTGGTCTCGTTCAGGAAGGGAATGGCGACGTTGGGGTCGAGCTGGCGCAGCTCGAAGTTCGGCGCGTCGAAGACGTGCCGGTTGTGGTTGGTGTAGGCCCCTGGCTCGGCCGAGAGGCGGATCCCGAAGCGGTCCAGGCCAGGGTTGATGCCGGTCGCCACCGCGAAGTGCCCGCCGTAGTAGCGGACCGAGGTGTTCCAGGCGGTCGCGGTGGCGCAGCGGATGTCGAGTCCGATACGGTTGTTCAGGAAGCGGTGCAGATAGAGCGTGCTGTCCTCGAAGCCGCGGCCGTCGCCGAGGGTGCGCAGGCCGATGGTGAAGCCCTGGACCAGGCGGACATCGAGCACGCTGGCATCCAGGTTGCAGGCCAGGATGCCGTATCGGCCTCGCTCAACCAGTCGGACTGGGTCTGCCGCACCACCTGCAGGTTGGCATAGAGCTTCTCGCCGTTGCGGATGGTGCCGCCATCGCCGAAGGTCAGCACTGTCGCGGGTGCGGTGCCGGTGTAGCGGAGCACCCCGCGCATGATCAGGCCGCGGGCGCCGCCGCCGAGGGTGACGCCGGCGGAGACGTTCCAGGTGCTGGGCGGAATGACCGCCATCTTGCCGTCCGCCGCGGCGCGATCGAAGGCGGCCTGGATGGCCGCACGGTCGTCGGCCACCCTATCTCCGAGCCCACCGAAGTCGCTGGGCAGCACCGCCTCGCGGTCGCGGAGATACTTGGCGAAGTCGGTCTTGCTCAGGTTGGCGTTGAGGACCAGCAGGTCGTCGATGCGGGCGGGCATGCCTTACTCCTGCAACATTTGCTTCGGTCGCCCGCCGATCACCGCCGGTAGAAAACGTCGAGGGGGGGAGCCCGGCCCCGCCGTCAATCTCACCCCGGAGGGGCGCGGCCGAAGCCTGCGATTGGCGATAAGCGGAACGGCCCGCGCTTACCAGGATGCGTTGCCCTGCACCGGGCGCCCGGTATGGTCAGAAAATAGTTGGAGTCAAGAGATGGCTGTGGCGCCCGAAAACCTCGATCTTGCAAAATATCGACAGGAATGGTGGAAGATAGGAATATCAGCCTTGACGCCGATAGTTTTGGCTTTTCTCACATTCTTCATAACTCAAATTTTGGACGAAAGGCAGCCGTATCTCCGAAGAGGAGAGCAAATATTATCCGAGAAACAAAAAATATATCCCAACATTGGCGATTATCTCAATGTCATCTACGTGTATGTTGCGGATGTGGGCGATTTCAGGCGGTTCACGCCTCGTCAGATCGTGGAAACGAAGCGACAGGTTGACCGCCTGTTCCATATGTATAGTCCATATTGGTCGCGGCGCACAAAGGACGCTTACAGCCGATTTATGAATGCTGCCTTCACTATGCATGTAGCCATCGGTACTGATGCGGGGATTAATTCACCCACTTCCGAGAAGAAGGCTGCGTTTGCTGCCGATGACAAGAATTGGGATCCTACATGGGATGGCCTGTTCACAGGCAGTCGTCACCCCGAACTTGGGCGGAGATATTATACTCTGGTGAGTTCATTCATGGAAGATATCGCAAGCTTCAGCCTCGACACCGGGCAACAATCCTATGCTGACGATATCCGCTAAGAGGCTCTTGGCGCAAAATCAAAGCGCAACCGCCGACACCGGGCCGGCCAGCGCCGAGACGTTCCCCTCGGCCGAGACGGCGCGGAGCCAGTACCAGCGGGTCTGGCCGGCGGTGAGGCCGATGCGGTCGAAGAACAGGCTGGTCGGCTCGGCTGCCAGCTTGCTGGCCGCGGCCAGGCTGTTCGAGGCGGCCTCAAACACCTGCAGCCGCACCGCATTAGCCGGAAAACCACCGGAGAGCCGGATCCCACCGCTGATGCCGGTTGCGGTGGGCGCCGAGACGGCGGCCGGCACCAGGGCCTCGCGCCAGCCCGAGACGGCGCCGCTGCGGGCCACGGCGCGGGCGCGAAAGGCGGTCGGCTCGGCGGTGGGGACGCGGCTGCGGTGGCGCCCAGCCCCGCTCCATAGCCCTGCCAGGCGGCGACGGAGGCGGGCAGGAACTCGACCTCGTAGCCGGCCAGGTGCGCGTTCGGGACTGCCGCCCAGGACACCGCCAGGGCGGCGAAGGAGGTCTTGGTCGGGGTGGCGACCGCGATGCTGGCCGGGGCGGCGATCACGCCGGGGTTGGGCAGGACCACGGACGGGTTATCGCCGGTGGCACGCTCGTCCATCGCCGGGTCCCAGTCCCAGACCGCGGCGTCCTCCTCGGCCAGGGTCAGGTTCACCCCGCCGTCCGGTGATAGCGACCAGCCGGTCACCCGCGCCGGGAAGGGCACCAAGCGGTCGAGCGCGACCATCGCCCCCTCCCAGGGCCGCAGCCGCAGGGCGGCGAGATTGGCCGGGAAGGCGACCTCGCGCTGGCGGCGGTTGCGCTCGAGCTCGGCCCTCATGATCCGCTGCACCGTGCTGACCGAGGTGGTCAGCGGGAACTCCATGTCGCGGTAGATCGCCTCGCCGCCGTCCTCGGCGACGTAGTTGCTGGCCAAGAGTGGCGGCGCGTCGGTCGGCTGACTGTCTCGACGGCGGCCAGGGCGAGAGGCAGCGGCTTGCCCTCAGCATCGCCGATGCCGTCCCAGGCGGTGACGGCATGTCGGGCCAGTGCCTTGACCAGGAAAGCGAAGGCGAGGCCACGCGCCATGTCGGGATCAAGGTCCGCATCGGCGGCACGAACCGCACCGAGCCGGCGTGAGGCCGCGGCCTGAGCGGCAGCCATGACGGCGGTCGTCACGGGCCGGATCTCCACGCGCACGCCGCGCGGCAGGTCGAGCCAAGTGGGTTTGGTCGGAAGGTTGAGGGTCAGCGTGCTCTCTCCGGCCACAAAGGCGTTTGTGGATACTTTTGCCCCTCCGCCAATCCAGAATGACCGGCCGAGAAGAATATCGGTTTCCTCCACCGATGCGGAATCGCGTACCGTTACGGCGGGTGGCCACTGATCGGTCGGAGAAATCGATGGCGAAGGGAAGCGAGGGTGATTACCGGCAGCAGCTCAATCCGCTGCTCGATATGGACCTGCGGGATGCCGGCATGCGCGCCCGCTACGACGTGCCCAATGGATGGGGCGAAGCAGAGAAGGCTCGCCTGGTCGCCATCGACAAGATCAACTGGTGGCTGCGCGAGTTGGGGGTACGCAGGGTCAGCTTCGTACCATCGGACTTCGACATAACTTTGGAGACGCGAAGCGTCCTGACCGGTAAGGGCCAGACGCCGGTGGAGTGGCAGGCCAGGAAGGCGGGCGAATACCGGGGTGAGTCGGGCGAATGGGTGGCTCAGGTCGATTTCGACGATCCGCCGAAAGACAAGGATTCAGCCTCGCTCAAGGTGCCGCATGTCGGCTACGGGATAGCATTCTTGAGGATCAGCAAAGGCAAGCCCGTCATCGAGCTCATCGGGCACCTCGTCGTCTCAGAGAACGCCCTTGAAGCGTGCCGGCCGCACCCAAGGGATCGTTCATGGTTTAAGGTTCGCACGAGGCAGCCTTGAATAAGGGTAATCAGCGGGCACGGCCCGGAGGTCGGACGTGCCTTACGGCATCGGGGAGAGCAGCTTTGACGGCTCGACTGACCATCGCAGACGTGCCCTCGGAAGAATGGCGGCGCCTCGCAGATGTGGACTGCGTTCTCGCCGCGCTGTTGCGCCGAGGCGGCCCAATCACACGAGACCGGTATCTCGCTCTGGCCTGTCCAGACAACTTGCCGGACGACTGGGGAGCCGAACTTGAGGGTGAGCTGCCATGCCCTTTGCGCCGTGGCGCATTCGACGACCAAGACTGGGTCACCGAACAGCTCGGCATTATAGATCATGTCTTGGAGCGCGGCGAGGCCGATTGTCCGACTAACGGTGACACTTGATGGCTACGCATACTCGCTCGCCGCCTGCTGGTTCTTGAGCGCGACCGTCATCATGGTGATGGCGGTCGCGTTGTAGGCGGCACGGAAGTCGAACGCCGCCTCGATGCCACCCGGGCCCTCGATCGGTGTCTTGGCCAGCGCCAGGTAG
>Ga0182748_1004384_pt1 | contig 11261 bp, 9 predicted proteins | sample eDN3rd37CKraftOP_FD_128877 | JGI IMG/M metagenome (GOLD analysis project Ga0182748, IMG submission 128877) | Enriched Organic Plus compost microbial communities from Emeryville, California, USA - eDNA 3rd pass 37_C Kraft OP (version 2) (version 2) ...
CGGCATCGGCATCGGCGGCGGCGCAGGCCGCGCCGGCCGTCCCGACCATCAAGCCCGGCGTCATGACCATAGGCATAGACCTGACCTGGCCGCCCTACGACCACATCGTCGACGGCAAGCCGGCCGGCTTCGACGTGGACTTCATGGAGAAGGTCGCGCAGCAGCTCGGCCTGAAGCCCGTGTTCGAGGACACCCGCTTCGCCAACCTGGTGCTGGGCCTGATGGGGCACCGCTTCGACGTGGTGGCCTCGGCCCTCTACATCACCGCCGAGCGCGCCAAGCAGATCGACTACGTGCCCTACCTGAAGACGGGCGGCTCGCTCATCACCCTGCAGGACAGCAGCTACCGGCCGCAGAAGCCCGAGGAGTTGTGCGGCAAGCGGGTGGCCTCGCTGAAGGGCGCGGCCTGGGTGCCCGTGCTGGACCAGTTGTCGCGCAGCCATTGCGCCGCCCAGGGCAAGGGCGCCATCCAGGTGCAGGAGTTCGCCTCCTCGCCGCTGGCGGCCCAGGCGCTGCTGGCGCGCTCGGCCGACGTGCAGTTCGACGACGCGGCGGTCTCGCAGATGATGGTCAGGCAGTCCGGCGGGCGGCTGGCGGTCACCTCGACCGAAATCCTTTATCCGGTGGTGATCGGCCTGGGCGTGCCCAAGGGCAACCCGGCCATGCTCCGGGCGCTGTCCGGCGCGCTTGACGCGATGAAGGCCGACGGCTCCTATGCCGCCCTGCTCGAAGCCTACAGCGTCGAAGAGCCCAGCGCCGCGGAAGTCGCCGCCGCCTACGGCAAGTAAGCCATGCGATTCGACCTGGCTTACGCCGCCGGGCTGCTGCTGGACCGGGACTTCTGGCGCGCCTGCCTGGTGGTCCTGGAGCTGAGCATCGGCAGCTGGCTGGCCGGCATCGCGTTGGGCTTCGTGCTGGCGCTGGGCAAGCAGTCCGCCTGGCGGCTCGTGCGGCTGGCGGCGGGCGCCTACGTGTGGTTCTTCCGCAGCCTGCCGCTGCTGGTGCTGCTGGTCTTCGTGTACAACCTGCCGCAGGTCTTCCCGTCCACCAGCGGCCTGCTGTCCGATCCTTTCCGGGCCGGCCTGATCGCGATGATCCTGAGCGAATCGGCCTACATCGCCGAGATCCACCGCGGCGGCCTGATGTCGGTGCCCAGGGGGCAGCTGGAAGCCGCCCGCGCGCTGGGGATACGGTACGTGGGCACGCAGCGGCTGGTGGTGATCCCGCAGGCCCTGCGCATCGCGCTGCCTTCGCTCGCCAACGAGTACGTCACCATCGTCAAGCTGACCTCGCTGGTGTCGGTCATTTCCCTGACCGAGATCCTGACCGTCGGCGAGCGGCTCTACACGCAGAACTTCATGGTGCTGGAGACCATGCTGGCGGTGGCGTTCTACTACGTGCTGATCGTGACCCTGTCGGGCCACGTCCTGCAGTGGATCGAGCGCAGGCTGGACATCGCCCGGCGCCCGGCGGTGGACTACGGCGCGCCGCCGCAGGCGCCGCCGGCGCCGGCCGTCCCGCGCAGGATCGGCCCGGCGCAGGACGCGCCGGCCATCGAGGCCGTCGGCGTCTGCAAGCGCTACGGCGCGCACGAGGTGCTCAGGCAGGTCGGGCTGGCCGTGCGCCCGGGCGAAGTGGTGTCCATCATCGGCCCGTCGGGCTCCGGCAAGACCTCGCTGATCCGCACCATGAACGGCCTGGAGGCGGTCAGCGGCGGCGAGATCCGCCTGAACGGCACGCCGTTCGCCCGGGCGCCCGGCGAAGGCGGCGGCGAGCGCGAGCACATGCGGCGCATCGTCGACGTCGGCATGGTGTTCCAGGGCTTCAACCTGTTCCCGCACAAGACCGCGCTGGAAAACGTCATGCTGGCCCCGCGCTACCACCGGCGCGGCAGCCGGTCCGACATCCGCGCCCTGGCCTTCGCGATGCTGCGCAAGGTGGGCATGGCCGAGCACGCCGGCAAGTATCCCCACCAGCTGTCCGGCGGCCAGCAGCAGCGCGTGGCGATTGCCCGCGCCCTGGCGATGCAGCCGCAGGTCATGCTGTTCGACGAGCCGACCTCGGCGCTGGACCCGGAACTGGTCAGCGACGTGCTGAAGGTGATCGAGGACCTGGCCGGCGAGGGCATGACCATGGTCATCGTCACCCACGAGATGAACTTCGCCTTCCGCCTGTCGCACCGTATCGCCTTCATGGAGCAGGGCGCGATCGTGCGCGAGGGGCCGCCGGCGCAGATGCTGGAATCCGGGGACGAGCGGCTGCAGCGCTTCCTGCGCGACGTGCGGATGGCCTGAGCGGGCGGCGCGCCTCGGCATCAGCCCAGCAGCCAACCGGCAGCGGCCCCGAAGGCCACCACCCACACCGGCGAGACGCGGGCATACGCCAGCAGCCCGAAGGCCGCCAGCCCCAGGCCGAAATCCGCCCGGTCCAGGATGGCGCTCGTCCACACCGGGTCGTACAGCGCGGACAGCAGGATGCCCACCACGCCGGCATTGACGCCGGCCAGGGCCGAGCGGATGCCGTCGCGCCGGCGCAGGGCTTCCCAGAAAGGCAGGGCGCCGGCCACCAGCAGGAAGGAGGGCAGGAAGATCACCGCCAGGAAGGCCAGGCCGCCCTGCCAGCCCGAGAGCGGGCCGTGCATGGCCGTGCCCAGGAAGGCGGCGAAGGCCGTCAGCGGCCCGGGCACGGCCTGCGCGGCGCCGTAGCCGGCCAGGAACACGGCGTTGTCGACCGCGCCGGCGGGCACGACGGTGGCCTGCAGCAGCGGCAGCATCACGTGGCCGCCGCCGAACACCAGCGAGCCGGCGCGGAAGAAGCCGTCGACCAGCGCCCACAGCGGGGAGCCCGTCGCGCCGGCCAGCAGGGGCAGCCCCAGCAGCAGCGCGGCGAACAGCAGGAAGGCCGCCGCGCCGGCGCGCCGCGAAATGCCGTAGCCGGCGTGGGGCAGGGCTGGCTCGCGGGGCGGCTTCAGCAGCAGGCGGCCGAGCAGGCCGCAGGCCAGGATGGCGCCGATCTGCCCGGGCGCGGCGGGCAGCGCCAGGGTGGCGAGCGCCGCCAGGATCGCCAGCCCGGCGCGCGGCCGGTCCGGGCACAGCGTGCGCGCCATGCCCCAGACCGCCTGCGCCACGACCGCGACCGCCACCACCTTCAGCCCGTGCACCGCGCCCGAGGCCGCCAGCCCCGCATAGTGCGCGATGCCGTAGGCGAAGGCGATCAGCAGCAGCGCCGAAGGCAGCGTGAAGCCCAGCCAGGCCAGCAAGGCGCCCGGCCAGCCCGCGCGCCGCAGGCCCAGCGCGATGCCGACCTGGCTGCTGGTCGGGCCGGGCAGGAACTGGCACAGGGCCACCAGGTCCGCATAGCTGCCTTCGTCCAGCCAGCGCCGGCGTTCGACGAACTCGGCACGGAAGTAGCCGAGGTGGGCCACCGGGCCGCCGAAGGAGGTCATGCCCAGGCGCAGGAAGGCCCACAGCACTTCGAAGGGATCGCCGGGGCCCGGCGCCGCCGTTCGTTCGAGGGGATCGGCGGGGCGGGCGTCGGCCGCGGGGGACAAGTCGTCGGTCACGGTGGCAGGGTTTCCGGAGGGATGCGCAAGCGCGAAGGAAGGGGGGGCGGTCGGGCACCAACGATATCAGCCGGCGGCGAATCCGGCTGCCGGGGGGGCACGGCCCAGGCAGGGATGCGTGTCCTGCCCTTGCAGGCGGATCGCTTCTCCCTTATTATTCAAATAACGTTGAATCATTGAACTATAAACCATGACCGAAGACCAGGCCGTCACCTCGCTTTCCGCGCTGGCCCACGCCCAGCGCCTGCGCGTCTTCCGCGCCCTGGTCGTCGCAGGCCCGGCCGGGCTGACGCCCAGCGTCCTGGCCGACCAGCTGGGCGTGGCCCGCAACGCCTTGTCCTTCCACCTGAAGGAGCTCGCCCACGCCGGCCTGGTGACGGTCGAGCAGCAGGGCCGCAACCTGATCTACCGCGCCGACTTCGCCTCCATGAACGGCCTGCTGGGCTACCTGACCGAGCACTGCTGCCAGGGCGGAGCCTGCGAGGTCGACGCCGCTGCCTGCGCCTGCTGAGTCCCGCCCGGCCGCGATGCGCCCGCGCTCCTTCCCGCAACCCGCCGGTCCCGGCCGCGGCATCGCCCGCCGCGCCGGCCCGTGCGCCTGACACGTCCACCCATCCGAGGCCCCCAATGCCGGAGAAAATCTACAACGCGCTCTTCATCTGCACGGGCAATTCCGCCCGCTCCATCCTGGCCGAAGGCCTGCTCAACGGCCTGGGGCAAGGGCGCTTCCGCGCCTGGTCGGCGGGCAGCCTGCCCAAGGGCGAGGTCCACCCGCTGGCGCTGGCCACCCTGCAGCGGCTGCGCCTGCCCACGCAAGGCTATCGCAGCAAGAGCTGGGACGAGTTCGTCCGGCCCGATGCGCCGCAGTTCGACTTCATCTTCACCGTCTGCGACAACGCGGCGGGCGAGGCCTGCCCGGTCTGGCCGGGCAAGCCCATGTCGGCGCACTGGGGCGTGCCCGACCCGGCAGCGGTGGAAGGCACGGACGAGGCCAAGGCCAAGGCCTTCCAGGACGCGGCGGTCGCCCTCAAGCGCCGCATCGAGCTGTTCCTGTCGCTGCCCCTGGAACGCCTGGACGCGCTGTCCCTGCAGCGCGAGCTGCACGGCATCGGCAAGGCGTGACGGGGCAGGGCCGATGTCCGCGCAAGCCGCCGCCCTGGATCGCCCGCCCGCGCCGATGAGCGCGTTCGAGCGCTACCTGACCCTGTGGGTCTTCCTGTGCATCGCCGCCGGCGTGGCCGTCGGCCAGTGGGCGCCTGCCGTATCCGCCGCAGTCGGCCGGATGGAGGTCGCTCGCGTCAACCTGCCGGTGGGCCTGCTCATCTGGCTCATGATCGTCCCCATGCTCATGCGGGTGGACTTCGGCGCGCTGGGCCAGGTGCGCCGGCACTGGCGCGGCATCGGCGTGACGCTGTTCGTGAACTGGGCCGTCAAGCCGTTCTCGATGGCCTTCCTGGGCTGGCTCTTCATCCGGCAGGCGTTCGCGCCCTGGCTGCCCGCCGAGCAGCTCGACAGCTATGTCGCGGGGCTCATCCTGCTGGCCGCCGCGCCCTGCACGGCCATGGTGTTCGTGTGGAGCCGGCTGACGGGCGGCGACCCGCTCTTCACGCTGTCGCAGGTGGCGCTGAACGACACCATCATGGTGTTCGCCTTCGCGCCCATCGTCGGGCTGTTGCTGGGGCTGTCGTCCATCGCCGTGCCTTGGGACACGCTGCTGGCCTCGGTGGTGCTGTACATCGTCATCCCGGTGATCCTCGCCCAGCTGTGGCGGCGGGCGCTGCTGCGCCGCGGGCAGGCGCGCTTCGAGGCGGCCCTGGCCCGCCTGGGCCCGCTGTCCATCGCGGCCCTGCTGCTGACGCTGGTGCTGCTGTTCGCCTTCCAGGGCCAGGCCATCCTGCGCCAGCCGCTGGTCATCGCCCTGCTGGCCGTGCCCATCCTGATACAGGTGCTGTTCAATTCCGGCCTGGCTTACTGGCTGAACCGCAGGGCAGGGGAGCAGCACAGCGTGGCCTGCCCCTCGGCGCTGATCGGCGCGTCGAACTTCTTCGAGCTGGCCGTGGCGGCGGCGATCAGCCTGTTCGGCCTGCACTCCGGCGCGGCGCTGGCCACGGTGGTCGGCGTGTTGATCGAGGTGCCCGTCATGCTGCTGGTGGTGCGCATCGTCAACCGCACGCGTGGCTGGTACGAACGGCGCCCGCCCCGATTCGCGGCGGAGGCAGTCCGCGCACCGGGCGATGGCGCCCGATGAGCGAAGATCCGCGCAGCACCCGGAGACACGTGGTGCCTGGCGACCATGGCCTGCCCGGGATGGTGTGCCTGCCCAACATCGCCGAGGCCATCTTCGACCGCCCCGACCTGCGCCGGCTCGGGCTGGCCGGGGAAGGGGCGACGCATCCGCCGCGCTTCCTGCTGCTCACGGGCTCGGTGCGCGAGCGATCCTACAGCCGGCTGCTGGCCCAGGAGGCCGCGCGCCTGCTGCAGGCCATGGGCGGCGAGGCGCGGATCTTCGATCCCTCGGGCCTGCCGCTGCCGGACGATGCGCCGGACACCCATTCCAAAGTGAGGGAGCTGCGCGAGTCGGCGCGCTGGGCCGAGGGCATGGTCTGGGTCTCGCCCGAGCGCCATGGCGCCATGACCGGCATCCTGAAGGCGCAGATCGACTGGATCCCCCTGGCGGAGGGCGCCGTCCGGCCGACCCAGGGCAAGACCCTGGCGGTCATGGAGGTCTCGGGCGGCTCGCAGTCCTTCAACGCTGTCAACCAGATGCGCGTGCTGGGCCGCTGGATGCGCATGATCACCATCCCCAACCAGTCGTCGGTGCCCAAGGCCTACCAGGAATTCGACGAGGCCGGCCGCATGAAGCCGTCACCGTACTACGACCGCGTGGTCGACGTGATGGAGGAACTGATGAAGTTCACCCTGCTCACGCGCGGCGCCGGCGCCTACCTGGTGGATCGCTACAGCGAGCGCAAGGAAAGCGCCGGGGAGCTCTCGCGGCGCGTCAACCAGCGCGGCATCTGACGCGCATGCGCCTGTCTCGCCGCACCGGCATCGTCGCCGTCCTGGGCGCGACGCAGACGCTGGCCTGGGCCTCGTCCTACTACCTGCCCGCCATGCTGGCCGCGCCCATGGCCAGGGATCTGGGCGTGGCGACGTCGACGGTCTTCGCGGCGTTCTCCTTCGCGCTGCTGGTTTCCGCCTTGCTCGGCCCCGGCGCCGGCCGGGCGATAGACCGCTGGGGCGGCCGGCCGGTGCTGATGGCGACCAACCTGGTCTTCGCGCTGGGGCTTGCCTGGCTGGGCAGCGCGCGCGGCCCCGCCGGCTTGTTCTCCGCCTGGGCGGTGCTGGGCATAGGCATGGGCAGCGGGCTTTACGAGGCGGCGTTCGCCTCGCTGGTGCGCCTGTACGGCCGCGAATCGCGCGGCGCGATTTCGGGGATCACGCTGATCGCGGGCTTCGCCAGCACGGTGGGCTGGCCGCTTTCCAGCTTCCTGGAACTGCAGGTGGGCTGGCGCGGCGCCTGCTACGCCTGGGCCGGGCTGCACCTGTTCCTGGCCCTGCCGCTGAACGCAATGCTGCCCTCTGCGGCCCGGCTGGCGCCGGAGCAGGGCGGCTGCGTTCCCGCGCAGGCCGCCTCTTCGTCCCACGGGACGACACGCGATTGCGCGCTGCTGGCCGTGGTGTTCGCCATCACCTGGTTCGTGAGCACGGCCATGGCGGCGCACCTGCCGCGGCTGTTGATGGCGGCGGGCGCGACCTTCGCCGCCGCGGTGGCCGCCGGCGCCCTGGTCGGCCCGGCGCAGGTGGGCGCGCGCCTGCTGGAATTCGGCCTGCTGCGCCGCATGCATCCCTTGCTGTCGGCCCGGCTGGCGGCGCTGGCGCACCCGGCGGGCGCCGCGTTGCTGCTGGTGCTGGGCGCGCCGCTGGCGTCGGCCTTCGTGATCCTGCACGGCGCGGGCAACGGTATCCTGACGATAGCCAAGGGCACGCTGCCGCTGGCGCTGTTCGGCCCGCAGGGCTACGGCGCCCGGCAGGGCCTGCTGATGGTGCCGGCGCGCATCGCCCAGGCCCTGGCGCCCTGGCTGTTCGGCCTGGGCCTGGACCGCTGGGGCGCCGGCGCGCTGTGGATCTCGGCCGGGCTGGGGGCCGTGGCGTTCGCGGCGCTGCTTGCGCTGCGGCCCGGCAAGGCCGGCGCCGCGGCTGCGGCATCCTAGGCGCTGCCGTCCGATTCGGCCGGACGCTGGGACTCAGCCGGGCTCCCGGACATCGGCCGGATTCCCGATCCCGGCCGAACTTCCGCGCATCAATCGAAGATCGACTGCATCACCCCATAGAGCAGGTTCTGCCCCTCGAAGCCGATGCCCGGCCGGTCGGACAGCGTCAGGATGCCGTCCTCTACGCGCGAGTCGTCGGCGAAGCCGGCGAACACGCCGAACACGCCCGGATAGGCCTCGCAGCCGCCCAGGCCGAAGCCCGCGACCACCGCCAGCGTCATCAGGTTGCCGCCGTGCGGGAAGATCGACGCGCGCGACCAGCCCATGGATTCCAGCATGGCCAGGGTGCGCGCGAACTGGGCGATGCCGTAGGACTGCGGCACGTCGATCTGGATGATGTCGCGGTCCGGCCGCATCCCGCCGAAGCGCACCAGGTTATGGATGTCCTGGGTCGAGTACAGGTTCTCGGCGCTGCCGATGGCGCCGCGGTAGCGGCCGGTCAGCTCCGCCAGGGTGGCGAAGTCGGCGGGGTCGGTCGGCTCTTCCAGCCAGCGCAGGCCGTAGGGCTCCAGCGCGTCCGCGTAGGCGAAGCAGCGCTCGGGCGAGAAGCCCGCGTTGGCGTCGGCCGCCAGGCGGCTCCCGTCGCCCAGCACCGCGATGGCCGCCTCGATCCGCCGCAGGTCTTCGGCCAGCGGCGCGCCGCCGACCTTGATCTTCATGGTCGTGTAGCCCTGGTCCAGCCGGCTGCGGATCTCCGCCTGCAGCTCGGGCAGGCCCTTGTCCGGCGCGTACCAGCCGCCGCCCACGTAGCACGGCACCCGGCGCAGCACCTCGTTGCCGTAATGGCGGGCGAGCAGGCCGTGCAGGGGCTCGTCGGCGATCTTGGCGGCGGCGTCCCACAGCGCCACCTCTATCGTGCCGATGGCGATCGAGCGCTCCGAATGGCCGCCCGGCTTTTCCCGCCGGTTCATGCAGGCCAGCGCCTTATCCGGGTCCAGGTTGTCCCCCCGGTCGTTGAGCAGGCTTTCGGGGTCGGCCGCCAGCAGGCGCGGGATGAAGCGCGCGCGCATCTGCGCGCCGCAGGCGTAGCGCCCGGTCGAATTGAAGGCGTAGCCGACGACCGGGCGGCCGTGCCGGAGCACGTCGGTCTTCACCGCCACGACCGAGGTGGTCATCTCGCTGAAGTCGTAGACCGAATTGCGCAGCGGCGAATTCAGCGGGATGGCGATCTCGCGGATGTCCGTGATCTTCAAGATACTGTCTCCGGTGAAGGCGGGGAATGGGTCCGAGCCTCAGTCGATGGTGATGCCGGCGCTGGTGATGATCTGCCGCATCTTGGGGATTTCCTGGTTCAGGATGTCGCCGAACTGCTGCGCGCTGCCGCCGGTCGGGTCCACGCCCAGGGAAATCAGCTTCTCGCGGATCTCGGGAAGCTGGATGATCTGGTTGAAGGCGCCGTTGAGCTTGCCGATGACCTCGTCCGACACCCCCGCCGGCGCCAGCACGCCCCAATAGCCGGTGGCGACGGCTTCGGGCAGGCCTTCCTCGGCCCGCGAAGGCACGTCGGGCAGGGCCGGCGAGCGCTGGGTGCTGGACACGTCGATGGGCCTGAGCTTGCCGGACTGGATCATCGGCAGCGCCGGCCCGATGCTGGTGACCAGGATGGGCACGTGCCCGCCCATCACGTCGGTCAGCGCGGGTCCCGCGCCGCGGTAGGGGATGTGCGCCATCTTGATGCCGGCCACCTGCTTGAGCACCTCGCCGGCGATGTGCGTGGACGTGCCGTTGCCCGACGAGGCGTACTGCAGCGTGTCCGGGCTGGCCTTGGCCAGCGCGATCAGCTCCTGGATGTTGTGCACCGGCAGCGAAGGGTGCACCAGCAGGACCGAGGGCGCGGGCCCGATCAGCGCCACCGGCGCCAGGTCCTTCAAGGTGTCGTAGGGCAGGTGGGTCTGCAGGGCCGGGTTGGTCATCAAGGCCTGGTCGGACATCAGCAGCGTGTAGCCGTCGGGCTCGGCCCGGGCGACGATGTCGGTGCCGATCACGCTCACGCCGCCGCCGCGGTTTTCCACCACCGCCGGCTGGCCGAGCAGCCTGGACAGTTCCGGGGCCAGGGTGCGCGCGATGATGTCGGTGGCGCCGCCGGGCGGGTAGGGCACGACCAGGCGGATGGGGCGGCTGGGATAGGCGTCGGCGGCCAGGGCGGGCGCGGCCGGCGCGGCGGCCAGGCCGGCGAGCAGCAGGGCCGGCAGCGCGCGGCCGGCGCGCAATGCGGTGGCGAGGAAGCGGCGGCGCGCGCCGGCGGCTGCCGTCGAGGCGGTCAGGATGCGAGGCATAAGGGTTCCCTTGGACAGTTATGGTTGGAAGAAAAAACGGCGGCGATGCGCCGGTTCACACTGCGGCCGGCGCGCGGGCGCGCCAGCCGGCCATGGACTCCAGTTGCCTGGCCAGGGCCAGGACTTGCAGGTCGGCGCCGAAGCGGCCGGCCAGCTGCACGCCGACGGGCAGGCCGCCGCCGCCGATGCCGACCGGGACGCTGACGGCCGGGATGCCGGCCACGTTGGCGAAGGTGGAGAACACCGCGCCGGCCCGCGGGCCGGCCGGCTGCCCATCGATGGCCTGCGGGAAAGCCTGGCCGACCGGCCACGGCAGGCAGGCCGACGCGGGCGAAAGAATGAAGTCGAAGCGCTCGAAATGGGTGTCGACGCGGCGCCTGGCCTGCTGCACCAGCTCCACCGCGGCGGCGTACTGTTGCGCGTCGACCGCGCGGCCGCGCGCGGCGGCCGCCTGGTTGGACGGCTGCAGGGCCGCCAGCGCGTCTTCCGAATCGCCGGCCAGCCGCGCCACGGCGACCGCCGTCAGGGTCGACCAGATCCGCTCGATGTCGGCGAGCGCGAAGGGCATCGTGCCCGTTTCCACCCGGTGCCCGCCGCCTTCCAGCAGGCGGGCGGCCCGCTCCGCCTGCTGGCGTATGTCGCGGTCGACCGCCGAACCTTCCACGTCGGGCACGTAGCAGATGCGCGCCGGGCTGCCGGGCAGGGCGGCGTCCAGCCGCTCCGGCAGCGGGTAGTCCGCGAAGCACCGCGACGCGCGGTCGCGCGCATCCGGGCCCGCCATGGACCGGAACAGCAGGTACACGTCGTCCACGCTGCGCGCGGCCGGCGCCACGGCCTGCAGGTCCAGCGCCATCGGCGGGAAGCCGGCAGTGCGCGGAATTCTTCCATTGGACGGACGAAAGCCGACCACGCCGGCGTAGGCCGCGGGCCGCCGGATCGAGCCGCCCGCGTCGGTGCCTACCGCCAGCGCGCCGATGCCCGCGGCCAGCGCCGCCACGGCGCCGCCGCTGGACCCGCCCGGCGTCAGGTCCAGCCGCCACGGGTTGCGCGTGGGGCCGAACAGGAAATTGTCGGTATGCGCGCCCAGCGCGAATTCGGGCGTATTGGTCTTGGCCAGCAGGTTGGCCCCAGGGCGCGCAGGCGCGCCAC
>Ga0182748_1004397_pt1 | contig 11219 bp, 8 predicted proteins | sample eDN3rd37CKraftOP_FD_128877 | JGI IMG/M metagenome (GOLD analysis project Ga0182748, IMG submission 128877) | Enriched Organic Plus compost microbial communities from Emeryville, California, USA - eDNA 3rd pass 37_C Kraft OP (version 2) (version 2) ...
CGCGCCCGCCGCCGCCCAGATGCCGACGGCCCGGCCGCGCGCCGCGCCGGAAAAGGCGGCGCTCAACGTGGCGAGGCTGTTCGGCAGCAGCATCGCCGCGCCCAGGCCCTGAAGCGCCCGTCCGCCGAGCAGCGCGTCGAGGCTCGGCGCCGCCGCGCAGAGCAGCGAGGCCGCCGTGAACAGCGCGATGCCGCCCAGCATCACGCGCCTGCGCCCGTAAAGATCGCCCGCCGCGCCGCCGATCAGCACCAGGGCGGAAAGCGGCAGGGTGAAGGCGTTCATAACCCACTGCACCTCCGCGGTGCGCGCCGTGAAGCCCGCCGCGATGGCGGGGAGCGCAACGTTGAGCACCGAGCCGTCGATGAAGGCGAGGCTCGAGGCGAGGATGCACACGGTGAGGACGAGGCGCGGGCGCGCCAGTTCGGCGCCGCCCTCGGGCGCGCGGCCGGGCGGAAGGTCGGGGTGGACGGTCAAGGCGCCCGGCCCGCCGGCCGTTCAGCCGCGGCGAGCCGGGGGCGGAGCGTCACGCCTAGAGAACCTCGAACAGGCCGGCCGCGCCCATGCCGCCGCCGACGCACATGGTGATCACGACATACTTCACGCCGCGGCGCTTGCCCTCGATCAGCGCGTGGCCGACCATGCGCGCGCCCGACATGCCATAAGGGTGGCCGATCGAGATCGCGCCGCCGTTGACGTTGAGCCGGTCGTTCGGGATGCCGAGCCGGTCGCGGCAGTAGAGCACCTGCACCGCGAAGGCCTCGTTCAGCTCCCACAGGCCGATATCGTCCATCTTGAGGCCGAAGCGGTCGAGCAGCTTCGGCACCGCGAAGAGCGGGCCGATGCCCATCTCGTCCGGCTCGGTGCCGGCGACGGCCATGCCGACATAGCGGCCGAGCGGGGTGAGGCCCTTCGCCGCCGCGACGCCTGCCTCCATCACCACGCAGGCCGACGCGCCGTCGGAGAGCTGGCTGGCATTGCCGGCGGTGATGCAGTTGCCGGGGCCCATCACCGGCTGCAGCGCGGAGAGCCCTTCGATCGTGGTGTCGGGCCGGTTGCCCTCGTCCTTCGCGATGGTGACCTCGCGCTGCGAAACCTCGCCGGTCTCCTTGTTCTTGACGTTCATCGTCGTCGTGACGGGCACGATCTCGTCGTCGAACTTGCCGGCGGCCTGGGCGGCGGCGGTGCGCTGCTGTGACTGGAGCGAATATTCGTCCTGCGCCTCGCGCGAGATGTCGTAGCGCTTCGCCACGACCTCGGCGGTGGCGATCATCGGCATGTAGATGTCCTTGTGCATCGCCACCAGCTCGGGGTCGGCGGCGACGCGCAGCTCCGGCGTCTGCACCAGGCTGATCGATTCGACGCCGCCGGCGACGATCACGTCCATGCGGTCGACGATCACCTGCTTGGCGGCGGTGGCGATCGCCATCAGGCCGGACGAGCATTGCCGGTCGATGGTCATGCCCGCCGTGGTCACCGGCAGGCCGGCGCGCAGCGCCGCGGTGCGCCCGATGGTGTGCTGCCCGCCCTGCGGCAGCGCGGCGCCGATGATACAATCGTCGACCTCGTTGGGATCGATTTTCGCGCGCTCGACGGCGGCCTTGATCGCGTGGCTGGCCAGCGTCGGCGGCAAAGTGGCGTTGAAGGCGCCGCGATAGGCCTTGCCGATGGCGGTGCGGGCGGTGGAGACGATGACGGCGTCGCGCGTGGCCATGTTTTTCTTCCCGTGCTTTGCGTGGCGTTGTGAGACCTAATCTAGGCGCGATTGCGCCCGCCTTGCCAGCCGCGAAATGCAGGGGGCCGCGCGCCGGGCGGCCCGACGTCGCCTTGTCCGCCCGGCGCCCGCCGTCTATCTCCGCCGCAATCGCCTCGGGCTTACGTCCCGCGGACCAGCGCTATCGGGACGTCATGTTTCAAGCGAGGCTCCTTCCTGCCGCTTCGATCGCCGGCCGCGCCGGGGCGGCGGATCGCGGGCGCTGGCTGAGCGCCGCTCTCGCGCTGCTGATCGAGCTGCTGCTGGTGCTGATGCTGCTGACGCTCGGCACCACGCGCCGCGAGCGCGAGGAGGAGCCGCGAACGACGGTCGTCACGATCGACGCGGAGTCCGTGTCGGAGGAGGCGCCAGCGCCCCGCCAGCGCCAGGCCGAGGCGCGCGCCGAGCGCCGCCCGAGCACGCCGCAACCGCCGAGCGCGACGAACGCGCCCGCGCCGCCGCCGCTCCCCGCCACCCCGGTGCCGGCGCCGGTCGAGATTGTGCCGATGACTTTCGACCTTGCCCCCGGCGAGCGGCGGCGGCCGGACCGCACCGCGCCCACGCAACCCGTCTATGGCCCGCCCGACACGCGCCGCGCCTCGGCGGGGGATTCAGAAGTGGTCGGGACGGCGCCGAACGGCGAGCCGCTCTTCGCCGCGCAATGGTACCAGGAGCCGAACGACGAGATGCTCGGCGCCTATCTTTCCACGGCGCGCGGGCCCGGCTGGGGCCTGATCGCGTGCCGCACCGCGCCGGACTTCCGCGTCGAGGATTGCGTGCCGATCGCGGAATATCCCGAAGGCTCGAACATCGCCCGCTCCGTGCTCGCCGCCGCTTGGGAATTCCGCGTCCGCCCGCCCCGCCGCGGCGGCCAGTCCCTGGTCGGTGCCTGGGTCCGAATCCGGATCGATTACGGCACCGGCGCCCCGCGACGGCGGCGGTGAGCGGGAGCGCGGGCGCTCAGGCGAACAGCAGGCCGATCCACTCGGCGACGAGGGCGGGGCGGTCCTCGCCCTCGATCTCGACCGTCGCCTCATGGACGAACTGCCACTGGCCCGGGCGCTTTTCCTCGAGCGAGAGCAGGCGGAAGCGCCCGCGCACGCGCCTACCCGCGCGGACGGGGGCAAGGAAGCGGACGTTCCCGAAGCCGTAATTCACCGCCATCTTCGTCGTCGCCGGGACGAGCACCACGTCCCCGGCCATGCGGCTCAGCAGCGAGAGGGTGAGGAAGCCATGCGCGATCGTGCCGCCGAAGGGCGTCGCGGCGGCGGCCTGGGGATCGACATGGATGAACTGGCGGTCCTCGGTCACCTCGGCGAAGCCGTCGATCCGCGCCTGATCGACCAGGATCCATTGGGAGACGCCGATCTCCTCGCCGACCTTCGCCCTGATCTCCTCGATGGTTGCGACCGGCATTGAGCGTCCCCCGTTTTGCGCCTATCGGCGCCCGGCATAAGGCCGCGCCCCGGCGCGGGACAAGCTTCTCTGGGAGACGATAATGGCGGACGCTACGGCAACCGCGCGACAGGAGCTGCGGCGACTCTATCGCGCGCCCGAACCCGAAGTGCTGAAGCCGCTGCTGGAGGCCGCCGCGCTCGATCCCGAGTCGCGCCGCCGGGTCGAGGCGCGGGCGCTCGGGCTGCTCGCCGAGCTGCGCGCCGCCCAGTCGAAGGGCTGGGTGAACCAGTTCCTCCAGGAATATCGGCTGAACACCTCCGAGGGCGTCGCGCTGCTCTCGCTCGCCGAGGCGTTCCTGCGCGTCCCCGACCCCGAGACCGCCGACCGCCTGATCGCCGACAAGCTGGGCGAGGGGGACTGGCGCGCGCACAAGGGCAAGTCCAACTCCGCGCTCGTCAACTCCGCCACCTGGGGCCTCGTCATCGGCCGCGCGCTCACCAGCGAGAGCGAGCAGGCGAGCGTGCTCCGCCGGCTCATCGCCCGCACCGGCGAGCCGTTCGTCCGCCAGGGCGTCGGCGCGGCGATGCGGATGATGGGCGAGATTTTCGTGATGGGCCGCACCATCGACGAGGCGACCGAGCGAATGCGCAAGCGCGAGCATCGCGGCTTCACTGCCAGCTTCGACATGCTCGGCGAGGCGGCGCGCACCTTCCCCGACGCGGACCGCTATTTCGCGTCCTACGAGCAGGCGATCCGCGCGGTCGGCGCGATCGCGAGCGAGGGCCATTCGATCTCGGTCAAGCTCTCCGCGCTCCATCCGCGCTACGAGGTCGCGCAGTACGACCGCTGCGTGCCCGCCCTGATCGAAAGGGTCGCCGCGCTCGCCGAGCTGGCCGCGAAGCACGGCATCGGCATGACCATCGACGCCGAGGAGACCGAGCGGCTGGAGATGAGCCTGGACATCATCGAGACGGTCGCCGGCCTGCCGTCGCTGGAGGGCTGGGACGGGCTCGGCATGGCGATCCAGGCCTATGGCAAGCGCGCCCGGCCGACCGTCGCCTGGGCGAACGCCGTCGGCGAGAAGACGGGCCGGCGGATCGCGGCGCGGCTCGTCAAAGGCGCCTATTGGGACACCGAGATCAAGCGCACGCAGGAACAGGGCCTTTCCGACTACCCGCTGTTCACGCGCAAGGCGGCGACCGACGTCTCCTACCTCGCCTGCGCGAAGGACATGCTCGCGGCGAAGCACATCTATCCGGCCTTCGCGACGCACAACGCGCTCACCGTCGCGACCGTGCTCGAATGGGCGGGCGAGCGCCGCGACTTCGAGTTCCAGCGCCTCCACGGCATGGGCGACGGCCTCTACGAGAAGCTGGTCCGCGAGGAGGGCTATCACTGTCGCATCTACGCGCCGGTCGGGGGGCATCGCGACCTGCTCGCCTATCTCGTGCGGCGGCTGCTCGAAAACGGCGCCAATTCGAGCTTCGTGCACCAGCTCGCGGACGAGCGGCTGACCGACGCGCAGCTCCTCGCCGACCCGGTCGCCCGCATCGCGTCGGTCGGCGGCACCCGACATCCCTCGATCCCGCTGCCGAAGGATCTGTTCGGCGAGGTCCGCGCGAACAGCGAAGGCCTCGATCTCAACGACAAGGTCGAGCTGCAGCGAATTGCGAACGAGGTTTCGAAGCCGCTGCAGTTCGCCCATCCCGCGACTTCGCTCGGGACGAGCGAGGCGGAGGCGGCGGGGGCCGGGGTGACGAAGGCGCTCGCGGGCTTTTCCGCCTGGTCCGCGCGCAGCGTCGAGGAGCGCGCGGCCTGCCTCGACCGGCTCGCCGACGCGCTCGAGCGCGAGCGCGACATGCTGATGTGCATCTGCGTGCAGGAGGCGAAAAAGACGATCCCGGACGCCCTCGCCGAGGTGCGCGAGGCCGCCGATTTCTGCCGCTACTACGCCAACCAGGCGCGTGCGCGGCTGCTGCCGCAGGAGTTGCCGGGCCCGACCGGGGAGCGCAACGTGCTGAGGATGGAGGGGCGCGGCGTCTTCGTGTGCATCGCGCCGTGGAACTTCCCGCTCGCCATCTTCCTGGGCCAGGTCACCGCCGCTTTGGTCGCGGGCAACAGCGTCGTCGCCAAGCCCGCGCCGCAGACGCCGGAGATCGCCGCCTTTGCCGTCGGCCTTGCCCATGGCGTCGGCATTCCGGAGGACGCGCTCGTCCTCGCGCCGGGCGGACCGGAAATGGGCCAGGCGCTGATGGAGGACTCGCGCATCGCCGGCGTCGCCTTCACCGGCTCCACCGCCACCGCCAAGCGCATCGCGCGCACGCTCGTCGCCGAGGACGATCGGCCGATCATCCCGCTGATCGCCGAGACCGGCGGGATCAACGCGATGATCGTCGATTCCACCGCGCTGCCCGAGCAGGTGGTGCAGGACGTCATCACCTCCTCCTTCCGCTCGGCCGGGCAGCGCTGCTCGGCGCTGCGCCTCCTCGTGCTGCAAGAGGAGATCGCCGGGCGGACGCTCGAGATGCTCAAGGGCGCGATGGACGCGCTCGTCGTCGGCGATCCGGCAAGCCCCGCGACCGACGTCGGCCCGGTGATCGACCGCGCCGCCTATGACAAGCTGATGGGCTATCGCGAAACGATGCGTCCGCGCTGGCTGCACACCATTGCCGCGCCGGAAGGGGAGGGGCTGTACGTTCCGCCGACGCTGATCGCCGTGGACCGGATCGAGGACGTGGACCGGGAATGGTTCGGCCCGCTCCTTCACGTCACCACCTGGCCGGCGGGCCAGCTCGCCAAGACGGTGCGGCGCGTGAACCAGTCCGGCTTCGGCCTCACCATGGGCCTGCACAGCCGCATCGCCCGCGCGGCCGAGACGCTGGAGGCCAACGCCCATGCCGGCAACCTCTACGTCAACCGCTCGATGATCGGCGCGATCGTCGGCTCGCAGCCTTTTGGCGGCGAGGGTCTTTCCGGCACCGGCCCCAAGGCCGGCGGCCCCCATTACCTGCCGCGCTTCTGCGCCGAGCGGGTGACGAGCACGGACACGACCAGCGCCGGCGGCAATGCGACGCTGCTGAGCCTCGAGGACGTCGGCTTCTAGCCCCGCCGCGACGGCGATTCGGGATAGGGCATCACCAGCGTGCCGTCGGGCGCGGCGGTGAAGGTCGTCTGCGCCGGATAGGCGAAGCGGATTCCGAGCTCCGCGAACTTGCGCAGGATCGCGAGCATCACCGCGGCGCGCGTGTTGACATGGTCCTCGCCGGTCGCGCTCTCGATGTAGAAGACCAGCTCGTAGTCGATCGACGAGGGCGAGAACTGGAAGGGCTGGCAGTGATCGAAGCTCGCCAGCGGCTGCGCCTCGACAATCTCCTTCACCTCCAGCCCGACCCGCGCGAGCAGCTCCGGCGGCGTCTGGTAGACGATGCCGAAGATCATCAGCACGCGTCGCCGCCGCAGCCGCGCCCAGTTCTGGATCTGTTGGTCGAGCAGCTTGGCGTTGGCGATCACGATCTCCTCGCCGCCGACCGAGACGAGCCGCGTCGTCTTGAGCCCGATCGCGCTGACCGTGCCGGTCGTGGTGCCGAACGTGATGGTGTCGCCACGGCGGAAGGGCTTGTCGAACAGGATGGCGAGCGCCGCGAACAGGTCGGCGAAGATGCTCTGCGCGGCGAGACCGATGGCGATGCCGCCGATGCCGAGGCCGGCGATCAGGCCGGTGACGTTGACGCCGAGATTGTCGAGGATGACGACCAGCGCCACCGCGAACAGCGCGACGGTGACGAGCAGGCGGATGATGCCGATCGCCGAGCCGAGCGTGCCCTGATCGTCGTCGATGCGGTGCTCGACATAGCCGAGCACCAGCTCGCGCGCCCACAGCGCCGCCTGGATCGCCGCCGCGATGACGAACAGCGCCTGGATGAGGCCAAGCAGGGTCGGCGGCGTGCGCGCATATTCGGCGACGAGAATCGCCGAGGTCATGACGATGAAGAAGGGGCGGGTGCGGGCGAGCACGCGGGCGAAGGTCCGCCGCCAGACATGGTCGCCGGTGCGGCCGCCCTCGATCAGCCGGCTGCCGAGCGTCCGAAGCCCGAACAGCAGCAGGCCGATGGCGACCGCGACGCCGACCGAAATGGCGATGCCGATGCTGTTGCCGCTGATCCAGCTCCAGGTGTCGCTGAGCAGCGAAGTCGCCTTGTCGTCGAGATCGCGGGGCAGCCCCGCCTGGATGCGCACGCCGGAGATCATCCCGCTTCCTTAGCGGCGGGCGCGCGGGCGTGCCAGTTCAAGCCGCGCCTTCGAGGAAGGCGAGCAGCCCGCGCTCGGCGCGACTGAGGTAGCGCGTCCGGCGGGGCAGCGGCGGCAGCCTCTCGCCCGCCTTCGCCTTGGCCAGTTCGACCAGCGCGGGGTGGACGTAGGACTTGCGCGCGATCGCCGGCGTGTTGCCCAGCGCCTCCGCGACCGGCGCGAGCACCGCCCTCAGGCCCTTCGCCCGCGTCGCCAGCGCCGCATAGGCGATGACGCTCGCACCCCAGGTGCGGAAGTCCTTGGCGGTGAAGTCGCCCCCGGACGCCGCGCGAATATAGGCGTTGACCTCCGCCGAGCCGACGGGGCGCGCCTCGCCGGCGGCATCGACATATTCGAACAGGCGCGCGCCCGGCAGCTCCCGCATCCGCGCCAGCACACGCGCCAGCCGCCGGTCGATCACCTCGACGACATGGACGATGCCGTGTTTGCCGGCGAAGCGGATGGTGGCCGTGCCGCGCGCGATGCGGACGTGCCGGCGCAGCAACGTGGTCGCGCCGAAGCTCCTGTTCTCGCGCGCATAATCCTCGTTGCCGACGCGCATATAGGTCTCGTCGATCAGCCGCACGACGGCGGCCGTCACCGCCTCGGGCGAGGTCGTCTTGCCGGCGAGATCGGCCTCGACACGCCGGCGCAGCTTCGCCAGCGCGCGGCCGAAGGCGGCGAGGCGGCGGTATTTCTGCCGGTCGCGCCGCGCGGTGAAGCGGGGATGGTAGCGATACTGCTTGCGGCCCCGCTCGTCATAGCCGATCGCCTGGATGTGTCCGTCCGGGTCCGGGCAGAACCAGCAGTCGCGATAGGCGGGCGGCAGGCCGATGGCGTTCAGCCGGTCGATCTCGTCGCGGTCGGCGATGCGCGCGCCACTTGCGTCGAAATACTGCCACCCGCGCCCGCAGCGGCGGCGGGTTATGCCGGGCCTGGCGTCGTCGGAAAGGCGGATCGTCGCGCGCGGCGTCTTGCGTTTCGGCACGGCGGCACAATGCCCGGCCCGGCGCTTCGTTCCGGCGCGGGATCAGGCCGCTGCCGCCGCCTTCGCCACGAAAGGCCGCGACCGCGCCGCCTGCTCTCGGTTGCGCAGCCAGTTGTCCAGGCCCATCTGGACGCCGATCACCAGCCAGCCGAAGGGCTGGAAGGCGGTTTGCACGAAGGCGCCGCCGAGCAGGTAGATGAGGTGAAAGTGTTGCAGCGCCGTCGCCAGCGGCGAGGCCCAGGGCAGGTCCTCGCGCCGGGCGTAGCGGCGACGGACCACCTCCATCCGCACCAGCCCGATCAGGTGGATGAGGAGGAAGATGGCAAGGCCCGGCCAGCCCTGCTCGCCCAGCATCTCGAAATAGGAGCTGTGCCAGGCGCGGCCGGAATCCTCGACGGTTCGGGAGTCGATATGCTCGATCTCACCCACCGCCCGCGCGTCGGTGAGATTCACCTCGACGCGGTTCTGCCGATAGGCGCCGAAGCCGCCGCCGAAGGGATGGTCCTTCACATAGTCGAGCGTCCAGCTCCACACGGCGAGCCGGGTGCTGGCGGACTGGTCCGCCTGATAGCTCTCGATCGTCTGCATCCGCTCGGTGAAGCTGCTCGGCAGGAAGGGAATGGCGGCGAAGCCAAGCAGGCCAACTCCAGCCATGTAGAGGAAACGGCGCTTCACGTCGCGCAACATCAGGATGCCGAGCAGGGCGATGCACAGGAGGCCGGTGCGCGCCTGCGTGCCGACCGGGATCAGCAGGCAGGCGAAGATCAGCGCCGCGCCGAACGCCTTCACCCGCCAGTCGCGCGGGAAGATCGTGCCGTGGCGCATCAGCCAAAGGATGATCGGGATCAGCGCGATGGCGACGGTCGAGATGATCGAGCTTTCGTAGAGCCCGCTATTGTTGTCCACCATAAGGTTCAGCACACCGTAGCCGCCGCCGGAGAGCACCGTCTTGATCCCGCCGGTGATGATGATCGAGGCCGCCGACAGGGTGAGGAACAAGAGGGTCGCCTCGATCCGCAGCCGCGTGCGCAGCGTGAAGGGCAGGAAGATGGCGAAGGCCACCGCCTTCCAGGCCCAGTCCCACTTGATCGCTGCGTCGACCGGGAAATCGGCATGCTGCGTGGTGAACCAAGCATAAGCGAGCATCACGCCCATCAGCCATTGCCGCGCGGTGACGCGCGTGCCCTCCTTGCGGTCGAGCAGCAGCCAGCCGCCCATCGCCAACGCGGCGAGGATCAGCGAGAGCGGCACGCGATTGAGCAGGAACCAGGACAGGCGCTGCGGCGAGACGGTGTCGGCGTGGATATAGGCGAGCGTGAACAGGAACGGCCGCCGGCAGGCGAGCGCCAGCAGCGCCAGCATGAAGCCGAGCAGGGCGAGGTCACGCATCGCGTTTCAGCCAGCCCTTGCGCGGCGCGGCGGCCGTGTCGTCGTCGTCGAGATCGGGGCGCGACAGCAGCCGCCAGGCGGCGAGCAGCATCAGCCCGTGGCTCAGCAGGAGCGCGAAATTGTCGATCATGTCCGCCCTCCTTCCTCGCCGCCCCGTTCGCCCGGGCGTGATAGGCGCGCCCGGTTGACGCGGCGTTAAGCCTGGCAGGCTAGGGGCGACGTCATGGCCGGGCTGTTTCTCGTCTCGACGCGTGATCCCGAATTCGCGGCCTCCGCGCTGGCGCGCGCGCGGGGCCAGTTCGCGCTGCATGGCTTGGCGGAGACGAGCGAGCACGATCTGCCCGGCTGGCGCCTGCTCCATGCGCCCTACATGCTCGGCGGGCCGGAGACTTTGCTCCGGCGCGGCGAGGATCTGGTCGCGGTCGCGGGTACGTTGAGCTGCGACGGCCGGTTCGGCCGGCCGGCGCTGGAGGCGTTGCTCGACATGGAGACGCCGGACTGGAGCCGCCTGGCGGGCCAGTTCATCGCTCTCGCGCGGCGCGACGGGAAGGTACGGCTGTTCACGGACTTTTTCGGCGCCTTCCAGCTCTTTCACGACGCCGAACCATGTCTTTTCTCCACCTCCCTGCTCGCCGCGGTGGAGGCGCTGCCGCGCGTCTCCTTCGATCCGCAGGGCGTCTATGAATTCGCCTTCAACGTCATGCCGGTCGGCGACGACACCGTCTTTGCAGAGCTCAAGACGCTCGGGCCGGACCGGATCGTGACGCTCGGCCCCGATGGGGCGCGGTTCGAGGCGGCCGCGAAGCCGCTGCCGGAGGAGCCGCGCGCCTGCGCGATGACGGCGCGGATCGCCGCGCATCGCGAGCGGCTGCTCGCCGCCGTTCGCCCCGCCGCCGAGGCGTTCGGGCAGCGGATCTTCTGCCCGCTGTCCGGCGGACTCGATTCGCGCCTCGTGCTGGCGGCGCTCCGCGCCTGCAGCGTGATGCCCCGCCTCTACGTCTATGGCGGCGCGGACAGCGCCGACGTGCGCATCGGGCGCGAGATCGCCGCAGGGGAGGGGACGCCGATCGACTGGCTCGACAAGGAGGCCTGGCGCGCATTGCCGCCCGACGCCTTCCCGGAGCAGGTCGAGGCCAATTTCCACGCCTATGACGGCCTGCCCAATTATGGCGAGCTGTTCGAGAACGGCGCCAACGCCTTTGCCCGCCTCAGGCGGCACAAGGGCGGCGCGGCCTCGATCTCGGGCGGCTGCGGCGAGGTCTATCGCAACTTCTTCTTCCTCCCCGACCGGCGGCTTTCCGCCGCAGCGGTCGCGCGCACCTTCTTTGCCCGCTACGCCAAGGGCGATGTGACGGAAGCGTTCGAAGAGCGCGCCTTCCTGCGCGCGATCGAGGACAAGATCCTCGC
>Ga0182748_1004399_pt1 | contig 11216 bp, 14 predicted proteins | sample eDN3rd37CKraftOP_FD_128877 | JGI IMG/M metagenome (GOLD analysis project Ga0182748, IMG submission 128877) | Enriched Organic Plus compost microbial communities from Emeryville, California, USA - eDNA 3rd pass 37_C Kraft OP (version 2) (version 2) ...
CATCGCGGTCATCAGCGCAAGCGGCGTCGTGCTGTCAGCCGTGCTCAATGCGCTGCTGATACCGCTCGCGGGGCTCGCGGGCGCAGCCTGCGCCTACGTCATCACCGCGGCCACCCTGCTCGCCGCGCGCGTCCGAATCCGGTTCGGACGAGCCTGAACGCCGCAGGATTTCCCGGCTCCAGCCGTTGCACCGCCGCGGCCGCCTCCATATAGTCCCGGCCACGGTCGGAGCGTGGCGCAGCCCGGTTAGCGCACTAGTCTGGGGGACTAGGGGTCGCGAGTTCAAATCTCGCCGCTCCGACCAGAAAACCTCACAAACTCAATGAACTATAGCGACGGTCAGAATCGGGCCGCCGCCGAATATCCGCCGTGGGTGCACTGTGGGTGCAAGGCGGGCGGCTTTCTGTTGTCCCCACGTTTTTTCCGTTGGGTGCTGTTGACAGCGACTACAGGGAGAGTGTCGAAGCCGACTTGTGGCATCCCGCCACTGTAGGAGGTTTCCGCATGAATGAATCCACTCTCCGCCGCCGCGCACAGCGGCTCGGCTATCGATTAGAAAAATCACGGGCGCGAGAATGGCGCCTTGATAACCAGCTCGGATATCGACTGCTCGACGTCGAGATAAACGGCGCGGCGCTCGGTCAGGACTTTGACGCGAGCCTAGAAGAAATCGCTCACTTCATCCAGGAGGCGGCATGACCGACGATGAGGTACGGGCGCTTTGCGTCGACATAATCCCCGCCGATGTAAAATTCACCGTCAAGCGCAGCCAATCGTTCTCTCAAGGACACAACGAGGCACCGGACGGCAAGCCTAGATTCACAATAGATATCGACTCCGACATCGAATTCGGCCCGCTTTATGTGAAACTAAACCCGGTTTTCCATCGGCACGGCCTAGAATTCTCTCTGTCACGTCGCGGTGAACATCACGGATAGAATTGGCCCCGGCGCAAAGCCGGGGCTTTCTTTTTTGCTACGCGCGCCGCGTTGGATTCGTGGCGATGAACTTCTCGAACATCTCAGACGCTAAGCGCAGCACGCGCCGGGAGTCGTCGTCGTCGGGCGGCAAATCATAAATGATCTTGGACGCGATCTGCCGCAACACCCGCCTTTTGTACTGCGTGGCGTTGATTCTTCTATCCTCTCCAACCATGAAACCTCCTATCTGATTTGAGGCCGTTAATCGTGCGCGTAGAATAATAGGAGTCAATTGCTAAGTTGGAAAATAGCTACGCCCCGCTACTTGCCGTACTGGCAAATAGTGATCTCATAGAGTCACGCTTGAACGGCAACGCGGCTGCGTTTCGACTCGCGCCAATGAGCGCGCGAGCAATAAATTTGGTTCGGATTGGCGTGCGTTCTGAAAAAGCGGGTATCGCACCCCGCTAGAGCGCAAACCATCTCTTCACGCGGTTTTTCCTTCGTCGCCGCCGCGCACTCCCGGCTGCACCAACGCTGCTCGCTGTTGCGACCGTGCGGCCGGAACGGATTCCCGCACGCAGGATTAGCGCAGATACGCTCGGGCACGCGATCAATTCGCCCAGCGCTGGCGCATTCCCGGCTGCAAAACGTCCCGGCACGAGCGCGTGAGTCATTCTTTGGGTTCTGCGGAACGGTATTCGAACAAGTCGGATTAGCGCACTTCGCCATCGGCGCCCGTAGTTTTGCGGCAAGTGCTTTAGATACTTCGTGCGTCCACGTCGCTTCCCACTGCCGTTCGCGGCGATCCAATCTCCCGCGCGCAACCGTTGCGCAGTGATCGTCGCAAAAATAGCGTGAGCCGGTTTCATCCAAATCGGCACCGCAATTTAGGCATTGCGATCCGATCTTGGTGAACCAACGCTGGCCTTCGTCTACCGTAGGCCGTCGCGCCCCGACTTGATTAAGAGCGCGGCGCACCAGCTCGCGCGCCGCAAGATCGGCGTGCGCGAACTTCCAGCCGCTAGCACAGCGATCGGACCGGATAACCGCCGTCAAAATTCCTTCCAGCGCGAAGGCCGTGGGCCGCGCGACCTTCAGCAGCACGACAAGATTGGAAATTAGCTCGGAGTCGCCGGGCCGGAGCTTGTAGACCGGCGACCTGCGGGCCGCTGATATGTTTCTTCGCACGGCGTCATTGCGCAATCAGGCTGGACGGGAGTCCAATTTCGGACTCCGGCTCGGCGTCGGGATCGAAGCGGGCCGGTTCGCGCTCTGGTGCCGGTTCAGACACTAGGCCAGCTTCGCGCAACTCCCCCATAATCGCAGATCGCACGGCGTTGTGAATTTGCGGCGGCAGGGAAATGTTCTTCTCCCATCCGCCTGGCGTCGGCGTTGCGGGCATTTCGATGAACACCCGCCCTTCAAGGTTCTGCGCAACGCGGATGTGAGCGATCCGCACGCCGATAGGCTCGATCTTTACTCGGAACTTGCCGACGAATTTCGTCGTCGGCTTCTTCTTGTCCTTCGAAATTTCGAAGGACTCGACACTCGCTTCATACACCATGACCTGACTCCGTCAGTCTTCCTTCGCTTTTCCTTTTTGCTCTGGCGACATATTCAGCGGCGCGAAATAATCGTCGCCGCCTTCGTCTTCGCGCGGGTTCATCCGCTCGAATTTTCTAATTTCATTCGCATTCATCGCGCCGATTTCGCGGGCGATCCGGTAAGACTGCCAGCGCTCCAACAGATTGGCGCGTGTCATTTCATCTAGATCGAATTCAACGAACGTATTGCGGCGGGACTCTTCGCTGAGTAGCGCGGCGTTGATCGTCGCTTCCCACCGCCGGCACCAGGGCAGAATCGCGTGCTGCGAAAACATCCTGTGCAGCTCGACCGTACTGTTATAGGCCGCGCCTTCCTGTACTCCGATGATCGGTAGCGGGACTCGAAACAAGCGCGCTAGGCTCTCCACGCCAAGCCGTCTACTCGCCAACGTCTCGGCGTCCGCGGGCGAAACGCTTGTCGGGTGGAACCGCATCCCTTCTTCGAGAACGGCCACCTTTCCTGCGTTGTCGACGCCGCTCAACGTCTTTTCAAACTGCTCTTGAATTCGACGGGACGGCTCGTCGTTTAGTGTGCCGGGATGCGACAGGACACCGGACAGCGTGACACCATTGCGGAACGCATTGGCGGCGAATTTCTCAGCCGCATAAGCGGCGCCTAGCGTTTCGCGCGCGCGCTGCAAGCGCGACTTGCCCACGATTCCATCGTCGGACCTGTCGCGAAGATGTAGAATCTCATCGGCCAGCAAGCGGCGCGTTCCGCCCGTCTCGGGATCTGAAACCTGATAGGCAACGCGGCGGGATCCCGTGATCCGCAGAACAGATACGGCGTCAGGATGGACCGGCCACAACGCCGTTGGAGCGCCGCGCCCGTCGCGGACAATTTCGGCGTAGGCATTGCCACGCAGCAAGCATGTCGCCGTCATTTGCTCGAAAAACTCGTAAGGCGTCTGCCGCGGATTAGGTGCGCGGGTTAGCAGCCGTGCCAGCGGGTGCCCGGATTCGACGTTGCGGACGCCTTCGGTGCTTTCGCGATAGACGCGCGGCGGCAGAACGGCAATCGTTTCGCTGATCGCCTGAACGCAGGCATAAACGGTGCCTAGATTCTCCGCGAGATGCGGAGTCATCTCGGGCAATCCGGTTTCGAGTAGAGGCCCGGCCTTACCCGCCAGTAAATCCCATGACGTCGGTTCCGCAGTCCGCAGTTCGGTTTTGACGGCTTCCGTCATCAGACTGTCTCCAGATAACGCCGCGCTATGGCAACGCGCGGGAACGCGACAAGCGCCGCAAGCGCGCGACGTGCGACGCTCGTTTCGGGATAGGCGGGCGTCGGCGTTAGGGTGATTTCGTGAAGATCAACGTCCAGCAGTTCGCGGACGCTCTTTTCGCCGCGTCGCTCCCATCGATCGCCGCCCTTCGGCACTGAGAATGCGAAGCTAGCGCCCTGAACGTCCCGCCGCTCAATGCTGACAAGCAAATCCCGCGCGGCTTGGGTGTCCGGCATGTCGACTTCGAAATGCAGCCCGCGGGAGTCTTCCTGAAGCCGCAACGTGCCCGCGCTCCGGCGGCCCAAAACCAAATGCGGGATATGGTGGACGAGCGCGAGTTGATCTTGGGACTGTGAACCGAGCGAGCGCCGAAATGCTCCCGGCTTCACGATCTCGGTAAATCCGCCCAAGTCCTTCGACGGCGAGTCGAATACGGCCGCATAACCGACGAGTCGCGGGCGGCGGGTACTTCCGCCGTCCGCCCGCAACTCGAAAGCCGCGCGGGTTTCGCGCGTACTCATATCAGTGCACCGGCATGTCTTGCGCGTAAGCGAACGCTTCGCCGTGACGCACCTGCACGTCCACGTCCCGCATTGCCCGCACGAGAACGCGGCCCTTGGCATAAGCCGTGGTTTCGTAAGGATTCAGCACGATATCAACGCCGGACCAGTAACCGATCAAGAGACTTGACCAGTTGCCGAAGATGACCGTTCCGACAGTTGGGACCGGCGGCGAACTATCCAAATCGGGATCGCCCGGAAGTGCGGACGTTACCGCAGCGGTATAACCCGCTAGCGTATTCGGGCCGTCCATCAAGTACCCTTCACCGCCGTTCGAACCATCCTTCGGTGTCGCGCGCAGCTTTTTCACGGCCCAGGCATTCAGCGCCCATCCCATCGAGCCGTCTGCATCGACGTTCTGGATCGCGGCCGGGAACGAGAGGATTTTTTCCCAAGTCGCGCCGGACATCAGCGAGATGTTTTGCGCGCCGGTTTGGTTGACGACACCCGTAGGCGTGTTCGCGCTGCCGTCGCCAAGCATCGCCTTGTTGTCAATTGCCCCCGCGACGATGCGGGCTAGATCGTTTCTCACGATTTGTTCAATCGCAGGCGAAGCCGAAAGCAGCGTGCGACGGCTGTAGCTCGTCATCGCGCCAACCGTTTTCGGTGCCAGCGTTACGTCATCGAAGGCCGCGTCGGTTTCCGTTAGCGAACCGTCTTCGTCCACCCACTGAGCCGCGCTCGATCCGGTTTGGCGCGGAATATCGACGGTGCCGACAAGCCCGCTCAGGACCGTTGCCCCGAGTCGTTCCGTTACGAGTGCGGAGCGGAGTCGATCAATGAAAAGATCGCCACGATGCACGTTGGGAATTAGATCGGCTGCGGTTGAACCGGCAAGCAAGGTGCGCTTTTCGGTTTGGAATACTTCGTCAGGAACCGCGATGCCCTGAAACTCGCGGCCCGTGCGGGTGCGCAGTTCTTGGCTGAGTTCGCGTTCGCGTCCCGCGTCGACCGACGAGTCGCCTAGTGCGGCGCGGATTGCCTTCGTCACGCTGAATTCTCGGGCGCGCTGCTCAAAGGTGCCATCGCCGCGATTCTCGCCGTGGATAACGGCAGGTGCGCTGCGCTCCGCTTCGGCAAGCGCCGTGGCGCGCTCGATGCGGCGATCAAGCGCCGCTAGATCGGCCTTCAACTGCTTGAACTTGGAATCTTCGGCGTCGGTGAAGTCGCGGTTTTCTGCTTCGGCCGTGTCCGTGATCGAACGCATTTCGGTGACGAGTCGCGCGTGGGACTCGTGTAGATCGGCAAGTTTAGGCATTTAGTTTCTTCTCCATCGATGGGATTGCCGGCGTCGTCACGACGCGGGCATGTGTGCACGGGTGCGTTTGTGGAAAAAATTCCCACAAGAGTCAAGTAAAAAATCTGATTATGTTCCTATGTTGCTTTAGCGCCAAGGACGCGAAGGCCGCGACTCTCGTAAACTGAAGGCTTGGGCTTCTCGAATCCCCAAGTCGGAAAGCCCACGGCCATGATCGACGCCACTACTCCGTCAATGCGGGAAGTGCTTCGATCTTTATTCGGCTTCCGGCCGTGTGCCGGATCGGTTTGAATCACGCAACCCGATAGGCCGTAAGTCATTACTGGATTCGAATTGTGTTTTATCCGCTCGGCCAAGACGGCGCGCTCGAAGGTGGGCACGGACTGATTCATGTCGCGGAATCCTTGGCCGTGCGGGTGCACTTCGCGGTTAAAGCCTTTATCTCTCAGTAGGCGCAGCAGTTCTTTGCTGCCCCATCGATCGAAAACCATGTATTCGAGTTTCGGAAAGTCATCGAGCAATTCGACTAGGCGAGTCGCCATAAATTCCGGCTCGACGGCGCGGCCTTCTGCCGTTTCCACAAAGCCTTGATCGATCCAGGTTCCGAAAGGAACATGATCGCGGCGTTCCCGATCTTCTAGTCCTTCGCTCGGAATCCAGTGCCAATTAAACAAGGCGCCATCGTCGGGAAAGTACATCGCGAGCGCGCACATATCGGTGGTACTGGCGAGATCGAGCCCCCACACGCAGCGTTTATCGTAATATTCTCTGATATCGAGATCGGCGGCGCAGGCTTGCCAATCTTTCGCCTTTAGGAAGGCCGTGAAGTTTTGAGTCGGCTGGTTGAGATAGAGCAGCCGGAATCCGGGCTCCATGCTCGGCATTTGCTGCGCTTGGGCCGCTTCGTCTCGAATGTGATCGAGCGAAAGAAAATCACCTAAAGCCGGGTTGTAGGCCCGCCAAGTTGCTTCGCTCCAAGGATCGGCGTCATGGGCCGCCGCGTAGATCGTGGCGTGATAGGAGTCATCCTTCACCGTGCCGGCAAGCACCTTTTCAGCGTAAGCAACTTGTTCGCTCATCAGCGACGTGGGATCGCCCGACTTCGTGCTGATCGTGATCGCCAGCGGTTCGGCGCGCCCGCCCATACCAGTCGTTAGAGCTTCGTAGAGTTCGCGCCCGCGCTTTCCCGGCCATTGGGCCAGCTCGTCCGCCACGACGACGCTGGCACCGAGTCCGTGCGCCCGTTTTCCATCGGCAGGCAACGCTTTGAACCGGCTCCCCGTGATGTTGTCGGTGAGCGTGCGGACATGGTTGCGAATTATGATCCTGTCTCGCAATTCTTCGTCGCCCATGACGAACGCGACCATTTCTTCGCGGATTAAGTCGGCCTGATCCTGTCCCGCCGCTGCGCTGTAGATTTGGCCGCGCGGTATCGCTTCGGGCCCGCAAAGATGCGCGAGCGCAATCGCGGCGGTTAGAACCGTCTTTCCGTTCTTGCGCGGGAGCGTGATTAGCGCCTTGCGGACGACGCGACGGCCCTTGGCGTCGGTTCGATAGAGATCGCGGATAATCTCTTTCTGCCACGGACGAAGCTTGAACTTGCGCCCGGCATGAAAGCCGCTCGTGATCTTCAAGCATTCAACGAATGCCACGACGCGCTCGGCGCGCGAGAGTCCGGGTTTCTCCCACGGCTTCACGCGGCGTTTCGCGCCTTTCTTTGCCGCCAGTTTTCCAACTGGTTTAGCCCCTTTGCCGCGTAGTCCCATTCAATGCCCGTAATTAAGTGAGAATCTAGGTGCGCGTGCCGGTAGGGAAAGCTGGCGATGACGATGAATCATCGCCCCCCACCGCCGCGTCGGCGCTGGCGTGCCACGGGTGAGCGGGATCGCGCGGCGTGCCATCTGCGTTGCAGCCGCGTTGCTGCCACTCACTCCACGCGCGTCCCTTCATGTCCCAGTGTCGCGTCTTGTTGGTGTGGTGCGCACGGCAGAGCGGTTGCAGGTTAGCCATGCTCCATGCCGAACCGCCGGCCGACAGTGGCGTGACGTGATCGACATCAACGGCGAGCGTATCGACTCCCAACTCAGCGCAGACGCGACAGCACGGCTCGCGTCTCAGCACCATGCGCCGAAGTCGTTTCCACCGCGCCGAATTGTAGATGTGCGCGAACGTCAAGCCGCTCGCCGTCGCAGTCCACGCAATGCCGACTCGACATCGGCAAGCTTTCCTTCAAGCGCGGCGATGACGCGGTAGCTTCCTGGGCCGTCCGCGTTCGCGCGGGCTTCGCCGATGGAGTCGACTAGACGGCGGCGTTCATCCAATAATGCACGACGATCGCGGTACGCAGCGGACGGGATTCGGTTACACAACTTACGCTCCCCTTAGCCAAGATATAAAAACAGTAGCGGTTTCGTTACTGGGAAATGGTTCGCGCGCCGCGCTCTTTTCGGGCGTTTCGGGCGGCGCAGAGTAGCGCTTCCGCTACTGGTACCAGTTACGTTTTCGTAACTGGACTTCACGCCGCGCGCGCTTGTGACTCTTGTATCTTTCGCGCTTTCGCTGCCGCCTTGAATTTTCGCACTTCGCTCAATCGAGCGGTGATCGCTTCCCTTGCTTCGTCCACGCTGGCGAAACGCTTCCACTGGTTCGCCACGGGCGTCCCGTCGCATAGATCGAGCCAGCCAAGCGCATATAGGGACGGCTTCCGCACATCCGCAAACGCTCGACCGCCGCGTTCGGTTACATGGACAAGGCCGAGCACTTCGGCGGCGTCGATTGCATCCGCGATCGAACACCGCCGCAGGCCGTACCGTTCGAGCTGATCATAGGTGACGACTAGCCTACCGTTCTTCGCGCCCCCGGTATCCATCAGCGCGATTGCTACGGCGTCGACAAAGCGCCGAGTCGCCAATGGTGCCGCTCGCCATGCCGCGCTTTCCAGAATCTCGCGCGTCAACCAAATGAACGGCTCGCCCTTCGGCGGCCTGTTTCGTCGCTCGCGTCGTTTATCGGTCTGCCCGCGCACGCTGCGGCCAGTAGCGTTTGCTCGCACTCCCCACGTCATGCAGCACCATGCGAGTGCGGAGTCATGCGGGCGACGGCCAGGTGGCCCAATAGGCTTTGCTCCAGATCGCGGGAGTCCTGTTCGATTATGTCGCTGTCCACACCGAATGCCTGTAGGCGGGCGCGATGTCTCGCGACAAGGCTGCGAATATATCGGCGACCGGATTCTTCCGTGCGATAGCGCGCCGCGGCGTTCGCGGTCGTCCGCAAGAACCCCGACCTACGACGTGAAGGAAACGGGATCAGGTTAGCCATTGATACCCTCCGGCTGCTTTGACGGCTCTACGCGCCTCCTAATGCGCTCCTGTGGAACCCCTAGAGCTGGCGAGGTTCGCCATTCCCATCGTCCACGGGGGTCTCGGCGGGGCGGGCCGCGTTCCGCCCATTCGCGAGCGGCGGCTTTGCATCGTGATAGGTTGGCAATCGGCGATAATCCGATGTCCGGCCAGAACACCCGGAACATGCCCGGCCAATGTTCGTCCGGCTCAATCGTCGCAACCGGATTTGCAGTGCCCCCGAAATGCAGCGCATGGCGGGCGGTCATGCCGCCTCCCGCTTGTCGCCCTTCCAGGTCCCGGCGGCGAACGCAACTACATCAGGAGTCCGCCACGCCACGCGCTTCGGTGAAAGATGCACCCGGCGCGGAAACTTGCCGGCGCGCTCTTGCCGCCAGATCGTCGTATCGGAAACGCGCAGATACGCGCACACCTCCTCAAGAAAAAGGAAGGGCGCACCGGAATCGATGGTCTCTTGGACTAGGGCTATCGGGGATTTAGGGGCGGCTGCGGGCTGTCTAGTCTCAGGCGCGCTAATCTCTTTCTCCGCGAGGCGAAACGGGGACGTGATTGGTTCGGGCCGCTTCGACACTATCCCTGTTGTCGCTGTCAAGTGCTGTTGCGTTCGGTTAGTTCCGCATCGCCACGACTTCCGCTTTTCGTATCGGCTCGCCCATCGCCGCCGCGATCTCGGACCCCATCGTTTCACTAGCGCGGCGAACGGGATCGTCCGCAAGGTGCGCATACTTCGCTGTGGTTTCGGGGTTCTTGTGGCCTAGCAGTTTGCCGATGATGGGGAGTCCGACGCCCGCACCGGCACCGACCGACGCGAAAGAATGGCGCAGATCGTGAATCCGCAGCCCGTCTAGTTTGGCGTTAAGCCGCACCAACTCCCACGGCTTTTTCAGATCAGCGCGCGGCTTGTCCTTGCTATCGCCAAGGATCACGAAACGGCCAACGCGATCTAATCCGCTCAGAATCGAGATGGCGGGGGCATTCAGAACAACGGCCTTTCTTCCCGTTTTCGAGTCCGCGAGATTCAGAAAGCCCCGCGCCAAGTCGACCTGAGACCATTCGAGGTGCAGAATCTCGCGAAGGCGACAACCCGTCAGGATTAGGAGTCGGATAGCGGCTACCGCAGCGGGCGCGATCTTGGTCCGCTGATTTTCTGGCCGCCTCGCGTGCTTGGCGCGCTCCTTTGTGGGCCACGGGAGGCCGCTTGTCTCAGCAAGGCGCAGCGTTTCTCCAAGGCGCGCCAGTTCGTCATTGGATAGGAACCGCTCGCGGGAGTTCTCCTTAAACCGCTCTAGTCCTCTTGTCGGGTTGAAGCCATCGGGAACGATGCCGGTTCGGCCCGCATACGAGAAAGCGCCCGACAAAAAGATCAAGACGCGATTTGCCGTTGCGGTCTTGCCGCCGCCGCTCGTTTTCTTTTTCTGATTCCCAATGTCGCGGTGGAGGCGGGCGACGTCTGCCTTTGTTACGGCGTGCGCTTTCTTAGCGCCCAACACGGGGCCGACATGCTTTTTGCTATAGGTTGAATATAGAAGGTGGGTCGATGGCTTCTTCTTCGGCTTGATCTCATCGGCAAGATACACGGTCAACAATTCGCTGATCGTCTCCGCTCTACGCTTCGCGGCCAATTCTGCGGCGGGATCGTCGCCGTCGATAACGCTCGACTTTAGCTTGGTCGCTTTCTTGCGGGCTTCGCTTAGCAACGTCCCCGGATACGATCCCACGGTAACGCGCTTGTATCCGCCGCCCGCGCGGGGGCGGTAGCGGAAGGACCACGTTGCCTTTCCGCTCTTGGCAAAAACTCGGAGCCGGAGTCCGGGTGTCTCATCGTCTCTGAATTCGACGTTCTTTCGTTCCTTAATGGCTTGCTTGATCGCTCGGTCGTGCAATCCTGTAACCATGTTCCCATCCCCTGAGGGTGCACTGTGGGTGCAGCGTGACGAAACATGGGTGCACCCTCAGAAACGGAGGGAAGCCATAAGCAATTGAAAGGCAAGCCTAACCGGCCAATTTGTAGACTATGGAAATGACCGGAAAACCATTCTTTTGCCTCTGGGGGACTAGGGGTCGCGAGTTCAAATCTCGCCGCTCCGACCAGTCGCTTCTGTCCCCCTGCCCATCCCCGAAACTGTAAACCGGCCCATCGATTCCCGCGGTTGTCTCGCGGTCCCCAATGCCTATCATGCGCCGCCACTGAGCGACTTTCGTGACCGACTGACCGGGAGGAATTGCAATGCGTTATCGCTGGATTGCCCGTGCGGGCCTGGCTCTCGCGCTCTCGTGCGCTGCCGC
>Ga0182748_1004401_pt1 | contig 11213 bp, 8 predicted proteins | sample eDN3rd37CKraftOP_FD_128877 | JGI IMG/M metagenome (GOLD analysis project Ga0182748, IMG submission 128877) | Enriched Organic Plus compost microbial communities from Emeryville, California, USA - eDNA 3rd pass 37_C Kraft OP (version 2) (version 2) ...
CGAGTTCGCCATGGGGTCGGCGAACGAGACATCCTATTTCGGCCCGGTGCAGTCGCCCTGGCGGCGCAAGGGCTCGAACACGCCGCTGACCGCGGGCGGCTCGTCCGGCGGCTCGGCCGCCGCGGTCGCCGCGCAGCTGTGCCTCGGCGCGACCGGCACCGATACCGGCGGTTCGATCCGCCAGCCGGCGGCCTTCACCGGCACCGTCGGCATCAAGCCGACCTATGGGCGGGTGTCGCGTTGGGGCATCGTCGCCTTCGCGTCCTCGCTCGATCAGGCTGGGCCTTTCGCCAAGACGGTGCGCGACGCCGCGATCCTCACGCGCGCGATGGCCGGACACGATCCGAAGGATTCGACCTGCGTCGATCTGCCGGTGCCCGATTACGAAGCAGCGGTCGGCCGCTCGGTGAAGGGCCTGCGCATCGGCATCCCGAAGGAGTACCGGCTGGACGGCATGCCGGCCGAGATCGAGAAAATCTGGGAGCAGGGCCGGGAATGGCTGAAGGCGGCCGGCGCCGAGCTCGTCGACGTGTCGCTGCCGCACACCAAATACGCGCTGCCGGCCTATTACATCGTCGCGCCGGCGGAGGCCTCGTCCAACCTCGCGCGCTATGACGGCGTGCGCTACGGCCTGCGCGTGCCGGGCAAGGACATCACCGCGCTGTACGAAGAGACGCGCGCCGCCGGCTTCGGCGACGAAGTGCGTCGCCGCGTGATGATCGGCACTTATGTGCTCTCGGCCGGTTACTACGACGCCTATTATCTACGGGCGCAGAAGCTGCGCACCCTGATCAAGCGGGATTTCGAAGCCTGCTTCGAAGCGGGCGTGCACGCGATGCTGACGCCGGCGACGCCGTCGGCGGCTTTCGGCCTCGGCGAGAAGGGCGGCGCCGATCCTGTCGAGATGTACCTGAACGACGTGTTCACGGTGACGGTGAACATGGCGGGCCTGCCGGGCATCTCGGTGCCGGCCGGCCTCGATGCGCAGGGCCTGCCGCTCGGCCTGCAGCTCATCGGCCGCCCGTTCGATGAAGAGACCTTGTTCGCCCTCGGCGACGTGATCGAGCAGGCGGCCGGACGCTTCACGCCGCAGCCGTGGTGGTGAGCGAGCGCCGCGCGCGGCGCAGGCTCGCGATCGTGATAACGAGCGCGATGGCGACCAGGCCGCCCGTGACCGCGTATGTGACGTGCATGCCGCGCGCAACATGAGGGCGAGCCCGAGCACGACGATGTGTGGCGCGTCGAGCCGGTCGACGATGTGTCCCGAGGGAATGCCGGTCGCGATCGAGATCATCGGGCCGACAGCCAGGGGCGATGCCGACGAGCGCTTCGTTCAAGCCGAGCCCGCGCGAGAGGTAGAACGGCCGCGCGCGACGATGATCCGTCCGGCGGCTAGTCCGCGGTCGCCACGGGCGGCAGGTCCTGGTCGCCGTCGACCGTCTTCTTGCCGCCGAGTTCGCCACCGCTGAGGATGAACAGCACCGCAACGAGGGCGACCACGCCGCCGATCAAGATGCCGAAATTCCCGGTGTTTTTGTTCATGACGTCATCCGTGTTCTTGATCCGAACGCCCCAGCGTCATTGCCGTTCCCTGTAACGCTCCTTGTGTGACTGCGGTGAGGCGAGGGATGGGCACTGGCGCGGCAATGCCGGGACGAGGGGGCACGCGAGCGATGCAAAATTGCAACGCCGGGCCGGTGCGGCGCCGTCGATCTTGCCCGTTCCCGCGCCGGCGGCTACGGGTAGGCCCATGAACGCGCAGAGCAAATCCGACAAATTGATCCGTGGTGCCACCGGCGACTGGGAAGTCGTCATCGGCATGGAGGTCCACGCCCAGGTCACGTCGAAGTCGAAGCTGTTTTCCGGCGCTTCGACGGAGTTCGGCGGCTCGCCGAACAGTCACGTCTCGCTCGTCGACGCGGCGATGCCCGGCATGCTGCCGGTGATCAATGCCGAGTGCATCGCGCAGGCGGTGCGCACCGGGCTCGGCCTCAAGGCCAAGATCAATTTGAAGTCGGTGTTCGACCGGAAGAACTACTTCTATCCGGATCTGCCGCAGGGCTACCAGATCAGCCAGTACAAGTCGCCGATCGTCGGCGAGGGCGAGGTCGTCGTCGATCTCGAAGGCGGCGAGACCGCCACCGTCGGCATCGAGCGCGTCCATCTCGAGCAGGACGCCGGCAAGAGCGTGCACGACCGCCACCCGAGCATGTCCTACGTCGACCTCAACCGCTCCGGCGTCGCGCTGATGGAGATCGTCTCGAAGCCCGATCTGCGCTCGGCCGAGGAGGCGAAGGCTTACGTCGCCAAGCTGCGCTCGATCCTGCGCTATCTTGGTACCTGTGACGGCAACATGGAGCAGGGATCGCTGCGCGCGGACGTCAACGTCTCGGTGCGCCGCCCCGGCGAGCCGTTCGGCACGCGCTGCGAGATCAAGAACGTCAACTCCATCCGCTTCATCGGCCAGGCGGTCGACTATGAAGCGCGCCGGCAGATCGAAGTGCTCGAGGACGGCGGTAAGATCGAACAGGAGACGCGCCTGTTCGATCCCGGCAAGGGCGTGACACGCTCGATGCGCTCCAAGGAGGAGGCGCATGACTACCGTTACTTCCCCGATCCCGATCTGCTGCCGCTCGAGCTGACCGAAGACTACGTCGCCGAGCTTGCGCGCCACCTTCCCGAGCTGCCCGACGACAAGAAGGCGCGCTTCATGCGCGACTTCGGCCTGTCGGCTTACGACGCCGGCGTGCTCGTCGCGGAACGGGAGACGGCGGAGTACTTCGAAGCGGTGGCGACGGGACGCGATGCGAAGGTCGCCGCGAACTGGGTGATCAACGATCTGTTCGGCCGCCTCAACAAGGAAGGCAAGGACATCGGCGCGTCGCCGGTGAGTGCGCAGCGTCTCGGCGCGTTGCTCGACCTGATCGCCGACAAGACGATTTCCGGCAAGATTGCCAAAGACTTATTTGAAATTCTTTGGACAGAGGATGGCGATCCGCGCGCCATCGTCGAAGCGCGCGGCATGAAGCAGGTGACCGATCTCGGCGCGATCGAGAAGGCCATCGACGAGATCATCGCCAAGAACCCGGACAAGGTTGCCGATGCCAAGACCAACCCGAAAGCCATCGGTTGGTTCGTCGGTCAGGTGATGAAGTCGTCCGGCGGTAAGGCAAGCCCGCAAGCGGTCAACGACCTGCTCAAGCAGAAGCTCGGCCTCTGATTTTCGGCGTCGCACAAGCACGCGATACGGTAATCGATCGCTCCGTGCGGTGACGCACGCGCGTTCGCGCGCGTGCGTCTATGCGGTCGCGGCGCCGCGCTTTGAGCCGCGACGCTCGCGAATCAGCGACCCCGATTCGCTCGTTTTTGATCGATTCAGGTCGTGCGACAGCATGGCGTACGCGTTCTATCCAAAATTTTTTTCGCAGTGCGACGGCGTTCGCTGCGCGTATCGTTAACCAAGCATCATCGGCCTTGCGCGTGCCGTTTCAGGCGTCTGTTGTGTAATCGGCGCGCGCAATACTTGATGCAAAAAAACCAGATTTCATCGTGATTTTTTGAATCGCGCACGCGGCGTTGCCTGAAACGGAAGACGCGCGCGCCGAAAGATGTTTGCGCGCGTTGTTTGCGCCGCGTTGCTTCGTCAAGATGCGCCGAACGCGCGCGCTATACACACTTCCTTAAGTCGAACGCTGTTTTTTTCGTTGTGTTGTAGTAAACGCAATTGCAGTGCGCGTCGATTCCCGACCGCACTGATGCGACACCGCCATGACTTTCATGGCTAGGAGGGCAGCAAATGGCGAAACGTAGGAAGAAGGCTGTGAAGACGAAGACCGCGAAGAAGGCGAAGCGCAAGAAGAAGCGCATCTAGCCTTATCGCACTTCTCGATCTTCGCACTTCTTAGTGCTGGAGATTGCGTCATACGGGCCGGTGCGCGTCGGAGGGCAGGTGAGCGATAGGCCATCGCTTTCGGGCGCCCCGGTTCCGGATGACATCAGAGGGCGTCGGCGAGATCTTGAATGTCTCGCCGACGCCCTCGGTCTTTTTAGGCGGTGACGATCCGCTTCCTCGTCAGGCCCCGGCCTTCAGGCGCTTGTTGCAGGCGCTCCAATACTGCGGCCACTTCATTCCCTTCTCGACCTTGCCGTCCGCCTTCGCCTGTTTCCATTCGGCGGCGCATTTCTTCTGGCGTTCGCGCGCGGCCAGCTGACCCGGCGTCGGCTCGCGTTTCTTGGCTGGCGTTGCGGTCGTTTGGGCGGTCGGCGTTTGGGCGAAGCTCGGCAACGGCGCGGCGAGCAGGGCGGCGGCGGTCAGTACCGCCAGGATACGCTGGTACATTCACTCCCCCATTTGCAGTTTGCGGGCCGTCGCGGGCGCCATGCCCGGCTGCAACCCGAAGGAGCAGGATATCAATTAAAGGTGGAAACGGCCAGGGCGCGGGTACGCGGATGCCGCCTGGCCGAGCCGAAATGCGCCGTGCGGACGGGCTGAGCGCCCGTTACTGTCGCGCGGGTAAGAACTCATATCCGGGGGAGGGGCGACATGGCGCGCAAGGTGAAGGCGGCGACGGGCAAGCCGCCCAGGAAGACGTCGGCGGCCGATACTTCATCCAAGAAGCGCCCGGCCAAGACACCTTCCGTCAAGCTCAAGCCGATCGAACTTTACTATTGGCCGACGCCGAATGGCTTCAAAATCTCGATCATGCTGGAAGAGTGCAAGCTGCCCTACACCATGATCCCGGTGAACATCGCCGCCGGCGAGCAGTTCAAGCCCGACTTCCTGGCGATCTCGCCCAATAACCGCATGCCGGCGATCGTCGATCCGCAAGGGCCGGGCGGACGGCCGATCGCGATCTTCGAGTCGGGCGCCATCCTGCAGTATCTCGGCCGCAAGACGGGCAAGTTCTATCCCAAGGACGAACGCGGCCGCATCGCGGTCGATCAGTGGCTGTTCTGGCAGATGGGCGGCCTTGGGCCGATGGCCGGGCAGCTCAACCACTTCAAGCGCTACGCCAAGGAGGCGCTGCCTTACGCCATCAAGCGCTACGAGGACGAAGTGCATCGGCTTTACGGCGTGATGAACGCCAGGCTGAAGGACCGCGCCTATCTGGCGGGCGCGTACTCGATTGCCGACATGGCCTGCGTCGGCTGGGTCAATCTGTGGCGGCCGCAGGGCATCGATATCGATGAGTTCGCGCATGTGAAGCGCTGGCTCGCCGCGGTGAAGGCGCGGCCCGCCGTGCAGCGCGGCATGGCGGTCGGCAAGGACCTGCGCAACAGCGTCGACATGAAGGACCCGCAGGTGCAGTCGGTGTTGTTCGGCCAACGCGCGCGGATCGTGTGAGCAAGCAATAGCGAAGCAGGCGCACAGAGCGCCGGGCACAGCTCGCCGAACTGGTTAGCCAGCGCTGAACGACGGCGGTTACCGGATGATGACCGCGGCACGAAAACCGCGCATTTGTCCATATTTTGCGGCACTTTTTGAAATCGCGCGCCGTTCCTCTTCACGTTCGATTCATCCAATCATTTAAACTGTCATTCAAATTTTCTCCCCAAGATCGCACCTGTTCGGACGCAGAGCCGGGCAACAGGGACGAAGAAGCGGGAACGTCTTGGGGGACGCCGCTTCAACAAAAAACGGGAGGCCGAAATGGCTGACTTCGAAGTCGTGGCGTCAAATCCGGAACCGGCTGGGGTAGAGGATTGCTTCGGTCTCGGCATGATCTACTCCGCCGGTGCCGGTGTGCCGATCGATCTCATCGAGGCGCACAAGTGGTTCAACATCGCCGCCTCGCGCGGTCATCATGAGGCCGCGCGCTTGCGCCGCGAGATCGCCGAGCTGATGAGCGACAGCGAGATCGGCAATGCCCAGCGCGCCGCGCGCGACTGGCTCAAGACGCATCCGCAGATGCCGGCCGTGCGTCCGATGCCGGTGCTCGTCGCCGCCTGATCAGTCCTTCGCGGCGAAATGGGTGAGGGCGTCGCCGACGGCGGCGACGACAGCCGTCCACTGGCCGAGAGCCGGCTGGCGAAACAGACGCGCCTGCGGGTACCAGGGCGTCGTCTCGGACGCGAGACCCCAGCGCCAGTCGGGAACGAAAGGCAGCATGATCCAGACCGGCCGCCCAAGCGCGCCGGCCAGATGCACGACCGACGTATCGACCGCGAGCGTCAGGTCGGTCAGCGCGGCAACGGCCGCGGTGTCGGCCATATCGGCCAGATCGTCGCCCACATGCGTGACGTTGCCGTAGCGCGTCAGGATCTCGCGATCGCCATCGCGCAGTTCACGCTGGATGCTGACAAACGAGATGCCCTCGCGCGCCAACAGCGGCGCAAGCGTCTCGAGCGCCAGCGAGCGGTTGCGGTCGTTCACATGCCGCGTATGGCCCGCCCAGGCGATGGCCACGCGCTTTCCCGGCAACGCCTCGAGACGCGGCTTCCAGCGTTCGATCCGGTCGTCAGCCGCATGCAGATAAGGGATCGGCGCCGGCACGCTTGCGCTATCCGTCTTCATCGCCAGCGGCAGGCTCAGCAAGGGGCAGTGCACGTCGAAGGCAGGGAGCGGTTCGCCGCGCGCGACGCACGTCTGCACGCCCTCCAGGCCGCTCAGCAGCGCCTTGAGCTCGGGCTGAACCTCCAGCACCACTTTGGCCCCGGCTTTCGCCAGCAGCGGCGCATAGCGCGCGAATTGGATCGTGTCGCCGAGGCCTTGCTCGGCATGCAGCAGGATGGTCTTGCCGCCGATCGGATACTCGCCGAGCCAGAGCGGGGTGCCCGTCTTGCGCGCGGCCCCGGCCATGCCGGTGCGCTTCCAGCGCCATTCGTAAGCGGCAAAGCCTTTGCGCAGCTCGCCGAGCGTCAAAAGGGTATGCGAACGATTGACGTGGGCGTCGGCATAGTCCTTGTCGATGGCGATCGCCTTGTCGAAGGCGGCGAGCGCCTCGGCATGGCGGTTGAGCGCCTGCAAGGCCCGGCCGCGGTTGTTGAGCGCCTTCACATGCTGTGGCGCGCGGGCGAGCGCCTGATCGAAGGCGACGATCGCCTCGGCGGGACGGCCGAGGTCGAGCAGCGCATTGCCGCGGTTGTAGAGCGCATTCGGATGCAGCGGCATGACCATGAGCGCCGCGTCGAAATCGGCCAGCGCCTCGGCGTGACGGCCGAGCGTGGCTTTCGCCGTGCCACGGTTGAACAGGGCCTCGCCCTGGCGCGGATTGCTCCGGAGCACCGCATCGAAGCAGTCGATGGCATCGGTGTGGCGGGCGAGCGACAGAAGGATGTTGCCGCGCTGCTGCAGGAAGCCGGCATCGGCGGGGCGGAGCCGCACGGCTTTATCGACGGCCGCGAGGGCTTCGTCGTTGCGCTTGAGCGAATGCAGGACGTTGGCGAGATTGCTCCAGGCGTCGGGCGCTTGGGCGTTGATCCGCACCGCGGAGGCCATCAGCCGGTAGGCTTCGCCCATCTGGCCGCTCTGCGCCTTCACGAGGCCCAGCAGATGCAGCGCGTCGAAATGGCCGGGAGCGGCCTTCAGCACGCGCGCATAGAGCTTCTCGGCGTCGCGCAGCTTGCCCTGTTGATGCAGGGCGAGCGCTTGTTGCAGGGTCTGTCCGAGGTCGAAAGGTTGTGGCGGCACGCCGCGCAAATCGCATGGCCGTCACAGCCAGTCAATCCGGCTGGGGATGGCGTCCGCCGCGCTATCGTTGCGTGGGCTTGTGCCGCCGGGGGTGCGGCCGTTCGGGATCGGTGTAGCGCTCCGGGCCGGTGTAGAACGAATTGCGCTCGCAAAAGCCGCCGATGCCGCTCACGGTGTCCTGGCACTGTTGCAGGGTCGAGAAGCCGCAATTGCGGCCGCCGCCGCCTTCACCGCTGTACTGCGCGCACCAGGGATATTCGATGGCGCGGCTGCTGCCGGGTGTCAGGCAACAGACGGTAAGCGCCAGAAGCGCCGGCAGCACCAAACGTCGCAGCATGGGTGTCTCCTTGCATCGTTGAAGGACTAACACCGCACGCGGCCCGATCGTTCGCGGCGCGCCGCGAATTCACGATCAGCGTTTCTGCACCCAGAAATGGTACATGCCGGCAAAGAGGTTCGGGTCGGCTTCCTCCAAGGCGTGCCAGCGATCGAGATCGGTCGGTGAGGCGCCTTGTTCGGCGAAGTGCGCGCGCAGCCTCTGCTGCAGGCCGGTATCGAACTCGAAGCCGAGGAAGCGCAGGTCGTTCGCCGCGAGGAAGCTCTTGATCTGCGGAATGGTGACGCGCGCTTCCTGCGTGTGGAAGAGCAGGTCGCGGCATTCGCTCGCGGTGAAGAAGTCGGAAAAGCGCGCAACGCTGCGCAGCGGCGTGGCCATCAGGTCCTGACGGCAGCGGCGGATATCGTCCGGCGTCGCGCGGTAGCCGCCCTCGGCGATGAAAGCACGCGCGGCGACGACATCGCGGCGCGCCGCCTCGCTGTAGAGGCCGACATGCATGAGCCCGTTCGGGCGCAGCAGCGACATGAGGATGCGCCAGCCTTCGAACAGGTCGGCCATGTGGTGGAGCACGCCGCTCACCTCGATGACATCGAAGCGGCGCGACAGCGCGCCGAGCTTGAGGATGTCGGCGTGGGCGTATTCGATGCGGTCGGCGATCCGCGCCGGCGTGCTGCGTTTGGCGTAAGCGAGGCTGCTCAGGCTGAGATCGACCGCGAGCATCCGCGCGCCGCGATAGGTCTGCGCCACGCTGATCGCATGCCAGCCGGTGCCGCAGCCGGCGACGAGAATGTCGAGATCGTCGGTCTTGCCGATCGTGGCGAAGGCAACGCCCGGAAACTGCGCGCGCAGATAGTCGTCGATGGCGACCGGCGTCACCGCGCCGGGCGGATAAACCCAGCGCGGATAGGGGTTTTCTTCGTATTGCGCGCGCACGCGCACGGAAGTCGCGTCGTCGATCGCGGTCAGGCTCGGCATCGTCTCGCGCAAGGCGCGTTCGGCGGCGGGCTCGCGCAGCTGCTGGGTGAGGACGGCATCGAGCGGCGCGGGCCACGTCCGCGCCAGCACAGCGTCCGCCTGATCGAGCATGGCAAGCGGGGTATAGGCCGCGAGCAGCGCCACCTGCAGCGGCGTGAGATCGGCGGATGCGAGCGCCTTCAGCGCGGCCACCTGCGCGTCTTCGTCGGGCGTGGTGACGAAGATGTAGTCGTTGATGAAGCACTGGCGCGCGAGCGCGCAGGCGAAGGCGAGCGTGTCGCCATCCGTCGCGCCGCCGGCCTTTGCTTGCGCGAGCAGAGCGGCGCGGACCGTGGTCAGCAGCCGCTCGAAGGCGATGTCGCGCACCGGCGCCGCCTCCAAGAGGCAGTGGAGCAGGGGATCGCCGGCGAACGCCGTGAAGGTTTGGGCGCCGAACAGCGCGTCGAGAGCGAGCCGCTGCGGCCAGCTGGCGCTCACCTTGCGCAAGGCTTCGCCGAGCGCGGGCTGCAGCGACACGAGCGTGCCGAAGATGCCGCCATACTGCTCGAGCAGTTGCGGCATCAGCCGCAGCGCCTGCGCATAGGCGGCGCCAGCCTCGCGGGCCTTGCCTTGCGCCTGCAGCACGCGGCCGAGATTGTTGGCGGCTTGCGCATGCGCCGGCTCGAGCGCGAGCAGGCGGCGATAGGCGCTGGCGGCTTGCGCGAACTGGCGCTGCTGTTCGAGGCGCAGCCCCGTGGTCAAGAGGTCGGCTGCCGGGGGGAGGGATCCCGGCCCCGGCTTGACGGTAAGGCGTCGCTGCTTGCGGTTCATGAGCCGGGGCGTCCCTTGGTGCGGTGGCTCACATGCCGCCTCCCGGCGCGGTCCGCAAGCGAAGGCGGGGACAAGAGGGCTGCCACAGCCGCAAACCTTAACCGCGGTTCTTGCTATTGCACCACGCGTCGGGCATATCCCGCGTCACAAGGAGCTGTGGCCGAGTGGCTGAAGGCGGCGGTTTGCTAAACCGTTATACGCTTGTAAAGGCGTATCGAGGGTTCGAATCCCTCCGGCTCCGCCAGTAATCCTTCCGATTTCATCCAGACCGTTGATCCGCGCCGTTCGCGCGGCCGTGAAATCGCGGCCGCAGTTCCACAGTGCGTGCCGCAACCCAGCCATTACGAATCAAGTGTTGGGGATTCGACGTTTTAGGCGCTCAATTACCTCCGGATATTCCTCCCATCCGTGCTTTCATCGGCGTTGCGCCTTGCGGTAGTGATGCCTCCGGCTGCGCCTTGGCGTCCCGTTTTACCACCTTAGAGCAGGGTCACGGCACCGGTGCGAAATTGAGTAAATATATGATTCAGTATATGAATTTCCTCTACTGAAAGCGGTTGCCGGGTAGGGTTAACGGCCCTTTTCGGGTGCGTGTTTTTTACGCAACAGTTGGTCAGAAAGCGGCCCTCGGCACTGTGGGAAGGGTGCTTCTTCGTTGCCTGCGAAGGTTCATCCATTAATGTGACCTCTGCGACGGAGGGGGGCATCCCCATGTCGCGCTAATTCGGTCGGCGGACACTTTGATGTGAAGGCGGCCGGTTGGCGGGGAGCAAGGGGAAGTTCCATCGGTGCTGTCGCACTTGGCGGATACGGAACCCTCTCACGATAAACACTGTTTTGGAGGTTCAAGATGAAGATGGTGAAAAGCCTTCTCCTCGGCTCGGCGGCGGGTCTCGTCGCGGTTGCTGGGGCGCAGGCCGCCGATCTTCCCGTTAAGGCCAAACCGGTCCAGTACGTGAAGATTTGCAGCCTGTACGGCGTCGGGTTCTACTACATCCCCGGCACCGACATGTGCGTGAAGATCGGCGGTTGGGTCCGCTCCGAATACATCTACGGCGGCAACGGCAACTTCGCCTGGGGCTGGGCGAACGGTAACGTCAACAACCGCGCGACCAACAACAGCACGTTCCGCGCCCGCGGCTACATCACCGCCGATGCGCGTAACCAGACCGAATACGGCACCGTCCGCGCCTACATCGCCGTCGGCCTGTCGGAGAACGACGTCGGTCTCAACACCGCGTCGAACACCTTCAGCGCCAACCGCGCCTTCATCCAGTGGGCGGGCTTCACCTTCGGCCGTGCGCAGTCGTTCTATGACTTCTACTCGTCGCCGGCGACGTCGTACTGGGGCGCGTTCCCCGGCTCCGACAGCGGCGATCCGGGCTGGCTGGTCTGGGGCTACACCGCGCAGTTCGGCAACGGTCTGTCGGCCACGATCTCGGCCGAAGAGCGTCGCATGAC
>Ga0182748_1004402_pt1 | contig 11213 bp, 11 predicted proteins | sample eDN3rd37CKraftOP_FD_128877 | JGI IMG/M metagenome (GOLD analysis project Ga0182748, IMG submission 128877) | Enriched Organic Plus compost microbial communities from Emeryville, California, USA - eDNA 3rd pass 37_C Kraft OP (version 2) (version 2) ...
AACCGCCTGCGCGAGGTGGCCGAGCGCCGCGGCACCCCCGCCTACCTGGTGGACGGCGCCGAGGCGATCGACCCCGCGTGGCTGCAGGGGCGCCAGCGCATCGGCATCTCCGCGGGCGCGTCGGCGCCGGAAGTGCTGGTGCGCCAGGTGATCGACCGGCTCAAGGCGCTCGGCGCCGTGTCGGTGCGCACCATGCCCGGCCTGGAAGAGCGGGTAGCGTTTCCGCTGCCCAAGGATTTGTCGCGCAAGCTGCGGCCGGAATGACACGGGAGCCTCGCCATGCAGCTCTATACCTATTTCCGCAGCTCGGCCGTCTACCGGGTGCGCATCGCGCTCAACCTCAAGGGGCTGCCGTACGAGTCCGTACCCGTGCACCTGCGCAAGGACGGAGGGCAGCAGTTCGCGCCGGAATACCGCAGGCTCAATCCCATGGCCCTGGTCCCCACGCTGGTCGACGGCCAGGCCGTCATCGGCCAGTCGCTGGCCATCGTCGAGTACCTGGACGAAACGCATCCCAGCCCGCCGCTGCTGCCGTCCGATCCGGCCGGCCGTGCGCGGGTCAGGGCCATCGCGCAGGGCATCGCCTGCGATATCCATCCTTTGAACAATCTGCGCGTGCTCAAGTACCTGAAGCGCGAACTGGGCGTGGACGACCGGGCCCGCGACGCCTGGTACCGGCACTGGGTGGAAACCGGTCTGCAGGGTATCGAGCGCATGCTCGCCGATTCGCCTGCCACCGGGCGCTATTGCCACGGCGATACGCCGACCCTGGCCGATATCTGCCTGGTGCCGCAGGTGGCCAATGCCCGGCGCCTGGACTGCCGGCTGGACGACATGCCCTTCGTGGCGCGCATCGATGCCGCCTGCCGCGAACTGCCCGCTTTCGAGCGCGCGGCGCCGGAAAACCAGCCGGACGCGCAGTAGGCCCGGCGCGCGGCGGCCCCGGTGGCAGCAAACCGCTACAGGCCCGGCCCGGGGCGCCGGAAAAGACAAAGAAAAAGCCGCCCGGAGGGCGGCTGCAAGCACTTCAAGCACATTCGTTTGCTTCAAGCGTACTGCGGTATTTTTTGGCTCCCCGAGCTGGGCTCGAACCAGCGACCTGCGGATTAACAGTCCGTCGCTCTACCGACTGAGCTATCGGGGAACTGAAGAAGCGGGATAATAGCATTCTTTGTCTTTTTCCTGCAAACCGGCACGCGCCGACATGCGCATGCAGCCGGCGGAATCGAGCCGCCTGTGCCCGGCCCTGGCGGCGCACATTCCGCAGCGCTCGCGAGGGGGCAACCGGTAAAGGCGTGCGCGAATCATGCTAGAATTTGCGGCTTCGCCGCTTTAGCTCAGTTGGTAGAGCAGTTCATTCGTAATGAAAAGGTCGCCAGTTCGAATCCGGCAAGCGGCACCAGGAAAGACGTAAAAAGGGCAGCCCGCACGGGCTGCCCTTTTTACGTACGACACAAGCTTGCGTGTGGCGGGCGCGCGGGTCCGTTTTGGCCGCCCATCCCATCGTCCCCGCGGGACGGCCTCGGTTACGCTATCGCCTCCATCGGCTCGGTTCCGGAGTTTCCATGCCTTCGCAGCAGATCGCCCACCTGGTCATTGTCGGGCTGATCGCCCTCGTCGTGCTGGCGGTCTTCGGCGCGATCCTGCGCAAGCTCCAGCCCAGGGGCTGGTGGATCACACTGCTTGCGATGGCGCTCGCTCCCATTCTCGCCCCGGTGATCCTGAAGCTCCTGCGGTAGACCCGGCACGGGCGCAATCGGCCGGGCGCGCCGCCGCTTCCCGGCAGAGGCGGCATGTCCGGAGATACCCTAGTGTGCGTGGCGGGATTGCTGACACCCCGGGAGCTTTCGAATACGATTCGCCACACATATACATCCAGGGGTGCAGCTATGTCCATCGACCGCAAGAAACTGGCATGTTTTGTCGTCGGCATGAGGGTGTCCGAGCAGGGGCAATGGAGCTGGTGCGCACTGAATGAAGACCGTCAGTGGCTGGCCGCGCTGGATGCCGCCGGTTCCTTCGCCGGCGAGAAAGCGGGCGTGTTCTGCCGCGACCCGGGCGACGTGGTCCGTGCGGCTGCCGCGCAAGGCCTGGGCCTGCCGGCCGATGCCGAAATCGTGGCCCACAGGTTGTTCCAGCCTTCGGACAGCGACGAGGCCGCCGCGGTGCTGTCGTCCCGCGTCATGCCCTGAAGCGGCAAGGCTCCGCGGGCAGGGGGCCGGCATATCCGGTAGGGCCGCGCAAGATCGCGCAATGTCTTGCGGGCCCGGGGCGCTGCCATGCCCGGAGGCGCCAGGGAGACGCGCATGGAACGCCAAGCGGGAGCCGCCGCCGAGATCCGGCAGGCCATCGAGGGCTTGCTGGAAACCTTTCTGGGCGAAGAAGCCCGCCATCTCCGCATTCCCGAGCCCTCGCGCTGCGAGGCCGACGCCTCCGGCTGCAACTGGTCGCTCGACTATCGCAGCAGTTGCGGGGAGCATGAAGAGGCGGTGCGCCGCGCGGTGGAGCAGGCGCAGCGCGAGTGGAGCCTGCGGCCCTGACGGGGCCCGCATCGCCGTGGCGCACGGCACGCGATTCGGGTATTCTGGCCCGGTGGCGCCGCGATATCCGCCGCGCCCACCGACGTTAGCGGACTGACAAGGAGATGGACATGAACAAGGGTCTTCTGGCATTGATGCTTGCGATCACCGCCCTGGTGGCAGGGTGCAATACCGTGGAAGGGGCGGGCAAGGACATCGAGCGCGGTGGCGAGGCCATCCAGAGAGGAGCCAACAAGTAGGCTGGCGCCCTCGATCGCGCTTCCTGGAACCCGGCTCGGCGAGCCGGGTTTTTTTATCTGGGCGGCATGCCTGCCGCAGGGCGTTGCGGCAGGCCGAAGCGTGCAAGCGTGCGCATTCTTGCCGGGTCCTCCCGGAAATTCTTGTAACTGCCATCGAATCCGTATAAAACCGGGCAATCGGGGTGAACGGCGTGCGGCGCATGGACCGGCTCAGAGCCATACAGGTGTTCGTCGAGGTTTGCGAACGGGGCAGTTTGTCGGCGGCCGCGGCCGGCCTGGGCATGTCCCGCGCCATGGTCTCGCGCTACCTGGCCGAGATGGAGCGCTGGTCCGGCACGCGCCTGCTGCATCGCACGACCCGCCGCATGAGCCTGACTCCGGAAGGCGTTCAGGCCTTGCCGCGTTGCCGGCAGATACTCGGACTGGCTCGGGGGTTGAGGGCCGTGGAGGCTGAAGGCCGCGTGGCGCCCGCCGCACCGCCCTGATGCGGCGGGCGGAGTCCGCGGCCGGTTTCCCGCGCCAACTGCCGGAACGTACCCTGCGCGAGGCGCCATGTTGTTGGATTTTCGCCACGCCAGAGCGCCGGACGAGCCCTTCGAAAGCGGCATGCGGCCCGTCCCCCGGCCCTGGGCGGTGCAATCTTTACAGCGGCGCCGGGCTTGCGGTTATAATTTCCGGACGCATCGCCGTTCCGTTGCCGGCTTTTCATGCAGGCAAGGCAGGGGCGATACGGGCCGCGTCAGCGCCCGGCGTTCGCAGGCACGGCAAGGCCGTGCGCACACCCGACCGGAGTGCAATGCCGGACAGCAGGCGGTCCGTCCAGTAAGTTTTTTTGCCTTTGTTGGCCACCGGGCAACAATCAGAAATGGCCTTGGCCGGTGCCGGGCAATGGTCGCCGGTTCCGGCCGCGGCGGTCTGGCTGGCGGCCTGTCCTGTAGACAGCCAACTTGTAGACAGCCCAACGATCATCCCTACCGTGGTTGCTTCGCAGCTGCCGCGTCGGTTCGGCCGCTGGCGGCGCTCATCGTTGCGGCGTGCATCGTGCGCTGCGCGCAGGCTGCCATGGCGAAGGGGTGCAGTGGCGGCAAGGCGGCCAGCAGGCAGGCAACGGAACATGGGAAAGAGGCCGGCGCCCGGGGCGCGGCTGATGCAAGCATGGCAACGAAAGATGGCAACAAGGGCCGTGCGCGGCAATACGGCATGGCCGGATACAGCGGGAATTTTCGAATGCGCAATATCGAACCGAACAACAAAAAAGGCCTGGCGCTTGGCGCCAGGCCTTCAGTATCTGGTTGCGGGGGCAGGATTTGAACCTACGACCTTCGGGTTATGAGCCCGACGAGCTGCCAGACTGCTCCACCCCGCGTCTGGAAGAAAAGAATCATAACCCGATTTCCATTGTTTTGCAAATGACCTTGGCTGGGAACTGCCCTATCAATGACTGACGACGAGGCCACACTAGTTCTGGAAACGGCGCTCCTTTGCGCGGCCCAACCGATGCCCGCAGCCGAGCTGGGCAAGCTCTTCGACGGCGAGATGGAAGCAGGCCGGCTCGCCGGCCTGCTCGAAGGCCTGCAGCAGGCGTGGGCCGACCGCGGGCTGGCGCTGGTTCCGCTGGCCGGAGGCTGGCGCTTCCAGAGCCGGCCGCAGATGCAGCGCTATCTCGAACGGCTGAATCCCGAAAAGCCGCCGCGCTATTCCCGGGCCGTGCTGGAGACGCTGGCCATCATCGCCTGGCGCCAGCCGGTGACCCGCGGCGACATCGAGGACATCCGAGGCGTTACGGTTTCCTCGCAGATCGTCAAGACGCTCGAGGACCGCGGCTGGATCGAAACCATCGGGCATCGCGATGCCCCGGGCCGCCCGGCGCTGCTGGGCACGACCCGCCAGTTCCTGGACGACCTGGGGCTGCGCGCCCTGGACGAGCTGCCGCCGCTGGAGTCCCAGCAGGCCGTGCAGGCGCTGGCCGGACTCGACCTGCCCGAGGCGTCCGAAGCACCTGAGACGTCCGAAGCACGCGAAACGTCCGAAACGTCGGGAGCGTCCAACGCATCTGAGGCGTCTGAGGCGTCTGAAGCGTCTGAAGCGTCTGAGGCGCCCGGTGCGCCGGGCGATCCCGCCCCCGGAGAGTCTCCGGGGGCGCCGGCGGAACCGGCGGCCCCCCCCGCTCCCGGGCTGCCGGAAACGGCGCCCGCTCAACCCGGAACGCCGCCTGCGCCTCCCGAGGCCCCGCCGCCGGCCGAGCCGGCGCATCCCGACACGCCGGCCGAACCGCCCGTCCGTCCCGGCAGCCCGGCCGAGTTGCCGGCCGCGCCCCGCGAGGACGAGTTCGCGGTCGAGCGCATCCCCGAGGCGCCCGTTGCCGCGCCTCCCGCGGAATTCCCCGCCGGCCGGCCCGAAGAAGCCCCGGCAAGAACGATCCATCCGGAGTCCAAGTAGCTATGACCCAGAGTAGTGTGCAAGACGTCGACGTTTCCGCCCCGGCGCCCGACGCGGCGCCCGCCGCGGCCGAGGCCGCGCCGGCCAAGCCCAAGGGGCGGAAGCTGCGTACGCCCTTCCGTCGCCGCCGAGCCGAACCGCCGGCCGACGGCCCGGCAGCCGAGGCGGGGCAGGCCGCGGCCGACGCCGGGCAGCCCGCCGCGGCGGCCGAGGGGCGCGCCGCGGAGCGCGAGGCCGAGCAGGCCCTGGCGTACCTGGAGGCGGCGGCGCGCACGGAGCAGCGCCTGGGCAAGTACCTGAACAGCGACGCGGTGATGCCCAAGCTGCACAAGGTGCTGGCCGATGCCGGCATCGGCTCGCGGCGCGAAATGGAAGAACTCATCATCGCCGGCCGGGTATCGGTCAACGGCGAGCCGGCCCACATCGGCCAGCGGGTCGGGCCGAACGACCAGGTCCGCGTCAACGGCAAGCCGGTCAGCCGCAGCCAGAGCAGGAAGCCGCCGCGCCTGATCCTGTATCACAAGCCGGCCGGCGAGATCGTCAGCCATGACGACCCCGCCGGCCGGGCGACCGTATTCGCCCGGCTGCCCAAGATCCGCACCGGCAAGTGGCTGTCCGTGGGGCGGCTGGACCTGAATACCGAAGGCCTGCTGATCCTGACCACCTCGGGCGACCTGGCCAACCGCCTGGCGCATCCGCGCTACGGCGCCGAGCGCGAGTACGCGGTGCGCGTGCTGGGCGAACTCGGCGACGAGCAGCGCGCCGCCCTGGTCGGCGGCATCGAGCTGGAGGACGGCCAGGCGGCGTTCGGCAGCCTGGATTTCCTGGGGGGCGAGGGCAGCAATCGCTGGTACCGCGTCACCCTAAACGAAGGCCGCAACCGCGAAGTGCGCCGCATGTTCGAAGCGGTGGGCGTGACCGTCAGCCGCCTCATCCGCACCCGTTTCGGCGATATCGTGCTGCCGCGCAATCTGCGCCGCGGCCGCTGGGAGGAAGTCGAGGGCTTCCTGGTGACCGCCCTCATGGTGCAGCTCGGGCTGGTGCGCGAGGACGACGACGACGGCAGGGGGCGGCGCTCCCAGCAGCCGCAATCGCACGACAGCGCGCTGCCGCCCGGTTTCGGCACCCTGGAGCGCAACGGCATGAACGGCGCCCGGCTGGGCCGCCGCGGCAAGATCCAGGGCGGCGGCGGCCGCAAGGCCGGGTCGGTGCCGGGCATGACGATCGCGGCCGATCCTTTCGTGGCAGGCCTCATGGTCAATGGGGGCTATGCCAATGGGCATCCCCTGGGCGGTGGCGCCGAAGAGGGCCGCAAGGGCCGCGGTAAAAGCGGGGGGCATAAGGCCTCCGGGCAAAAGGCCGCGGGGCAGAAATCGGGCCAGAAGCCGGGCCAGAAGCCCCGCACGGGGCCGGGTGCCAAGGCGGCGCGGACGGCGGGGCCGGGCAAGGGCCCGGCCAAGCCGCGCGGCCCGGGCAAGGGTCCGGGCCGCGGCAAGGCCGGCGGCAACGGTAACGGTAACGCCAAGCCTCGCCGCGAAGCCTCGTCCCGCGGCGACGACTGGCAGCCGCGCGGCGCGTCGGCGCACGAATCCCGGCTGGGCCTGGGAGGCGGGCGTGGGCGCGGCGACCGCTGAGCGCCGGGCGCGGCCCTGTCCGTGCGGCAGGGCGTAAGCCCGCGGGGAATCAGGCAATTTTCCGGCGTTTCTGGTAAGATTGACTGTTTTCATGGCTTTGCATTGATCGTGGCTTCGGGTCGTGGCCCGCGGACGCGGCGTTGCCAGGCGCGCCCGAAGGGGCGCTTGGGCAGCGACGCGGCGCAGGAAACACGGCTCGTGCGGCCGGCTTTGCGCACGGTGTGTGCGGGGCGGTACGAACGGGCAAGCGGCACAACATGACGGACTACGGGGCGTCGCCTGCGGGCGGGACCCGTGTGCGCGACACCGTGGGCTGACTTGCAGCCCATTTTTTTTGAGCGTATGGCAGATTTGTTCGCATTGACCCGGCAGGCGCTGACAGGCATGGACGTCGAACTCGTCGACGTCGAGCGCGCGGCGCTCGGCCTGCTGCGCGTGACCATCGATCGTCCGGAAGGCGTGCGCATCGAGGATTGCGAGCGGGTCTCGCGGCAGTTGTCGCGGGTCTACGAAGTCGAGAACATCGATTACAAGCGCCTCGAGGTGGGGTCGCCGGGCGTGGACCGGCCGCTGCGCAGCGAGGCCGATTGCCTGCGCCATGTCGGCGAACGCGTCGAGGTCAAGCTGCGCGAGGCCGTCGACGGACGCAAGGTTTACGCCGGACGGCTGGTCCTTCCCGACGCGCCGCAAGGCGCCGGGGCCGACGCCGCTCCCGGGGCGGCAGCCGTGTTCGGGCTGGAATTTGAGGCAAAAAGGAACGAGACCCAGGTGCTGCGGTTCAGGTTCGACGAACTCGAGCGGGCAAAGCTGGATCCGGTTCTGGATTTCAAGGGCAAAAAGCGATGAGTCGCGAAATTCTCCTGTTGGTCGACGCCCTGGCGCGCGAAAAGAACGTCACGCGCGAGGTCGTGTTCGGAGCGCTGGAAAACGCGTTGGCCTCGGCCATGAAAAAGCGTTTCAAGGAAGACGCCGAGATCCGCGTGGCGGTCGATCGCGAGACCGGCGAGCACGAAGGCTTTCGCCGCTGGCTGGTGGTGCCCGACGAGGCCGGCCTCCAGGAGCCCGACAAGCAGGAACTGCTGTCCGAGGCGCGCGAGCTCGTGCCGGGCATCGAGGTGGGCGAATACATAGAAGAGCCGCTCGAGCCGGTCGAATTCGGCCGTATCGGGGCCCAGGCCGCCAAGCAGGCCATCCTGCAGAAGATCCGCGACGCCGAGCGCGAGCAGGTGCTCAACGACTTCCTGGAACGGGGCGAGACCATCGTGTCCGGCACGGTCAAGCGCATGGACAAGGGCGACGTCATCATCGAGACGGGCAAGATCGAGGCCCGCCTGCCGCGCAGCGAAATGATCCCCAAGGAAAACCTCCGCGTGGGCGACCGCGTGCGGGCCTGGGTGCTCAAGGTGGACCATGCGGCGCGCGGCCAGCAGGTCATCCTGTCGCGCACCTCGCCGGAATTCATCCGCCAGCTGTTCGAGAACGAGGTTCCCGAGATCGAGCAGGGGCTGCTGGAGATCAAGGCGGCGGCCCGCGACCCGGGCGTGCGCGCCAAGATCGCCGTCATCGCCTACGACAAGCGCATCGATCCCATCGGCACCTGCGTGGGCATGCGCGGCTCGCGGGTCACCGCGGTGCGCAACGAGCTCGGCGGCGAGCAGGTCGACATCGTGCTGTGGTCGGAAGATCCGGCGCAGTTCGTGATCGGCGCGCTGGCGCCGGCCAACGTCGAATCCATCGTGGTCGACGAGGACCGCCATGCCATGGACGTGGTGGTCGACGAAGAGAACCTGCCCAAGGCCATCGGTGCCAAGGGGCAGAACGTGCGCCTGGCCTCCGAGCTGACCGGCTGGCAGATCAACATCATGACGCCCGAGGAAAGCCAGGGCCGCCAGGAGCAGGAGCGCGCCGAGCTGCGTGCCACCTTCATGAGCAAGCTGGACGTCGACGAGGAAGTCGCCGACATCCTCATCGACGAAGGTTTCACGGGCCTCGAGGAAATCGCCTACGTTCCGATGCAGGAGCTGATGGAGATCGAGGCCTTCGACGAAGACACCATCAACGAGCTGCGCAACCGTGCCCGCAACGCGCTGCTGACCGAGGCCATCGCCCAGGAAGAGCGGGTCGAGACGGCACAGGACCTGCTCAACCTCGAGGGCATGACCCCCGAGCTGGCGGCCAAGCTGGCCGCGGGCGGGGTGTATACGCGCGACGACCTGGCCGAGCTGGCCACCGACGAGCTGACCGAAATGGCCGGCCTCGCCGAAGAGCAGGCCAGCGAGATGATCATGCGCGCGCGTGCTCACTGGTTCGAAGACGACAAGGCCGCCGGCGCCTGAACCGGACGGCCATAAAGTATAGAAGTGCAGCAAAAGGGAAGAGAGAGCCTAATGTCGAGCAATACTGTCGCCCAGTTCGCCACCGAACTGAAAATGCCTGCCAACGTGCTGCTGGAACAGCTGCGCGCGGCCGGCGTTGACCTCAAATCGGTGGACGACTCCGTCACGGACAGCGACAAGGCCCGGCTGCTCGAATCGCTGCGCCGCGCGCACGGAGCGACCGAAGGCAAGAAGATCACCCTGACCCGCCGCCAGACGTCGGAGATCAGGCAGGCCGATGCCACGGGCCGCTCCCGCACCATCCAGGTCGAGGTCCGCAAGAAGCGGGTCTTCGTCAAGCGCGACGCAGCCGACGCGGCCGCCGACCTGCCGCCTGCCGTCCCCGCAGAGGAACCGGCCGCCGCGCCGCAGTCGGCCGAGGCCGCGCCTGCGCCTGCGTCGCAGGCCCCCCGGGCCGAGGCCGCCGTCCCGCCGTCCGCGCCGCCTGCCGAGCCTGCGGCGCCCGAGGCCGCGGCGCCAGAGGCTGCGCCTGCCGAGCCCGATCCCGCTGCGGCCGAGCCTGTCGAGCCGCCGGCGGCCGAAGCTCCCGCTGAAACCCCGCCCGAAGAGCGCACGGCCGACGAGCCGGTGCCCGAGGCGGTTCAGCCCGAGGCCGCCTCGCCCGAGGCGCGGACCGAGCCGGCCTCCGAGCCCGAATCCGCTCCGGCACCCGAACCGGCCGCGCCTGCCGCTGCCGCGCCCGCCCAGCCCTCGCGCATGCGCCGCGCGCCGCCTCCGCAGGCCGCTCCGGCAGCCGGCGCCGCGGCCGGGCGCGACGAGGCGCGCAAGGCCGCCGAGGCCGAGGCCGCGGCGCTGCGCGAAATGCTCAACCGGCCGCGCAAGGTGCTGCGCGCGCCCGAGCCCGAGAACCAGGGCGCCTTGTCCGGCACGCTGCACAAGCCGGCGGCTGGTGCCAAGAAGGACGCCAAGCCCGGCGCGCCCGGCGTCAAGAAGACCATCAAGACGGCGGAAGTCGCCTCGACGTGGTCCGACGACGCCTCGCGCAAGAAGCCGGCCGACAAGCGCGCCAGCCCCCCGACCGGCCGCGAGGGCTGGCGTGCCAGCGGCAAGGGCGGCGGCCGCGGCGGGCGCCACAAGGCGTCGCAGCAGGACCGGCGCAACGAGGCCGCGCCCACGGAATTCATCGCCCGCGAGGTGCACGTGCCCGAGACCATCAGCGTGGCGGACCTGGCCCACAAAATGTCGGTCAAGGCCGCCGAGGTCATCAAGCTCCTGATGAAGCTCGGCCAGATGGTCACCATCAACCAGGTGCTGGACCAGGAAACCGCCATGATCGTGGTCGAGGAACTGGGCCACAAGGCGATCGCGGCCAAGCTCGACGACCCGGAAGCCTTCCTCCTGGACGAGACGCCCCAGGCCGAGTCCGAGCAATTGCCGCGCGCGCCGGTCGTGACCGTCATGGGCCACGTCGACCACGGCAAGACCTCGCTGCTGGACCACATCCGGCGCGCCAAGGTGGCGGCCGGGGAAGCCGGCGGCATCACGCAGCACATCGGCGCCTACCACGTCGAGACCGACCGCGGCATGGTGACCTTCCTGGACACCCCGGGCCACGAGGCGTTTACCGCCATGCGGGCGCGCGGCGCGCGGGCCACCGACATCGTGATTCTGGTGGTGGCCGCCGACGACGGCGTCATGCCCCAGACCCGCGAGGCCATCCACCACGCCAAGGCGGCCAACGTGCCGCTGGTGGTGGCGATCAACAAGATCGACAAGCCCGAGGCGAACCCGGACCGCGTCAAGCAGGAACTCGTGGCCGAGCAGGTCGTGCCCGAGGAATACGGCGGCGACGTTCCCTTCGTGCCGGTCTCGGCCAAGACGGGGCAGGGCATAGACGACCTGCTCGAGAACGTGCTGCTGCAGGCCGAGGTCCTGGAGCTGAAGGCGGCCGTGGATGCCCCGGCCAAGGGCCTGGTGATCGAGGCGCGCCTGGACAAGGGCCGCGGCCCGGTGGCCACCATCCTG
>Ga0182748_1004403_pt1 | contig 11211 bp, 10 predicted proteins | sample eDN3rd37CKraftOP_FD_128877 | JGI IMG/M metagenome (GOLD analysis project Ga0182748, IMG submission 128877) | Enriched Organic Plus compost microbial communities from Emeryville, California, USA - eDNA 3rd pass 37_C Kraft OP (version 2) (version 2) ...
GCCCCAACCTCCGATCACCCACGAATTGATACGCCAATCGCAGCCTGCAGTCAGACCGCCCGAGACACCGCTTGCATCCAGATCGGCAAGTTCAATCCGGTCTCCCCAGACCAGGTCATGAGCAATAACCGGTGTGCTTGCTGCTGAAAAACCCAGCGACGCGCCGCCGTAACAGGATGTGGCAGCCTGGGCGGGCGCGGCAAGCGCAGTGACGGCGACCGCCGCAACGGCGGACAAAGCAAATCTCATCGTCAACCTCACGAATAATTCAGCTTTTCGAACGGAGTGTCACGTGGGAGCTTGTTTTGTGAAAGGTGTGATGCCGGAGCCCACAGAGCAGTCTGTGGGCCGAATCTGTGAGCGCTGATTATAGCAATGGGGCTGGTGCCAAGCCGGATCATGCTGTGCATAAACAGGCTCATAACCGGCGGACCTGAAGTGGAGATCGACGCAGGAGAGGATCTGAACGGGCACACCGCAGTAGAGAAAAGGGGTGCGGCGGATGTTCATCGCACGATCGCTGCGCTAAGCTGTCGCAGATGAAAGCGATCAGGAGCAAACAAGGATGAGCCGTCTCTTTGGCCCGCAGCACCGCGAACTTCAGGATCAGTTTGATAGCCGGGCACTGGCGGACCGGATCGAAATGATTGCGGTAAAAACGGAACTCGATGATGTGGCGAAAAGCTTCATCGCGAGCCGTGACATGTTTTTCCTGTCCTCGGTCGATCATAACGGACGGCCGACCGTTTCTTACAAGGGAGGCGATCCGGGATTTGTGAAGGTCCTGGACGACAGGACGATCGCGTTCCCGAGCTATGACGGGAACGGCATGCACTACTCGATGGGCAACATCAGCCTCAATCCCGAAATCGGCATCCTGTTCATTGCTTTCGACCGGCCGTATCGATTGAGGATGCAGGGGCGAGGCGAGCTTGTTCGGGAAGGACCCATTCTCGACATGTACCCGGAGGCGGATCTTGCCGTACGTGTGGCTGTCTCAGAGGTCTGGATCAACTGTCCGCGATATGTTCACCGCTACGAGAAGGTGAAGCCATCCCGATATGTGCCTCGCGAGGGCATCGAGACGCCGCTTTGCGAGTGGAAGCGTATCGATGGGGTGCAGGATGTGATCCGGCCAGAGGAAGTCAAGAGAGTCGAACAGGTCGGCCAGATCACAGCAGACGACTGGATGGAGCGTGTGCTTACAGGAGATGAGAACGCCTGAGCCCGGATCCCGCCAGCTGGGCAGCGGTAACTCCTGATCCCTGGCCGGTGTACCGCAGCGCGCGCGACTGCTCGAAGAAGCTCATTTGCGGGCTGCGTTGAAACGTTCGAAACCCGCTTCCAGGTCGGCTTTGAGGTCAGCGACGGCCTCGAGGCCGATGTGGAACCGGAGCGCTTGCCCCTCGCTGGACCACGTTGTGGCGGTACGATAGGGCCGGGGATCGAAGGGGAGTACGAGGCTTTCGTAACCGCCCCAGGAATATCCCATCCCGAACAGCTCGAGATGGTCGACGAGGGCCGCAATGGCTGCGCGCGGGGCAGGTTGCAGGATGACTGCAAAGAGACCGGATGCGCCGGTAAAATCGCGCTTCCAGATCGCATGGCCGGGATGGCTGGGCAGGCCGGGGTGCAGCACGCGGGCGACTTCAGGGCGCTCCTCCAGCCAACGGGCAATTTCGAGGGCGGCTTGATAATGGCGCTCCATGCGGACAGGGAGCGTGCGCAGTCCCCGCAAGCCGAGGTAGGTTTCCTCCGAGCCCGGACAATGTCCCAGCGTCCCGTGCATGTGCACGACGTGGGGTTTCGCCCGGCTGTTGGTCGTGATGGAACCCAGCATCGCATCGGCATGACCGACGATGTATTTGGTGGCCGCCTGGATTGAAACATCGGCGCCGTGGGCGAGCGCATTGAAGTAGAGCGGGCTTGCCCATGTGTTGTCGGTGATGTGCCAGACATCGCGGGCGCGGGCGGCTTCGGAGATGGCCGGCAGGTCCTGTATCTCGAAGGTCTGGGAGCCCGGGGATTCGGTGAATACGACACGGGTCTGCGGCGTGATCAGATCAGCAATGCCAGCTCCGATCACAGGATCGTAGTAGGTGGTCGTCACACCCATTCGCGTGAGCACCGTGTCGCAGAACTGGCGCGTGGGCTGGTAAACGCTGTCGGTGACCAGAATGTGATCGCCCGTCTTGACGAACGCCAGGATGCTGGTGGTGACAGCCTGAAGGCCGGAGGCCGTAAGCAGGGTTCTTTCACCATCTTCGAGGCGGCGGATGGCTTCTTCAAGGGCAGCCACGGTTGGCGTGCCGCGGCGGCCGTAGGTGTAGGGCTGAGCGTGGCTGGACAGGGTTTCGAGGGTCGGAAAAATAACGGTCGACCCCCGATAGGCCGGCGGATTGACGAAACCGAACGATGCGGCCGGATCACGTCCGGCATGAATGGCTTCGGTTGCAGCCTTGTGGCGCATGGATGATGGTCTGTCTGGCTTTGTCATCGTTCGATCCGGTCATAATTGGTCTCTGGCAGTGACCCAGTGCACGCTAAACGTCAAGGTCTTGACCTCGTTGTGCCAACGCGGGAAGAGAATTCACTTACAAGCCGGTGGTTACCTGTTGTGACAGGACCAGGCATCCAAAGGAAGGCCTTATGCCGCAAGGGCCATTGCTGACACGCCGGATGCACACTGAGCCGCTATAGCTGTTCAGCAACTCAGGCGATGAGCGCGGTTGCGAAGTCTTCTGCAACAAGCGCCGGGGGAGTTTGGTTTTGGGATTTCCGATGCCGACCATGTTTTGCCGTGTCATGCAATTGACGCTGCTGTTCGGATGCTTCCTGGGGCAACTCGTGCACGCCGCGAACGCTGGCCCGACCTATGATGCGATCAAGGCAAGAGGGCACATCGTGTGCGGTGTGCGCGCCAACGCGCCAGGCTTTTCTCAGGTTGACGCGCGCGGCCGATGGTCGGGCTTCGAAGTGGAGTTCTGCCGGGCACTGGCGGCTGCGGTCCTGAAGTCGAGGGATGCCGTCGAGTTCCGTGCCGTCACGAACGTCGAACGCTACAGCCTCCTGGCGCGAGGGGAAATCGATGTGCTGGCGGGGGGTGCCGACTTCACCCTGAGCCGGGACACGGAACTGGGCGTGCGCTTCGTGGAACCGCTGTTTTATGACAGCATCGGATTCATGGTGCGGCGGACGCAAAGTATCTTCAGCGCCCTGGAATTGTCCGGGGCTTCCGTGTGTTTCATCGAAGGTGCCCGGGGCGCGGCCGAGGTGGCGGAATTCTTCGAGAGCCGCAAGATGCGGTATCAGGCGGTCGCGTCGCCAAGCTGGACACATTCCGTCAATGCCTATCTGAGCGGGGCCTGCACAGCGATCGCTGCCGAAATGTCGATTTTGGCGGCCGCACGGATGAACTTCCCCGATCGTGCAGAGCACGTCATCCTGCCTGAGTCCATTTCCAAGGAGCCTTCCGGATTGGCGGTTCGGCCGGGCGACGAGAGATGGTTCAGCATTGTGCGCTGGACCCTGATGGCGCTGGTCCGGGCGGAAGAGCTGGGCGTTACCAGGAAGAATGTCGAGAACAAGCTGACGAGTACACAGCCGAGCCTGCGCCGATTGCTCGGGGTAAGTTTCAACTTCGGACAGGCGTTGGGACTTGAGGCGGACTGGGCCTATCAGGCGATCCTGCAGGTGGGAAATTATGGTGAGCTGTTCGAGCGCAATCTTGGCGCACAATCGAAGTTGCAATTGGATCGGGGCCTCAACAAACTCTCGAGCGATGGCGGGCTCATGTACGCCATGCCAATGAGATAGCGAATGCAGAGGCAAGCTTGAACCCTCTCCTTTCGATTGACGGGCTGGCTGGATGGCTTGTGGTTTCGGTGCCATCCGCGTTACTGGTTGCGGTTGCTTTCTCAACTTTCCGGACAGAAAGAAGGACGCGCATAGATGAGCCTGTCGCGGAAGCGGCGTTGTCTGCGGCAGGTGCGTCCGAAGCCCGCGCCCGCCTTCTTGACGACACGGTGGTGGCTGATGGTGATGCAACCTATGCTGGGGCCACCCATGTTGAGACGACCGATGCCGCAGCAGCTGGCTCGAAGCCAGTTCATGAGGAAAGGCGAAGCGGCATCGCAGAGGAGATTGCTGCTGCGGAGTGTGCCGGGGATCGCGATCGCCTGATGCAACTCCTGCTGGAACTCGCCCTTATCGAGCGGGCTACCGGCGATGATGAAGTCGCAAAGGATCTCCTTCGGAAGTCAATCATGATTGCCAGCGAGACCGGCGACGTGGTGGTTCAGGCAAAAGGGCGCCTGGAGCTTGGAGACATTGCGCAGAGCCAGGGCGATCTGACAACAGCCTGTGAACACTGGCAGATGGCGCGCGCACTCTTTGACCAGGCCGAATGTGCGGATGCAAGGCGAGAGGTCGAAACCCGGATGCAAACCCAGGGCTGTCCAACCGACTGGGTTTTGACGGACTTCTGATGGGCGCGCATGCCGAGTGGTCGGACCCTCTCGTTACTGCATCACAACTTCAACACGCGCCATCTTGCCGTCCTCGACCTGGAACTCCTGCTCATAGGCGCGGCCGCTATGGGTGGCCGTGACCTTATAGGTTCCTGGAGCGAGGATGTGGGTAGGCAAGGCCCCGATGCTCCGCTTGACCAGTTCGCCGTCGAGAGTTTCTATCGTCCATTGAGTGGATGGCTGCGCGTCCCCGCCAGGCCGGTTGACGAGGCGGAGGGTAACCTTCGCCGCGGCGTGGGTTAATGTAGCTTCGGTCAGTTTGCCGGCTTCCACCGTAACGTCTGTCGCAACCTTGGCGTTGCTATCTCCATAAGTCGAAACGATGTGATAGATGCCTGCATTAAGGCGGATTATCACGCCCGGCTTTGCCGAACTCATGACGAGATTACGCTCGCCCAGCTGGTTTCGTTCACCGTCGTAGATGTCAAAGTAGACGGTGTTCGCGGCGACGTTCCGATTTGACACAAGCGCCTGGACGCGCAGCCCGCCGGCGTTGATGACGAACTTCTCGGTACCGGCATCGCCGGCCGGGATTGAGAGACGGCGCGTCAAGTGCGCGCGCCCGAACGCGGCGTTGACAATGTAGTTGCCGGGCTTGAGCTCAAGGGTTGGGCTGGCCTTGTCATGGGTTTCCAGCAGGGTTGGAGCGACCTCATGATTTCCCGGATCAGTAAAGATGCGCCAAACCACGCCACGATCAATGTACTGACCGTCGGCGGTGAGCATTGCGACCAGCCTGATGCGTGCCATGCCTGCTGGCGCTTTGGCACTGCCCGGGGTATCGGAAAAGGTGCGTTTGATAACGGTGGTATTGGCAGGGCCCTCAGCGGGCTCCGGGTCAATACTGAGGCCCGCTCCCCATCCTCCTCCCTGGGGGAGTTGCTGGCTGATCGCCCCCTGGGGACCGAGCAGCCCGAAGGTCAGGAGAGCGGCACAACCCAGCAGGCGCATGGTGCTGGAGCATGAACGAAAGGCGGAGGTCATCGGCTGGCCTTTTCGGGTGTCTGATCCGAGGTTGGCTTTCCTGAAGTGATCTTCACGAAACTGATGGCATAATCTGGACATGGGGGCGAGCGGAGCGAGGCGGCTCATTCGCCCCCCAGCCTGGCAGTAAGCGTTTGTCCGGCGGCGAGCTCAACGGTGTCCTGCAGGGTCCGGTCCCGCAATTCGCACCGGACTTCATATCGGCCAGGGGCAAGAAGCGCACTTGGGCTCAAGTGGCTTGTGCGCCAGACCACCTTCCCGGCTTCGGTGCGGATTTCCCAGAACCGGTGGGCCGATGTCGTGCTGATGCCCTGGGCCAGCTGCATTTGCAATTGCGCTGCCCGTGCTGTCAGCTCGATGCTCGCCTCAGCCCCGGGGGCCAGTTCGATTTCCTCTGAAGCCTCGACATTGCGTACCCCTATCTCCGCAACGACACGGTAACGGCCTGGAGGCAATGTAAAATCCGGTGCGCGATCCCAACTCATGGCGACTTCGCGGGCGTAAGGCCCGAGGGAATAGACCCGATAGACGATGGGGAATGCCTCACTCCGGCCGTCCAGGGAAACATTGGCGCGGACACGAAGACGGGCGGCGTCCAGAATGATGGAGCGTTGCACGACGCTGCCAGCGCCGACGGCGATCTGGTCGTACTTCTGGTAGTGCCCGGATTGCACCTTGACGTAGTACGTGCCAGCAGGAAGCTCCAGAACGGGATCGCTGGCTGAAGTCCGCATGACCTCGCGGCGCCCACCGGGGGCGCCGGGATCATCGACGGAAAGAAAATACGTCAGATCGCCGGTCAGGCGCTCGCCGGCTGATGAAACCGCGCGCAGTTGCAGTTGTCCGACATTGAGATCGAGAGTGACCGGCTCCACTTGCCCGGCTTCGATCGTGACATCCCGTGAGGCCCGGCCCAATCCACTTTCGGCAGTGATGCGGTACTTGCCTGCGGGAAGCACGAATTCGCTGGATGGCGAAGGAATGACCAGAACAGGCTTCAGAGCAGTGTCGGCCGAGGCATCATTCAGGGCCGCCACATTGACGAGTACAGGAAGCTTGACCGCCGGGTCCGTGCCCATTCGTGTCGTGACGCGGGCAATGCCGGCGTTGAAAGCAACGGTGATCTCTGTCGGGCCTCTTTCAGCGACTTCGACCGCCTGTCGCACCTGGCTACGTCCCAGGGCCGCCTCGACGATGTAGGTGCCTGCCGGCAGAGGGACGGCAAACCGGGAATCGAGGATATCGAGTACCGGTGTGGTATCTTCACCGGAGCGGAGAATGCGCCAATGGACCGGCTTATCGACAACGGTCGATTTGCCCAGCGTGGCGGATACCAACAGGTGCGGAGGGCCGTCGGCAGGAATATTCGGGTGCGCGGAACGGCCTCTTTCGGCTTGCTGAGCTTCGCGACGCGATACCGGCGAGGGTACCGGAACAGGACCGGTCATGGCCAGCTTCACGGCCTGATCGATCATCGGCTGAATGTCGGACAGAGATCCCACGGGAAAAATCTTGCCGCCGGTTTCTTCGGCGATACACGCCACGGCGCCAGCTGCAGCTTCGTCGAGGCCAAGGGAGACGAGATGGATGGGCATGCCCGGATGCGATGCCGCAATCCGGCGGGCAATTGCACATGAATCCTGCCGGCAATTGTCCGGGCCATCGTGAATGACGATCAGGCTTGCGCGGCGATCGGGTTCAATCTGCTCGGCGGCGCGCAGGAGAGCCTGGCCTAACGGTCCTTTGCCGCGTGGGTTCAAGGCGTTCAAAGGAGCGATGGTGCGATCCTGGGGGCGAATGTCGGGAGGCAGCACGACATCAATGCTGCTGCAACCCCGGCCGAAGGTGACGAGGCCGGTGCGGGCATTCAGGTGGAGAGCCGGGAGCGCGTTGAGCAGGGCATCGCGAGCGGCGGCGTATTTGGGCTGCTGCCCGCCAGGAAGTGGACCCCACATCGAGCCCGAACTATCGAACAGAACGATAAGGGTTGGACCTCCGGCAGGTTCGGCAGCTGTCGCGGCTTGCGGGCATGCAATCGCGATCAAGAACAGGATCAGCCACTTCGGGAGCGGGAAGGTCATTGAGAATCTCGCGCGGATCATGGCGATGATTGTAGCCGTTCGGGTTTGCGATAGCGAGACGGGCCGTCTAGGACAACACCCGAGGTTGAGCTTTTACGACGACACTTTCAGGGACACGTTTTCATGAAACTGATACCGGACAACAAACTCCTGGAATTTCTACGCACGCGCCGTTCTTCAAAGCCGGCGATGATGAGCGCACCTGGTCCAAGCGATGAACAGTTGCAGCAGATTCTGGAGATCGCGGCGAGAGTCCCGGATCACAAAAAGCTTGTGCCCTGGCGCTTCATCGTGTTTGCAGGGGAGGCACGCAGCCGTGCCGGTGAGGTGTTTGCGAAGGCCTGTGCGGCGGAAGAGAGCGATGCGCCGTCAGAGGCGCGGATAGCATTCGAGAAGGAACGCTTCAACAGAGCACCTGTTGTGATCGCCGTAATCTCGGCAGTGAAGCCCGTGACGGCGGTACCGGAATGGGAACAGATCCTGTCAGCTGGAGCTTCGGCCTACAACCTGTGCCTGGCGGCCAATGCCATGGGATTTGCAACGGCATGGATCACGGAATGGGTTGCCTACAGTCCGATGGTGCGTGCAGCACTCGGGCTGGCGGACAATGAAAGGGTCGCCGGCTTTGTCTATGTCGGTTCGGCGAGTCAACGGCAGGAGGAGCGGGAGCGGCCGGCTCTGAGTGAGGTTGTGAGTTACTGGCAAGGGTAGGCCGCGCGAGAAGAGCTGCTCGTCCGCCGGTTCGAATTGCAGATGATCTGACAGAGATTGCCGGCGGCCGATCAATAGCGGAACTGCTCAGCCAGAATGCGCTCGTCGAGGTCGTGACCAGGATCGAACATCATCAGCAACTCGATATGGCGCGCCTGCTCGATTTCGACACGTTCCACGTTACGGGTCTCGAAATGGTCGGCGACGGCGCTGACAGGCCGCTTGTCTGGCTCCATGACTTCAATGACGAGACGAGCGCTGTTGGGAAGCAGCGCTCCGCGCCAGCGGCGCGGCCGAAACGGACTGATCGGCGTCAGAGCCAGCAGCGGCGCATTGATTGGCAGGATCGGGCCGTAGGCGGAGAGGTTGTAGGCGGTTGAGCCCGCAGGAGTTGCGACGAGGATCCCGTCGCAGATCAGTTCCTGCATGCGTACCTTTCCGTCAACCGAGATGCGCAGCTTGGCTGCCTGGTAGATCTGCCGAAAGAGCGATACCTCGTTGATCGCCAGGCCCTTGTGGGCTTTGCCGCTGCAATCGTAGGCATGCATCGCGAGGGGATGGATACGTGAAATCCGGGCTCTCTGCAGACGGGCCGGGAGATCGTCTTCCTGATACTCGTTCATCAGAAAGCCAACCGAACCCCGGTTCATGCCGAAGATCGGAATTCGGCTGTTCATGTAGCGATGAAGGGTCTGTAGCATCAGGCCATCACCGCCCAGTGCGACAATTGCATCCGCGTCTGACGGGGAAACGTTGCCATAGCGATGCGCAAGCCGGCGGAGGGCGTCGTTGGCTTCTGGCACACCGGAGGCGACAAAGGCGATGCGGTCGAAGGTCTTGCCGGTTTTTGGCATCAGGTTGCCCGAGTTGAAGGAAACTGCGCTTACGAAAAGAGAGTGGTGGGACATGAACGGCGACACCAGGATGGTTATGATCTACTCGACCTTTCCCGATACCGCTACCGCAACGCAGGTTGGTGAGCGGCTTGTCCGTGATGAGCTTGCGGCGTGCGTCAATATACTTCCACAGATGACGTCCATCTATCACTGGGAAGGCAAGCTCTTGCGGGATGAGGAAGCGGTCATGCTCATCAAGACACGCTCGTCGCTGGCGTCGCGTGTTGTCAGCGAGATCGAGGCTCTTCATCCCTATGACACGCCGGCAGTGCTGGTACTTGAGATTGCAAGCGGTGCACAAGGATATCTCGCGTGGCTGCTATCGCAAACGCAGCCTGTCTGAGGCATTGGCCGAGCGATACTAGAAGCCTTCTCCGAAGGCTTGACGCATGAGTTGTCTCTGGCGAGCTTCCTTCCTGGAACGCTTGCTTGCCGCCGATGAGTGGCGCTTTTTCGGTGTCGCTGCAGGGCGAACCGCTTCACGCTCTACGGTGGGGGCGCCTGGCGCTAGATCATCAGCCGGAATGGCCGCGGTCTTGACGACCGTCTCGCCGTCTGTCGTTGCGTGCTCGTCAGGAAGAGGGGCGCCGACGGCCATACGCCCAGGCAGTGCGGCGGGCGCTTCGCTCACGGCAACGAGGCTCGGCAGGGTATAGGTATCCGGGCTGACGTGGACACGAGGCTCCCAGCCGAAGCCCGTTACGCCGCTGAGAGAGCGGGATGCAGGCGGAGCCGCCTCAGAAAGCCTGGCGGTATCCAGCGGAGCGACCGTGGTATCGGCGAATACCGCAGCTGGTGTGCATTGTCTGCTGGCATTCTCGATTTCTCCCGGCGCACATCCGGCTGCGCACGTTGCTGACGTGTGGGACTTCAGGAGAGTCAGAAGAACAGGGTCTGGTTCTTCGACGGGCAAGGAGGCATTAATCTTGCGGATGAACGCCTGCATGGCGCGCCTCGACCCGGGGCCCCAATCGCCGTCAATGTGGCCCTGATAGCATCCAATACGCTTCAATTGCTGCTGAACATCGACGATAAGTGCATATCGAGTCGACGCGCTGGCGGAAGTTGATGCGTACCCGGGTGTGACTTGCATCCCGTTTGACGGTGCGGTCGCACTTATCTGTACAGGCTGGACGAGGCTCTTGCCGGTGATGACAACGGCGACGGGATGCGTGTTCTTGCCTGTTTGCGTAGATGGGTCAGCAGCGTCAGAGAAGGTATGAACGAACAAGGGGGACGATGGAGAGAAGGTCCGCGACAAAGGAGCAACCAATCGTTCGTCGGATGAAACGGGCGATATGATGCGAGTTAGCCGGACAAGTCCGAAGTGATCTTCGACCGCTTCGGGAAAATATGAGTAAGCGCCGATAACAAGCCCTGCAGCTATCATTAAAAGTCCGAGCAAACTACGCATAATCAGAGAACCCTTGTCCTCTCGGTCTGATCTTTACACAATGAGATCTGGAACCATTGGTTCCGGTTTTTGCCCGTCAGACCCATTGAGCAGCCTACCGGCAGCGCCAGCAAACAGCCAGACTTCATTCCGGAAGATTCAGGCTTGTTGACAAAAGTCGGACGCGACATTTCCCCGGGCATTTAGCCCCTGCGCCCCAGCGTTCGTGAGGCTCTCTGATCCCTCGATGTTGCCAAAAAACTACAGCGTAATGCTGTGGGAAGTTTTAGGCCCGAGGTGTGGATGATTTGTGAGTCATTCAGCGCGGCACTGTTGAAATCGCGGAAGGCCGGACAGCGTCTGAATATATGCTGAATTTTCGATGATTTTCTGTCCAATTCGCTACAAAACTGATTCCCTTAACAATAAGCTGCGAATCAAGTAGTCCTCGAAACCGAGGGGACTCGGTACTGAGTCGATTTCAAGTGGTTCCCGTTCCGTAAGAAGAGTTTCCACAGCTTGCAATCAAGCGGCGATTGCACCTGTGGACTGCTTCTACCGAACGAGGGCGTCCGGGAACCGTTGCGTCCGCAAGGTCACGCTTTGATCCTCCTGCC
>Ga0182748_1004406_pt1 | contig 11193 bp, 12 predicted proteins | sample eDN3rd37CKraftOP_FD_128877 | JGI IMG/M metagenome (GOLD analysis project Ga0182748, IMG submission 128877) | Enriched Organic Plus compost microbial communities from Emeryville, California, USA - eDNA 3rd pass 37_C Kraft OP (version 2) (version 2) ...
GAACGAAATCGCCGCCGCCTTCGACGGGAAGCCAGTTGCCGGGCGCGGCATCCGGGCCGATGGTGATCGTGACGCTGCCGTCATCGCCATAAAGCACCTCGCGGGAATGCAGCGCTTCCAGCAGTCCTTCCCGCGGCGTGATCGGCTCAAGATCGGGCGTGGCCGGATAGACTGTCCAGAAACGGGCGGGCGGGGTCATGCCGGTCAGGCGATAAGTGCAGCCGCGCCGGAGCGTGCGCCCGCTATCGTCGCTGCGCGCATAGAAGGGCAGGCCTTCGGCCGTTCCAAGCGCGAGATAGGCTTTGCGGGCCGCGCGGGCCTTGGAATAGGGATCGGCGTCCGGGGTGCCAGCCGCCGGATAGGCGCTCCAGGACCCGACCCGGAGTTCACCGAACCCCTCGAAACGGTCGAGCACCTTGTCGACGCTCCAGATGCCGCCGCCGAGCGCCAGCACAAGCACAATCGCCGTGTTGAATATCGTCTTGAACATCGCCCCTCAGAGTACCGATACTTTTGTGCGCCCGGCGATCTTAGGCAGGGGCGGCGCCGCAAGGAAGCGGTCATGCAGCTCCTTGATGACTTTTGTCGACATGGGCGAGAGCACGCGCGGCGGTGCGGCCATTGTTTCTTCCGGCTTGGCATTCGCCACTTGCGGCTCGCTCTTCTTGGGCGGCGCGGGGAAGGGCGGCGTCACGCCCGGTATGGGCTTCAGTTCGATGTTCTGATGGGCATAGGCCATCATCCGCTGCCAGGCCATGGCCGGCAGGACACCGCCGGTCATTTCCTTCATCGGGGTGAAATTGTCGTTGCCGAACCAGACCGCTGCCGTGAAGTTTCCGGTAAAGCCGACGAACCATGCATCGCGGTAATTCTGCGTCGTCCCGGTCTTGCCGCCAACGCGCGTCGTCGGCAGTGCGGCGCGGCGTCCGGTGCCGCGTTCGGGCACCTGCACCAGCATGGAATTCATTTCGAGCGCTGCCTTTTCCGAGAGCGCCCTGTGCGGCTTCGGTGCATCGCGACCGAAATCCCACAACACCTTGCCGTCCGACGACACGATCTGCGTGAAGGCATGACGATTACCGGCCATGCCCGCATTCGGAAATACGTTGAAGCCGGTGGCCTGATCCATCACCGTCATTTCCGATGTGCCGAGCACCATGGTCTTGTGCGAGGAGATGGGCGATTCTACGCCCATAGCCTTGGTCAGCGCAACGATGGGGGCCGTGGTCAGATAATCGCGCGCCAGCCGCACCGGCACGCTATTCAACGATCTGACGAGCGCCGTCGTCAGGTCCACGCGGCCCGCAAAGCTGCGGCCATAATTGCGGGGCGACCAGTTGCCCCAGCTGATCGGCGCGTCCGACACGATGGTGCTGGGCGTCAGGCCCTTTTCCATCGCCGCCGCATAGACATAAGGCTTGAAGGACGAACCGGCCTGCCGCAATGCCTTGGTGGCGCGGTTGAACTGGCTCTCGCCATAGTCCCGTCCCCCGACCAGCGCGCGCACGGAGCCGTCATTGGCCAGCACGACGGTCGCCGCTTCCGAGACATTATAATCCTTGCCGAACTGGCGCAGGTGATATTCGAGCGATTCCTCCGCCGCCTTCTGGATATTGCGGTCGAGTGTCGTGCGCACGATCAATGTATGCTGCGGAATATTGGCAGCGACCTTCTTCACCTCCTCGAAAGCCCAGTCGAGGAAATAATCGGGGCTCTCGTTCTTGGCGCGGTCGATGACGCTTGCCGGATGGCGGCGCGCAACGGCGACCTGTCCCTCGCTCAGGAAACCGCTTTCGACCATGTTGGAAAGCACGACATTGGCGCGCGCGCGCGCTGCGGGCAGATTGACATGCGGCGCGAATTTGGCGGGCGCCTTGAAGAGACCGGCCAGCATTGCGGCTTCCGCCAGCGACACGTCTTTCACGCTCTTGCCGAAATAGAACTCCGATGCGGCTGCGATACCGAAGGTTCCGCCGCCCATATAGGCGCGGTCGAGATAGAGCTGCAGGATTTCCTTCTTGCTGAGATTGCTTTCCAGCCACAGCGCGAGAAAGGCTTCCTTGATCTTGCGCTCGATGGTGCGCTCGTTGGAAAGGAAGAGGTTCTTGGCAAGCTGCTGCGTGATGGTCGAGCCGCCCTGGACGACGCCATTGGCGCGCATGTTCTGGCTGAGCGCGCGGGTCAGGCCCCAGAAGTCGATGCCGTAATGATCGAAAAAGCGCCGGTCCTCGGTGCCGAGCACGGCCTTGATGACATGATCCGGCAGCTCGTCAATAGGCACTGCCTGACGATGCAGGATGCCGCGCTGGCCGATTTCATTGCCGTAGCGATCGAGAAAGGTGACGGCGTAGTCATCCTGGGCGCGCCAGTCCTTCTTGGTCTCCTCGAAGGCGGGCAGGGCCAGAACGAGCATCAGCACCGCTCCGGCGACACCGAGCGTAAATCCTTCGTCGAGAACCTCGACCACGAAACGCCGAAAGCCGCGCACGCGAAAACGCCGGGAGAAAATGGTGATGTTTTCCCACCACTCGCCGAGATTGTAGCGCAGGCTGTAAAGGGTGGAATCGATCCACGCGTCGAGCCCGATCAGGCGCGAAACCCTGAATGGTTTGCGCTTATCGCTTTCGGGTTCTTTTTCTGCCGTCTTACGCATGAACACTGACTTCGGCATGGTTGGTTTCGGAGACAGGCGGAATTTGTCCATTCATCATAGCAGATAAATAAGCCACAGCTCATGTGAAATGGTTAAAACGCCGGCGGCTTTCCGTTAATAGGAAAAAAATCAAATTATAGGAAAATAGTCCTTGACTGCGTAACGGTGCTTTGCTAGGTTTTATCTACAGTCGACAAAGTGTGACTGTCGCCGGCTCTGCTATATACCCCCGGCAGACACCGGTGTGCATAACCCTGAAAGGCTATAGCGGCTTTTCAGGGTTATGTCTTTTAGACAATTGTAAAGATCGTAAACTTGCACCTTAAAATTGTGGATAAGTTAGCACATGGCGAAGCACGCATTCGCCTTGCTCACCAATTGCAGGTTGCCCACGGCATCGACCCCGCGGATATGGCGCAGTTGCTGTCAGTTTCGGTCAGCCAATATCTCAACCGTCTCAATCGCCTGAATCTGGCCTGTTCATCCGCAGCGCTTGATCCGGAGAAGAAGACACGCGATGCAATTCTGGAGCGACTGCAGATTGAGCTGAAACGGTTGCTCGATGGCGAGGATCTGCCAGACAAGAGCAAGTCGGAAGCACTGATGGCGCTTGCCCGCGCCGTCAAATCCGTTGGCGAACTGGCCGCCGAGGACAAGCCAGCCGGCCTGTTGCTCGCCGGGCGCGTGGTCGCTTCGCTGAGCGATACACGCAAGGCGCTGACGCGAATAAGCAGGAGGATAGACGAACTTGCAGAAAGGCGGGCGCGGGAGATTCTGGACGGCCGGCCTGACGCCGCAGCAAGTGGAAGCAGCCGAGGCGGAGTGGCTGTTTCAGGCGCGTGATGCGCAATTGCCGCCTTATGGGGACTGGCGCACCTGGCTCATCATGGGCGGGCGCGGCTCCGGCAAGACGCGGGCCGGGGCGGAATGGGCGTCCGGCATGGCGCTGGGACTGTCGCCCTTTGCCAAGGCAGCTTATGGACACATCGCGCTGGTCGGTGAAACGCTGGGCGATGCACGCGAGGTAATGGTGGACGGACCGTCGGGCATCCTTGCCGTATCGCGGCTGGCGCGCCCGCGCTATGAAGCGACGCGCCGCAGGCTTTTATGGGAAAACGGGGCGGTGGCGTCGCTTTATTCTTCGGAAGACCCCGACAGCCTGCGCGGTCCGCAATTCGATGCGGCATGGTGCGACGAACTGGCGAAATGGAAAAACCCGCAGGAAACCTGGGATATGCTGCAATTCGGCCTGCGCCTCGGCAGGTTTCCGAAGCAGGTCGTTACCACGACGCCACGTGCGGTTCCGCTTTTGAAAGCGTTGGTCCGTGATGCTTCGGTTACGATGACGCATATGCGGACGGACGAAAACGCGGCCAATCTGGCGCAAGGTTTCATGCAGACGATCCATGACCGTTATGGCGGAACGCGTTTGGGGCGGCAGGAACTCGACGGAGAACTGATCGAGGAACGCGCCGACGCCCTTTGGTCGCGTGATCTCATTGAACGCTGTTTCGAGGACAAAACGCCGGAACTGGTGCGCATTGTCGTGGCCATCGACCCGCCTGCCTCGTCCGGCAAGGCGTCGGATGCATGCGGCATCGTCGTCGCCGGTCTAGACGATGCACGAAACGGCCACGTGCTTGCCGATGCCAGCATGAGCGCCGCGAAGCCGCATGAATGGGCGCGCAAGGCCATCGCGCTTTTCCACGCGCATCAGGCCGATGCGATTGTCGCGGAGGTCAATCAGGGCGGGGAAATGGTGGCGGCGGTGCTGGCAGCGGAAGATGCAAGCGTGCCGGTTCTCAAACGCCACGCGTCCCGAGGCAAATTCCTGCGGGCGGAACCGGTGGCCGCACTCTACGAACAGGGACGCGTCCGCCATGCCGGACGGTTTCCGGCGCTGGAGGACGAAATGTGCGATTTCGCGCCGGGCGGACTTTCCAATGGGCGGTCACCGGACAGGCTCGACGCACTTGTCTGGGCGCTGGGCGAATTGATGCTCGGCACCGAGCGCAAACCGCGCATCCGCCGTTTCGGCTAATCAACTATACAAAACTGGAGAAGCCATCGAATGGCATGGAACTGGGTCCGAAAATGGCCGGGACGACGAAGCACGTCCGCAGCAGCCGTGAAGTCCGGCGCGGCGCATCAGACCAAAATGGCGAACGGATTTGTCGCGCTGCATATGGATCACGGCGCATCGTGGATTGCGCGGGACTATACATCGCTGGCGCGTGAAGGCTTCATGCGCAATCCGGTCGCCCATCGCTGCGTGCGCATGATTGCGGAAGCGGCAAGCAATGTGCCCTGGCTGCTTTACGAAGGCACGACCGAACATGAAACGCATCCGCTGCTTGAGCTTATTGCCCGCCCTCAATGCGGATTGGATGGAACGACGTTTTTCGAGCGGCTTTACGGGCATCTGCTGATTTCCGGCAATGCCTATGTCGAACGGGTTGATCTGCCAAGTGGCCGCATGGAACTGCATCTTCTGCGCCCGGAACGGGTCCGCGTTGAAACGGACACGGAAGGCTGGCCGCAGGCGCTGGTTTATCGCTCTGGCAATGCGGGCAGGCGGCTTTCGCTTGGAAGCGACGGGGCGGCTGCCTTGCAGCTCAAGCTGTTTCATCCGCTGGACGATCATTACGGTTTTCCGCCGCTGGAAGCGGCGCTGATGGCGCTCGACCTTCACAATGCGGCAGGCGCATGGAACAAGGCCCTGCTCGACAATTCGGCCCGTCCTTCCGGCGCGCTGGTCTATGCGCCGAAGGATGGCGGCAATCTGACGGAAGAACAGTTTGCGCGCCTCAAGGAAGAACTGGAGGAGGGCTATACCGGCGCTTCGGGTGCCGGGCGCCCGCTGCTTCTTGAGGGCGGTCTGGACTGGAAGGCTATGGGCTACAGCCCTCAGGACATGGATTTCATTGAAGCCAAGAACGGCGCTGCCCGCGACATCGCGCTTGCTTTTGGCGTGCCGCCGATGCTGCTTGGCATTCCGGGCGATAATACATGCGCCAATTATGCGGAGGCCAATCGTGCCTTTTACCGGCTGACGGTACTGCCGCTGATCGGACGCACGGCCAAAACATTCTCCGGATGGCTTGGCCCGCATTTTGGCGAGGATCTGCGGCTAGAGCACGATATCGACCGTGTGGACGGGCTGTCATCCGAGCGGGAATCGCTGTGGCGGCGCATTTCCGATGCCTCTTTTCTCACCGACGACGAAAAACGCGATGCCGTCGGTTATCAGCCACAATCAGCGAGGAGATCGATATGAGCAACCTCAACGACGCAGTGTTTGTTTCCGAAGCAGCCTGGATATGGTTCGCCAAGATAGCGGGCGCGGTGGCAGGCTCTGCCGTATCGCTCGCCTATATGCTGCCGCACGGAAAGCGCGAAGCGGCAATCCGTTTCGCGGTCGGCATCATCTGCGGCATGGTTTTCGGCGGTGCTGCGGGCGTCAAGATTTCTGAAACGCTGGCTCTCGGCGGATTGCTCGGACGGGCGGAACTGATGCTGATGGGATCGGCTGCTGCAAGCCTTGCCGCCTGGTCGGCGCTCGGCATCTTCAAGCGCTTTTCCGAACGGCTGAAACAGGCCCCGATACCCGGAATCCTGCCGGAGGAAAGGGGGCATAATGGCGATGCATGATATGCGGCTCGAAACGAAACAGGCCGCCCTTGCCATCGAGGATGTGGAGCTCGACGGCAGCTTTTCCGGCTATGCCAGCGTCTTCGGCATGCCCGATCTCGGCAATGACGTGATCGAACGGGGTGCTTTTTCCCGTTCGCTTGCCAAGGGCGGCGTGTCGGGGGTGCGGATGCTGTGGCAACATGATGCGGCTGAGCCTATCGGCGTCTGGACTGCGATCCGCGAGGATGCGCGGGGCCTTTATGTGGAGGGCAGGCTGGCCAAGGGCGTGGCGCGGGCGCGCGACGCGCTGGAACTGATGCGCGGCGGCGGGCTGGACGGCTTGTCCATCGGTTTTCGCACCGTGAAGGCGCGCAAGGATGCGCGCACCGGTCTGCGCCATATCATCGAAGCCGATCTCTGGGAAATCTCGGTTGTCACCTTTCCGATGCTGCCGCAGGCCCGCGTCAGCAGCATCAAGGCGGGACTGCCGACGATCCGGGAATTTGAACGCTGGCTCACGCGGGATGCGGGGCTGAGCCGAACTGCCGCGAAAACCGTCATTGCCAAGGGCTTTGCGGCGCTAGCCGGTGAGGGCCATAGACAAGGAAAGGGACAGGGGCGGGACGCTTACCTGTCGTCTGAGGACAAGGGCCTCGCGCAGCGTATGCGTGCGGCTGCAAAAATGATCTGAAACAACCAAATCACAGGACATAAATGGAAGAAAACCAGACCATCCCGCTCGAAACCAAGAGCGTGGAAACCAAGGCGCTCGGCCATAACGATGGCGATGTATCCGAGGCTTTCGACGAGTTCATGACGGCCTTCTCGGCTTTCCGTGAGGCCAATGACGAACGGCTGAAGAAGGTCGAAAAGGGAATCGATGCCGACGTGCTGCTGCGCGACAAGGTGGACCGCATCAACCGCGCGCTCGATGAACAGAAGACAGCGCTCGACCAGTATGTTCTCAAGCAGGCGCGTCCGCCGCTGGGCGGCGCGGCACCGCTGGTCAATGTCGAGCACAAGCAGGCTTTCGACGGCTATGTGCGCCGGGGCGACGAGCAGGCGCTGCGCGGGATCGAGCAGAAGGCGCATTCCTATGCATCCGGGCCGGATGGCGGCTATCTGGTGCCTGCGGAACTGGAAACCGAGATTGGACGCAGGCTTGCCGTCCTGTCGCCGATCCGCGGCATTTCCAGCGTGCGCCAGGTTTCGGGTGCTGTTCTGAAGAAGCCGTTCTCGGTCAGCGGCCCGGCCACCGGCTGGGTCGGTGAAACCGATGCGCGTCCGCAGACCGCATCGGCAAAGCTCGCTGAACTGCAGTTCCCGACCATGGAAATCTACGCCATGCCCGCGGCGACTTCCTCGCTTCTCGACGACGCTGCGATCAAGGTCGAACAGTGGATTGCGGAGGAAGTGGAAGCAGCCTTTGCCGAACAGGAAGGGGCGGCCTTCGTCAATGGCGATGGCGTCAACAAACCGCGCGGTTTCCTGAACTATGAGAGCGTTGCGGATAATGCCTGGATATGGGGCAAGATCGGCCATATCGCTACCGGCGTTGCGGGGGCTCTGCCGGATGAAGACCCGTCCGACAAGCTGATCGAGCTTATCTACGGCCTGCGCGCGGGTTATCGTCAGAACGCGAACTTCGTCATGAACCGCAAGACGCAGAGCGTGTTGCGCAAGCTCAAGGACAAGGACGGCAATTATCTCTGGCAGCCGCCATCGGCGGTTGGCGAAAAGGCCTCTCTCATGGGCTTCGGTCTGGTTGAGGCCGAACATATGCCGGACATTGCTGCCGACAGCCCGGCCATTGCCTTCGGCGATTTCGGACGCGGCTATCTGGTGGTGGATCGCATTGGCGTGCGGGTGCTGCGCGATCCATATTCGGCCAAGCCCTACGTGCTCTTCTACACGACGAAGCGTGTCGGCGGCGGCGTGCAGGATTTTGAAGCCATCAAGCTCCTGAAATTCGCCGCCTGACGGAACTGGCAGCCTGAAGCTGTCAGTTTTTGCAGTGGATTACCGGGCTATCCTGCCGGTTTTGGCAGGTAGTTTCTCGGCCGAAAGCAAGTGAAGCTCCATGCGGAGTTCGTGTTTAACTGTCTGATTTGAAAGTTATCATTTAGAGGGAAGTCCATGACAATGTTTCTTGTCACGCCACCGGCGCTGGAGCCGGTGACGATAGCTGACGTGCGCGCATTTTTACGAATTTCCACCGACAGCGAGAACGAACTTCTGCTTCGTCTCATCGCGACTGCCCGAGAAATCATCGAGACTGAAACCGGCCTGTCGCTGATCGACCAGACCTGGCGTCTCCGCGTCGATCGCTGGCCGCGTTCGGGCCGTCTCGCCCTGTTCAAATATCCTGTCAAATCGGTCGAGGCCGTGGTGGCTTACAGGCAGGACGGAACCGCAATCAGCTTTGCGCCGGAAGAATTCGTCCTGCATCACGGACGCAGGCCGCAACGCCTTTATATGGCGCAATATCCCGATGCCGCGGAGTTCATCGGTCTTGAGATCGATTTCGTCGCCGGGTTCGGTGAAAGTGGCGTCGAGGTTCCGGACGCTCTCAAGCATGCGATCCTGACGCTCGTCGCCCATCTTTACGAGTCGCGCGCCGGTGTCGATGCGGAAGCCGCAATGCGCTCTTTTCCACCGGTCATCGGCCAGATGATCGACAGCTGGAAACGGGTGTCCCTATGAACAATGTGCTTTTTATCGATCCGGGCCAGCTCACGTCCGAGCTGGCGCTGGAAGCAATGCAGCCGGTGGCGGACGGCACGGGCGGTTATGGCGAGAGCTGGTCCGAGGTCGGCATGGTCTGGGGGCGGATCGAACCTCTTTCCACATCGCAGAAGGATTTCGGCACGCGTCTGCAACCGGAAGTGACACATCGCATCCTGTTGCGATTCCGTCCGGATATTTCGACCGCCATGCGCCTGCGCAAGGCCGGACGCGTCTTTTCGCTGCGCTCGATCCACGATCCCGATGAAAGCGAACGCTATCTTGTCTGTCTGGCGAGCGAGCAGGGGCGATGAATATTTCGATGCAACTCACGTTCGATGGTCTTGTCCGGGCGCTGCGCTGGAAGGCGCTGGCCGTTCGGGAAACCATCGCGGTTCAACAAGCGTCGGGACTGGACGTGACCGGCGTTACCACAGCCAAGGATGCAGGCGGGGGCAAGCATGAGAAATGGCGCGGCAGCATTGCAGAAAGCACTTTTTGAGACTCTGAAGAATGATAACGAACTCATTGAATCGATTGGCGGAGAACGCATTTACGACCATGTTCCGCCGAAAACACCTTTTCCCTATGTGACGCTCGGCGAGACCGCCAGCCGCAACTGGGATACGTCGACGGAAGAAGGCGGCGAGCATTTTCTCAATATCCAGATATGGGCGAGGGAAAGCGGGCGCAAACGCGTGCTGGATATCGCCGCGAGGATTGCGACGGCGCTCGACGAAAAGCCGGTGGAAGTGAACGGCCACCGTGTCGTGAACCTGATGCTGACCGAAGTTCTGGCGCGCAATACCGACGGGCAGGGCAGCTATCTCGGCACGATGCGTTACCGCGCCGTGACGGAACCGGCTGACTGAAACTCAGGGAGATTTTGAATGGCAGCACAGAGAGGCAAGGACATCTTGCTCAAGACGGCGCGCGATGACGGCACGTTTGAAACCTGCGCGGGCTTGCGCACCAAGCGCATCGCGTTCAACGCCGAAACAGTGGATGTAACGGACGCCGATGCCGCCGGTCGCTGGCGGCAATTGCTGGCGGGCAGCGGGGTGCAGCGCGCATCGGTCAGCGGTTCTGGCATCTTCAAGGATGCCGCATCCGACGCGCTGATCCGCCGGATATTCTTCGAGGGTGAAATCCGCGACTGGCAGATCGTCCTGCCGGATTTCGGCACGATCAGCGGGCCGTTCCAGATAACGGCGCTGGAATATGGCGGCAATCACGATGCAGAGGTGACGTTCGAGATCGCGCTGGAATCGGCAAGCCTCATCACCTTCGGTGAAGCACTGTGATGGCCAATCGCCATCGCGGCGAGGTGGCGGCACGGCTCGATGACCGCGACTGGACGCTCTGCCTGACGTTTGGCGCACTGGCAGAACTGGAAGCGGCATTCGAGGTCGATAATCTTTCGGACCTGACGGCGCGCTTTTCAACGGGGCGGCTTTCGGCCCGCGACATGCAGCGCATTCTCTGTGCCGGGCTTCGCGGCGGCGGACATACGGTAAGCCTGGACGACGTGGCCGACATGCGCGCAGAAGGTGGGGCAGCGGGCTTTGCCCGCCTCGTCGCGTCGCTTTTGACGGTTACTTTCGGATCGTCTGAAAAGGATTCCGCGCCAAACCCTTGAATGCCGCAGTTGAATCGAAACCTCACCCGCTAAAGCCGTTCCCTTGGCATGAAGCGATGCGGGCGGGGTTGGGTCTGCTGCGGCTTTCTCCACAGGCATTCTGGTCGATGACGCCGCGTGAATTGAACGCCGCGCTTGGCCCGTCCGCGCCAGCTTTCGACGCGCCTTCGCGCCGGTCACTCGAAACATTGATGCGCGCCTTTCCCGACAGGTGAATTATGACAGATGAAACCGTTACCGTATCCGTCGACGCGGATACGAGCGCCTTCGATCGCGCCTTGACCGATCTTGAAAAACGTTCGTCGAGTTTCGGCAACAGCCTGACTTCGGCTTTGAAAGGTGCGATCACATCCGGCAAGGGACTGGAGGACGTGCTGCGCGGCCTTGCCGGCAGTCTGGCCGGGACCGCGCTTTCTGCAGGCTTGCAGCCCTTACAGAGCCTCACTTCATCGATGATGGGCGGGCTTCTCGGCGGCATTCGCGGCATCATCCCGTTTGCCAAGGGCGGCGTGGTGTCGAGCCCCACCTATTTCGGCATGGGCAA
>Ga0182748_1004407_pt1 | contig 11193 bp, 10 predicted proteins | sample eDN3rd37CKraftOP_FD_128877 | JGI IMG/M metagenome (GOLD analysis project Ga0182748, IMG submission 128877) | Enriched Organic Plus compost microbial communities from Emeryville, California, USA - eDNA 3rd pass 37_C Kraft OP (version 2) (version 2) ...
CCCCAAGCCCTTCCGCAAGCTTTCCGTGCAAGACAACCTCCGCGTCGCCGCTCAGACCGTCTCTCGCGCTCGGCGGCGCGAGATCGTCGAGCAGGCGCTGGAATGGAGCGGAATGGCGGCGAAGGCCCACGCGCCCGCCGGATCGCTCGGTCTGCTGGAGCTCAAGCGACTGGAACTCGCGCGCGTGCTCGCGCTCGATCCGCGCCTCGTCCTGCTGGACGAGGTGGCGGCCGGCCTGAACTCCCACGATCTGGACCAGCTCATCGAGCTGGTGGCTCGCATCCGCGATCAGGGGCGCACCCTCGTCATCGTCGAGCACGTGCAGGAGGTCTTCCACCAGCTCGCCGAGCGCGTCGTGGTGCTCGAGTGGGGCCAGAAGCTCACGGAGGGAAGCCCGGCCGAGGTCTCCGTCGACCCCCGCGTGGTGGAGATCTATCTGGGGGAGGGGTCGGGCGGGAGCGTGCAGTCACGGGAAACACGGGCGTCCGGATGGCGTGCCACCGACGCGGGGCGCGTGTCCGAGCGTCGCGCCGCCGATGCGGAGGGAGCGCCCACCGGGCGGTCCCTGCTGCAGCTGCGAGGACTCTGCGCAGGCTACGGGCCCGCCCAGGTGTTGCACGACGTGTCGCTCGAGGTGGCGCCCGGAGAGATCCTCGCCGTCCTCGGCGCGAACGGCGCCGGGAAGTCCACCCTCGCCAAGGCCGTGGCCGGCCTTGTGCGCCCACGTCTAGGCGACATCTTCTTCGATGGTGCGCCGATCGGAGCTCTTGCGCCGTTCAAGCGCGTGCACGCCGGGATCTCCCTCGTTCCGGAAGGCCGCCGCCTCTTCCAGGACCTGACAGTGCGGGAGAACCTCGAGCTCGGCCTCACGAGGAACAGCTCGCTCGCGTCGCTCGAGCGCGTCTATCAGCTCTTCCCCAAGCTCCGGGAGTTGAACGACAGAGCGGCGAACGCGCTCTCCGGCGGCGAGCAGCAGATGGTCGCGATCGGCCGCGCACTGGCGGCCGAACCGAGGCTGGTCATCTTCGACGAGCTCTCCCTCGGACTGGCCCCCGTCGTGGTCGACCGCATGCTCGAAGCGGTCCGCGAGATCGCCGACTGGGGAGTGGCAGTCATCCTCGTCGAGCAGAACGTGCATCGTTCTCTCGCCCTGTCGGACCGGGCGCTCGTGCTCCGGCAGGGCCGCGTCGTCTTCAGCGGCAGGCCAGAGCAGTTCAGCGAAGAGGAGCTCCGGCTGGCCTATCTCGGCGTCCAATGACCGGCACCGCTTCCACTCACTCAGCACCACCAAGAAGACAAGACAAAGGAGTCCCCCGCAATGAAACTCCCGAAGAATAGGCTCATGGTCGCAGCAGCGCTCACCGTGGCGGCAGGATTCGTCCTCAGCGGCTGCGCCTCCGGCGGTAGCGGCGCAAGCACATCCGCGTCCGGAGGTCCCATCGTGATCGGCTCGACGCTCCCGCTAACGGGCTCGCTGCAGGCTTTCGGCACCTCGCTGCAGACCGGCTACCGCAAGGCGGTCGACGAGGTGAACGCGGCAGGAGGTCTCGACGTCGGCGGCAGCAAGCGGCAGGTGACCCTCGACATCCAGGACAACGCCTCCGACGCTGACAAGGCGTCCTCGCAGGCGCGGAACCTCGTGCTCAGCGACGGCGCCGTGGCGCTGCTCGGACCGGCGACCCCCCAGCTGACCATTCCCGTCTCCATCGCCGCCGATCAAGCGCAGGTTCCGCTGATCTCCACAATCACCCCGCTCGAGGCCTGGAAGGGCGGCTCCTCGGACGGCTGGAAATACGCCTGGGACGTCTTCTTTGACGAGGACCAGATGACGGACACCCAGTATCAGACCGCAGATCTCGTGAGCACGAACAAGAAGGTCGCCCTCTTCACCGATCAGGAGGAGGACGGCGTCGTGATGGGCGGCCTGTGGTCATCCAAGGCGAGCGAGTTCGGCTACGACATCGCATACCAGGCGCAGTTCCCGGTCGGGAACGCGAACTTCTCCAGCCAGGTCGCGGAGGCGAAGGCGTCGGGCGCGGAAGTGGTGATCGCCCAGGTGATACCGCCGGACGGGATCGCGCTGCTCAAGGAGATGAAGGCGCAGAGCTACGTCCCCAAGCTCGTCTTCCTGGAGAAGGCGGGCAACACGGGCGGCTACCCGAAGCTGAGCGACGGGCTGGCTGAGGGCACGCTCGCGGCGAACTGGTTCGCCAAGGGCATGGGGCTGCCCGACGAGGACTCCTTCATCAGCGAGTACGCCTCGCAGCTGGGCGGAGTGAACTCGGACCTCGGCACGGTCGTGTACGGCTACTCGATCGCGAAGATGCTCCTCGACGCGATCAGCAGCGCTGGCAGCACCGACCCTGATGCGATCAACGACGCCATCGCGAAGATCAGCGGCGACTATCCGCTGGGCAGCGTCGCGTTCGGAGACGACCACACGTCGGCCACGGTCGCCGTGCAGACGCAGTGGGTCGGCGAAGACCAGGTGCTCGTCCTGGACACCCAGGGCAAGGCGGCGAACCCGATCGTCACCCCCACCGCAGGCCTGCAGTAGTCCTCCGCGCACGACGACCATGGAAGTCATCGTCAACGGCCTGCTCACCGGCGGCCTGTACCCAGCGACCGCACTGGGTCTCTCTGTTGTCTTCGGCACGCTGAGGATGGTGAACCTCGCTCACGGCGAGCTGCTCATGGTGGGCGCGTACCTGACCTCCGTCCTGGTCGTCGCGCTCGGCGGGGACCCGCTGCTGCTCGCCATCCCGGCTGCGCTGATCCTGGGGCTGCTGGCCTACCCCTTGCAGCGCTTCGTGCTCACGCCGGTCATGGTGCGCAACGCCGATGCACCGGTGACAGCGACCTTCGGCGTGTCGATCGCGCTGCAGAGCATCCTGCTGCTCGTCTTCACCTCCAACCCGCGCTCGCTGAACGCGCCTTACGCGACAGCACAGCTGGAGGTGCTCGGCGTCGGCGTGCGCGTCTCACTGCTCATTGCGACGGCGATCGCGCTCGCGATGGTGTTCGGGGTGCACCTGCTGCTCACGCGGACGCGCTTCGGATCGCGTGTGCGCGCGGCCGCGAACGACGCGGACGCGGCGGGCCTCGTCGGCATCGACGTGAAGCACACCTTCGCGATGGTGCTCGGCCTCGCGGCAGCTGTCGCCGCCATGGGCGGGGCGCTGCTGGCCCTGTCGTACTCCGCGTCACCCTCGGGAGGGATGACGTGGCTCGTGACGGCCTTCACCGTGGTGGTCATCGGCGGCCTGGGCTCGGTGCGAGGCACGCTTGTCGGGGCGCTTCTCGTCGGCCTGGTGCAGACCCTCGCGTCTCGGTTCATCGGCGCGCAGTACAGCGACGTCGTCGTGTTCGGACTGCTCATCGCCATCCTGCTCATCCGGCCCGAAGGCCTGTTCACGAAGGCGAGGCGCGCATGAGGGCGAAGACATCGGCCGTCACGAACCGTGGGCGAGCTGCTGTAGCGGGAACTTTCCTGCAGTACGGCCTGCCCGCCGCGCTCGCGCTCGTGTTCGTACTGCTCGCGGGCGGCCTGCAGAGGTCGTTCCTCAACTACGGAACTGAGCTGCTGATCCTCGCGCTCATCGCGATGGCCTGGAACCTCATCGGGGGCTTCGGCGGGCAGTTCTCGCTGGGGCATTCCGTGTTCGTCGGGATCGGAGGCTACACCGTCGCCGTGCTCTTCGACGAGACGGGGCTGCCGTTCCCCGTCGTGCTGCTCGCTGCCGGCGTGCTCTCCGCGCTCGCAGGGGTCATCCTCGGGTATCCGATGCTGCGCCTGCGCGGGCCGTACTTCGCGATCGGCACCCTCGGTATCGCCCTCGCGGTGACCAGCTGGATGCTGAACTGGAGCTTCACGAAGGCGTCGCAGGCGTACTCCCTGCCTGCCCGAGACATGCTGAGGCTGCCGCAGCAGTTCCAACTCGCCGTGGTGCTGGCCGCGGCCGTGCTCATCATCGTGACCGCGATCGTGAAGTCGCCCCTGGGCCTGCGCCTCGTCGCCCTGCGCGATGACGAGCGCGGCGCCGCCAGCCTGGGCGTGCGACGGGTCCGGACGCTTCTGCCGGTCTGGGCAGTAAGCGGCTTCATCACGGGCCTGACCGGCGCGCTCGTCGCGTTCCAGCAGGGAAGCCTCACGCCGGCCTTCGCCTTCAACCCCAGCTGGGTCCTGGACGCGATCGTGATCTGCGTCGTGGGTGGCAGCGGGACGCTCTACGGACCGCTGGTCGGCGCGGTCCTCGTCTTCGTGCTGCGGCAGTGGACGACGGACTTCTCCGATTGGGCCACCCTCATCGAGGCCGTGGTCGTGCTGCTCGTGGTGCGGCTGGTCCCCGGGGGCGTCTGGGGCGTCTGCGAGAGCGCGGTCGCTGCGATCAGGCGGCGCGTGCGACGGGGCCCGCCCGATCGGGTAGCGTCGAACCGAGTCGAGGAGGAGGTCATGGCCAATGTCTGAGGAGCGCCGCTTCGCGACGGTGGAGATCGCGGGGCCAGGGCGGAATCTGCTCAATCCCGAGGTGATGTCGGGCGTCGAGGAGGGCCTGCGAGCCGCTGACGCCGATCCGGGCGTCGCCGGCATCGTGCTCACCGGGCGAGGCGAGGCCTTCTGCGCCGGCCTGGACACCGACGCGATCGCGGCCGGCGGCGACCCGATCGCCTTCGCCGGCGCGCTCGTGCGCATCCTCAAGCTCATCCCGACCCTCGGGACCCCTGTGGTCGCCGCGGTGAACGGGGACGCGGTCGCCTCCGGAGCCTCGCTCGTCGCCGCCTGCGACTTCGCCGTCGCGGCGCCGCACGCGCTGATCGGCACCCGCGAGGTCAGCATCGGCATCTGGCCCATGGTCGCCCAGGTGCCGCTCATCCAGCGGCTCGGCCCGCGGGCGGCGATGGAGAACATCGGATCCGGTGAGCCCTTCTCTGCCGAGCGGGCGCGCGAGCTGGGGCTCGTCAACGCCGTCGTCCCGGCCGACGAGGTCCTGGAGGCCGCGCACGGCTGGCTTGCGAAGGCCGCCCGGGCCGGCGCCGTCGGCGCCGTCGGCCGGCCCACGGTCTACCGCCTGGCCGAGCTGGGCTACGAGGACGCCCTGGACGAGGCCCTCGGGCTGTTCACCAGGATGTTCCGCGAGGGACAGCAGGAGGATCGGGAGGGCCGGTCGTGAGCGAGGACTCGGCGCAGGGCGATCCGGGCCGGCCGGCCTCGCAGGCGCGTCTGCCCGAGCCCTTCGTGCATCTCGTCGAGCTCGAGGAGCTCGCGGCCCCGGAGCGCGAGGCCGACCGCGCCGCCGCCGAGTCGGGCCTGGCCCAGTATGGGCGGCTGCTGCACACCTGGCAGGCCATTCTGGACCGGCCGGGGCTCTTCGCGGCCTACCTGCCGTTCCTGCGCGCGGTCGCCGGCCCGGGCAGCCTGCCCGCCGGGCTCAAGGAGCTCTCCGCCCTTCTCGTCGCGCACCTGAACAACTGCCGTTACACGGTCAGCCACCGCGGCAACGCCTCGCTGAGCGCCGGGCGCACCCCTGAGCAGATGCGTCAGGTGGTGTCCGGCGACTGGGCGGCCTTCGACGAGGCGACCCGCGCGGCACTCCAGGCGACGCGGGAGGTGACGCTGCTGCCCCCGCAAGTGGCGTACGATGCCGAACCGGGAGTATTGGAACCCGAGACCCTCGCGGCTCTGCGCTCCCATTTCGACGACGAGCAGATCGTCGAGCTCGTCATGTCGATCTCGATCTGGAACGGGCTGGCCCGATTCCACCGCACCATGCAGTTCACGCTCGACATGCCGCCGGCACCGGAGGGCGTGGACCTGCCGCTGCCGGGATCGAGCGGCGCGGTGGGCGACCAGGCATCGGAAGGACACTGAACCATGGCCAAGGGCAGGATCGGATTCGTCGGACTCGGCGAGATGGGCGGCGAGATCGTCGCGCGCCTCATCGAGCAGGGCTGGGAGGTCGTCGTCTGGAACCGCTCCCGCGGGCCGGTGGAGGAAGCCGCGGCAGGCGGCGCGATCCCTGCGCAGTCGCCCGAGGAGTGCGTGGCCACCGGGCTCGTGTTCTCGATCCTCGCGCACGAGGCCGCGGTCGACGCCGTCTTCACCGAGGAGCTCCTGGCCGGCGCCCCCGCGGGAACCGTGCACGTGAACATGGCCACGATCAGCGCCGCCGCCGGAGAGCGCTTCGCGGCCAGGCACGCGGCCGCACGCGTGGGCTATGTCGGCACGCCCGTGCTCGGCCGCAGCAACGTCGCACGCAGCGGGAACCTCGTCGCGCTGGTCTCCGGCGCGGCCGCCGACGTCGAGAAGGCGCGGCCGGCGCTGGAGGACTTCACGCGCAGGATCTGGTCCATCGGCGAGACCATCGGAGACTCGAACTCCATCAAGATCGAGGTCAACTTCCTCATCCTCCACGCGCTGCAGGCGATCTCGGAGGCCGTCGCCACGCTCGAGGGCCGTGAGATCGACGGCCAGCTGCTCATCGACATCGTGAGCGACAGCCTCTTCCCCGGTCCCGTGTACAGCGGCTACGGCTCCCTCATCGCCAAGCGGCAGTACGAGCCGGCCGGCTTCTCCACCACTCTCGGCCGCAAGGACCTCGGGCTCGCCCTCGAGGCGGCGGAGGCGGTAGGCCTCGCCCTGCCCTCCGCCGAGGTGCTGCGCCACTCCTTCGACACCGCCATCGAACGCGGTCTGGCCGATGCGGACTGGGCCTCGATTGCGGAGGTCGTGCGCTCCGCGAAGCGCTGAGCCCCCGGCGCCCCGCGCGCCGGCATCCCCCTCGATATCTCACCCTGGAAGAGGCCCGAAGACAGATGAGTGACAGCCTGCCCGCCCGGCAGCCGATCGTGATCCCGGAGGAGGACCTGGCCGGGTCGATCTCCTCGGAGGTGTTCCGCGCCGCGTTCCGCCTGCACCCTGCGGGGGTGGCGGTCGTGACCGCGGACCCGGGAGACTCCCCGATCGCCATGACCGTGAGCTCTCTCGCCTCGGTGAGCACCGAGCCGCCGCTGCTCGTGTTCTCGGTCTCGGCGCTGTCCTCCTCGAGCCCCGCACTGGAGCGCGCGGACACGGTCGTCGTGCACATGCTCGGCGCAGACCAGCTCTGGCTGGCGCGCCTGGGCGCGACCAGCGGCATCGACCGCTTCGCGGACACCAGCACGTGGACGCGCCTGCCCACCGGCGAGCCCGTCTTCCCCGAGGTGTACGCGTGGATGCGCGGCAAGATCGTCTACCGCCTGGAGGCGGGCAACTCGATCATCTGCGTCGTGCACGTCATCGAGGCCCAGATCCCCGACCCGGGGCATGACGCGCAGGCCACCTCGCCGCTGGTGTATCACGCGAGGACCTGGCACCAGCTCGGCCAGCACTCGACCATAGACTGAGAGCCGCGGGCGCGGCCTGGCCGCCCCGCAGGGGGAGTCGGAGGAAGGCAAGCATGAGCGCGTCGGAGAGCAAGCGGGTCGGCTTCATCGGCCTGGGCAACATGGGTGGCAGCTTCTCCGCCCGGCTGGTTGAGCAGGGCTGGGAGGTCATCGGCTGGAACCGCGCCGTCGACCCGATCGAGCTCGAGTTCATCGAGCAGGCCAAGGCGGCGGGCGTCACGGTGGTCGACGATCCGGCGGAGGCTGTGGCCACGGGGATCGTGCTGTCGAGCCTGCCGAACGACGCGGTGGTCGGCGCGGTGTTCACACCGGAGCTGCTGGCGGCCGCTCCCGAGGGCACGGTCCACGCGAACCTCGCGACGATCAGCGCTGAGGGTGCGGAGCGCCTCGCGACCACGCATGCGGCGGCCGGCGTCGGCTACGTGGCCGCACCGGTGCTCGGCGGCATCGCCATCGCCCGCGCAGGCAAGGTCGCGATCCTCGCCTCGGGCTCGGAGTCCGACATCGAGCGCGCCCGGCCGGCGTTGGCCGACATCAGCCGGGTGATCGAGTACATCGGGCCCCACGCCGGCGACGGCAACTCGATGAAGATCGCCGTGAACCTGCTCTCCATGCACGCGATCCAGGCGCTCTCGGAGGCGATCGTCATCCTGGAGCGCAAGGGCGTGGACGCGACCCGGCTCGTGCCGATCATCGCGGACGGCCCCTTCCCCGGGCCGATCTACGGCGTGTACGGGGACATGGTCGCGCGGCACGAGTACGAGCCGGCGAAGTTCTCCATGGCGCTCGCGCGCAAGGATCTGGGACTGGCGGTCGAGGCGGCCCACTCGGCCGGCATCCCGGTCCCGGTCGCGGACGAGCTCGTGAAGATCTTCGACGAGGCCCTGGCGCGCGGCTACGCGAACCTCGACTGGTCCTCGGTGTCCGAGGTCACCCGCAACCCCTCCGCCTGAGCTCCCGCACCCGACGCCAGGTCGTCCGCCTCGCGGAGCGGGCGCACCCCTCAGGCGAACAGCTCGGGGTGCCGTGCGAGCTCGAGCCGCGTGCGACGGATGTGCCCGTACAGGATCCTCTCGGCGTCGTCGGCGTCCGCGCGCCGGAGGGCGTGCACGAGCAGCTGATGCTCGTGATGCACCGTCCGGTCCCCCTCCGCGCGGAACAGGCCCGTGAACACCCGCCGGTAGTGCTGGGTGGAGTTCCACAGCCTCAGCACCGTCTCCCCGAGCAGGAGCGTGCGCGCGCCCGTGTAGCTCATCGCGTGGAAGGCGCGGTCCAGGCGCAGGAAGGCCTCCAGGTCGGTGCTGGCCTCCATCTCGTCGACGAGCTGCTGCAGGCGGTCCACGGTCGGCTCGTCCAGCCCCGGGAGGCTGTAGCGCAGCAGCAGCGGCTCGATGCGTTCACGGATCTGGTAGAGCTCCTCGCACTCGGCGAGGCTGAGATGCGAGACCCAGGCGCCGGTGTTCGCGACCAGGGTGACCAGCCCCTCGTCCGCGAGGGTGCGCAGCGCCTCGCGCACGGGCAGCCGGCTCGCACCGTACTCCTCCGCGATCTGCTCCTGGCGGATGCGCGCCCCGGGCGGGTACTGGCCGCCGAGGATGGCCTCGCGCAGGGCGTCGGCGACGCGTTTGCCCGCCGTGCCGTCCCGGGGCCCGGAGGAGGTCGCGAGGTCCGTCATCGTCCCGCTCTCACTCGGTGGGGCGGGCGGGGTGCCAGAGGCGCTTGTCCATGACCTTCTCGTAGGCCTTGCCGTTGGGGGAGCTGACCAGCTCGAACTGCATGCCCCAGGGCGCCCGGAAGTAGACCCACGTCTGCCCCTCGTGCATGCCGGTGCTCTTGGTCGGCTCGCCCATGATCTCCACGCCCTTCTCGCGCAGATACGCCAGCGCCGCGTCGAAGTCGTCGACATAGAAGGCGATGTGGTGACCGCCGATGTCGCTGTTGCGCGGTTGGGGGCGCTGCTCGTCGGCCGCGTCGTACTTGAAGACCTCGAAGTTCGCGCCGTTGCCCAGCCGGTAGAAGCGCAGCTCGGGGATCACCGTGCGCGGGTGCACGCCGAGGTTCGTCTGCATCCAATCGCCGTCGTTCTTGTAGGGGCCCAGCGAGTAGAAGCGCTCGGCGCCGAGGATGTCGACGAGGAAGTGCTCGGCCTCGTCGAGGTCCGGGACGGTGAAGCCGATGTGGTCGGTTCCGCGGATTCCGGGGATTCCCATGATCTGCATCCTCTCTGATGGATCGCGATTGGATACAAAGATACGGCGGATGCGCAAAAAAAGCGAGAGGAGCGCGGGAGGACTTCTTGTCATTGGATTCAATCAAAGGTATGCTCTCAGGGTCGCGGACACCGCCGCGGCTTGCGTATCGATGGAGATGACTCGACGATGGCCCGACACCGGCGTCTAGACCCGTCCAAGCCTTGGGTGGAGCTTTCGACCACCGCCTCCGACTGGAAAGAGGCCGATCCTCAGCTGCTCGTCACCATGCTGGGCGAGCTGAACCTCATCCGGGCCTTCGAGGAGACTGCCCTCGAGCTCGCGGCCGAGACGCTGCTGCACGGCCCCGCGCACTCCAGCATCGGCCAGGAGGGCGGCGCCGTCGGCTCGACGGTCGGGCTGCGCCCCAGCGATGCCGTCAACGGCTCGCACCGCGGCCACCACCAGTTCCTCGGCAAGGCCCTGAGCTACGTCTCCGGCGGCCGTCTCGACGCCGCGCAGCTGGTCACCCCCGAGGTGCAGGCGCTCCTGCAGCGCACGCTCGCCGAGATCCTCGGCCTGGACCAGGGCTTCAGCCACGGGCGCGGCGGCTCCATGCACCTGCAGTGGCTGGAGGCCGGCTGCCTGGGCACCAACGCGATCGTCGGCGGAGGGGTGCCGCTGGGCGCCGGCAATGCGTGGGCGCAGAAGCACGCGGGCACGAGCGACATCACGATCAGCTACTTCGGCGACGGCGCCACGAACATCGGCTCGGTGCTCGAGTCGATGAACCTCGCGGCCGCCTGGAAGCTGCCCTTCGTCTTCTTCATCGAGAACAACCTCTACGCCGTCTCGACGAACGTCAACGAGGTCACCGCCGAACCCCGCCTCTCCGCGCGCGGCCTGGGCTTCGCGATCCCGTCCTGGCGGGTGGACGGCATGGACCCGCTCGCCGTGTACCTCGCCACGAAGGAGGCCGAGGAGGTCCTGCGCGCAGGCGAGGGCCCCGCGGTCATCGAGGCCGAGGTCTACCGCTACTTCCACCAGAACGGCCCCTACCCGGGCAGCGCCTTCGGCTATCGCACCAAGGAGGAGGAGCAGGCCTGGCGCGAGCGGGACCCGATCCTGCTGGTCGGCAAGAAGCTCGTGCAGCTCGGCATCCTCAGCCAGGAGGAGGTCGACGGGGTGCGTGCGCAGGCGCAGGCCGCGATGCAGGCGGCCGTCGGCGAGCTCGTCGAGGCCGACCCGGAGCGTCCGGGCAAGCGCCGGATCATCCCGTCCCTGTGGCCGGACCCGTCCTTCGTGGACGTCGGCATCCGCGGCGACGCCTCGGAGCTGAACGGGCTGCGCACCCTCGACCCGGCCAGCTACACGGGTGAGACCGAGGAGGTCAAGTTCGTCGACGCGGTCGCCGGGGTCATGGGGCGGCGCATGGCGGAGGATCCGCGCATCGTCGTGCTGGGCGAGGACATCCACCGCCTCGGCGGCGGAACCAACGGCGCCACCAAGGGGCTGTCGAAGCAGTTCCCCGACCGCGTGCTGGGCACGCCGATCAGCGAGAACGCCTTCGCCGGCCTCGGCGGCGGCATGGCCATGGACGGGCGCTTCCGCCCGGTGGTCG
>Ga0182748_1004408_pt1 | contig 11189 bp, 6 predicted proteins | sample eDN3rd37CKraftOP_FD_128877 | JGI IMG/M metagenome (GOLD analysis project Ga0182748, IMG submission 128877) | Enriched Organic Plus compost microbial communities from Emeryville, California, USA - eDNA 3rd pass 37_C Kraft OP (version 2) (version 2) ...
CGCGATCTCGACCAAGGACGCGCGCCGGACGGCCGGCAACACCAACGACTACAACGGCAAGATGCTGCGCATCAAGCCGAACCCGGACGCGACACCGCAGACACCTATCGGCATCGGCTCGACCTACGAGATCCCCGGTCCGGACGATCCGAACGGTCCGAACCTGTTCAGCGGCTGGGAAACCCAGGACGGCCAGCCGACCGGCGCCGCGTTCCGTGGGCAGTACGCGAAACCTGAGATCTACGCGATGGGTTTCCGCAACCCGGCCCGCGTGACGATCGACCCGAAAACCGACGTGCCGTACACCGCGTATGTCGGCTATGACGCCAGCTCCCCGTCGGCAGAGGACGGACCGGCGAAGCTTGAACTCGCCACCCGGGTCGACCGGGCCGCGAACTTCGGATGGCCGTATTGCGCCGGCGGCGGTCTCGACCGGGTCGGCCAGGCGTTCCGCGACTACGTGATCAACAACGGCAGCGACGCCCGCCGCACAACCAACACCCACGCCGGCGACCCGAACGCCTACGTCAGTGGCGGCGGTGGTGCCGGCTCGGCGATCGCCGGCTGGTACGACTGCAACAACATCCGCAACGACTCGGAGAACAACACCGGCATCATCAAGTTCCCGCATGTGACCGGAACCGGCATGGATGCGGGCAAGGTCCAGACCCCGAACATCTGGTACGGCACGCAGGGCGGCTGCCCCGACTATCCGCGCCGTCCGAGCGGTGTCCCGACCTACCAGGCCGGGGCCGACACCGACCTGTGCCCGTACATCAGCGGCGGCAGCCAGGCGGCGTTCTCCGGACCGGTGTACCGCTACGACAACGACGCCGAGGACACCAGCAAACGCTGGCCGAAGTACTGGGACGGCCGCTGGTTCGTTTTCGACTACGCAAACCGTGACAACGTGCGGCACGCCTTCCTCATCGAGGATGGCGACGCCGGCCGCGGCCTGCCGCCGGCGATCGCCGACAGTCTCAAGTCGGTGATCAACTGGGGCGGCGGCTCGTACGTCGGTTCGAAGTTCGGGCCTGACGGCGCCCTGTACATCCAGACCTACGACGGCAACTTCACGATCGGTAACAACGCCGGCATCGTGCGGATCGCCTACACCGGCGGCCCCGACACGCCGTCACCGGACCCGCAGGCGACCGCCAACGGCCCCGGCGTGCTGAGCTTCAACGTCGGCGCGTCCGGCGGTGTCAGCTACCACTGGGACTTCGGCGACGGATCGACGTCGAACCAGGCGAATCCGACCCACGAGTACGAAGAGAACGGCCAGTACGACATCACGCTGACCGTCACCTACGCCGACGGCGAGGAAGCGTCGAAGACGATTTCGCGCACCGTCGTGATCGAAGACACCGAAGCGCCGGTGACCACCGCCTCGATGAGCCCGGTCTCGCCCGGAGCGGGCGGCACCTACGACGTGCCGGTGACGATCACCCTGAACGCCAATGACGGTGCCGACGGTTCCGGTGTCGCCAGCATCCACTACCGCATCAACGGCGGCAGCTGGCAGGAGTACACCGAGCCGTTTGTCGTCTTCCAGCCCGGCCAGCAGTTCATCGAGTTCTACTCGGTCGACGTGGCCGGCAACGCGGAGTCGCCGAAGTCGTTGACGTTCGAGCTCGAAACACCGGACACGTCGTGTACCCCGCAATCGGACGAGTTCAACGGTTCGAGCATCGATCCGAAGTGGACGATCCTGCGCGACAACCCGTCGCTGCGATCGATGTCCGGCGGCCAGCTCGGCCTGACGATGATCAGCGGCAACTACAACGAAGGTACGGCGAATGTCCCGAACACGCTGCTCCAGGACACGCCGAACACCCCGTGGACCGCGACGGTCAAGCTGAACCACCAGAACATCAACTCGGGCGACCGGGCCGCCGGCATGCTGCTGTGGGCTTCGGAATCGCCGAACTACTTCGCGAAGGTGGTGACCCAGTGGAAGGGCACCTGGCAGGGCACGACCTACAACGCGTTCTGGGTCGAGCGCGCCCTGACCGTCAACGGTGTCCACAGCCACAACTACGGCGGTCCCGAATGGGGACCGGCAAACCAGTACCCGAACTCCGGTCCCCTATCGCCGAAGGTGAACGACATCTGGATCCGGATCACGTTCGACGGCACCGAATACGGTTCCTGGTACTCGCTTGACGGTGTCGACTTCAAGCGCAACGCGCCTCCGTTCCCGAAGTCGGAACTGCCCGGCAACGTCAAGGTCGGCCTGTTCGCGAACCGAAGCGCGACCGGCAACGATGCCGTGGTCAACTTCGACTACTTCCGCATGCAGGAGGGCTACCACCCGAACGGCCCGACCACCTGCGCGGTCGAGGCCACCTGTGCGGAATCGGATCCGTTCCTCGGCAACGAGCTGAGCGGCAAATGGGATGTGGTGAATGCGAACCGGGATTTCCCGGTCACGTTGAACAACGGTCACGCCGTCATCCCGCTGATCGGTGGCGGTGACTTCCACGTCAACCGGCCGTTGCCGCAGAACACGCTGATGCAGCCCACCCCGTCCGGTTCGTGGGTGGCCACCGCAAAAATCGACCACACCGGCGTGAACGCCTCACCGGCCGGCAAGGGAGCCGGACTTGCGGTGGTCAACGCGATCAAGCCGAACTACTTCGCCAAGTCGGCGCTTCAGCACAAGAACGCCCAGGACAGCGGCATCGGTGTGCCGGGAGTCTGGGCCGAGCGAGTGTTGACCGAGAACGACCAGACAATCATCCTGTCCGGCGAAAGCGTCGGCTGGCCGAACTCGGGCATCCTGAACCCGTCCGGCGACTACATCTGGGTGCGGTTCGTCCATGACGCCGACGCCGGTCAGTACACGACCTGGACATCACTGGACGGGGAGACGTTCATCCAGTACGGCGCCCCGATCCCGTCGTCCTACTTCTCGCAGAACAACGGTGCGACCCGCATCGCCCTGTTCGGCAAGCACGACGGCACCGCCGGGTCGTTCGGCGGCAACCTGCTGGTCGACGAGTTCAACATCGTTGTCGGCACGGCCGATCCGCAGACGTCACCTGACGACTGCGGCGAGATCGGCCTGCCGGTGACCACGGCCACCGTCAACCCCGAAGAGCCGGATGGCGAAAACGGCTGGTACACGGGTCCGGTGACGGTGACGCTCGATGCCGAGCCGGGCGACGACCCGATCGCGTACACCCAGTACCGCCTCGACGGTGGCAACTGGACCAACTATGACGGTCCGATCGTGATCGACGAGGACGGTGAGCACGAGCTCGAATACCGCTCCGCCAGTGAACGCAACCAGGTCGAAGCGATCCGCCAGAAGGTGATCATGATCGACGGCACCGACCCGGTAACCGAGGCGAGCTTCGATCCCGGCCAGAACGATCTCGAAGGTCCGATCACCGCGACGCTGTCGTCGGAGGACGCGACCTCAGGTGTCGACCACATCGAGTACCGGGTGAACGGGGGAGAGTGGAAGCTGTACGAACCGGAGGAGGTCCTGTTCGACGGCACCCAGGCGAGCCGCAACGAATGGGTGATGATCGGCCCCGGCAACTTCACGGTCAACGAGGCGAACGGCTGGATGGAATCGAGCGGCGGCATGGGCCTGCTGTGGCATCCGAAACAGTTCAACAGCTACTCGCTGAAGCTCCAGTGGCGTGACGTCAGTCCCGGCAGCACGATCACCAACGCCGGCGTGTTCATCCGTTTTCCGAACCCGATCGAGACGGTGGCCCGCCAGCCCGCCGATCGTCTGCCGTGCCAGGTCGGTAGCGCCCAGACCGATCCCGTCTGGGCGGCGGTCTACTGCGGCTACGAGATCCAGATCAACGACAACCCGGGCGGTGACACGACCAAGACCGGTTCGGTCTACACGTTCCCGCCGTTCACCGAGTACTCGCAGATCCATGCGAAACCGAAGTTCGAATGGACGGACTTCGAGGTGAAGGTTGTTGGCCAGCAGTTCACGATCATCCGTGACGGTCACGTGTTGAAGGAGTTCGATGCGAGCGTCGACCAGAACGCGTCACGCTCGCCGGATCCGCCGACGCAGCATCGCCGGCGCAGCTTCGGCCATGTCGGCCTCCAGAATCACGGCACGAACGAGAACACCCAGTTCCGGGATATCGTCCTGACGCCGCTCGACCCGGTCACCGGCGAGGACCTGTCGCGGATCGTGTTCACCGACGAGGGCCTCCACGATTTCGAGTTCCGCGCCGTCGACCAGGCGGGCAACACCGAGGCGATCAACCTGCGCAAGGTGCGGATCGGTGAGGAGCCGCCCGACCCGGTCACCGAGACGACCCTTGGCGTGACCGCCAAGCCGAAGTCGAAGAAGGTGAAGGCGAAGAAGAATCTGACCGCCTCGGTGCGTGTCCAGAACCTGGGCGAGATCGCCGCCGAGAACGTGAAGGTGTGCCTGAAGACGCCGAAGAAGAAGGTGAAGGTGAAGGGCAAGAAGTGCGCCACCGGCACGATCGACATCGGCGCGGCGAAGACGTTCAAGTTCAAGCTGCAGAATACGCCGAAGGGCAAGTCGGGCAAGGTGACGATCACGGTCACCGCCGCCAACGCCCCGACCCGCAAGGCGACGATCAAGGTCAAGTTGAAGAAGTAGGCCCCGGCCCCCGCGACGCCCCGCCGCCCCCAGGGCAGCACATGTGCTGAAAAGGCTGGTATCCGTCGGAATCAGCACATGTGCTGTCCCGGATCAGCACATGTGCTCCCCCGAAACGGCACATGTGCTGAAACGGTCGATATCCACCGAGAACAGCACATGTGCTCCGCCGGATGAGCACATGTGCTGAAAGGGTTGGGATTCGTCCTAATGAGCACATGTGCTCCGCCGAATCAGCACATGTGCTGATGGGGTGGGGCGGGGTTAGTAGAGGAGGTTGAGGGCGGCGGGCTCGATCGAAAGCTCGAGCCGGGTGTGGACGCCGATGAAATCGCCGTCCACCTGGACGGGGAAACCGCGCAGCTCGCCGGTCGCCTCGTCGTACGAAGTGGACTCGATCACGGCCTCGGACAGGCCACGCAACTCGGCGATCGCGCGATGCTTGCTGAGCTTCAGGTTCGGGGAAAACGCCCGGACGATCACCGACGGCATGTCAAGCTGGGAGGCACGACGCAGCACGGCGAGGGCAAACGAGCCGTCACCGATATTCAGTCCGTCGATGATGTCGATCGGCCGTTCACCGAAATAGGTGAACGGGGACGAGTTCTGGGCGATCGCGGTGACACCCTCCGCGGACAGCCCGCCGCTGCTAGCACGCAGCTTCACCGGGTTCAGCAGATAGTCGCGATAGAAGCTGTAGACGGCAGCGGACGTGTAGAACCAGCGGCCGCCCTTCGCCTTCAGTTTCGGATGGGAATCGACCCGGTTCGCGGCCGACGCGTCGAGTCCGGCGCCGGCGGCGAACAGGTATCGCCGCTCACCGGCCACGCCGAGGTCGATCGGATGCGGCTCGAAACGGTCACCGAGCGAAAGCAGATGCTCGGTCGCGTCGATCAGGTCGGACGGAATGCCGACCGTCTTCGCCACCACGTTCGCGGCACCGCCCGGCAACACCGCCAAGGCGGCCTTGGTGCCGGTGCCGGCCATGCCGTTCGCCACCTCGTTCAAAGTCCCGTCACCGCCGAGCACCGTGATGATGTCGTGCTCGTTCGCGGTCGCGGCCTCGCGGGCGATCTCGATCGCATGCCGGGGCGCGTCGGTGATCCGCGAATCGACCTCGAACCGGCTCTCCAGCGCGTAGATGATCAGGTTGCGCAGCCGGGCGTTCACCGAACTCGCGTTCGGGTTCACCACCACCAGCATGCGCCGGCGTGAACGGGAATCGGCGGCGCCCTCAGCCACGAATCAGCCCCAGGATCTCGTCACGTTTCGCGGCCATGTCCTCTTCCGATACGAGGCTCTCGAGGTTGAGGCGCAGCAGCGGTTCGGTGTTCGACTTGCGCACGTTGAAATGCCAGTCGGGAAAGTCGATCGAGATGCCGTCCAGCCGGGTGATCTCGCCGTCGGAGAACCGTTCGACGATCTCCTCCATTTTCGCGTCAGGATCGTCGACCACCGAGTTGATCTCGCCGGAGATGAAGTAGCGGCTGCGGAAGTCGTCAAGCATGTCGGCCAGCGAACGCCCGCCGGTGGCGAGCATCTGCAGCACGAGCAGCGCCGGGATCGTGCCCGAATCGGCACACCAGAAATCGCGGAAGTAGTAGTGGCCCGACACCTCACCGCCGAAAACGGCGTCCTGTTCGCGCAGCGACCGCTTGAAGAACGCGTGACCGACCCGGTTCACGTTCGACGTGCCGCCCGCTTCGGCAACCGTGTCGGCCACGGCACGGCTTGCACGTACGTCGTAGAGAATCTTCGAACCGGGGGCCGAGCGCAGGATCTCCCGGGCGAGCATTGCGGTGAGAAAATCGCCGTCCACGAAACGGCCCTTGCCGTCGATGAAAAAACAGCGGTCGGCGTCGCCGTCCCACGCGATGCCGACATCGGCGTTCTCGTCAAGAACCTTGCCGATGATCGCCTCGCGGTTCTCGGGCAGCAGCGGGTTCGGCTCGTGATCCGGGAACTCGCCGTCGGGACGCCAGTATGTCGGCACCAGCTCGATGTCGAGCCGTTCGAGCAGCGGTCCGACCATCGGGCCCGCCATGCCGTTGCCGCCGTCGACGACGACCTTCAGGCCGCTGCCGTCAAGCTTCGCCGGATCGATGAACGACAGGGCCTTCGCCTGGAAGCCGTCGTAGACATCGACGGGGACGTACTCGCCCGGTTTCGCGGCGGTCTCACCGAGGCCGGCCAGCACGAGATCGCGGATCGCCTCGATGCCGGTGTCGCCCGACAGCGCAAGCGCGCCCTCGCGGACCAGCTTGATTCCGGTGTAGGCCTTCGGGTTGTGTGAAGCGGTCACCATCGCGCCGCCGTCCAGGTCCTCGGAACCGACGAGGTAGTAGAGCATCTCGGTGCCGACCAGTCCGGCATCGAGAACCGTGCATCCCTCGTCGACGAGGCCGTCACGCACCCGGCCCGACATTTCAGGGGCGGTGAGCCGCATGTCGCGGCCGAGACCGACACGCAGGTCGGCTGTAGCCTTGCCGCGCAGGTCGGCAAGCACCCGGGCGAAAGCCCGTCCGATCAGGTACGCGGTGTCACCGTCCATTTCGTCGCCGTACAGGCCACGGACGTCATACGCCTTGAAAATCGACGGGTTGATCTCGCTCACTTGTTGAACTCCTCGGTAACCAGCTGCCAGGTTTCGTCGAGCGCCTGGGGGATCACCCGGGTTTCGGCGATCACCGGCATGAAGTTGTTGTCGCCGTTCCAGCGCGGCACGACATGCATGTGGATGTGATGTTCAACTCCGGCGCCGGCCACCCTGCCCTGGTTCATGCCGACGTTGAACGCATGTGGTGAATGGGTCGCCTCCAACACGGTGATCGACCGTTTCACCAGGTCCATCATTTCCGCGGCCGCTTCGGCGGGCAGTTCCGGCAGCGAGCCGATGTGGGCAAACGGCGCAACCATCAGGTGCCCGCTCGTGTACGGGTAAAGGTTCAGCAGCACGAAACAGTGCTCGCCGCGATGGACGATCAGGTTCTCCCGGTCGCCATCCGGACCGGCCTCGTCGGCAGCCCGCGGTTTGTCGCAGAAGATGCACTCTTCGCCGCTGTCGGGCACGGCCGCTTTTTTGACATAACCGAGCCGCCACGGCGCCCACACGCGCTCGTTCGCGGCCTCGTTCGGATGGGGGCGGGACATGGCCCGCATCTTGTCAGAGCCAGCCCTTGCGACGGAAGTACACGAGCGTCGGCACAAGCAGTATCGCCATCGCCCCGACGACAATCCAGAAACCGCCGATGCTGCCTTCCCACGGGACACGCACGTTCATGCCAAACAGGCTCGCGACGAGGGTGAGCGGCAGGGCCACGGTGGCGATAGCGGTCAGCACCCGCATCGAGTTCTCGAAACGTTTCGAGATCAGCGATTCGTTCGTGTGTTCAAGCGCCTCGGCGACCTCCTTGAAACTCTCCAGCAGATCCCAGATGCGTTCGTGCGAGTCGACAATGTCGTCGAAGTAGATCTCGAGGTCGCCCTCGCCGGCGGGGGAGAGGAAGTTCTGTTTGACGTTCTCGAGGTCGCGCAGCACGGTCCGCTGCGGCCGGATCACGCGGCGGAAACTGATGATCTCCTGCTTGGCGTTGGAGATGTCACGCACGCTATCAAGTGAAGGGTTCTCGAAAATCTGGTCTTCGATCGCGTCGAGCTTGTTGCCGATCTTGCGCAGCATCGGGAAGCAGTAGCCGAACGAGTCGTCGATCAGCCGGTACAGGAGGTAACCGGTGCCACGGGAGAAATGCTTCTCCCGCATCTCCTGGTCGGCGCGGCAGCTTTCGAACAGGTAACTGACCGGCTTCAACGGCCGGTTCGGGATCGTGACCAGGAAGTCACGGCCGACGAAGATGTCAAGTTCGGCCGCACCAAGCCGTCCGACGTTGTGGTCGTAGACGGGGAAGTGCAGCTCGATGAACAGGTAATCGGGATACTGGTCGATTTTCGGTCGCTGGTTGCGCGACAGCACGTCCTCGAGGTCGAGGGCGTGGAAACCGAACTCTTCCTGCAGCCAGGCGCTTTCCGTCGGGGTGGGCTCCTCGATGTTCACCCACCGGATGCCCTCGCCGGTGATGGTTTCAACGTGCGGCGTGTCTGGCATGGGGTGAAGGGTACGCAAGCCCGGGCGGCCTGCCCCGGCGGAACGGGCAGGCTGCTATATTCGCTGCACATATCCGCACATCAAGAGGAGTCGAGGGACTGGCCCGATGACGCTCCGGCAACCCCCCCAACCGGGAAGGTGCCAATTCCAGCAGGCCGGATGGCCTGAAGATGTGAGTAGGAAGTTCCGGGGAACCTCTGCTCAGCATCGGGCGGAGGTTTTTTCACGAAAGGGACACGTATCTAGATGGCTGATTGGCAACTGAAATGCAAGGAATGCGGTAGCGAGTATCCGGCGGATGCCCGTTACGTCTGCGAGAACTGTTTCGGTCCGCTCGAGGTCTCCTATGACTTCAGCGACCTCGACGCGGAGGGCGCGAAGCGGCGCATCCAGGCGGGGCCGAACAGCATCTGGCGTTACAGCGACTTCCTGCCTTTCAGCGGTGGAGCCCCGGCCACCCGCACCGCCCTTGAACCTGGTTTCACGCCGCTGATCAAGGCCGACCATCTCGCCGAGCGTCTCGGTCTGGGCGAGGTGTGGGTGAAGAACGACGCCGCCAACCCGACCCATTCGTTCAAGGACCGGGTTGTCGCGGTGGCGATCGCGAAGGCCCGCGAACTCGGTTTCGAGACGGTCGCCTGCGCGTCCACCGGCAACCTCGCGAACGCGGTAGCCGCCCATGCCGCCGCCGCCGGCCTCGACTCGTACGTGTTCGTGCCGTCGGATCTCGAGGAGCAGAAGCTGCTCGCCACCGGCGTGTACGGCACCCATCTCGTCGGTATCCGCGGCAACTACGACGACGTGAACCGGCTGTGCACCGTGCTTTGCGAGGAGCGTCCGTGGGCGTTCGTCAACGTGAACCTGCGTCCCTACTACGCGGAAGGTTCGAAAACCCTCGCCTACGAAACCGTCGAGCAGCTCGGTTGGAAGCTGCCGGACCGCATCGTTGCCCCGGTCGCTTCCGGTTCGCTGTTCACCAAGCTCGGCCGCGGTTTCAGCGAGTGGCTCGAGGTCGGCCTGGTCGACGGCGAGCTGCCGATCTTCCATGGGGCCCAGGCTGCCGGTTGCGGCCCGGTTGCCGAGGCGTTCGCCGAAGGCTGGGACGTGTGCAAGCCGGCGAAGCCCGACACGATCGCGAAGAGTCTCGCGATCGGCAACCCGGCCGACGGCCCGTACGCGGTCGAACTCGCCCGCAAGACGAACGGCAGCGTCGAAGCGGTCACCGACCAGGAGATCCGCGACGGCATCCGCCTGCTTGCCGAAACTACCGGCGTGTTCACCGAAACCGCCGGCGGTGTCACCGTCGCGACCCTGAAGAAGCTGGCGGATGCCGGCAAGATCAGCGCCGACGACAGCGTCGTGGTCTACATCACCGGTGAAGGCCTGAAGACGCTTGATGCCGTGCGCGACCGCTTCCACATCGACGTGATCGACCCGGATCTCGAATCGTTTGTTGAAGGTGTCGAGGCGAAGTCGCTGACCGGCGTCGCCTGAGCCTTGTGAACCGATCTCTTCGATAGGGTTACCGAGCAGATGGCAGTTACAGTGAAGATTCCCGCGCAGCTACGTTCCGTCACCGGCGGCGAGGCCGAAGTGACCGTCGACGGGGACACCGTCGGCGAAGCTCTCAACCAGGTGTTCGCCCAGTACGGCGAGCTGAGGGACCGCATCACGCAGAACGGCGAACTGCGCCGTTTCGTCAACGTCTATGTCGGCGGCGAGGACATCCGTTTCGCCGACGGCCTGGGCACCGCGCTGAAGGACGGCGACGACGTGACGATCCTGCCCGCGGTCGCCGGCGGCTGCTAGCCACTAGCGCGGGATTTCACAAAGTTCGAGGATCAGGTCGCGCACCTCGGTCGCCCGGACCGACTGGCGCGCCACCGACTTGTCCGAGCACAGCAGCACCGGCGAGTCTTCCGGACTGTCGGGCAACCGTCCGTGCGTGCCCCGCACGGCGCGGCCGTTCAAAGGCACGACGTTCATCAGGTAGCGGAACCCGAGCTTCTTGCGGGCGAGGGCGAGACCGGCACGGGCTTTCGCCATCCTGTCGTCCGGATCGAAGAACAGTTCAGCCGGGTCGTAGCCGGGCTTGCGATGGATTTCGACAAGCCGGGCGAAGTCGGGGGCCCGGTTGTCGTCGAGCCAGTAGTAGTAGGTGAACCATGCGCCCGGAGCGGCGACCGCGACGATCTCGCCGGAGCGGGGATGGTTGAGGCCGGCGCCGGCTTTCTCCTCCGCGGTGGAGAGAAGGATGTCGATGCCCTCGACACCTTCGAGCATCGCCCGCACCGCCGGGACGTCCTCGCTGTCGCGGATGTAGATGTGGGCGATCTGGTGGTCGGCGACGGCGAACGCCCGTGAGGTCCACGGATCGAGGTACTCCATGCCGTCCTGGGTGTAGACACGCAACAGGCCCGCTTCACGCAGGATGCGGTTCAGGGCAACCGGACGGTTCGCCGGGGTGATCCCGTA